>Ga0209839_10000545_pt1 | contig 18919 bp, 17 predicted proteins | sample OrgsoiDNA2013050_FD_185800 | JGI IMG/M metagenome (GOLD analysis project Ga0209839, IMG submission 185800) | Permafrost soil microbial communities from the Arctic, to analyse light accelerated degradation of dissolved organic matter (DOM) -... | ecosystem: Environmental > Terrestrial > Soil >... | reverse complement strand
CGAGCTGCCGGAATACGACCAGATGTTCCAGATCACCGGCGTGCCGACGACCAACCAGGGCATCGGCGGCGTACTGTTCAAGCCATGGAGCGAACGCACGAAAAGCGCCGTGCAACTGCAGCAGGAGCTGCAGACGAAGTGGAACAGCATCGCCGGCGCGCGCGTCGCCGCGTTCCAGTTCCCGCCGCTGCCCGGGTCGCAGGGCCTGCCAATGCAGTTCGTCATCAAGACCACCGAGCCCTACGCCAACCTGAACGAGGTCACGCAGGCGGTGCTGCAAAAGGCGCAGGCGAGCGGAATGTTCTTCTACGTCGACACCGATCTCAAGCTCGACAAGCCGCAGACCACGGTCGACGTCGATCGCGATCTGGTCGCGACGCTCGGACTGACGCAGCAGGATGTCGGTGCAGCGCTCGGCGCGGCGCTCGGCGGCGGCTACGTCAACTATTTCTCCATTGCCGGCCGATCGTACAAAGTGATCCCGCAAGTGCTGCAGGCCGATCGGCTGAATGCCGACCAGGTGCTCGATTATCACATTCGCACCGCGGACGGGTCCCTGGTTCCCGCGTCAACGGTCGCGACGCAACGAACCGAGGTCGTTCCGGAAGGCATCGCCCACTTTCAGCAGCTGAATTCGTCGAGCATCTTCGGCGTTTATGCGCCAGCGGTGTCGCAGAACCAGGTCCTCGATTTCATGCGGCAGTCGCTGGCCGAAGTTGCACCAAGTGGATATTCGTTCGATTACTCGGGCGTGTCGCGCCAGTTCGTGCAGGAATCGGGCGGCTTCGTAGTCACTTTGATGTTCGCGGTGATCATTGTTTTCCTGGCGCTCTCCGCGCAGTTCGAAAGCTTCCGCGATCCGATCGTGATTCTGGTTTCGGTGCCGATGGCGCTGTTCGGCGCGCTGATCTTCATCAACCTCGGCTTCTCGACGCTGAATATCTATACCCAGGTCGGGCTGGTGACGCTGATGGGGCTGATCAGCAAGCACGGCATCCTGATCGTCCAGTTTGCCAATCAGCTTCAGCGCACGGGCAAGACCAAGCGCGAGGCTATCGAAGAGGCCGCTGCGGTGCGGCTGCGGCCGATATTGATGACCACCGCGGCGATGGTGCTCGGCGTCGTGCCGCTGGTGATCGCCGCTGGCGCGGGCGCATCGGGCCGCCACGCAATGGGACTGGTGATTTTCAGCGGCCTGTCGATCGGAACGCTGTTCACGCTGTTCGTCGTACCTGCGGTGTACATGTTGTTGGCGGCGGATCATCACGCGCAACCCGGCGCCGCGCGTGTCGGCAGTGACGGAAATGCGATACCCGCCGAGGTCTAGACTTCGGCGACGAGTGACCCGCTCCGGCGAGGCAGTGACGTATCGCGGCGTGTAGCCGCGCTACGACGACGCGAACGCGCCTCTCGAGGCGTATTTCTCCAAGCAGCGCCGCAAAGTTTCGCCAAGGCACGCCTCTGGCACGCTGCTTGCTCAATAGGTAGTACCCGGACGGGGCGGTGCTCCCTTGGTTTACTCCTCGCCCTTCGTGCCGTCTCCGTTCCGGGACCTCATTCGCTTCCGCTGGCAAGCATCTCGCCGGCAGGGGCTCAGGGCCTTCGCGGCCCGCTCGACTTTCAAAGTCCTACACGGCAAGATGCGCGCGCACATTGTCGCGATCCATGTTTGCGCCCAGGCCTCTGGCAACGACTTCGCCGCGGGACAGGACAACGTAGTGATCGGCGAGAGACTTGGCGAAATCGTAATACTGCTCGACCAGCAGAATCGCGATGTCGCCGGCGGCAACGAGGCTGCGGATGGCGCGCTCGATGTCCTTGATGATCGATGGCTGGATGCCCTCGGTCGGCTCGTCCAGGATTAAGAGCCGCGGTCGCATCGCCAGCGCGCGCCCGATTGCGAGCTGCTGCTGCTGGCCGCCCGAAAGATCCCCGCCGCGGCGGTTGAGCATCTGCTTGAGCACCGGAAACATGTCGAAGATGAAGTCCGGCACCTTGGCACCGCCCTTTTTCGCCGCCAGTCCCATCTGCAGATTCTCCATCACCGACAACCGCGGAAAGATGTCGCGTCCCTGCGGCACGTAACCGATGCCGAGCGCCGCGCGAGCGTAAGGCGGCAGATTGGTGATGCTCTCGCCGGCGAATGCGACTTTCCCGGAACGCATGGCGAGTACCCCCATCAGGCACTTCAGCAGCGTCGTCTTGCCCACGCCATTGCGTCCGAGCAGCGTCGTGCATGCGCCGGCCGGCACGTCGAAGCCGATGTCGCGCAGCGTATGGCTGCCGCCGTAATACTGATTGAGTCCCTGCACGGATAGCATCGTCAGCGCCCGAGAAATACTTCGATGACCTGCTCGTTCTGCTGGATCTGGTCCATCGTTCCCTCGGCGAGCACACTGCCTTCGTGCAGCACGGTTACCTTTTGCGCGATGCGCTTGACGAACTCCATGTCGTGCTCGACGACGATCAGCGTGTATTTGCCGGCCAGCGAAAGAAAAAGCTCGGCGCTGCGCATCGATTCGTCGTCGGTCATCCCGGCGACCGGCTCGTCGAGCAGCAGCAGCTGCGGCTCCTGCATCAGCAGCATGCCGATCTCCAGCCATTGCTTCTGGCCGTGCGACAACAGTCCCGCGGGCCGCGACGCCTGCGACGAAAGCTTGATCGTTTCCATCGTGCCGGCGATGCGATCCCTCTTTTCGGAATCGAGGCGCGCGCCGAGCGTCGCCCACACCCGCTTGTCGCATTTCTGCGCCAGCTCCAGGTTCTCGAACACGCTGTGTTGCTCGAACACGGTAGGCTTCTGAAATTTGCGGCCGATGCCGGCGGTGGCGATCTCGGCTTCGGTAAAGCGTGTGAGATCGATCGTCTGTCCGAAGAAAGCGGTGCCTGTATCCGGCCGTGTCTTGCCGGTGATCACGTCCATCATCGTCGTTTTGCCGGCGCCGTTGGGACCGATTACGCAGCGAAGCTCTCCGGCGTCGATCAATAGCGACAGCGCATTGAGCGCCTTGAATCCGTCGAAGCTCACCGAGATCGCATCGAGATAGAGAATGCCGGTGTTGGAGGTGTCGACGCCCGAGGTCAGCACTCGCACGCCGGCTCCCGCGCCTGCGTCGTCCCACTGCTCGCGTGCGGCCGCCTCGCTCATTGACGGCGCTGCCTCGCGGTGCGCAGCAACCCGGCCACGCCTCGCGGCAGGAATAGCGTGACGAGGATGAATAGAAGTCCGAGCAGGAACAGCCAGTATTCCGGCAGCACCTGCGTGAACCAGCTCTTCCCCAGATTGACCAGCGCGGCGCCGATGACCGGGCCGAACAGCGTTCCGCGGCCGCCGACCGCGGCCCAGATGGCGATCTCGATAGAGTTGGCCGGCGACATCTCGCTCGGATTGATGATGCCGACTTGCGGCACGTAGAGCGCGCCGGCAATGCCGCAGATCACCGCCGAGAGCGTCCAGATGAACAGCTTGAAGTAAAGCGGGTTGTAGCCCGAGAACATCACGCGCGTCTCGGCATCGCGGATCGCGGTCAGCACGCGCCCGAGCTTGGAGGTGACGATCAGGCGCCCGAGCAGCAGGAATCCGAGCAGTGCGCCGCCGGTGAGGACGAACAGCGCCATCCGCGTCTGCGGCGCGGTGATGGGGAAGCCGAGGATGCGCTTGAAATCGGTGAAGCCGTTGTTGCCGCCGAAGCCGGTGTCGTTGCGGAAGAAGAGCAGCATGAAGGCGTAGGTCATCGCCTGGGTGATGATCGAGAAATAGACGCCCTTGATGCGCGAGCGGAAGGCGAAGTAGCCGAACACGAACGCGAGCAGGCCCGGAGCCAGCACGACCAGCAGCGCCGCGAACCAGAAATGGTCGGTGAAGCTCCAGTACCACGGGTACGACTTCCAATCGAGGAAGACCATGAAGTCCGGCAGGTCGCTCTGATAGACGCCGTCGTGTCCGATCGAGCGCATCAGATACATGCCCATCGCGTAGCCGCCGAGGGCGAAGAACACGCCGTGTCCGAGCGAAAGAATGCCCGTATAGCCCCAGATCAGGTCCATCGCCAGCGCGACGATGGCGTAGCACATGATCTTGCCGATCAGGGTGACGGTGTAATCCGACAGATGCAGCGCGCTGCCCGCCGGAACGGCGAGATTGAGGACAGGAAAAACGACGAACAACACCAGCGCCGCGACGACGTAGAAGACCCAGCCCTTGAGCGGAAGCAGGCGCGCGAATCGCGGCCCGTCGGCAATGGCCGCCGGCGCGAGCGCCGCGCTGCCGAGCGCGCTCACGCCGGGGCCTTGCGCGCCGTCTTCTGCGCGGAGCGACAATCGCATGTCACGTCTCGGCCATTCGGCCCTTGAGCGCGAACAGCCCCTGCGGACGCTTCTGGATGAACACGATGATGAACACCAGGACCAGGATCTTCGCCAGCACCGCGCCGGACCAGGCCTCGAGGAATTTGTTCACCACGCCGAGGCCCATCGCCGCGTACACCGTACCCGCGAGCTGGCCGACGCCTCCCAGCACCACGACCATGAACGAGTCGACGATGTAGCTCTGGCCGAGGTCGGGACCGACGTTGCCGATCTGCGACAGGGCACAACCGGCGAGCCCGGCGACACCCGATCCCAATCCGAAGGCCCAGGTATCGACGCGCCGCGTCGGCACGCCGGTGCAGCTCGCCATGGTGCGGTTCTGCGTCACCGCGCGCACGAAAAGCCCCAGCCGGGTTCGCGTCAGCAGCAGCCACATCATCGCCAGCACCAGCGCCGCGAAGATGATGATCACGATCCGGCTCCACGGAAGCACGACGCCGGAAATCGCTTCGATCCCGCCCGACATCCACGACGGATTCTCGACCTGTACGTTCTGGGCGCCGAAGAGCGTGCGCACCGATTGCATCAGGATCAGGCTGATGCCCCAGGTCGCAAGCAGAGTCTCCAGTGGCCGCCCGTAGAGAAACCGGATCACGCTGCGCTCGAGCGCCATGCCGACCAGCGCCGCGGCGACGAAAGCCGCCGGCACCGCGGCCACCAGATAGGCGTCGAACATGGCGGGAAAATGGGATCGAAACACGTTCTGCACGACGTAGGTCGTATAGGCGCCGATCATGATCAGCTCACCGTGCGCCATGTTGATCACGCCCATCAGCCCGTAGGTGATCGCCAGACCCAGCGCGGCGAGCAACAGGATGCTGCCGAGCGAGATGCCGCTGAATATCCTGCCGATCAATTCGCCCGTGGAGAGCCTGCTCTGCACCGCGTGCAGCGATTTCTCGGCCTCGGCACGCACATCGGCGTCGGGCTCGGAGAAGGTGTCGCCTTTCTGCTCGAGCAGGCCGAGCAAAAGCATCTTGGTGTTTGAGTTATTGCTTTCGGCGAGGGCGCGCACCGCCTCGAGGCGGGTGTTCTTGTCCTTGCTCGTCAACTGGATCGACGCCTGCGTCAACAGCAGCAGGCCCTTGATCTCGGCGTCGGACTCCTTGGCCACCGCGGTGCCTATCACCGGCAGCAGATCTTCGTCGGCGCCGGTCTGCAGCTCCTTCGCCGCGGCGAGGCGGATGGCGCGTTCCGGCGCCGTGAGCTTCAGCGCGGCGATCGCCGTGCGGAGGTCCTTGCGGATGCGATTGTTGATCACGACGTCGTCGCGATTTTCCGGAAGCGGCGTGACTGCCTTCCCGGTCACCAGGTCCGTTGCCGTGTCGTCTTTGACCAGCAGTATCTGGGTGTCAGCGACGGTTTGCACTTCGCCGTCGAGCAGGGCCTGCAACAGCGGCAGCGACGCAATGTCGCCGCTCGCCGCGGCAATGCCGATGGCTTTCTCCTTGGCATCGTTGTCGCCCAACGCCAGGTCGCGCAGCGTTTCGGGCGCCAGTGCGCAGGCTGACCACGCCATCGCACTGAGGGCAAACGCGGCGAAGCAGCGCAAAATCGCAAGCAAGGTGCACCCTCGAGCTTCGTGAAAATACAAACGGCGGCAGCGGGTGATCACAATCCGCCGCCGCCGCCCAGTTGCGCTGTCAGCTTACTTTTTTTCCGGCTCGTCTTTCTTGCCCTTGTCTTCCGGGATGTACGGGCTCCACGGAGTCGCCTTGATCGGGCCCTTGGTCTTCCACACGACATTGAATTGTCCGTTGGCCTGGACTTCGCCGATGAATACGGGCTTCCAAAGGTGGTGGTTCTTTTCGTCCATCTTGATGGTGAAGCCGTCAGGCGCCTTGAACGACTGTCCGCCCATGGCGGCGATCACCTTGTCGACGTCGGTCGACTTGGCCTTCTCCACCGCCTGCTTCCACATGTTGATGCCGACGTAGGCCGCTTCCATCGGATCGTTGGTCAGCGGCTTGTCGGCGCCGGCGAGATTCATTTTCTTGGCGTACGCAGCCCACTTCTTCTTGAACTCGTCGTTGGCAGGATTCTTCAGCGACATGAAATAGTTCCACGCCGCGAGATGTCCGACCAGCGGCTTGGTGTCGACGCCGCGAAGCTCTTCTTCGCCGACCGAGAATGCGACCACCGGAACGTCGGTCGCTTTCAGGCCCTGGTTGCCGAGCTCCTTGTAGAACGGAACGTTGGAGTCGCCGTTGATGGTCGACACCACCGCCGTCTTGCCGCCGGCCGAGAATTTCTTGATGTCGGCGACGATCGTCTGATAATCGGAGTGGCCGAAAGGCGTGTACTTTTCGTCGATGTCCTTGTCGGCGACACCCTTGCTGTGCAGGAAGGCGCGAAGAATCTTGTTGGTCGTGCGCGGGTAGACGTAGTCGGTGCCCAGCAGAATGAACCGCTTGGCGCCGCCGCCTTCCTTGCTCATCAGATACTCGACCGCCGGAATCGCCTGCTGGTTGGGCGCGGCGCCGGTGTAGAACACATTCTTGGAAAGCTCTTCGCCTTCGTATTGCACGGGGTAGAACAGCAATCCATTCAGCTCCTCGAACACCGGCAGCACCGACTTGCGCGATACCGAGGTCCAGCAGCCGAAGACGACCGCGACCTTGTCCTGGGTCAGGAGCTGGCGGGCCTTCTCGGCGAACAGCGGCCAGTTCGATGCAGGATCGACGACGACCGCTTCCAGCTTCTTGCCCATCACGCCGCCCTTGGCGTTGATCTCGTCGATCGCCATCAGCGTGACGTCCTTGAGCACCGTTTCACTGATCGCCATCGTTCCCGACAGTGAATGCAACACTCCGACCTTGATCGTGTCCGCGGCGAACGACGGCAGGCAGACAGCCATTCCAGCGGCGCCAAGCGACGCAGAAATCGCCAATCGTTTTAGAAAATTTCTTCGTTGCATATTTGACCCCGTATCGAATGGTTGACGAACGCACACCCTGGCGGCCGCGCTCTTCTTGGCGCAGCTTTAGGTGCGCCGGCGCGCCGTCACCTTGCTGCTTCGCACAATCCATGCCACGCGTCCGGGACATCGCTAAGCCGCTGTTTACATGTGGAGGATCGGCATCTCGCGGCGCGGCGAGAGGGTCAGCGTCGATCGACAATCAGTGTGCTCGTGCCAATGTGGTGCGCCGTGCGCGGCGCTGCATCGGGTTTGCAACGAAATGGTGCGTGCCGCAATCGAGACGTCGGCGCGGCCGTGCGCCGAGACCCTATCAGCGCGAATCGGCAGTGGCTGCCAGCGGCGCGGTCAGGGCGATCATGCCGCGCTCGACCACGAAGCGGACGACGGCGTCGGCGCCGGCTCCGGTCTTCAGATTGGTGAAAACGAACGGCCGCTCGCCGCGCATCCGCTTCGCGTCGCGCTCCATGACTTCCAGCGACGCGCCGACCATCGGTGCCAGGTCGATCTTGTTGATGACGAGCAGGTCCGACCGGGTGATGCCGGGGCCTCCTTTACGCGGGATCTTGTCGCCCGCAGCAACGTCGATCACGTACAAGGTAAGGTCGGACAGCTCCGGCGAGAAGGTCGCTGCAAGATTGTCGCCGCCGCTTTCGACGAACACGATGTCGAGGTTGCCGAAGCGCCGGGCGAGCCGGTCGACGGCCTCGAGATTGATCGACGCGTCCTCGCGGATGGCGGTGTGCGGACAGCCGCCGGTTTCGACGCCGATGATGCGCTCCGGCGGCAGCGCCTCGTTGTCGACCAGGAACCGGGCGTCTTCCTCGGTGTAGATGTCGTTGGTAACCACGGCGATCTCGCAGCGATCCCGCAGCGCCCGGCAAAGCGCCAGCGTCAACGCTGTCTTGCCCGAGCCGACGGGCCCTCCGATACCGACACGCAGCGGTTGTGCGATGGTCAAGGTTTTGTCCTAGGAGCGAAACAATCGGGTGTACTGCGTTTCGTGGCGGGCGCTTGCCAGCGCAAGTCCGGGCGCGAAGCTGGTCACCTCATCGTCGGCCGTCGCCCTCGCGGCGGCGACCACTCCGGGAATGCGCGCGCCGAGCATCTTGAGCAGGCGCTGCCCGGCGACCTGGCCCAGGGGAACGCATTTGATCGCCGCTGCGACCTGCGCCTCGAGCCACGACCAGACGTACGCGATCAGCGCGATGTCGCTGGCAATGCCGTAGCCGCGCGCGGAAAGCGCGAACGCCGCGGGCAAGGACACGGCGGGCCATTGTCCGAGCTGTCCCATCGTCGACTCATCGAGCAAATCCAGCGCCAAGGCGAGCTTGATCAGCGCGGCGCCCATCTGCTCGGTCTCGGCGCGAAGCTCGGCTGTTTCGCGCGACGCGCAAAACCAGCCGTTCCACTTGCCGAACTCGTCCCAGTCGCGCCGGCCGGCCGCATTCAGCAGCCTCCACGCCACGGCGGCCTCGCCGGGCGCGACGACCAGATCGAGCAAATCGCCGATCCACGTTGCCGCCGTTGCCGCGTCGTGGACCGTTCCTGACTCGACCACCCACTCCATGCCCTGCGAGTAGCTGTAGGCGCCGATCGGCAACGCCGGGCTGGCGAGCTGCAGCAGCCGGACCAGCGCCACCGCCGGGTCTATCGCCGGGTCCATTGCCGGACCGATTGCCGGACCGATTGCCGGCGTTTCTTTCTCGGCATCGGTCACGAGTGCTTTCGCGGGCGCGCGGCAAAATCGTGGATCACGCCGGCATGCTTCGCTTCGCCCGAGTGCGGGTGATGTCCCGCGGCATATGCCCCGGGCTCGGGCTCGAACGGCGCATCGAGCGCGGAAACTTCGACCCCCAACCCAATGAGCATCTCCGCCAGGACATGATCGGCGGCAAAACGAAGCCAGCCGTCACCGACCTGGATCGGCGTGTGCCGATTGCCGAGGTGGTACGCAGCTTTTGCCAGCGATTGCGCGTCACGCGCGCGAACCTCCATCAATTTTTCTTCCGCGCTCTGCACCCGCACGACGCGCCCATCGTCCGCCGCGAGGCAGTCGCCGCCGCGCAGGATCGTCCCGCGCTCCAGAAACAATCCGATCTCCTCGCCGCTGACGAGCGTCGTGCGCAAGCGGCTCTTGCAGCGTTGCTCGAACGGAAGCGTCAGCGTGCCGTCGACCTGCGCGGCGGGTGGAGCGCACTTGTGAACGAACATCATCTCAGAACAGAAAATAGCGCTGCGCCATCGGAAGCACCTTGGCCGGCTCGCACGTCAAGAGCACCCCGTCGGCGCGGACCGCGTAGGTCTCGGGATCGACCTCCATCGCCGGAAGCGCGTCGTTGAGCTTCATGTCGCGCTTGCCCAGCTTGCGCGTGTTGGAGACGGCAATCAGCGGCTTGGCGAGTCCCAGCTTGGCAAGTCCGCCGCTATCCAGCGCGGCCTGCGATACGAACGTGATCGAGGTCTGCAGCGCTTTGCCGAACGCGCCGAACATGGGCCGGTAATGCACCGGCTGCGGCGTCGGGATTGAAGCATTCGGGTCGCCCATCGCCGCGGCAGCGATCATCCCGCCCTTCACGATCAACGATGGCTTGACACCGAAGAACGCGGGCTTCCATAGCACCAGATCGGCGAGCTTGCCGACTTCGATCGAGCCCACGACGTGCGCGATGCCATTCGCGATCGCGGGGTTGATGGTGTACTTGGCGACATAGCGCTTGACCCGAAAATTGTCGTTTCTCGAATCGTCCTGCGTGGTGCCGCCGTCGCCCGTCTTGCGCTGTTGCTGTTGTGACTGGGGCGCGGGTCCAAGCCAGCCGCGCTGCACCTTCATCTTGTGCGCGGTTTGCCAGGTGCGGATGATCACTTCGCCCACCCGGCCCATCGCCTGCGAGTCCGACGAGATCATCGAAAACGCGCCCAGATCGTGGAGGATGTCCTCGGCGGCGATCGTCTCGCGGCGAATGCGCGATTCCGCGAAGGCGATGTCTTCCGCGATGGCCGGGTCGAGATGATGGCAGACCATCAGCATGTCCAGATGCTCGTCGATGGTGTTGACGGTATAGGGACGCGTCGGATTGGTCGACGAGGGAAGGACGTTGGGCTCGCCGCACGCCTTGATGATGTCCGGCGCGTGGCCGCCGCCGGCGCCCTCGGTGTGATAGGTGTGGATGGTGCGGCCGCCGATCGCGCTCAAGGTCGTCTCGACGAATCCGGATTCGTTGAGGGTGTCGGTATGGATCGACACCTGCACGTCCATCGCGTCGCCGACTTTCAGCGCGGCGTCGATCGCCGCCGGCGTCGTGCCCCAGTCCTCGTGCAGCTTGAGGCCGATCGCGCCGGCCTCGATCTGCTCGACCAGCGGCGGCGTGAGGCTCGCGTTGCCCTTGCCGAGAAACCCGAGATTCATGGCAAAGGCTTCGGCCGCCTCGAGCATCCGATGCATGTGCCACGGCCCCGGCGTGCATGTCGTCGCCAGGGTGCCGGTCGCGGGCCCGGTCCCGCCGCCGATCATGGTGGTGACGCCCGACATCAGCGCTTCGTCGATTTGCTGCGGGCAAATGAAGTGGATGTGCGTGTCGACGCCGCCGGCGGTCACGATCATGCCTTCGCCGGCGATGATCTCGGTGCCGGCGCCGATGACGATGTCGACGCCGGGCTGGATGTCCGGGTTACCCGCCTTGCCAAGGCCCGCGATCTTTCCTTCCTTGATCGCGATGTCGCACTTGACGATGCCCCACCAGTCGATCACCAGCGCATTGGTGATCACGGTGTCGGCGCAGTCTTTCGACATCCGCTGGCTCTGGCCCATGCCGTCGCGAATGACCTTGCCGCCGCCGAATTTGACTTCCTCGCCGTAGACCGTGAAATCCTTTTCGACTTCGACCATGAGCTCGGTGTCGGCGAGACGCACCCTATCACCCGTGGTGGGACCGAACATCTCGACATAGGCACGGCGATCGATCTTCATCGCTTCACGCCCGGCACGAGCGGTGCACCGTCCAGCGCTCCCATCACCGCGCCGGTGAAACCATAGACCACGCGATCTCCGGCCAGCGCAACGAGCTCGACCGCGCGCTCCTGCCCAGGCTCGAATCGCACCGCCGTTCCGGCAGCGATATTGAGACGAAATCCGCGCGCGGCGGCGCGATCGAACGCCAGCGCGGCATTCGTTTCGGCAAAATGATAATGCGAGCCGACCTGGATCGGCCGGTCGCCGGTATTGGCGACGCTCAGCGTGATCGTGGCTCGATCGGCGTTGAGCTCGATCGCTCCGTCCTGCGCAAGTATTTCCCCGGGAATCATGGGATCGGTTGGTGCACGGTCACCAGCTTGGTGCCGTCGGGAAAAGTCGCCTCGACCTGAATCTCCGGAATCATTTCGGCAACGCCGTCCATCACCTGCGCCCGATTGAGCAGGGTCGTTCCATAGCTCATCATCTCGGCGACGGAGCGCCCATCGCGCGCGCCTTCGAGAATCGCGGCGCTGATGTACGCGATGGCCTCGGGGTAATTCAGACGGACGCCGCGCGCGAGGCGCCGCTCCGCCACGAGGGCCGCGGTGAAGAGCAGCAGCTTGTCGCGTTCTCTGGGTGTGAGTTCCATCGGCGTCGCTCTAGCCTGTCAGGTGTTCCAGATGCGCGGCGGCACCGCGGCGCGAAGCGCCAATGCGGGCCGAAGCTTGCGCCAAAGCTCGACGAAATAGTGCCGCGCCGCCGCCGCCGACGAGCCGCGATAACGGGCGATCAGCGCGCCCGGCAACCGCGTCACCGCGCCCTCGCCCGCGAGCGCCGTTGCCTGACGGCACGCCTCCAGCATCGCCTGGTTGATGACAGGCGCCGCCGCAAGGAATGTGCCAAAAACAGGATTGCCGCGCAAGCCTACCGGCGATGCGAGGAGCGGCGAGCCGCCGTGCAGCAACGAGCGCTCGAGGAAGACGGGAATGCCGTCGCGCATCAATGAGAGCCGCTGGCGCAACACGCCGCGATCGAAGCGCTCACCCGAGGCGGTGCGGCCAAGGCACACTACATCCCAGCCTAGCAACGTGGCGTCATCGGCAAGCTCGATGGCGAGCTCGAGCTCGGTCCTCGACGCGTCGAAGAGGATCGTCTCCTGCGGCAGCCATTCGAGGATCGCGCCGCGCGCGGCACGCAGATGGATGCGCTGTCGCGCCAAAGGACCGCCGGATCGGTAGCACTTGGCGGCGCCCGGCGTGGTCAATTGCACATGCGTGCCCGCACCCGCATCGACGTTGATTGCCAGCTGGTCGCCGCCGACGATGCCGCCCGGAGGATGAATGATGACGTTCTGGCACACCGCGTCGCCCTCGGGATAGAGCGACTTCTGCACGACCAGGGGTCCGCGGTGCACGCGAGTGTCGAGCACCGTGCGCTCTCCGACGCGCCGGTAGCCGAGATCGAGCTGCGCAAGCCAGCCGTCCTGGCGCGCATCGGCATCGAGCGACGGATCGTCCACGCGTTTCATGGCACGAGTGTAGCGCAGGCGGGAGGCGGCGCATGGTCGCACCGGAACAGGTGCGCACGGGCAGATCGTGCACCGAATTGGGGTTACAGGTTGGGCTTACAGGTTGAGCTTACAGTTAGGCTTACAGGTTGGGTTTACAAGCGGACGTATTGGTAATCGATGGGCAGACTGTTGATGCCGCGCTCGGGCGGCGCGATCCATCCCGCCATGCGCGCCGGCTCGACCACCCGCTGCATCAGGCTCTTCACGAAAACGCGGTCTTCGCCGGAAGGCAGCCATTCATCCTTCTTCCGCGCGAACTCGTCCGCCGAAATGATGTTGCCCGTCAGGTCGCACGATACGCCGGACCAGACGCCGATGGTGCGATTGAAGCGCGACGAGGGAAGCGCCAGTCGAAGCGCCGAGCCGCTGCGCTCGAGCTGGCGGTTCCAGCGCTTCAGGCCAAGCTCGCAATCGCGCACGTAAGACGTGCGCAGCACTTCGTTCATGGCATTGCGCATCGGCACGTCCTGAATTTTTACGCTGCCGTCCTGCACTGGCGCCGCCAGCGAGAACATCGAATCGACGCAGCGGTGCTCGTCGTATTGCGATTCGTCGGGACGTCCCTTCAGGCCGGTGGCGAAGCTCGATGCCGCGTTGGACGAAATCTCGGAGCCGAACAGATCGAGCGACGACGAGAACCAGAAATTGAGGTAGCGCTGAAAGGTCGGCAGGTCGACCGCTCCCGCATCGCGCACCGCCGAGGACTCGTCGGTCGCGAGCTCGGTCATGACTTCCAGCGTGCGCTTGATCACTCGCGACAATCCGGTCTCGCCGACGAACATGTGGTGCGCTTCCTCGGTGAGCATGAACTGGGTGGTGCGCGCGAGCGGATCGAACGCCGACTCGGCAAGGCTCTTCAATTGGTACTTGCCGTCGCGGTCGGTGAAATAGGTGAACATGAAAAACGACAGCCAGTCGGTCACCGGTTCGTTGAACGTTCCCAGGATGCGGGGCTTGTCGGGGTCGCCCGAGTGCCGCTCGAGCAGCGACTCGGCCTCTTCGCGGCCGTCGCGTCCGAAGTAGGCGTGCAACAGGTACACCATGGCCCACAGATGGCGGCCCTCCTCGACGTTGATCTGGAACAGATTGCGCAGATCGTAGAGCGACGGGCAGGTGTGGCCCAGCAATCGCTGCTGCTCCACCGATGCGGGTTCGGTATCGCCCTGGGTGACGATCAGCCGGCGCAGTTGCGAACGGTATTCTCCGGGCACCTGCTGCCATGCCGGCTTGCCGTAATCATCGCCGAAGCCGATGGTGCGGCCGGGCTTGGCATCGGCCAGGAAAATGCCCCAGCGGTAGTCGGGCATTCGCACCTGGCCGTACGATGCCCAGCCTGCGGCATCGACGCCGACCGCGGTGCGCAGGTACACGTCGGCTTCCGCGAAGTCGGAAGGACCCATGGTCCGCCACCATTCGACGAAGCGCGGCTGCCAGTGCTCGAGCGCGCGCTGCAAGCTGCGATCGCCGGCAAGGTCGACGTTGTTCGGGATCTTTTCGCTGTAATCGATCGACATTGGAAGTCCGTGGCTGGCTAGACGCGTTCCCAATCGAACTTGGCGCGCGAACCGCTTCCAAAAACCTTGAGCGCGCCGGATTCGCCGACCGCATTGGGACGCTGGAAGACCCAGTTCTGCCACGCGGCGAGGCGGCCGAAGATGCGCGTCTCCATGGTCTCGCCGCCGGTAAATCTGAGGCTCGCCTCCATCCCCGTCAACGCGTCCGGGGAAAGGCTGGCGCGTTCCTCGAGCGCGAGACGAATCTCGTCGTCCCAATCGATGTCGTCCGGCGTGGCAGTTACCAGGCCCGCATTTCGGGCCTCCTGCGCCGACAGGAGCCTGCCCATCGGGTCGGGCGTCAGTGTTTCGACGCAAAAGCGGTTGGCGAGCCGTGTCCGGCCATGCGCCATCGGGTACGCGCAGCCATTCATCGGCGACAGCGCAATCGCCGGTGCCGCCTCGGGGCCCTTGTCATCGGAAAGCGCGAGCATGTAGCTGCGATCGGCGGCGAGTGCGAGCTCGAACAAGGTGCCCGCGAAACACGAGCCGCGGTCGATCAGTGCGAAAACGCTACGCGACGAAACGTCCAGGCGCGACAACGTTCGCCGCCACAAGCCGATGGTTTCGCGAACCAGCCAATGCCCGGCGTGTGTCGCCAGAACCGCGTCGATCGCGAGCACGGTCGCGGGATCGCCCTCGGTGCGCAACACCCAGGTGCCAAGCTCGACCTCGTTGGTTCGCAGCAGCAGCATCGCGTCGTCGAGCTCGCGCGCGGCCGCCAGCGGCCACCAACGATCGCCGGCGGCGACGATGGCCTCGGGATGCTTGGGACCCGGCGTGGACGGCGCCCGCAATATGAATGTCGCGTTGCGCGCCGCGCGATCGAAGACTACGTCGAGATTCGAATAATGCATACCGCTTGCGTCGCTGCGGCGTTGCAGCGGCTCGAGCGCGATGCCTTTTTCACTGCCTTGAATCGTGCTCGCCATCGCCAGCTCGCTCGCTCGCCCGGCGAGCACAAGCGCGAACTCCTTCGGCTTCGCCATCGCGTCGACCAGGCCCCATTCGACGGCGCGGTCGGCGCGAACGCCTTCGATGGTGGTGCAGAACACATCGGCAAGATCGCGGCGCACCTTGCGCTTGTCGACCAGCCTCGTCAGCCCACCGGTGCCCGGCAGCACGCCGAGCAGCGGGACCTCGGGAAGGCTGACGGTGGACGAACGGTCGTCGACCATCAGAATTTCGTCACAGGCAAGCGCCAGCTCGTAGCCTCCGCCTGCGGTAATGCCGTTGAGCGCGGCGATGGACTTCAATCCGGAATACCGGCTCGCGTCCTCGAAGCCATTGCGCGTCTCGTTGGTGAATTTGCAGAAGTTGACTTTCCACGCATGCGACGACAAGCCCAGCATGTAGATGTTCGCGCCGGAGCAGAACATGCGTTCCTTGCCGCTGGTGAGCACCAGGCAGCGCACCGAGGGATGCTCGAAGCGCAGCCTCTGCAGCGCGTCGGCAAGCTCGATGTCGACACCGAGATCGTAGGAGTTGAGCTTGAGCTTGTAGCCCGGCTGCAAGCCGCGGTTCTCGTCGACGTCGAGCGTAAGCGTCGCGACAGCGCCTTCGACATTCAGCCGCCAGTGCGCGTAGCGGTCGGGATGGGTATCGAATGTCACCATTTCATCGTCTCGCGTTGCCGTCCTTTGACCGATTCGATCGATGGCCGCCGTTCCAGTGCGGCCTGAGCTTCGACTCGGGTCCGGCCGTTGCGGCGTCCAAGCCGGAAAGCCTGCACAGCATCATGGTACCGACGAATGTCGTATAGTGCACGACGCCGCATCGACAGCATTCCCCTTGGCGATCAAGCTTCACATTCTCGTCGGCACCATGACCGGCACCGCAGAGCTCGTGGCGCAGGAGCTGGAGCTCGCATTCGGCGATGAAGACGTCGCGATCGACGTCACGCTGATGGATCGGCTCGACCACCGCGCGTTCGCGCAGCCCGGTATCTATCTGATCTGCACTTCGACCTACGGCCAGGGCGACGTGCCGGACAACGCCAAGGCGCTCTACGCCGATTTGCTGGCGTCGCGGCCGGATCTTTCGCATCTCCGATACGGCGTCTTTGCACTGGGCGACAGCACGCACGTGGGGACCTTCTGCTTTGGCGGCAAGCACTTCGACGAAGTCCTCGGTGCGCTCGGCGCAACCCGGTGTGGACCGGTATTCGAGCACAACGCCAGCGGCGGAACGCTTCCCGAGGATGTCGCGCTGGAATGGTTTCCGCAGTGGCTCGCCGAAGTGCGAAAGCTGCTCGATGCAGATGCCGCTGCCGGCGCGCCGTCTGAAAATGCCGCCTTGCACTCGTCGAAGGCGTGAACATGAACGGGCATTCACGCGACCGCATTGCCGTCGACGTTCCACGGCAATCGACCCATAGCTCAGGCCGGAAAGCAGGCCGTGGCCCTTGACCGCCCACCGTTCGCCAGCGCAGACCACAGCGTTTCGCCGCCGAAGATCGACTTTCCGCGCGGCTACAACGCCGCCGTCGACCTGGTCGAGCGCAATCTGGCCGCGGGCCGCGGAGAACGCATCGCGTTTATCGACGATGCCGGACGCTACAAGTATCGCGAGCTTTCCGAGCGCGTCAATCGCTGCGCCAACGCGTGGCGTCGACTCGGCATGCGCATGGAGGATCGTGTCGTACTGCTACTGCACGACGGAATCGATTTTCCGGTGGCTTTTCTCGGAGCGATCAAGGCCGGCGTGGTCCCGATTCCGTGCAACACGCTGCTGACCGGCGCGGAATACGAATACCTGCTTGCCGACAGCCGCGCCCGCGCGATCGTCGTTTCCGCGCCCCTGCTGGGGATGATCGAACCCTTGAAGACGAGGCTGCCGCAACTCGAGCACCTGATCGTGTCCGGCAAATCCGACGCTGCGCTGCGTTTCGACGATTGGATCCATCGTGAATCGAGCGATGCGGGCGTTGCGCCGACAACCGCCGACGACGTCTGCTTCTGGCTCTATTCGTCGGGCTCGACCGGCAGCCCGAAGGGCGCCGTGCACCTGCATTCGGACCTCATTCACACGGCCGAGCTCTATGCCAGACCCATCCTGGGCATCGAGCAGCAGGACATCGTTTTTTCCGCCGCGAAACTTTTCTTCGCCTATGGTCTGGGCAATGCGCTGACGTTTCCGCTCGCGGTCGGCGCGACGGCCCTGCTGATGGCCGAGCGGCCAACGCCGGCGGCGGTATTCAAGCGCCTGACCGAGCACACGCCGACGATCTTTTGCGGCGTGCCCACGCTGTATGCCGCGATGCTGGCGAGCAGCGAATTTCCCGCGCGCGAATCGCTCGCGCTGACCCGGTGCGTGTCCGTGGGGGAAGCGCTCCCGGCCGATCTCGGCAAGCGCTGGCAGGCACGCACCGGTGTCGACATCCTGGACGGCCTGGGCTCGACCGAGCTCCTGCACATTTTTCTTTCCAACCGCCAGGGCGACGTGCGCTACGGCACCACCGGCAAGCCGGTGCCCGGCTACGAGCTTCGCATCGTCGACGAGGCGGGTAGCGATGTCGCGCCCGGCGAAATCGGCGACCTGCAAGTCAGCGGGCCCACCAGCTCGCCGTATTACTGGAACAATCGCGCAAGAAGCCTCGCCACTTTTCTCGGACCGTGGACCCGCAGCGGCGACAAGTACACGGTCGATCGCGATGGCTATTACACCTACTGCGGCCGCACCGACGACATGCTCAAGGTCGGCGGCGTTTACGTCTCGCCGTTCGAGGTCGAAGCGGCGCTCGCGACGCACGAGGCCGTGCTCGAAGCCGCCGTCGTCGGCCATGCCGACGAGAGCGAGCTGATCAAGCCCAAGGCGTTCGTGGTGCTCAAGTCCGGGCAGACAGGGACGCCTGCGCTCGCGGTCGCGCTTCAGGAGCACGTGAAGACGCAGCTGGCGCCGTTCAAATACCCGCGCTGGATCGAGTTCGTCGGCGAGCTGCCCAAAACCGCGACCGGCAAGATCCAGCGCTTCAAGCTGCGGGCGCTCGAGCGTCCGGTCCGGACCGAGTGACGGAACGCTGCGCCGCTGCTAACATCTGCCGCAAACAAGACCCATACCGTTCGGAGGAGAATCCCATGGCTTCCTGCACTCGCCGGCGGCATGGGCATCGTCATCGTCGACAAGAACTTCGCCACGCTGTCGCAGATTGCGCACCGCTGCGTCATCCTGGTGAAGGGACACAAGGTATTCGACGCGCCGCCGTCGGAGCTCGCTGCCCAGCCGGGATTGCGTGCGCAGTATCTGGGCGTCTAGCGCTCTGAAGTGGACTGCCTTTCTTGTCGATGACCCAGATCATCGATGTTGCCGGCCAGGCACTGGAGTGCGTGCGCATCGGCGCTGATCGTCCGGGGCCGACGCTGGTGTTTCTCCACGAAGGCCTGGGCTCGGTGACGATGTGGAAGGATTTTCCCCAGCGCGTCGCCGATGCGACCAAGCTCCCGGCGCTGATCTACTCGCGTGCCGGTTACGGGCGCTCGACCGCGCTCGCGGGGCCTCGCGCGCCAGACTACATGCACGACGAGGCGCGGGTAGTGCTCACTGCGTTGCTCGATATG
>Ga0209839_10000544_pt1 | contig 18964 bp, 17 predicted proteins | sample OrgsoiDNA2013050_FD_185800 | JGI IMG/M metagenome (GOLD analysis project Ga0209839, IMG submission 185800) | Permafrost soil microbial communities from the Arctic, to analyse light accelerated degradation of dissolved organic matter (DOM) -... | ecosystem: Environmental > Terrestrial > Soil >... | reverse complement strand
CAAGCCCCGTGATCGTCATTCCCGCGCAAGCGGGAATCCATTGGCTTTGCTGTTGAAAATTGGCTCCCAGCGTTGCCGGCGGATGCCTTTGCGAATCGGAAATTGGTCACGCGCGAGTTGACCTTCGCCAATAGACGCTTCCCGACAATGACTTGCGAGCCATAGGTATCGCTGATGATGCTTATCCGAAGTGACGATTTGCAATCGAAATAGAGCGACACCATAGTCTCATTGTGCATCGCACCATCACGCGGTGCCGCTAAACCGCGCCCACCAGGCGAAGGAGCATCAATGAGGACCAACAACCCGCCTCTTTACGACACCAGCTTTATCGGTGTCATGACCCGCCTTACTCACGGCATCCTGTTGGACGCCAACGAGCGGGCCATGCGGGACGGAATGCGCGCCGATCCGCCTGCAGGCTCACCGACGAGTCGACCCGCCGGCGCACCGGCAAGCACCCGCGTCAGATCCGGTAACTGGCTCGACCGGCTGGACAGCTGGTTCTGGAAGCAGGAAATGAAAAGCCGGGAGGCGTTCCTTGCCCAGTCGACCGATGTCTTCGATCTCGAGCAGCGCATGCGCTGCCTCGAGCGCGGGGACAAGTGGCTCGGGACCGACAGGACCGGTACCGGGAAGTAGCATCGTTGCGGGCGCACGCGGAAAATCCGTCTTCCGCCCCGTGCGACGCACCTCGTATTACACGAGCCCTTCCAGCAACTGCACTTCGACCGTCTCGCCGGCCGCGACATTGCCGGTGTCGCTGCCGAGAATGATGAAGCAGTTGGCGCGCGACATCGACGACAGGATGCCCGAGCCCTGGTCGCCGGTAGTACGCACCGACCACGCTCCGGCCGCATCCGACGTCAGGATCCCGCGCTGGAACTCGGTGCGCCCCGGCACTTTCTTGATCGGCGCAGCAAGCGCGACCTTGAACGTCGGCAGAGGCGCGACGTCACGCTGTCCTTGCAGGATCAACAGCGCGTCGCGCACGAACTGGTAAAAGGTGACCATCACCGAGACCGGGTTGCCGGGCAGCCCGAAGAAATGCGCGCCGCCGATCTTTCCGTAGGCGAGCGGGCGCCCAGGCTTCATGGCGATTTTCCAGAACAGCACTTCGCCCAGCTTGTCGAGAAGCTGCTTGACGTAATCCGCCTCGCCGACCGAGACGCCGCCCGAGGTGATCACCACGTCCGCGGAGGCGGCCGCCTGCGCAAATGCGCGCTCGAGCTTTTCCGGCACGTCCGCTATCACGCCCATGTCGATGACCTCGCAACCGAGCCGCGTCAGCATGCCGTGCAGCGTGTAGCGGTTGCTGTCGTAGATTTCTCCGGCGGCGAGCGGCGTGCCGATCGACTTGAGCTCGTCTCCGGTGGAAAAAAATGCCACGCGCAACATCCGAAAGACGCTGATCTCGCCGATGCCGAGCGACGCAATCATCCCCAGCTCGGCAGGATGGAGGCGCTGGCCGGTTCGAAAGACGACCTGGCCGGCTTTCAGGTCCTCGCCCGCGAAGCGCCGGTTCTGGCCGAGCTGCGAGACGGCGCCCGGCGCGATGCGAACGCCGCCCGCGTCTTCGCTGGCGCGCTCCTGCATCACCACCGAGTCCGCGTTGCCCGGCATCACGCCGCCGGTGAAAATGCGCACGCATTCGCCGGCGCCGATCGCGCCCGGCCAAGGCTTGCCCGCGAACGACTCGCCGACACGCTTGAGCACGGTCTCCGCGTCCGGCTTCAGATCGGCGAAACGCACCGCGTAGCCGTCCATCGCCGAATTGTCGTGGCCAGGAACGGCGATCGGCGACACGATTTCGTCCGCCAGCACTCGGCCGAGCGAGTTGCGGACGTGCACGCGCTCGATCGCGGTCATCGGTGCGAGAAAGCTGCGGATCAGCTCGCGCGCCTTCGACACCGGCATCGAATTCGGATCGTAGTCGTCGGCGCAGGAGGCTTCGCGAAGCGTGCGCGGCACCGTGCGAGCCTTGCTTGCGTTACTGGTCGGATCCAATGTCGATTTGCTTGAGCTCATCGAGGGTATTGATATTGCGAAACGCGTCGGCCTCGTCGTCGAAGGCGACTTCGATCGTCTTGAGTGTAGCGTACCAGGCGTCGATCTTGCGGCCGCCGCCTTCCAGAAAGCGGGTCAGATGCGGCAGCACCGAGCGGCGCACCAGCGCGAACACCGGGTGCGGTTGATCAAAGGTGCGCGCGACCGCGAGCTCGGCGTCCATCGTTTGCAGCGCGCCGAGCAACCTTGCTACCAGATCCGCCGGCAGAAAGGGCGAGTCGCAGGGAACGGTGGCGACCAGCGGCTGCGCCGCCTGCATGAGTGCCACGTGCAGCCCGGCGAGCGGCCCCGCAAATCCCTCGATCGCGTCGGGAACGACACGAAAGCCGAACGCGGCGTACTGATCGAGATGCTGGTTGGCGTTGATCAGCACCTCGTCGACCTGCGGCGCGAACCGATCGAGCGCGTGCCGAACCATGGGACGGCCGTGAAGCATCACCAGTCCCTTGTCCACGCTGCCCATGCGCCGCCCCTGGCCGCCGGCAAGCACCACGCCGCTGACGCCGCGCGCGGCCGCCGCGCTCAAGCGTCGGCCCGAAAGCGCTCGCCGCCGGCGAACAGCAGGAAGTGCTTGTTGGTCGCGCGTCCGATCATCGTGATGCCCACCTTCTGCGCGATCTCGTAGCCCATCTGCGTCAATCCCGAGCGCGACACCAGAAACGGAATGCCCATCTGCGCCGCCTTGATCACCATTTCGGAGGTCAGGCGCCCGGTGGTGTAGAAGATCTTGTCGCCGCCGTCGACGCGATCGAGCCACATCAGTCCGGCGATGGCATCGACCGCGTTATGTCGCCCGACATCCTCGACAAAATACAAAATCTCGCTTGCGCCATCCTTGTTGGTGGCGAGCGCGCAACCGTGAACCGCGCCAGATTGCTTGTAGATGGTGTCGTGCCCGCGCACGCGGTCGAGGAGCGCGTATAGCGTTGAGCGGGTCAGGACCGCATTCGTGTGCAGCTTCACCGTGTCGATTTCTTGCATCAGGTCGCCGAACACGGTGCCTTGTCCGCAGCCGCTGGTGGTGGTCCGCTTGCCGAGCTTTGCCTCGAGGTCCTTGAGGCCGTGGCGGGTATTGACGACCACCGCGTTGACGCTCCAGTCGACCTGGACCGAAACGATTTCATCCAGCGAGCCCAGCAGCCGCTGGTTGCGCAGGTATCCGATCGCCAGCGCCTCGGGCGCCGCCCCCAGCGTCATCAGCGTGAGGATCTCGCGCTTGTCGACGTAGAGCGTGAGCGGATGCTCGCCGGCGATGGGCGTGTCGCGCGCTTCGCCGTCCTCGTCGAACGCGCGCACCGTGAACGTCGACGGCCGCGCGGCGTCGGTCAATATCGGGCGGTAGGGCATATCGGGGGCGTTCATCATCGCGATCGCGCCGCACGTGCGCATGAATTCGCTCGTGCGTGATGAAAGTGCGACCTGCGGAGCTTGCAGCGATCAATCATTGCCGGGCCGCTCGGCGCCCGCGGTGCGCAGCCACTCCATCAACGGCAATAGGTCGCGAAAATGGTCGGCGAGATCTCCCGCGAGGTCCTTCGGCGGTCGCCGCTTCACGTTCACCTCGACCATCGCGAAAAAATGGCGCAGCTTGATCGTGTCGATGTGCGGCGTGTCGGCGTCGAATCCCTTGGGTGGCCGCACCAGTGCATCCTCCTCGGTGAAGCCCTCGTAGGTTTTCCTGAAGCGCGGATTTCGCAGCATTTTCGTCAAGGTCTGCGGCTTGGCCGCGATGTACTTCCGCACGCGTTTCAAAATCTCGGGCTCGGGCCGGTAGATGCCGCCGCCGACCAGCAGCATTCCCTTGTGATCGATGTGGAAGTAGTAGCCCGGCTCCAGGCCGCGCTTCGAGCGGTCTCGGATCGCGGCGCTGAAATGCGTCTTGTACGGGGTCCTGTCCTTGGAAAAGCGCGTGTCGCGGTAGATGCGGAACATCGCTTTTTTCGGCTCGACCGGTCCGAGCGCGCGGTCGAATTTCTGCACCCGCGAGGTGACATCGGTCACCAGATGCTCGAATTCCTCGCGCAGCACGTCGTACGCCGGCTTGTTCCAGGCGAACCATGGCCGGTTGTTGTTCTTTTCCAGTCCGCTGAGGAACTCCAGGAGTGCTTTGAGGTGCATGCCGCGATTCGATGAGCCTGTGTTTGGCTGCGGCATCAGCCGCCGATGTAGCTCATCTCGACCTTGGGCAGCGCCTTCGTTCGTTCCGAGCGGATCTCGGAATAGCGGTCCCCGCGCTGCGACCAGACCGCGGCAAGATAGTTGGCTATTGCGTCGTCGGTGCTGCCGCCGCGCAGCAGTGCGCGCAAATCGTAGCCCTGGGTCGCGAAGAGGCAGGTATAGAGCTTGCCGTCGGTCGCCAGGCGCGCGCGCGTGCAGTTGCTGCAAAACGCCTGCGTGACCGAGGAGATCACGCCGATCTCGCCCGCGCCGCTGGAATCCAGATAGCGCCACCGCCCGGCAACCTCGCCCGGATAGTTCGCATCCGCCGGCTCGAGCGGAAATTCGCGCCCGATCATGCGAATGACTTCTGCCGACGGGACGACGTCGTCCATGCGCCAGCCGTTGGTGTGGCCGACGTCCATGTATTCGATGAAGCGCAGAATGTGCCCGCTGCTTCTGAAATGCCGCGCCATCGGCAGGATTTCCGAATCGTTGACACCGCGCTTGACGACCATGTTGACTTTGACCGGCTGGAGGCCGGCTGCGGCCGCGGCCTCGATGCCGTCGAGCACGCGCGAGACCGGAAAGTCGACGTCGTTCATGGCGCGGAAAACGCCGTCGTCGAGCGCGTCGAGGCTGACGGTGACGCGGTTGAGTCCCGCATCCTTGAGCGCGCGCGCCTTTTTGGCGAGCAGCGCGCCGTTGGTGGTCAGCGTCAGATCGAGACCGTCGATTTCCGCAAGCATCGCGACCAGGCGCTCCAGATTCTTGCGCAGCAGGGGCTCGCCGCCGGTCAGGCGAATCTTTTCGACGCCGTGCGCCTTGAAGATGCGCGCAAGCCGGACGATCTCCTCGAAGGTAAGCAATTCCGCGTGCGGGAGAAACGGATAGTCGCGCCCGAACACTTCCTTGGGCATGCAGTAGACGCAACGAAAATTGCAGCGGTCGGTGACCGAGATTCGAAGATCGCGCAGGAACCGGCCGCGCGAGTCTGCCAACTCGCCTGTTGGCATGAACGGTGCCGCAGCGCGGGGCGCGGCGGGGGCCGCCGCGACTAGCATGCGGGCGTCGGTGAGAGGAATGATTCTGGCCATGGAGAAGCTCTTTGAGTACGGTCGATCTTAGCAGAGGGAGCGAGCACGCGCAGCGCTATAGTATGATCATCAGTTGACTCAAAAGATCCAACGAAAGTCCATGCTTCCCGCACGGTTTCCTGTCGCAGTCGTCATCGAGCGGGTTGCACTTTCCAGCCGCTGGGCCAGTGAGCAATGGCGCGTCGCCGCGGTCGAGCGCGACGACAGCCCGCAGCGTCCGCCGGTCAGAATGGTTCATGAGAAAAAGCGCACCTGCTGGCGCTTTACCGGCTTATCGATGGAGCTGCACCTTTCCGAAAGCGAAGGCTATCACCTCAACATTACCGCTCCCGAGCCGAAGGTTTTCGTGATGTGGCGGATGGCAGACGGCGCTGTGTCCGATAACGAGCGGCCCGGCGCGTTTCCAGTGCTGGTCACGGTCAGCTACAACGAAGCGGCAAGACTTCTGGACGGCGGCGAGCAGGTCGACGCGACGCCGCTGTCGGCGGAGATGCTGGCCTGGATGCAGCCATTCGTCGACGCGACTTATCGTCCCGAGCCGAAACGCAAGAACCGCCGCAACGAGCTCTACGAGCGCGACCTTGCCGGCCGCCGCGACGAATCCGGCAAACGAAACCGATGACCGCCCAATCCACCGAGCGTGGCCGATTTTCTCTGCGCCGCTGGTCGCAGCGCAAGCTGGAAGCCGCGCGGACCGAGGCGCAGAGTCCGTTAGAGACGCCCGTGATCCGGCCCGACACCGCCGCTCCGACTCAGGCACCGGCAGTATCGCCGGGCCGCGCGCTCGAGCCGCCCGGTGCCGAGCTGCGTGCCGATGCCGAGCTGCCTCCAATCGCGTCGCTGACCATCGATTCCGACTTCGCGCCATTCTTCAAGCCGCAGGTCGACGAGTCTATCAAGCGCGCGGCGCTGAAGCAGCTCTTCCGCGACCCGCGCTTCAACATCATGGATGGGCTGGACACCTATATCGCCGACTACACCCAGCCCGATCCGATACCGGCGGCGATGCTCGAGGACCTGATGCAGCGCCGCGTCTTTTTTCCGCCGGCGGTGGACGACCCGGCGTCGCGCGATCGCGCCGCCGACGCGGGCGCCGCGGATAGGGTTCCGACCGCCGCCGCGTCACCGGCGCTGCCTTCCGCCGGCGCGGATGCGCAGTCGTCCGCCGCGCCGGATGTGCAGCCGTCGTCGCCTGCCGTAGCTACGCAACCGGTCGCACCCGCCACCGTCGCGGAGCCCGCCGCTGTCGCACCAACGCCCGCCGCCGATTCCGGAGATTCGCTGCCCGCCGCGACGGAATCGCCGCGCGCCAGGGTCGACGCCAAAGCCACCAAGTCATGAGCGCACAGGACTTCCACGCCCAGCGCAATCTGCATCTTTGCAATTGCAACGGCACCATGGCGCTCGACGCCGCGGTGCTCGAGCGCGCGCTCGAGCTCGCGGGTCCGCTGCCGATCCACACCCAGCTTTGCCAGAAGGAGCTGGCGGCGTTTGCCGACCGCGCAAGCGGAGACGTCCTGGTCGCCTGCACGCAGGAGGCGACGCTCTTTGCCGACGTCGCCGACGACGCCGCCGACGATGGCGCCAGTACGCGGTCCACCGGGTCGCAGTCCGCCACGCTGCAGTCGATACGCTTCGTCAATATCCGCGAGCGCGCGGGCTGGTCGCGCGAAGCGGCCAGTGCGATGCCGAAGATCGCGGCGCTGATCGCTGCCGCGGCGCTGCCGGATCCGCAGCCCGTCCCTCGCGTCAGCTTCAGTTCGGGCGGGCAGCTGTTGATTGTCGGTCCCGCGGCAGCCGCGCTTTCGTGGGCTGAGCGCTTGCGCACGCACCTCTCCGTGACGGTGCTGATCACCGGCGGCGCGGACGGCTCGGAGCTGCCGCAGGAGCGCGAGTACCCGGTCTACTCCGGCAGCGTCGATTCGGTCCGCGGCTGGCTTGGCGCCTTCGAGGTCCAATGGTCGCAGCAAAATCCGATCGATCTCGATATCTGCACGCGCTGCAATGCCTGCATCAAGGTCTGCCCCGAAAATGCCATCGACTGGAGCTATCAGATCGACCTCGACCGCTGCAAGGACCATCGTCAATGCGTGGTGGCCTGCGGCGCAATCGGCGCCATCGACTTCGATCGCTCGGCGACCGCGCGCAGCGAACAGTTCGATCTCGTGCTCGATCTCGACCCGGTCCCGCACTTTGCGATGCACCAGCCGCCGCAGGGCTACTGGCACCCTGGTGCGGATGCCGCTGCCCAGGCCGATGCCCTGGCCGACATCACCGCCGCGGTCGGCGAGTTCGAGAAGCCGAAATTCTTCGACTACAAGGCGTCGATCTGCGCCCACAGCCGATCGCAGCAGCCTGGGTGCAATCAGTGCATCGACATCTGCTCGACGGCGGCCATTCGCGCAGACGGCGATCACATTCTGGTCGAACCGCATTTGTGCATGGGCTGCGGCGCGTGCACAACGGTCTGTCCGTCGGGCGCGCTCGCCTATACCGTCCCCAGCGTCGCGGAGCTGGGGACGCGCATCAGGACGATGCTCTCGACGTATCGTTCCGCCGGCGGGCGCGACCCATGCGTCCTTTTTCACGATGCGGCAGGCGCGGCGCTGATCAATGCCATGGGACGCCGCGGTCCGGGCCTTCCCGCGCGCGTCATCCCGGTCATGCTGCAACATATGGCGGCCACCGGAATCGACGTCTGGCTCGCCGCGCTCGCGTCGGGCGCGAGCAATGTGGTCGTGCTGGCGACCGGCGCCGAAGCGCCGCAGTACGCCGAGGCGCTCGAGCGGCAGATGGCGTTTGCGGAGAGCATCGCGCAGGCGCTCGGGTATCAGGGTTCTCACTACAAGCTGCTGCGCGCAGGCGACGCATCCGCGCTGGCAGCGCAAGTGTGGGCGCTTGCGCCTGCGCTCGCCGTGCGCGCGCCGTCGGCGTTTCATTGGACGACCGACAAGCGCACCACGGCTTTCCTCGCGATCGAGCATCTGCTGGCGCACGCGCCCGTCCCCGCGACCGACATTCCCCTGCCGCGCGGCGCGCCGTTCGGGACGATCGAGGTCAACCGCGATACGTGCACGATGTGCCTGGCGTGCGTCGGCGCGTGTCCCGAAGGCGCGATCATCGACAACGCGGAAACGCCGCAGCTTCGCTTTATCGAATCGAAATGCGTCCAATGCGGCATCTGCGCCAGCACCTGTCCGGAAAACGCGATCACGCTCGTCAGCCGGCTCCTGCTCACGCCGGCGGCAAAGCAGCCGCGGGTCGTGAACGAAGCGGCGATCTTCAAATGCATCCGCTGCGACAAGCCGCTGGGGACGGAAAAGCTGATTGGCAGCATGCTCGCGCGCCTCGCCGGGCACTCGATGTTCGCCGAGCCGGGGGCGCTCGAGCGGCTGAAGATGTGCGCCGATTGCCGCGTGATCGACATGATGAAAAGCAACCTCCAGCCGGAACGCGGGCCGGGCGGCGCCCAGCCGACGGATTGAAGCGAAACGATGCCGGAGACGCGCGCGGGCGGGGGAGATTCAACGGTGGCGTCCGAGGACCAGGCGCGCGCCGATTTCTATGCCTTGCTGTCGCGCCTTTACGCCGCGGCGCCCGATGCGGCGCTGCTCTCGGCGATCGCCGCGTCGGATGCGTTGAGCGCCGAGGCGGAAAGCGAAGGCGGGCGCGCGCTTGCGCAGGCATGGAGCACCCTGGTCGCCGCCAGCGCGGCGATGGACCCGGGTGCTGCCGCCGACGAATATCAGAATCTGTTCATCGGCGTCGGTCGCAGCGACGTCAGCGCGCACGCCTCGGCGTACGTCAAATCGCCCGGCGCAACGCCGTTGATCGAAATCCGGGTGAGTCTCGCTAAGTTAGGTCTCGCACGCCGAACAGGCGTAAACGTCTACGAGGATCATCTGGCGACCGTTTGTGAGACCATGCGGGCCTTGATCACGGGTGGCGGGCAGGGGAAACCCTTTGCTTTTGCGGACCAACGCCAGTTCTTCGAGTCCCACGTGCAACCGTGGATATTCGATTGCTGCACTGCAATACAAAATTCTTCTATTGCCAACTACTACCGCAGAGTCGCAGAATTCACGCAATTGTTCATGGCGATCGAACGTGACTCGTTCGCCATCGAGTAACCGACCGTAATTCATAACGTCACGAATTCATTTGCGGAGTGTGCACCATGCGCTCGAAACATCCCGGCGACTCTTCCAGCGCGCGCGAATCCGCGCCCGCACCAGCTCCCGTACCTGCTCCCCTGACGCGCCCACAGCGACGGAATTTTTTACTGGCCCTCGGCGCGGGCGGAGCCGGAGCGGCGATCGTTGCCGCACGTGCGCTATCCGCGGGGGCGGTTACTGCCGATGCTGCGCAGGAGCCCTCGCCTGAAGGCAAGGGATACGCAGAGACCGATCACGTCCGGCGTTATTACCGGACCGCAAAAATCTAGTAGGAGGAGGACGGATCATGCTGCTTACCAAAACTCAAGACGGCGACGCAAAACGCGCCGGTGCAGCTCGTCCACGTATCCGCCGCATTGCCGGAGCTACGACTCCGACCATGGACCGGCGGGCGTTTCTGAAGCGTTCGGGCCTTGTCGCAGGGGCCGGGGCGTTCGCAAGCCAGTTGCCGTTCAACCTCGTGGGCAACGCCGAGGCGGCCAAGGAAGACGACGCGGCACAAACCGTGGTCAAGCGCACGGTATGCACGCACTGTTCGGTGGGCTGCTCGGTTGACGCGGTGGTGCAGAACGGCGTGTGGATCCGCCAGGAGCCGGTGTTCGATTCGCCGCTCAATCTGGGCGCGCATTGCGCCAAGGGCGCATCGGTGCGCGAGCACGGAATGCACGAGAATTCGCATCGGCTGAAGTCGCCAATGAAGCTCGTCGACGGCAAGTGGCAGAAGATTCCCTGGGATCAGGCAATCAACGAAGTCGGCGACCGCCTGCTTGCGATCAAGAAAGAATCGGGGCCTGACGCCGTATTCTGGGTCGGCAGCTCGAAGCACAACAATGAACAGGCGTACCTGATGCGCAAGTTCGTGTCGTTCTTCGGCACCAACAACATGGATCACCAGGCGCGCATCTGCCACTCGACCACGGTCGCCGGCGTCGCCAACACGTGGGGGTATGGTGCGATGACCAACTCCTACAACGACATGCAGAACACCCGTTGCGCGATGTATATCGGCTCGAATGCGGCCGAGGCGCACCCGGTGTCGATGATGCACATGCTGCACGCGAAGGAAACCGGCGCGAAGATGATCGTGGTCGATCCGCGTTTCACGCGCACCGCCGCCAAGGCCGATGTTTTCGTCCGCATCCGCTCGGGGACCGACATTCCGTTCCTCTTCGGCATCCTGTATCACGTGTTCAAGAACGGCTGGGAAGACAAGCAATACATTCACGATCGCGTCTACGGCATGGACAAGGTCCGTGACGAGATCCTCGCCAAGTGGACGCCGGACAAGGTCGAGGAAGTCACCGGCATACCCGAGGCGCAGGTGTATCGGGTGGCCGAAATGATGGCCAAGAATCGGCCATCGACGCTGGTGTGGTGCATGGGCCAGACGCAGCACACCATCGGCAACGCCATCGTCCGCGCGTCGTGCATCGTCCAGCTCGCGCTCGGCAACGTGGGCATCTCCGGCGGCGGCGCCAATATCTTCCGCGGTCACGATAACGTTCAGGGCGCGACCGACGTCGGCCCCAATCCCGACTCGCTGCCCGGTTACTACGGTCTCGCCGCGGGATCGTGGAAGCATTTCGCGGCCGCATGGGGCGTCGATTACGAGTGGATCAAGAAACAGTTCGCGTCGCAGGCGATGATGGAAAAGCCGGGCATGACCGTGTCGCGCTGGATCGACGGTGTCATGGAAAAGAACGCGCTGATCGACCAGGACAGCAACCTGAGGGCGATGGTGTTCTGGGGCCACGCGCCCAACAGCCAGACCCGCGGCATGGAAATGCAGGCAGCTTTGCAGGCGCTCGATACGTTGGTGATCGTCGATCCGTATCCGTCGGCGACCGCGGCGATGGCGGCGATGCCGCCGGACGAGCAGGCGATGGCGATTCTGACCAAGGCGGGGCTGAAACCGAACCCCAATCGTGCGGTGTATCTGCTTCCTGCGTGCACGCAATTCGAGACCTCGGGTTCGGTCACCGCGTCGAACCGTTCGTTGCAGTGGCGCGAGAAGGTGATCGAGCCGCTGTTCGAATCCAAGCCCGATCACACGCTGATGTACGCGTTCGCCAGGAAATTCGGTTACGCCGATCAGCTGGTCGGCAAGCAGGCCGACGGCTCGCAGAAAATCAAGCTCGTCAAGGACAAGGACGGCTGGGATGAGCCGATGCCGGAGGAGATCCTGAGAGAGATCAATCGCAGCATGTGGACGATCGGCTACACGGGCCAATCGCCCGAGCGCCTGAAGCTGCACATGAAGAACATGAACACGTTCGACGTGAAGACCCTGCGCGCCAAGGGTGGACCATGCGATGGCGACTACTACGGGCTGCCGTGGCCGTGTTACGGCACGCCCGAGATCAAGCACCCGGGCTCGCCGAATCTTTACGACCAGTCCCGTCATGTGATGGACGGGGGCGGCTGCTTCCGCGCCAACTTCGGCATCGAGCGCGACGGAGTCAGCCTGCTGGCCGAGGACGGCTCGTTCCCAAAGGGCTCCGAACTTTCGACGGGCTACCCCGAGTTCGATCACGTGCTGCTGAAAAAGCTCGGCTGGTGGGACGATCTGACCGATGCGGAGAAAAAAGCCGCCGAGGGCAAGAACTGGAAGACCGACCTGTCCGGCGGCATCCAGCGGGTCGCGATGAAGCACGGCTGCCATCCCTTCGGCAATGCAAAGGCGCGCGCCATCGTCTGGAATTTCCCCGACGGCATTCCGCAGCATCGCGAGCCGTTGTATTCGCCGCGTCCGGAGATGGTCGCCAAATATCCGACGCACGATGACAAGAAGGCGTTCTGGCGCCTGCCGACGCTCTTCAAGGCGGTGCAGCAGGACAACATCTCCAAGAATGTCGCAGCCAATTTCCCGCTGATCCTCACGTCCGGGCGGCTGGTCGAATACGAGGGCGGCGGCGAGGAAACGCGATCGAACCGGTGGCTGGCCGAGCTGCAGCAGGAGAATTTCGTCGAGATCAACCCCAAGGATGCCAACGACCGCGGCGTGAGAGACGGCGAATACGTATGGGTCAAGTCGCCGACAGGCGCGCAGATCAAGGTCAAGGCGCAAGTGACCGATCGCGTCGCTTCGGGGACGACATTCATCCCGTTCCATTTTTCCGGCTGGTGGATGGGCAAGGACATGCTTCAGTACTACCCCGAGGGCGCGGCGCCGATCGTACGCGGTGAGGCGGTCAACACGGCCACGACCTACGGCTACGATTCGGTGACGATGATGCAGGAAACCAAGACGACGCTGTGCCAGGTCGCCAAGGCTTGAAATGACAATGCCGCCCGCGAGTGACGCGAGAAGGAACTAAATCATGGCCCGAATGAAATTTCTGTGCGACGCCGAGCGCTGCATCGAGTGCAACGGCTGCGTCACCGCGTGCAAGCAGGAGCACGACATTCCGTGGGGAGTGAATCGGCGCCGCGTCGTCACCATCAACGACGGCGTTCCCGGCGAGCGCTCGATCTCGGTGGCGTGCATGCACTGCTCGGATGCGCCGTGCATGGCGGTATGCCCGGTCGATTGCTTTTACAAGACCGAGGAAGGCGTGGTCCTGCACGACAAGGATTTGTGCATCGGCTGCGGCTACTGCTTTTACGCCTGCCCGTTCGGCGCGCCGCAGTTTCCGCAGACGGGCGCATTTGGCGTGCGCGGCAAGATGGACAAATGCACGTTCTGCGCCGGCGGGCCTGAAGTCGACGGCTCGGCGGAGGAATTCGCGAAGTACGGCCGCAACCGCTTGAGCGAAGGCAAGTTGCCGGCGTGCGCCGAAATGTGCTCGACCAAGGCGCTGCTCGGCGGTGACGCCGACGTGCTTTCCGACATCTATCGGCAGCGGGTGACGATGCGCGCGGCGCGCGGCACGGCAGCGACTCCGCCGTGGGGATGGGACGCGGCGTATGGCCGCCCCGACGCGGTCACCGGACAACCGGTTCCCAACGCGGCGCCGCCATCGCCCGCGCCAACCGGGGGCAAGTCATGAGGAGCGTCGCAGGCATAGTCCTGCTCGCGCTTCCGCTGGCCTTGTTCCTTGCGGGTTGCGGCGAGCGCCCGCAGGTCGTCAATTACAAACAGGGAAGCTATCAGGGCAAGCCGGATACGCCGGCCTACCGCGGGGCGCCGTACAACGGCGACAAGACGCAGTGGGAGCATGCCCTCGAGGCGCGAGCCCAGAACCAGAACGAGTACAAGCGGATCAGGTAGGAGCGGTGATGGCCGATTCTGCACTCGTGCGGTCCGCGGTCGCGATTCTTGCGGCACTTTCGTTTGCGGTCGTCGGCGCGAGCCCTTCCTTCGCGCAGGCACCCGCGTCCGAGAGTACGTCAACGACGCAGATTCCGACGCCGCCCCGCACGACCGATAATTCCGGCCCCGCCGCGGAGGCGCAGCGCCAGGGCGTGCAGCCTTTCAACAACGCGCCGGTGTGGCGCGAGGTCCGTTCCAACGCGCCGGGGACCACCACCGTGGTCGGCCGCGAAACCAACGTGCTCATGCAATCCCAGGGCCAGACCTGGCGGACGCTTCGCAACAGCGACATCTCGGTGTTCGGCGGCTGGGCGCTGGTGCTGTTATTTCTCGCGATCGCGACTTTCTACTGGGTCAAAGGAACGCTGGCCTTGCACGAGCCGCCGACAGGGCGCGTTCTGCTGCGCTTTACCTGGCTCGACCGGGTCATTCACTGGTCGACGGCGATTACCTTCTGCATCCTCGCGATTTCCGGACTGATCATGCTGTTCGGCAAGGCGGTGTTGCTCCCTCTGATCGGCTACACGCTGTTCTCGTGGCTTGCGATCCTGGGCAAGAATCTGCACAACTTCGCCGGGCCGCTGTTCTCCATTTGCATCCTGATGCTTTTCTTCAACTTCGTACGCGATAATTTCCCCGGACCGGGCGACTGGCAATGGATTCGTCATTTCGGCGGACTGTTTTCCAAGCACGAGCCGCCTTCGGGCAGGTTCAACGCCGGCGAAAAGCTATGGTTCTGGGGCGGCGCCTGCGTGCTCGGCATCGTCGTCAGCATGAGCGGCTACGTGCTCGACTTCCCCAATTTCAACCAGACGCGGCAGACCATGCAGATCGCGCACGTCGTGCATTCGATCGGCGCGGTGCTGTTCATGCTCGGCGCGATGGGCCACATCTACATGGGCACGCTCGGCATGGCAGGCGCGTACGATGCGATGCGGACCGGATATGTCGACGAGGAGTGGGCGCGCGAGCATCACGCCTACTGGTACAACGACGTCAAGGCCGGCAGGACGACGGTTCACGAGGCCGAACCGCGCGTTGTGCAGCGGACGCCGGCATGAGGCGCTTGCCCGATGAAAAACGACGTCAAGGAGGCTAGAGGCATGACCACGTTTCGCGCACTGTTCGCCGCCCTGATGGTGGTCGCGAGCTTCGGGCTCGCGCTCGCCAAGCTTCCGCCCCCGCCGCCGATGGACGACGCCGCCAAGGCGACCGCGGAAGCGAAGAAGGCCAAGGATGCCGCCGACGCGGAAGCGGGCAAGCAGCTTCAAACGCGCACGGAGGACCGCGTCGCCGCGCGCTACATCGCCGATCAGAAAGCGAAGGGCATCATCGTCACGCCACAGCTGGGACCGACCGCCGCCTCATCGGGCGACGCGGCAAAGGGCCCGTCTTCGAAGCCCGAAAAGCAGATGGCGCACTCGCCGGCGAAGAAGTAAACGCGTCGATCGAAGCGTTGCGCCACCCCGCGGGACGCTTGCCGCGCGAGGTTCGTCCCGCGCCGTTTTCCGATCAGCGCCGGATCAAAGCAGATCGTCCAGCGGCAGCAGCGTGAGCAGATTGGTCTTCACGCCTTTCATCAAGTCGCCCATCGGCTCGCTCTGCAGCTCGATCGCCTTGCCGTCTTCCTGGGTCTTCCAGATCAGCGTCTGCTTCCCGTTCGCATCCGCAGCGGTCAGCGTCGGCACATACGAATTGGCCGGCTGCGCGATGGCGTTGAAACGGGCGATCACCTGCCGCGCGAGCTCGGGGCTGTCGATCAGCACGCCCAGCTCGGTATTCAACCGCAGCGAGCGACGATCGAAATTCATCGATCCGACAAACACCGAGCGGCGATCGAGCACGAACACCTTGGCGTGAAGCGCGAACTGCCCACCGCTCGGGTTCTTGAGACTGCCGCCGCTTCCCTGGCCATCAGGCTTGCCGAGCACCGGTCGAACTTCGTAGAGCTCGATCCCGTCCTTGAGCATCGGCTCCCGGTACTTCTGATAGCCGGAGTGGACGATGGGCATGTCGGTCGACGCAAGCGAGTTGGTCAAGATGCGCACGTGCACGCCGTGATTGCGCAGGTCGTCGAGCAGCCTCATCCCGCCGTCGCCGGGGACGAGATAGGGCGAGACGACCAGCAGCTCGGTCTTGACGCCCTTGATCGCCTCTCCGAGGCGCTGCCGCAGGAGCCGGCCGGGCTGCTCGCCGCTTTGCACCTTGCTCTTTTCCGGACTGTCGTAGAGCACCTCGCCTTTGGCCCAGACCAGCGCGCTGCGGCCGGTGAGGATCGGTGTCAATGGGTCGCCGGCAGCAAGCCTTTTCACGTACGGCGAGCCCGCCATCTTGGTCAGGTTTTCAGCCAGCGCTGCGCGATATTCGTCCAGCACCGACGATGAGGGCTTGCCGAAGCTCAACGCTTCCAGCGGGATGGCGAGGTCGCTGTTCCAGAAATTGTCGAAACTCTTCGAGACCTGGCTGACCAGGGGGCCAATGGTGAGGACGTCGAAATCTCCGAACTCGGTCTCCTTGCTCGCCTGGAAATATTCATCGCCGATGTTGCGCCCTCCGAGAATGGCGATGGAATTGTCGGCGACGAACAATTTATTGTGCATCCGATAATTGAGACGCGACGACGCAACGACAAATTCGGCCGAGCGCATGAAATCCAGGATGCCGCGTGAAAAGAATGGATTGAAGATGCGGATTTGAATATTGGGATGCGCGGCCAGCGCCAGGATCTGCCGATCGCGCGCAACGTCGTCGCTGTCGTCGAGCAGCATGCGCACGCGAACGCCGCGTTCGGCAGCGCGCAGCACGCCGTCCATGAGCATCTTGCCGGTCTCGTCGTTCTGGATGACGAAATATTGGAGATCCAGCGTGCGCTCGGCCGCGCCGGCCATCTCGGCACGCAACAGGAATCCGTCGACACCCTGGGGGACGAGCCGAAATCCGGCCAGGCCCGCATGCGCGCGCGCCTGGACGTCGGCCTGCTGCCCGAAACGGGTCGTTTCCGGATGCGCCAGGGCGGTCGATTCCTGCTTGGCGTAATGGCTGCCGGGCACGGTCGCGCAACCGGCGAGTGCCAGCAGGATCAAGGCGGCAATGGATGGTCGGTACATGGCAAAAGAGTCGAAGTGTTCCACGAACAAGTGCGAGACACATGCAATCGTCGTACCAGCTTCGACCCGCGTCGCTTGGCGCGGTCTGCCCTGCGGGCGCGCGGCGCTTATCGCAAATCCTTGCAATAGTTACCGAACGCAAACGGCAATTACGCTCTCGTGCGCGAGCAAGGATGTCATTTGTTCCGCTGCTGCGCTGCGGCGAAGACTGATCAATTACGCTATAATTTTCGCCCGCGGAGAGGTGGCCGAGTGGTCGAAGGCGCCTGACTCGAAATCAGGTATACGGCAACGTATCGTGGGTTCGAATCCCACCCTCTCCGCCAATCTGCTGTATTAGTAGATTGATTCAAAAGTCGCGGGAGTTGCAAGCTTGCGGATGCACCACGGAGAGGTGGATGAGCGGTTGAAGTCGCACGCCTGGAAAGCGTGTTTAGGTTAATTCCTAACGCGGGTTCGAATCCCGCCCTCTCCGCCAGAATTGACATCGATCCCGGCTTCATTTTTCGCCGGATCGATCAGAATCACGCTCAAGGATTGCCCGCTAAACCCCCTTCTGTCGGGAATCGCGGCACGCATGGCGACTCGGCGCCTCTAAGTGCTGGCATCTGCGGGCCAAAGGGCGCTACGATTCGTCTTGCACCAAAACGACCCCAAGCCGCTGCATCAAGGAGGTGTGGGGTGCCTTGGGTTCCAGGCACGCCACGACCCATCCATGGGAGAGAATGGGGGCCGATGCCTCTCCGCTAACTCCGCCGTTTTACCCATGCGCTGATCTTTGATGTCCGACACCATCTCACCGAGCACTCTTTCGCCGTCTACCGTTTCGCCGGCGACCGACGCGGACGGCAAGCTGCTGCTCAGCGCAGCGGAAGCCGATGCGTTGTTGCGCAAGTGCTTCGAGATGATCAAGGCGGAGCTGCATAGCCTGGTGCAGATGTCGATCGAGACGACCAACGACTTGTTCGAGATGAACGAGTTCGTCAAGGACGATACCGCACTGGCCTTCCGCGCCAAGCGCGTCGAATGGCTGGCGCGCTTCGACAAGGCGCTCCAGGATCTCTTCGAAAGACGCATGGGCGGTGGACGGCGGAAGGGCCGCCGTGTCGACCAGGACGCATCGATCGCGACGCTGCGCGTCTTGAATTCGTTCGATCAGGAACAGCAGGCGGCGCTGACCCGAGGGGCCTTCAATCTGTTTCGCGTCACCCGACGTGAGCTCAATGCGCTCGATGTGCGGATTTCCATCCTGTTGCGCGATCAGCGCCCGCGCGAAGTCGACAATCCTTTTTCGCCGAGTTATCTGCTCGACGCGATGGGATTGACCTCGCGCGAATTGTTTTCCGATCCGAGAATCTGGCGGCCGCTGCTGGTGCGGCTGATCGCGGATACGACGCCCGGCGTGAACAACGCGTACATCAGGGTCAACCGCTTTCTGGCCAATCGCAATGTGCTGCCCGAGATCAAGGCCGAGCTTCGCGCACGGAGCGAGATCAGGCCGGACGACGATGCGGAGCTGCTGCCGCTGTTCATGCGCTTGTTCAAGGAAGCGGGCCCCGCGGCCGCGGATGAGTTGCTGGCGTTGAACATCGAAGTGCCGGCGGCGTCCGCGCCGACGGAGGAAGGCGCGCGCGCCGCCGCTCCCTTCTCGAAACCGGGCGCGACGCAGGCTGCTCCTCCGGCGCAGGGTGCGCCCGGCTCGACGCAGCCTGCGCCTGCATCGCCGGCGCCAGCGGGCGCGCCTGGGGCCATCCCGGTGTATTACGTGCAGCCCATGCCGGGGGCGGCGCCGCCACCCGCCGGGGCAGCCGCCGCGGGCGCGCCGTCCGGGCCGGCGGCAGGCGTGGTCATTGCGGGCGACATCCATACACTGCGCGCGGCAGGCTTGCAGGCGGCGCCTTGGCCGCCATCGTCGAATCCTTACGCGCTGGACGTGGCCCGGCCGGCGCCCGCGACAACTTCCGGGTCATCCGCTGCCAACGCGATGGGGCTGCCCCAGCTCGATCCCATGCTTGCGCTCGGATCGCTGTCGTCGGCGGTCGCCCTGCTGGATCGGTGGCAGCACATCGATCCGGGCGGCGAGATTCCCGTCGGCGACCAGGCCACAAC
>Ga0209839_10000543_pt1 | contig 18980 bp, 16 predicted proteins | sample OrgsoiDNA2013050_FD_185800 | JGI IMG/M metagenome (GOLD analysis project Ga0209839, IMG submission 185800) | Permafrost soil microbial communities from the Arctic, to analyse light accelerated degradation of dissolved organic matter (DOM) -... | ecosystem: Environmental > Terrestrial > Soil >... | reverse complement strand
TACGACTGCTCCATCTGCGTAACTCGTGACCCTGGCGATATGTTCGGGCGTCGAGAGGCCGAAGCCAACCGCGAGGGGCAGGTGCTTATCTTGCGTGAAGCTACGCACACGTGCGATGAAGTCCTGCAGATGAGGCGGAAGTTCATCACGCGAGCCGGTGACGCCGCTGAGCGAGACGCAGTAGATGAAGCTCCCAGGTCCACTGGCAGCTAGCTCGGCGATGCGCGCAATACGCTCGTCGGGCGTGGTTGGCGGGACCAGGAAGATGAGCGAGAGCCCTTGACGCTGCGCCGCTTCATGTAAAGGTGTGGACTCTTCGGGCGGTAGATCAGGGATGATCAGGCCACAGACGCCGCTCTGCCTGGCTTTTTCACAGAAACGGTCGAGTCCGTAGGCCAGCAGGGGATTATAGTAGCCCATCAGTAGCAAAGGGACACTAGTCTGTGCCGCGACCTGGCGCGCGACCTCCATGCAGCCGTTGATAGTCATACCGCGATCGAGCGCGATCTGGCCCGCATGTTGAATGGTCGCGCCATCGGCGAGCGGATCGCTGAAAGGCATGCCTAACTCTATGATGTCAGCTCCGCCCTCGGCGGCGGCAACCACGATCTTGACGCTTTGCGCGGCGGAGGGATAGCCGGACATAAAGTACGGCATCAGCGCGCCACGCCCCTCCTCGTGCGCTCGCTCGAACGCCTGCGTGATCCTTGCTCCTGGAAGATTGACGGATTGCTCCGCCGTATTTTTATTGGTAACTTGCATATTTCTCCTCGCTCAGCCTGCCGAGACATTTCCCGGAACGTTTGCTACAGGCTGAGAGTATGTGTTTTTGCTGTCGTTGGGTTTGCGGCATCTAATATACTCGCCTCGAAGGTGCCTCCGGCATACTTCTGCAAGAGAGACCGGAGATCCATCAGGGCCGCCTTGATGTCACGATGGCTGTCGGCGTGATGAGCCTCGACGGTGATGATGGCGCTGGTCGTGTCCGCCTGGGCGGCGCTCTGCTCGCTCTGTCGCCAGCACCAGCGGCGGGCGATGACCAGTCCCGTCTCGTCCGAGAAGATGACCTCGCCCACCTCTGGATGTTCCACCTCGCTCTGTCCCAGTGTTGTATAGCGCTCGCTCCCGTTGGCGAAATGGACGGTGACGGGACCCGTCAGGGCGCGGGTATCAAAGACCGCGACAGGGAGCGCGTAGCGAATGCTGACCAGGTTGCCGATATCGACCAGCAGGTTGATGCTGGGGATATCGCCCTTCTTGATCAGTCGGCGCAACAACGCCTCCGCCGAACTGCGGATCTGCGTGGGATCGACGCCGAATTTGCGCAACGCGCCGCGCCACGCCGCCAGCGATGCGATCTGGCTGAGTGGCGTCGCGCCGATGCGCTTTTTCACGGTTTCCTGTTCGGCCTGATAAATTGTCAGCAAGCTCTCCGGTGATGGTCCATTTGTCATGTCTTGTGCTAGAATCACTCCGCCGACTACATCGGGGTAGTGGGCCAGTATGTCCCTGGAATAGCGGAATTTTCCCATTACTCACCTCAGTCCTAAAAGCTCTACTTACCTGTATCTACTCTGACGCTCCGCTTTTGCTGCACTTAACTACATAACTATAGACTGACCTATAAACTGACATTGAGCGCTTTGGCGACGGAGATCATATCTTTATCGCCGCGACCCGAAAGGTTGATCACAATAAGCGATCCTGGTGTGAGCTTGCCCTGCTCACCTTGCTCCAGGACGTAGCCCAGCGCGTGCGCCGATTCTAACGCGGGAATGATGCCCTCGGTGCGGCTGAGCGCCTGCAATCCATATAGCGCTGTCTGATCGCTGGCGGAGACGTAGCTGGCGCGTCCGGTATCTTTCAGGTAGCTATGCTCTGGTCCCACGCCCGGATAGTCCAGGCCCGCCGAGATGCTGTGCGTGTCCAGTACCTGCCCATCCTCGTTCTGGATCAGGTAGCTCATCGTACCGTGCAGGACGCCCGGTGTTCCCGTAACCAGCGTGGCGGCGTGGTGCCCTGGCTCCATGCTCGTGCCGCCCGCCTCGACGCCGACCAGTTTCACCTCTTTTGCATCCGCGAAGGGATAGAAGATGCCGATGGCGTTGCTGCCACCGCCGACGCAGGCATAGATCGTATCAGGCAGGCGACCCTCCTGCTCCATGATCTGCACGCGCGCCTCTTTGCCGATGATGGATTGGAAGTCGCGTACGATACGTGGATAGGGATGCGGACCTGCTGCCGTACCGAACAGGTAGAAGGTCGTCTCGACGTATGTTACCCAGTCGCGGATCGCCTCGTTGATGGCGTCTTTGAGCGTCTTGGTGCCGCTGCTGACGGAACGCACCTCGGCACCCAGGAGCTTCATGCGGAAGACGTTGAGCGACTGACGCTCGATATCGACCTCGCCCATGTAGATGATGCATTGCAGGCCCAGCATGGCGCAGACGGTAGCCGTTGCCACGCCGTGCTGTCCCGCGCCCGTCTCAGCAATGATGCGCTGCTTGCCCATGCGTTTGGCAAGCAGACCCTGGCCCAGCGCGTTATTAATCTTATGCGCACCGGTATGCGCCAGATCCTCGCGCTTAAGGTAGATTTTTACGCCCGAGCCTACCATCTCCGAGAAGCGCGGCACATAGTGCAACGTGGTGGGACGCCCGACGAAGCTGCGCAGTTGCGCGCTCAGTTCGTTCTGGAACGACTCATCAACGATTGCCTGCTTATAGGCTGTCTCCAACTCCGCCAGTGCCGCCATCAGGCTCTCTGGCACGAACTTACCGCCGAAGTCACCGAAGCGCCCCCGCTCGTCGGGATAGAAATTATGCTGATAGGTCTGCTCTTCTTTGTTCTGAATCTGCATGTCGTGTGTGCTTTCTATACTAAGATTGCTGCCTGTCGCACGGCTGCGACGAATGCCTGTATCTTGTTTACATCTTTCTGTTTCTGTGTCTCGACGCCGCTACTGACATCGACGCCCCAGGGCCGAACCTGCTGCACCGCATCCGCGACGTTCTCCACCGTCAGTCCCCCGGCAAGCAGAATACGCTGCTCCAACGCCGCTCTGCGCGCCAGCTTCCAGTCGCCAACGATGCCCGCGCCGCCCCAATCGGCGGTTGGCGTATCCAGCAAGAAACGCCACGCGACATCTTTGTAGATCTCGATCTGCTGGAGATCGTCTGCATTGCGTATTTGCAGCCCCTTGATCACTGGACGCGTGATGCGGCGGCAGAACTCGGGCGATTCCGTGCCATGCAACTGGACGAAGTGCAGCCCGGCTCGCTCCACAACCTCGTTGATAAAATCCGCCTCTCGGTTGACGAAGACGCCTACCAGATCGGGAATCGGCTGCTCTTGCGCCTGACCGAAGCTCGCGCTCGCTTCCAGCAGCGGTTGCACCTGGCGCGGCTGAATATAGCGATGGCTCGGCTCGTGAAAGATGAAGCCGAGTAAGTCGGCACCAGCCCTCGTTGCAGCATCGATATGTTCGGGTGCGCGCAGGCCGCAGATCTTGACCTGCGTGCCCGCGTTGGCCTCCTGTAGCAAGGTATGCATCTGCGCCGGAATAGCTGAGGAAGTAACGAGCGACTCGCCGACCAGCATCGCCTGCACGTTGTAACGTGCCAGGCGGCGCGCATCGGCTCCCGTGTGAATGCCGCTCTCAGCCACGACCACGCGATCTGCTGGTATCATCTGGCGCAGCTCGCGCAAGAGATACGGGTTCATCTTGAACGTCACGAGGTCGCGGCTATTGACGCCAATCACCTGCGCACCCGCCGCGACGGCGCGCTGAGCCTCCTCGGAGCTATGTACCTCGACGAGGCAGCGCATCCCCTGTTCGTGCGCTAGATTGAGCAGGCGGCGGAGCTGATTATCGTCAAGAATCGCGCAGATGAGCAGAATCGCGTCGGCTCCCCACGCGCGCGCCTCGTAGACCTGATAGTCATCAACAATAAAATCTTTGCGCAGTACCGGAATATTCACGGCCCCCTTGATGGCCGTGAGGTACTCTGGTGAGCCAAGAAAGAAGTGCGGTTCCGTCAACACGGAGATCACGGAGGCTCCATTTGCTTCATAGAGGCAGGCAAGCTTCACCGGGTCCAGGTGCGGTGCCAGCATCCCTTTGGAAGGCGAGGCGCGCTTGACCTCGGCGATAAGATGCACACGCGAGCGTGGCTCAAAGGCAGCCAGCAGATCGCGTGCAGCAGGCTGTGCCGCTGCGCGCCGCTGCATCTCTTCGAGCGGATATTCACGTTTGCGCTGCTCTAAATCGATCAGCGTCCGATGTACAATACGATCAAGAAACATGCTTCACAATGGTTCCTTTCAAGAAGCCCTACGGCTTCAGCCCGGAGAGGAATGAAAGGCCCGTCCCAACAGGAGAATCTCCCCCCTCCCCATGAGTACTCTATTGGCGCTTGTACATTCCATGTGCTATAATGGCCGCATGAAACAAACGATGCTCTTGAAACTGGCCCCATCGCCAGAACAACACAACGCGCTGCTTGAGACCATGCACGCCTTCAATGATGCGTGTAATGCGATTGCTCAGGTGGCTTTTGATGAGCAACTGGCGAATAAGTTCAAGCTGCAAAAGCTGGTCTACGCCGAGGTGCGTCAGCAGTTCGCGCTCTCGTCTCAGATGGCGATCCGAGCAATCAGCAAGACCACTGAGGCGTATACGCGTGACAAGAGCGTCAAACCATCCTTCCGTCGCGAGGGGGCAATCACCTATGACGAGCGTCTGATGTCCTTGAAGGGACTGGGCGAGGTCTCGCTTTTGACGCTCTCCGGTCGGGTGCTGGTTCCGTTTCGCTTCGGTGGCTCTCAAGCATCCCGTCTTGACCAGATCAAGGGACAGGCCGACTTGCTCTATCGGAACGGGACGTTCTTCCTTGCGGTGACGCTGGATGTTCCCACGCCCACGCCTGACGAGGTGACCGACACGCTGGGCGTGGATCTGGGCATCATCAATCTTGCCACCGATAGCACCGGTGAGACCTTTAGCGGGCACGCCGTGGAGCAGAACCGACAACGGCACCACGATCTTCGTCAACGCCTGCAACGGCGCGGGACGAAATCGGCGAAACGCCATCTTAAAAAACTGTCTGGACGCGAGACCCGTTTCCGCAAAAACACCAATCATGTCATCTCCAAACATCTTGTCCACAAGGCCAAAGCCAACAAGCAAGGGATAGCGATAGAAGACTTAAGGCACATCCGTACACGTACGGAAGCACGGTTACGAAAGTCACAGCGCGCTCGCCATTCCTCCTGGTCCTTCTGGCAACTGCGTTTCTTTCTTGAGTACAAGGCAGCACTACAGGGTGTGCCGTTGCATACGGTGGACCCGCGCAACACCTCGCGGACCTGCCATGTCTGCAAACATTGCGAGAAAGCCAACCGTAAGAGCCAGGCTCTTTTCGTCTGCAAGAACTGCGGTCATACCGACAACGCTGATCGGAATGCCGCCATCAATATTTCCAGGGCCGATGTCATGCGGCCTATTGTGGGGTCGGAGAGCAGCCGGAACAATCGGCTGCTCGGTTAAAGGCTACTGCAAGCCGCAAGGGTTCCAACCCTACCGGTTCATGACCCGACTTTGACCTGCGAACAGGCGATTACATCTTCCAGTTTGCGCCTGGCTTTTCCCTCTTTTAACGTTGCGCGCGTCAGCTTGATGCCGTCCGCCAGCGAATCGACCTGCTCGCTCGCCAGCAGCGCGGCTCCGGCGTTCAGGCAGAGCATATGTGTAGCGGGCGTATCGATGTAGCTGCTCAACAGTTCGCGCATCATGGCCGCGTTGTGTGCGGGATCACCGCCCTGGAACGGTTCATGCTCCGTCACCCTGGTCAGGCCGACCTCTTCGGGTGTGATGGTGTACTCGCGCAACTCCTTGCCCTCACGCACCTCGCAGATGCGTGTCGGCGCGCTCAGCGAACACTCGTCGATACCGTCTTCGCCATGCACAATCAGCGCGTGATGGCAGCCGAGGTGCAGCAGGGCCTCGCCCATCTTGCGCAGCAGCGTGCCATCGGCGACACCAAGCATCTGATAACGCGTGTGTGCGGGATTGGTCAAGGGTCCCAGGATGTTGAAGACCGTGCGAATGCCGATCTGGCTCCGCGTGGGGCCAACATGTTTCATCGCCGGGTGGAAGGCTGGTGCGAACATGAAACCGAAGCCAACCTCCGTGACGTTGTGCGCGATCTGCTCTGGGCCGAGGTCAATCTTCACACCGAGAGCCTCCAGAACGTCGGCGCTGCCGCAACGGCTGGTCGCCGAGCGATTGCCGTGCTTGGCGATCGACGCACCGGCGGCGGCGGCGAGGATACCAGCCGCCGTCGAGACATTAAACGTCCCCGAACCATCGCCGCCGGTCCCGCAGGTATCCATGGCACGCTCCGCCACGTCCTCGTCCAGTTGTACCTGCACGGCCTTGTCGCGCATTACACGCGCCATGCCCGCGATCTCCTCGACCGTCTCGCTGCCCGGGCGCAGGCGCAGCGCTGTCAGGAACGCGCCCATCTGGGAAGGCGTGGCGCTCCCGGTCATGATCTCTTCCATGACTTCTGTTGCTTCCGTCTCGTTGAGCGTGTTGCCCGCAGCGACCTGGATAATAGCCTCGCGAATCATACTAAAACCCTCTCCTCGTGTTGCAGGAAATTGCGTAACAGGTGTTTGCCTGCCGGTGTCATAATCGACTCAGGATGGAACTGTACGCCCTCCACGGGATAGCGGCGGTGGCGCAGCCCCATAATCAATCCATCGGCAGTATTGGCGGTAATCTCTAGTTCGTCAGGAAGCGTCGAGCGCTCGACGATCAGGCTATGATAGCGGTTTGCTTCGAAGGGAGATGGGAGTCCTTGAAAGACTCCCTGCTCCTGGTGGTACATCAGCGATGTCTTGCCGTGCATCGGCTCAGGAGCACGAATGACGCGTCCCCCGAAGACCTGGCCGATCGCCTGATGTCCCAGGCAGACGCCCAGCAGTGGAATGCGAGGCCCGAACGTCTCGATGATCTTACACGAGAGGCCCGCCTCGTTGGGCGTGCATGGTCCCGGCGAGACCACGATCTGCGTGGGCTGCATCGTCTCGATCTCGTCGAGTGTCACCTGGTCGTTGCGCCGTACCTCAACCTCCGCGCCAAGCTCGGACAGGTATTGATACAGGTTATAGGTAAAGCTATCGTAGTTATCGATTAAGAGCAGCATGTTATTCCCCTTTGCCTTGCTGATTGGCGGCTGTATTCTCTTGTGTCTGTGAACGCGCGATGCTCTCCGCCTCGTCCAGTGCGCGCAAGAGCGCCTTCGCCTTGTTCAGGCTCTCGTGATATTCAGCTTCTGGATCCGAATCGGCCACCACACCGCAGCCCGCCTGGATATAGGCGCGCCCGTTTTTGATGACCATTGTGCGTAGAGCAATCGCGGTCTCCTGGTTGCCCGAGTGGCTGAAGTAGCCTACGGCCCCGGCGTAGACGCCGCGCTGCTCGCCCTCCAGTTCGCTGATGATCTCCATGGCGCGAATTTTGGGCGCGCCCGACACGGTGCCTGCCGGGAAACCGGCGCGCTGGGCCGCGAAGGGCGTCATATCCGGTCGCAGCTTGCCCCTGGTATTCGAGACCAGGTGCATCACGTGCGAGTAGCGCTCGATCTCCATCAGCTCGTTGACCTGCACGCTGCCGGGCACACAGACGCGTCCCACGTCGTTGCGCGCCAGGTCGACCAGCATCACATGCTCGGCGCATTCTTTGGGATCTTTCTTCAGCTCTTCCGCCAGTTGTTCGTCGCTGCGCTTGTCGTTGCCGCGCGGTCGCGTGCCAGCGATAGGGCGGATGGTGACTTCGTTATCCTCGTAGCGCACCTGTAGCTCCGGTGAGGCACCAACGATATGGAAGTCGTCGAGGTCGAGGTAGAACATGTATGGCGACGGATTAATTGCGCGTAGAGCACGGTACACGGTGAACGGCGAGGCGTTGATGTGGCGGCTCAGGCGCTGCGACGGCACGACCTGGAAGATGTCGCCTGCCTTGATATATTCGATCGAGCGCTGCACCATCTCCTCGAACTCCTCTTTGCTATGATTCGAGGTGATCTGCAACGCGGCGGCATCGTGGACCGGCTCCGGCTCTTTAGGCAGGCGTACGGGCTGGCTCAGGCGGCGCTGCACATCGTCGATGATGGCGATGCCGCGCTGGTACTCAGCCACCAGATCGGGAGCATCGAGGTGCAGATGGGTCACGATGCGGACGCGATGTTTGACGTGATCGAAGGCCAGAACGGTCTCGGTAAAGCAGAAGACGGCCAGGGGAACATCGAGCTCATTCTGTGGGGGAACAGGCAGGCGCTCGAAGCGAGCTACAGAATCGTACGAGAGGTAGCCAACCGCGCCGCCATAAAACTCAGGCAGCTCGTCTTGTGCCACACGCGGCGGAGTCAACAGGCGATACTGACCAAGCTCGGCCTCGATCAATGCCAGCGGATCATGACAGGGCAGCTCTTCGGCCCTGGTGGTATAGGAGTTCGCAGCGCCGCGTTCATCCTGTATTCTATGCAGAAGCGTCACCTTCTCATCGCGGTGAATCATTACCATGTATGGATCTATACCGATAAACGAATAGCGAGCGACGTGCTCGCCGCCCACAACGCTCTCCAGCAGAAAGCTGTACGGGGTCAGAGCAGTCTTACAGTAAGCCGAAACGGGGGTCTCCATATCGGCCAGAATGTCGCAATAGAGCGGTAGAAGAGGACGGCCTGCCTGCTCTTGCTGAGGGTCCATTTCGATATCGCGCAAGCGCTGAATCTCTTCAAACGTTGGATAGTACATGCGAACTCCCACCTGTTCTTGTAGTACTGGGGCCCGTACCCCTCTTTCGCGTAAGGGCTGCGGGCGTCAATAGCGTTAAGATTAACCGAGCCCAACCGCTTCTTTGACGCGCGTAAGCGTCGAGATGGCGAGCGGGCGCACCTCGTCGGCCCCTTGTTTCATGATGCCTTCCAGGGTTGGCATATCATTGATCACCTCGTAGTAGCGCTGCTGAATAGGGCGCAACATCTCCACCAGCAGCTCAGTCAGAGCAGCCTTGAAGTCGCCATAGCCCTTGCCAGCGAACTGTGCCTCGATCTCCTGTTGCGACTGCCCCGTCAGCAACTGGTAGATGCCCAATAAATTCGTGATGCCAGGTCGTTCTGGATCGAAAGCCACCAGGCGCAGCGAATCCGTGGTGGCGCGCGCGATCTTCTGTTTGATCGTCTTTGCATCGTCCAGCAGGTTGATGCGCGCGTTTGGATTGGGGTCGCTCTTGCTCATCTTCTGCGTCGGATTCTCAAGCGACATAATGCGCGCCCCAACGTCGCGGATCTGCCCCTCTGGAATGGTAAAGATGCGCTGCTTGTAGATGCTGTTGAAACGCTGCGCCAGGTCGCGTGTCAACTCGATGTGCTGGCGCTGATCGTCGCCAACAGGGACGTAGTGCGTCTGGTAGAGCAGGATGTCGCAGGCCATCAGGACGGGATAGCAGAAGAATCCGGCATCGACCGACTCCATATTCTCGCCTGCCTTGGATTTGAACTGCGTCATCCGGTTCAGCCAGCCCATTGGAGTGAAGCATTCGAGTATCCAGCTCATCTCAGCGTGTTCGCGCACATGTGATTGCACGAACAGCTTGCAGTAGCGCGTATCCAATCCGCACGCCAGGTAAAGCGCCGCCAGCTTGCGCGTATTGGTATGCAGCTCTTTAGGATTAATCGGCATGGTGATAGCATGCAGATCAACGATGCAAAAGATGTTATCGTATGCCGATTGCGCGCCAACCCAGTTGCGGATCGCGCCCAGATAGTTTCCCAGGTGGATATTTCCGGTTGGTTGTATACCTGAGAAGACGCGTTTCTTGACCTGCGCGTTCATATTGCTCTGCTCTTGTCTGGCGTTCGCTGCCAGATTCATCTCAATGGACATAAGCACTACCTCGATCATTATAGTTAAGAAGACAAAAACGCCCATAAAAAAACGCCCCTCATCCCTTGCAAGGGACGAGAAGCGTGAAGCTTTCGTGGTACCACCCCGATTCAGATGCCCTGTCCGCTGGAAAGCAGCAGGGTTATCTCTCATAGCCGGATACATTTAAATTCTTCTTCTCAAGAAACAAATTCGAGAAGAAGCTCGTCATATCCTGTCCTCAGTAACGGGGGACGTTCCGAAAGAGTCCTACTAATCCTGCGCGGGAGACGCGAGGAGGTTCGCTCTTTAGCTTGCAGGCCCATTCCACAACCGCATTGGTGTCGGTTTTCACCAGTACCGACTCTCTGTGCCCATGCGAGGCTATGTACTCTTCCTGTTCATTGCTCTGACTATTCATTTATGCTTGAGCATAGTATAGAGGGATTTACCCCCCGTGTCAAGGGGCAAAGTGGTACAATAAGGGAACTGTTCTGGCAGGTACGTCCTTTTCTGGAAGCCACGCCATGCGCAATGGCCGTGGAGGAAAGAAAGACGGTCGCGCACGGCAGCATACCGTTATTGTCACTAGTACTTCTTTCCTGTACTCTTGTCTCCTCTTGCATAGTGGAGTATATTCCCTGTATGAAACAACCACTGACGGCCAAACTCAAACTGACGACGACTCCTGAGCAATTCGCCGCCTTGCGCGCAACGCAACTGGCCTATCGCGATGCGCTCAACTTCGTGAGTCGCTATTCCTTTGAGCATGGCAAGATCAGCAGCAACGCGGGCTTGCAGAAAGGTACTTACTACGATGTTCGTGCGCAATTCAATTTGCCTGCACAGATGACCTGTAGCGTCATGCGCGAGGTTGCGGCCACCTACAAAGGGCACTGGACCAAAGCCAAACAGAACGCCGCGGCACGCAAAGCAGGCCATACCAAGAAACGGTACAAAGAGCTGGACGCGCCACCGACGTTTGTTTCTCCTACCCTGACCTATCAGCATAGGAAGGACTATAGTTTCAAGGCCAATCAACAGGTGAGCATTTTGACCCTGGATGGTCGCGTGATGGTCTCCTATCAAGGCTACCACGAGCATGTCAAGCTGCTGCAGCGTGGCGCGGAGATGGGAACCGCGAAGCTCTGGTATGACAAAGCACACAAGCAGTATTATCTGTTGGTGTCCTTTGAGATAGAGCGACCCGACCCAACGCCTGAGCAGCAGACACAGGTGGTCGGAGTAGATGTTGGCGTTCGCTACCTTACCGTGACTTCTGACTCCAAAGGAGAACCCACCTTCCATTCGGGCAAACAGGTCAGAACCCGAGCCAACCATTACGCCAGGCTGCGCAAGCGTTTGCAGAAAAAAGGCACTCGTTCCGCCACCCGTCGCTTGAGAGCGATCAGTGGACGAGAGAGACGGTTGAAAGCAAACGCGAACCACACGATTTCCCGGCATATTGTGACTGAGCATCCGCATGCTCTCATTGGAATAGAACAGTTGACCCACATTCGAGAACGAACCAGACGACGAACCCACAGGCGCAAGAACAACGGCAAGGGGGTTGAGCGTGCCTCGGTCAAGCAGTGCAAGAGTAACCGCGTATATTCGCAGTGGTCTTTTGCCGAACTGCACGGCATGCTGGCCTACAAAGCGGTGCGATCTTCCAGCATGGTCGTGCGCGTCGATGCCGAGTACACCTCGAAGGGATGCCCCACATGTGGGCATATCGACGACGCGAATAGACCCAATAAAGGGCTACTCTTCTGTTGTGTCAACTGTCACTACACTTTGCACGCCGACCTCATTGGTGCGCGCAATATTGTGATGCGAACGCTTCTCGTTCGACAGGATTGGGCGAGAACGGGGCAGTTGTCAGTTGCCCCAGGGTCTTGTTCACAAGGCCCGGATGTCTCGGTTGGTGAAGCCAAAGCTGCACGCCTTCGCCGGTATGCAGAATTGCGGTGGAGACCAGAGACAAGCCCCTGGTCGCAGAGACCAAGGGGTATCTTGACCAGAAACGAGGTATCACCTTATGAAAACGGATGAATTGCTAAGTGCAACGGTTGAAGAATATTTAGAAACGATCTACAACATGAGCATGGAGGACGAAGTGGTCATCGGTGCCCGGCTGGCCGAAAAGTTTGGCGTCGCGCCTCCGACCGTGACCGAGATGCTCAAGCGTTTGACGCGTGATGGCTATGTCGAAATGAATAATAAGCGCCACGTCACGCTGACCGAAGCCGGTATCGAGGCGGCGGAAGCGGTTCTGCGTCGGCACCGTTTAACGGAGCGCTTCCTGGTCGATATGTTGGGGATGCAGTGGCACCAGGTGCACGAAGAGGCATGTCGCCTGGAACATTTCATCTCGGGCGCGGTGGAGGCACGCGTGATTAGCAGTTTGAACAATCCAACGACCTGCCCGCATGGCAATCCCATTCCCGGTTCCGTGCCCAATGCGCGCAACTACCTCAAAGATCACAACGCTGTGCGCCTCTCTACCGTTCCGGTCGGCACCAGCGTCACCGTCTTCTGCATCTCGGAGGTGGTAGAGGACGAGGAGGGTCTGATCCTCTATCTGCACGAGAAGGGTCTGACACCTGGAACGTGCGTAACGGTCCTCGCGCAGGAAAGCAAAGATGCGCCCCAGCAGAGCGAGAACGTCAAATTGCGTGTCGAGGATCGTGAGTTATCTATCAGCAAGGCATCGGCACCCAAGATCTGGGTCACGCTCTGATTCCTCCATTTTCAGCGTCTCCACACTTTGCGATTTTCGTATTTAAATAGAGAATAATTTACAGCATTCGCAAAATATGCCGCCACGATTTGCTATTTTCATTGCTCATAGGGTACAATGAGAGAGAAAAGTGGCACTGTGACACCAGGAGTACCTATATCTGGCAGGCGTCCTCTTTGCGTCCAGTTTTCTTTTGAGAAGAAAGGAACGTTTATGCTCCGAGAGCCAATAACGATCAATGCTCAACTTGTAGAAGAGATTGTTGCACGCGAAGAGTCCGCGTTCAGAAAGCGCACGCCGCGTTCGCACGAGCTGCACGAGCGGGCGAAGTCATCTATGCCCCTGGGCGTCTCCAGCTCGTTTCAGGCCGTGCCACCCTATCCGCTGACCATAGATCACGCGCAGGGCAGCCATGTCTGGGATTCTGATGGCAACGAATATGTCGATTTCCACCTTGCGTTCGGCAGCCTGCTCGTCGGTCATGCCCATCCCGTGCTGGTTGAGGAACTGCGGGACCAACTGGGCAAGGGGACGCTTTATTCATTGCCCTGCGCGGATACGGTCTATCTGGCCGAAGAGCTGGTGCGCCGTTTCGCACCCATCGAGCAGGTGCGTTTCTGCAATTCCGGCACCGAGGCGACGATGGACGCCGTGCGCCTCGCGCGCGCCTATGCCAGGCGCGACAAGATTGTCAAAATTGAAGGCTCATACCACGGCCATCACGATACCGTTATGATGTCGACAAAGCCAGCGGCGGCGGATGCCGGTCCTGCCGAGCGTCCAAACACCGTCCCGGCCTCGCTGGGCATCCCTGCCGATGTCAAGAACAATGTGATTATCGCGCCCTATAACGATCCCGAGGCGCTCGAACGTATTCTCAGCGAGCACGAGGGCGAGGTAGCCGCGGTCATTACCGAGGCCGTCTTGATGAACGTCGGCATCATGCTGCCGGATGAGGGTTATCTCCAGAGCGTGCGCGACATCACGCGTCGCCATGACGTACTGCTTATCTTCGACGAAGTGAAGACCGGCGTAACGGTTGCGCCCGGCGGCGTCACTGAGCTGTACCCGGTTGAACCGGACCTGATTTGCCTCGCCAAATCTATCGGTGGTGGCCTGCCGATTGGAGCGTTCGGCGGGCGCGAAGAGATTATGCGCCACATCAATCACCAGGAAGTGCTGCATCTGGGGACCTTTAACGGCAACCCCATGTCGATGCGCGCCGGACTGGTGACGCTCACGAAGATCTTCACGCCCGAGGCGCACGCGCACGCGATCGGTCTGTCAAAGCGCCTCGCTGATGGCTATGTTGATCTGATCAGGAGCTTCGACATGCCGATGCACGTCGCGCAGATCGGCGCGAAGGGCTGCGCCATGTTCCGCTACCAGCGCGCGCGCAACTACCGCGCCTGGTTGGATATTGATATGCGGCTCTCATACGCGTACTGGCTCTTCCTTGCTAATCGCGGCATCCTCTTCCCGCCGGGCTTCGACGACCAGTGGACGATCTCGGTCCAGCACAGCGAGGCTGATATCGACAGACACGTGGGCGTCTTCCGCGAGTTCCTGACGGAATTGGGACGCTAGCTCCTGGAGCTTCCACAGTTAAGAAAAATGAACAAGATGAGCTACTTTCGGTTAAGAAGTAGCTCATCTTAAAGTCCTATGTTTCTACTGCGGTAGCGTGAAAGATGGACGGCCTTGCTCTGCTTTGCTATACTTACATAGCGATGGTAGTCCAGGCGTCGAGTGATATATACCTATGTTTTGTATCAGGATTATAGCGTTTATATGGATAGCCAGAATAGGTCATTACCTTTAACCCATGCTAATATAGTGCGACCACCAGCGGCGGAGACCCCGCCGTCCAGTTCTGCGCGTACTCCGACTGGCAACGGCAAAACCTTCGGTACATTGACACCCTTCTGGCGCGATCGCCTCTTCGAGGCTGGCCTGATCTTGTCAATGTTTCTATATTATGTCGTAGGCAACCCAGATCTACATTTACTCTATTTCTCACATGTCAGTTTGCTGCTCAACCAGCTTCTCTCGCTACCCTTTTTGCTCATTTTCGCAGCGTTGTGCTGGTATCGCCTGCCTGTTGCTATCGCTCTGTTGCCGCTCACACTGCCTTTTTATCTGTTGCAAAAGGTAGTGATTAAAAATATCGCCTTTAGTATCGCGGAAGTGGCATTGGCGACCTGTCTTGTGATTGCGCTCCTCCATTTCCTGGCTGGGAACCGCGCAAAGCTCTCCTGGTCGCAGGTGAGAGAACGCATTGGACCATTTCTATGGCCCATTCTCGCGTTTTGCTTGTTTGCCGCGCTGTCGGTGCTTATCGCCTATTCGCGCCGCCTTGCCTTTCGTGCTTTTCACGAAGAGGTGCTCGCTCCCCTGCTCTACCTCGCGCTCGCGCTGGCCTATCTGCACACGCGCCAGGATCTGCGCCGCCTTCTTGTTGCCTTCTTTGGTACCGGTCTGCTGGTTGCTCTGCTGGGCCTGGCGCAGTATTTCCTCTTCAGGCACACGCTGATAGTGGAGAATGGAGCCTTTCGTGTCCATGCCATGTATGGTAGCGCAAATAGTATCGGGCTGTTCTTCGATTATGTATTGCCGCTGGGCCTGGCGGTGCTGCTGGGACGTGTTGCCGTGCGGAGTCGCCTGTTAGCTCTGGTCGCGCTTCTCATCATGCTGCCTGTGCTCTATCTGACGGATTCGGGGGGCGCGTGGCTGGCTATCGCCATTGCTTTCCTGTTTGTGGCGGCGCTCTCCGTGCGCAATCGCAGGTTGGTGTTGGTCGGAGGTGGCGTGCTGGTCGTTGTCGTTGCGCTGGGACTGCTTGTTTTTCATTCCGCGCTTCTTCATTATGTGATCGATCGTCACGTCAACGCGCAGGGACAGAGCAGCGTTACCAAGCGCTTCTACCTCTGGCAGAGCGCGTGGCAGATGATTCAGAACAGCCTCTGGCTTGGCTACGGACTGGACAACTGGCTCTGTCACTATAGCCGCAATACGGTCTGCCTGACCTCTATCCACCATTACTGGATTACGGTCGACCCCATAACGCACAAGTTGACCGGGTTGCGTGACGAACCCGATCTCTCACACCCGCACAATATCTTCTTGCATGTCTGGGTAAGCATAGGCATCTTTGGTCTGTTGGCTTTTGTCGCCGTGCTGGGACTCTTCGCCTGGCTGTTTGTCCGCGTCCTGCGCTATCTGGAGATTACGCGTGTCGAAGGATATAAGCGCTGGCGCTGGATGCTTGTGGGTGTTGGCGCTGGCATGCTGGCGGCGTTGGTGCAGGGGCTGGTCGATAGCGCTTTCCTGGAGCAGGACCTGGCCTTCTGTTTCTGGATGCTTGTCGCCGCGCTACTTCTTCTGCGAGTCTTTATCGGCGTGCCGTGGCGTGGGAAGCTAGCTCAGCCTCTTGTCTCGAACGAGTAGGGTGCGTTGTTAATGGTTTAGAGTTAATACTGTGAGCCAGTTCACATTGCAAGCGCGAGGCAATTCATAGGGACTTTCTCCTGATCCTGTTACACTTTTGATAGAGTACGATAAAGGGGAAGGTCTATGCTACTGAATATCTCCGTGCAAACGCTGCTCATCTGGCTGGCCTGTCATTTCGTGGGGGATTTTGCCTTTCAAAGCACCTGGATGACTGTGGAGAAAGGGAAGAGTTGGGAAGTAAATTTCTATCACTGCGCTACCTACACCGCTGTTTTCATCCTGTTCGCACATCCATCCCTACTGGCAACCGCTATTCTCTTCGGCACCCACTTTTTCATTGATCCCTTAAAAGCGCGTTACAAGGTTATCGGTCCCATCTGGCTCGATCAGCTTCTGCATGTCCTTACTATTGTGCTGATCTTGTTGTTTAAGTTCTGACATCGTACATTCCAAAAATAATGTCAGGGAAGTATCCTATCTGGATAACTTCCCTGCATAGCTGATGTATTTGACGCAGGAGCGTCGGCAGAACTACGCCTGCTCTACGTCTGGTGTCCCGCTCTGCTCGCTTGTCTCTGTCTTGGCCTCGGTGCCCGTGCTATAGATCAGGTCCGATAGTTCGACGCGTGTGCGTTCGATGATCGCGCGCACCTTTGCGAACTGCTCGGGATTGTTGAAGGACGAACGGCCCGCGATGGCGAAGAGACGAGCAACCTCTGCCGCCTCGCTCCTGAGCGCCTGGGCCTCGGGATTGCCGCGCATGCCGCCGCGACCGCCGCGCGCCCAGGGCGGACCCGCGAACTGTTCCGCCTCTTTCTGCTGCTCGGCCAGGAAAGCACGACCTGTATCGGTGATGCTGTAGATCTTCTTACCCTCGGTCTCGCTGACGGTGACGAAGCTGCGATCCTCAAGCATCTGCAGCGTTGGGTAGATGGTTCCCGCGCTGGGAGTATAGAAGCCGCCGGATTTCTCTTCCAGCGCCTTGATCATCTCGTAGCCGTGCATTGGCCGCTCGCGCAGGAGCTCCAGCAATGCGTATTTCACATCGCCGCGCCCGAAGAAACGGTGTCCCTCGCCGGGACCCTGTGGGCCGAATGGTCCACGTGGACCACCAAATGGGCCGCCATGACCGAATGGGCCACGGCGTTGCATGCCGAAGAAACGCGGTCCCTGCCAGCCACGACCCCGTGGGCCTTCTTGCCAGTCACGACCGCGCTGCTCTTCCTGCCAGCCGCGTGGACCCTCTTGCCAGTCACGATGACCATGATGGCCGTGATGATGATGATGTCCGTGTCCGTGACGCGGATCTTGTCTGTCGTCGTTCATCCAGGGGGGAGTCCAACCGCTCCAGTCGCCGCCCTGAGATTGATAGGCAAAGCCTTTTCCAAAATTGTTAAACATGGTATTTTTTATCCTTTCACTCTCTTACCATAGAGAATACGATATATCTTTATCGTTGTTTTAAGTATAACGATATATCGCATTCTTGTCAAGTCTTTTTCGATGAACTTTCAAAACTCGTTGGAAATTGATATGGAACTTCGAACAGCCAGAAGACATTTTGGAGAAGCTGTCCTATTGAGCAGTGCGCGCGTATGCCTCAGCAGCTATGCTCTCAAGGGAGAAAGCTTCTTGTGATCAGGAGCCAGCGCGAATAGAGAAAAGGAAGATTCAAGATTATGAAAATCAAGGCACTCGTCTGGATGGGCATCAAAACGGATACCTTTCAGGAGATGGAACATTTCATGCAGGATGTGATGGGTTTACGACAGGTTCATCACGCGCAAGATTTCGCTGTTTTTCAACTTCCGAATAAGGATAAGGTAGAGATCTTTGGCCCTCAAGGACCCAACCAGCATTTCGCGCCTGACTCGATCGTCTGTGGTTTCCTCGTTGAGGATATTCATCAAGCAAGGCAGGAACTTGTTCGCGCTGGTATCGAACTGGTTGGGCCATTGCACGAGGATAAGATTAACGGCAATGCCTGGCAGCACTTTCGCGGCCCTGATGGCAACCTCTACGAATTGACTTTTAATCCAGAGTAAGTAAAGAAAAATCGGGTCTCCTGATATACTCTTCAGGAGACCATTGGTTGCTTACGAATGGGCGACTTTGTTTGCCGGTTGATATGACCCGGCTTCAGTGCGAAAACTGATATTTAAGCGATTCCAGGCGTTGATAGTGGAGATCGCGAGTGTGAGATTGACCAGTTCCTCTTCGCTGAAGTGAGGGCGAACAGCCACGTAAACTTCGTCAGGAACATGATCTTCAGCGATCAGAGTGACAGCCTCTGTCCAGGCGAGGGCCGCCCGTTCGCGTTCGCTGTAGAACGGCGCATCCCGCCAGGCGGGGAGCAGGTAGATGCGCTGCTCACTCTCGCCAGCGGCACGGGCATCCTTCGTATGCATGTCGAGACAGTATGCACAGCCATTCAGTTGCGAAGCCCGCGTTTTGATAAGATTGAGTAGCGAGTCTTCTAATCCACAATTTTGAACATAGTGCTCAAGCTGCAACATGGCTCGATAGGCTCCTGAGCCTGCTTCAACATGAGTGAGACGTGAAGACATAGAAAAATCTCCTTTCCTTGTTGCATTTCCCTCGGGAAACATTTATACTATCCTGGACAACTTCTATCCAGATTATATATTCATGGACAGATTTTGTCAAGGATATGCGGTGTCCAGGATTAGAGTGATAATATTGATATGCTGGACAGGAGGCACGCAGGATGGCATCGGACATACGAGGAGAAAGAGACTATGAAATTGAGTGAAGGGGTTGAGTGGGGACTGCATTGTGTGAGCGCTTTAGCGGGCCTGCCGCCTGGGGCCACCCTTCCTACACGCTCACTGGC
>Ga0209839_10000542_pt1 | contig 18985 bp, 11 predicted proteins | sample OrgsoiDNA2013050_FD_185800 | JGI IMG/M metagenome (GOLD analysis project Ga0209839, IMG submission 185800) | Permafrost soil microbial communities from the Arctic, to analyse light accelerated degradation of dissolved organic matter (DOM) -... | ecosystem: Environmental > Terrestrial > Soil >... | reverse complement strand
CGGCACTGCTGCGGTCGATACGTGTTTCGATGATAGCCATAGTGATGATGGTCCTCTCAACGTCGGGAACGTCGGAATTCCCTGTGTGCATCATTGCTTAATGCAGGCAGCATAGCACTGAGTGAGATGGAGCGTCAAGTTAGAAGAGTTCTGCTCCTCTGTTTTGCTCTTGCAGCTTACGAATAACCTCTAGCCTGTCACCATCTCCGGGTTCATAATAGATAGCCTCTATAAGCTCTTCCATCTGTGCCAGAAGCGCCTGAATAGTGGCGCGCAGTTGCTGCTTCTGTATCTCCACTGCTTCGATTGCAAGCATAAATTCTCGAACAGCCTCTAATGTTGGGGGCACTTGAATGCGTTGCCGCGCATCCATCCAGCTCAGTTTTTGTAGCTCAGGATGGAGCTGCGAGAGATAGAGTTCCAGGTAATGTAAGAGTTCCGGCGCGTCAGGTGCTTCCAGGTAGGTCAGCGGCTGCCTGCGTAGTATAAGATGGCCTTCTTTTACTACAGGCCGCTCAGATATGGTGGTTTGTGGCTCACCGACAAGTTGAATATCTCCACGCGCTAAATAGCCCTGTATACTGCGAAATTGCTGCACTCTATCCTTCTCAATGGTCGTTGGTGTCGGCAAAGCAAACAGTTGCTTATATTGGGATTGGATTTCGTCAACAAGCGTTGCGACTTCTTGTTGTCTTTGTGCCGAGGCAATCTTAATCGGCAGGCGTTTCCAGACATCGGGATAGATGCGTCCCTCTCTGGTGCCTTCCAATCTATTGCTGGCGAGGAAGCGACGGATGAATTGGCTGTTGATGATGCCCAGGAGATAGCGTAGATCGAAAAGTTGTGCAACAGGTGCGAGGCTAGCATTGATGCCAGTGATTTGCCGTGACTCACGTAAAACCGTCTTAATGCCCTTTTCCTCTATCGCGCCCGTATCCTCCAGCGCCGCCCAGGGAACGACGACCTGGACGCTGTGATTGGCAAAGAGGTGCGCGCGATCATAGTAGCCGCCCGAGGTCTCACCCAGAAGCAGCTTTTCGGGCGTACGGAAAAGTGCGATGTGCCTGGGACGATAAATTTGAGCGCGATATTTTTCATAGGCTACGAAACGTGTACGGCGCAAATAGTAACTGTCGACATCATTCCCGATCACGCCCTCTTCCGTATATTCTTTCGGACGTACCTGCTCTATGGAAGGAGGAAGGAAAACATCGTCCAGGGTAAAAAATTTCTTTCTTCTATTGTCTACAATGGGATCGAGATGTTCTTTGCTTTGAGCTACAATACCCGTTCCCACATAGACAATTGCACATAAAGGGACAGCTTCTGTCGAAAAAAATTGATCAAGGGTATAATCATACCGCCAGCGGAAGAGTTGCCCGTTTGCGTCTAATTGAGTGATGGGAGGAAGCGTTTCGAAATGTTGGCAATCCGCCTGTAGATGCCGACGACGTATCACCTCGTCGCCTTCATCAGGTGAGCGTTGCTCAAGTGTTATGATAGTGTTCTCGATCGCTGCATCCTGAAAGAGGCGCGAGCCAGGGAAGAAGTCGAGCTGCAAGATATGGTGCTGGGCGCTGAGATGTTGCCTCAACCTCTCGGCATAGCCCTCGGTCTCGATGCCTTTTGAGACGATCAGGCCCATACGCCCGGTTCGGGGACGCAGAAATTGCAGATTGCGTTCGAAGAAGGGCACGAAGAGGTCCCAACGCTGGTGGAGAAAGTGGTAGACGCCGAAGTTGCGGATCGCGCTGCGGTAGAGCAGATTCTCCTCGCTCTCTCCCGCGCTGACATATGGCGGATTGCCCACGAGATAATCCAGACCCTGTTGCTGAGTGGTAAGAAGCAGGTCGGATGGCAGCACCTTCGCATCTTTAATGGTGACGATGGTTCGTTCATCTTCCGAGATAAAGCGTCCGCGCTGGTGCTGGAGCAGCGTCCAATCCTCTGTCGCCGTCCCATTGACCTGCGCGTTCACCTGCTCGGCCACCGTGGGTTCAAGCGCATCGGTGCAGTAGATGTGGAAGCGATTGATGCTACGGCAGAGCCGCCCCTGCTCATCGACGAGAAATGGGAGGCATTGGATGAGCAGGTTGATTTCTGCCAGATAACAGGCAAAGGGATTTAGATCGAAGCCGAGAAAGGTCTCGGTCAGTTGCTCAAGAGCGTACTGCGCTGTAATCTGGTTGGTCGCTACGAGTCTCTGGAGCAGCTTACTCTTGCGCGCGGCAGCCGCGACGAGAAACGTCCCGCTGCCACAGGAAAGGTCGCCCACTTTTTTGTCGAGGAATTGCCGCGCCTTCCGCTCATTGGTTTCGTCGCCAGTTGGGATGCCCAGCGCATCAAGCATGTAGTCGACCACCTGGGGTGGCGTATAGAACTGGCCTCGCTCGCTCCTCTCCTTGGCCTCGATATAGCCTTCATTATAGACGCGCCCTAGTACATCGGCGCTCAATCCGTGGAAGTTGTAGCGGTTAAGCAGGTCGAATAGGGCCAGGATGGTATACTCATCGAGCACGTACCAGTCGAAAAATTCGTGCTGACCGAAGAAGTTGTGGTAGACCGAGCTGGCGCGCTGATAGGCTTCAGTGAGTAAACGCTGGTAGGTATCTTTGATGCCTTCGAGCAACTCCTGACGATAGCGCTCATAGGTAGCGAAAGGCCCATCGGAGATGCGGCGCGAAGTCAGCGTGTGGTCTTCGCAGACACGAACAAAAAAGAGACGGACAAAGTGAATGTAGGCGGTTTGTAAGCAGAACTCATCTTCGGGAGCGCGGAAGATGCCGCGCACGCTTGTTTTCCAGGCGAGGTATGCCTGATTGGCCTTGATGCTCAGATCGTAGTCTTCGGCGAGCGCCTGCAGGTAGACATAGTGCAGCTGGAGCAGCATTTTTACCTGGTCCAGTCCGTTCATAGGCGGCAGCAGGCGTACTGAACGCGTTGGCTTCTTCTCTACCAGTGAGGTCTGGCTCAATTGATACTTTGTGAGAATCTCCTGGGCCTGCTGCAAATAGTCGCTCTCAAAGGCGGCTATATCACCATCGCTAAGATATTGCGCCGATAGACCTTGCAGGAGTGTGAGGATCTCCATTTTCAACTGACCATCGTCGTACATGTGAAATGCGGTACCAAACTGCCCGACCTTTTCGATCGCATCCTGTAAAGCTTCAGCGAAAGGTCGAGTATCGGTACTACTTATATGCGTACATAACTGTTGATGTTCTTCATAGCGTTGACGTAGCAGCGCAAATTGTGTGTGAATCGTTTCCCGCAGAGAACTCAGTACTTGCTTGATATGCTGTACAAGTGTTTCTACCTGTTGAGGGACCTGTAGAGAGGCGATCTGGAAATAGGCGTCATTGGACAGGTTGGCGCGAAAGACATCGGTCTGTTCCCAGCGTCGGGCATCGAGATAGTAAAAGATGATAGCCAGTGATTGCTGGAGCGAAGGATTGGCGTACAGGCGCATCTGAGCCGCTTCTCTCGTATCGATACCCTGTAGGAGTTGGGCCAGCTCGATCAGGCTGAGGGAGGCGAGTGGTTCGCGCCCGACCGCAAAATCGAAGAGGTGCCACTCGTCGCCATTGGTGAGAACGCCCAGATAGAGACCAGCCTGCGAGAGGTAGCGCTCAAGTTGTTCTGTTGGCGTCTCGTGTCCCCGGCGCACCGCGATAAGATTCCGGAGTGACGAACTCTTCGTCTCGATGATAGCTATTCTTCGCCTCTTCTGACTACGGAGCACCATATCATAGCGTTCCCGGCTCTCAAATTCGATCTGCGTCGGCTCGTACTGAAAGGCAGGCAGTATGTGATCGCGAATGAGCGTAGCTCGTAGCCCGAGTTCGTCGCCTGTATGTCTGACGGAAGGCTGAAAATAAGCAAGAGCGTCTTCTCCAGTTTGAGGATCGTGCCAGGAGGTATAGGCTTGAGATAAGCGCAATGCGAATGTTGCCAGATCGGTAAAGCGGGGCTGTTCACGAGCACTGGATGGTTGCTGCATAATACCTCTTCCTCAACTCTTCTCTATACCAGAGTTCTGGTGGCAGTATAAAGGCTTGCGCGGCATTGGTCAAGCGGGGAATCGAGTTTTCTTATTGACAAAGAAAACGCCATCGTGTATAGTAAATGCGTTGTCAATGAATAGTGTTCTACGCTCAATAGGGCCTGACACAATGTGCAATCTTCGGGTGTGGCCAAGCGGTAAGGCGACGGTCTTTGGATCCGTTATTCCCAGGTTCGAATCCTGGCACCCGAGCTTTTTTCTGCATATGCAGCGCGTCTCTATGCGTTTCCTATGCCTGCATAGCATATCCCCTGTATAGAGAAACAACAAAAAAGGTTTGTACATCTTATTATGAATACATACGCCACCGTAGTGCTTGCCGCAGGCAAGGGTACACGGATGCGCTCCAAATTGCCAAAGGTGCTGCACCGATTGGTCGGCCTGCCTCTTCTGGGGCATGTCCTCAAAGCGATCGAGGATATTCCCTCAACCTCTCCCTTTGCATCTTTTGTTGCACCTGTCTCAACCCATCCTCCCGTCGTGGTGCTTGGGCATGAGGCCGAACAGATAGAGGCGGCCTTCGGCGACCGCTGTCTGTATGCCATTCAACAGGAGCAATTGGGGACCGGGCACGCTGTCCTGGCGGCGCAATCAGTGGTCAACGCGCTTGATCCATTGCCGCAGACGATCCTGGTCTGCTACGGCGATACGCCACTGATCCGCAGTGAGATTCTGGCGCAGGTTCTGGTGGAGCACCTGGCACGGCACGCGACCGTTACCTTTCTCACCGCACAGGCACAACTTCCTTCCGATTACGGACGCGTGGTGCGCGATAGCGGCGGACGGGTACGCGAGATCGTCGAGGTGAAGCGCGCCAACGAAGAGCAACTGCGCATCAACGAGGTCAATTCGGGTGTGTACTGCTTTGATCGCGCCTGGCTCTGGCTCGTGCTGCAGAACCTGCCGCGCAACGCCTCCGGCGAGTACTACCTGACCGATCTTGTCGCGATTGCCGCCGCCCAGGAACAGACCATTGCGACGGTCAGTGGCACGCTTGACGAGACGATCGGCATCAATAATCGCGTGCAGCTAGCCGAGGCCGAGCAATTGCTGCGCCGTCGCATTCTGGAGCGCCATATGTACGCGGGCGTCACCATTGTTGATCCCGCGACTACGTATATCGAGAACGATGTGCAGATCGGCAGCGACACTACCATCCTGCCCGGTACAATGATTACAGGCAAGACCACCATCGGCTCCGACTGCCAGCTAGGTCCCGGCACCACGATCTATCATTCCGTGCTGGGGGACCGCTGCACAGTACGCAACTCGGTTGTGGAGGAGAGCGTACTCGAAGACGATGTGAGTATGGGGCCATTCAGCCACTGTCGCGGCGGAGCCCATCTCGCGCGCAGTGTGCGCATGGGCAATTTTGGTGAGGTCAAGAATTCGTATATCGGTGCTGAGACGGATATGCACCATTTTAGCTATCTCGGCGACGCGTCCGTTGGAGAGCGTGCAAATATCGCCGCCGGTACAATCACCTCGAACTACGATGGCAAGGAGAAACATCGTACAACCATCGGCGCAGACGCGTTTATTGGTTGTGATACAATTCTCGTTGCCCCTGTCACTGTTGGCGACTCTGCCTATACGGGTTCCGGGGCCGTTGTAACGAAAGATGTCCCGCCCGGAGCACTGGTCGTTGGCGTTCCCGCGCGCCTGTTGCGTATGCTACAGCCGCTCGACGATGCTGTCGCGACAGAGAGTAGCGAAAAGGAGTAGATGGTCCTTATGGACGGGCCTGGCTTAGCAAGTATAGCCGTTGGCTTAGACTTTCACACGCCACAGTTCGATGGGAGCGCGTGGCTGCAACTGATTGTTCTCATTGGAACACTGATTCTGTGTGGCGTAGCCTCAGCCGCTGAAACGGCGCTTACTTCGGTGAGCCGCATCAAATTGAAAAACCTGATAGAGGAGGGCGATCAGCGCGCCAGCGAGATCGAGCAGTTGCTGGCCGAACCCAATACGTTTCTATCGACCATCCTGGTGGTCAATAGCGTGGCAGTGATTGTTGCTTCCAGCATGACGACGGTACTGGCCCTACGCTTCTCGGAGTCCTGGGGTGAACTGGTTGCGACTATTCTGATCTCCCTGGTCGTCCTGATCTTCTGCGAGATCACCCCCAAGACGGCTGCCGTCCAGAATCCTCTGCGCTGGGCGCGCGTACTGGTGCGACCCGTGCGTGGTACCGCCTGGGTGCTGCGTCCCCTGATCTGGTTCCTCAGTTCGCTTACCTCCCTCTTTGTGCGTATGCTAGGCGGACAGATCAAGCGCAAGGGTCCGTTCGTAACCGAGGAAGAGCTGCGCCTGCTGGTGACGGTTGGTGAGGAGGAGGGCGTGCTCGAAGAGGAGGAGACGGAGATGATTCACAGTATCTTCGAGTTCGCCGATACAACCGCCCGCGAGGTGATGGTGCCGCGCATCGACATGGTAACGCTGGCCAGCGATACGACGGTGATGGGCGCGGTCGACCTCGCTCTGCAGGGTGGCTTTTCGCGTATCCCCGTCTACGAAGCTGAGGTCGGTATCGACGAGATCATTGGCGTCCTGTACACAAAGGATCTGCTCAAACAACTGCGCGAGGATCACGACGCGGTACAGGTGCGTGAACTGGTGCGCCGGGCTTACTTCGTGCCCGAAACTAAGAAATTGGATGATCTGCTGCGCGAGATCCGCCAGAATCGCGTGCATATGGTGATCGTAGTCGATGAATATGGCTCGGTGGCTGGTCTGGTCACGATTGAGGATCTGGTGGAGGAGATTGTCGGCGATATCAAGGACGAGTACGATCACGAGGAGAGCCTTTTCGAGAGGATCAATGCCGACGAGTATATCTTCGATGCCAAGATCAGCATCTACGACTTCAACGACATGATGGATAAGCGCCTGGAAGATAGCGATTATGAGACGCTGGGCGGTTTTGTCTATGCCCAACTCGATAAGATTCCGGTGGTCGGTGATAATGTGAAGTTCGAAGACCTGACTCTTACGGTGCTGGCCACGCGTGGGCGACGCATCACCCAGATACGGGTGCAGCGCAAGCACGAGGAGCCGTCACCGCTGGCGATCGAGGGCAACAAAGCTGATATTCGCCTCCTGCCTGCGCCGGAGGATCGTAACAGGCGAGACGACCACGACGATCAGCCGCCCGGTGAGCGCTCAGGTTTTCAGTATAGAGGAGCGTGATATGGTGCCGATACTTCCCAACCTTCCTGAATATGTGCGTGTCGTTGAGGTGGGACCGCGTGATGGTCTGCAGAACGAAAAGGCGCAGGTTCCCACGGCGCAGAAGATTCAGTTTATCCAGATGCTCGCCGAGGCCGGCCTGCCCGTCGTCGAGGCGACCTCGTTTGTCAGTCCACGTGCCATTCCCCAACTTAGCGACGCCAGCGCGGTCATGACCGGCCTGCAGCGCCTGCCGGAGACGCAGTATCCCGTTCTGGTGCCCAATCTCAAAGGGATGGAACGCGCCCTCGCCGCCGGTGTGCGCTCGGTCTCCGTCTTTACCGCGGCCAGTGAGAGCTTCACGCGGCATAATATTAACGCTACAATTGCTAAGAGTCTGGCAAACTTCCAACCCGTCGTCGAGTTGGCGCGCCGACAGAATATTCCAGTGCGCGGCTACATCTCGACAGTCTTCGGCTGTCCCTACGAAGGCGCTGTTGCTCCCCAACAGGTGCTCTCCGTCGTGCGCTCGTTGTTGGAGATGGGCGTATCGGAACTCTCGCTTGGCGACACCATCGGCGTAGCCACGCCCAACCAGGTCGTTGCTGTACTCGGCCTGTTGTTCGCAGAAGGCATCGCGCCCGAACTCCTGGCGGTGCATTTCCATGATACGCGCGGCACCGCTCTGGCCAATGTCTTAATGGCCCTGCAGATGGGCATCACCTGCGTCGATAGCGCCGCCGGTGGCCTCGGCGGCTGTCCTTACGCGCCAGGTGCTGCGGGAAACCTCGCGACCGAGGATTTGCTATATATGTTGCACGGTATGGGCATCAGGACAGGCGTCAACCTGGAAAAAGTGGTTGCCGCGACAAGCTTTATCGCGCCTTTGCTGGGCCATGCTCCGACGAGCAAGTATTATCAGGCCGCTCTGTGTGGGATCTCGTAGCGTACCTGCTAGTCAATGCCCCTGGTCCAGATACTGAATGGCCCGTATCAATTGTGCGTCTCCGCTCGTGAAGATCTGCTGCTGCGTCATATGTTGCACATTCTCATCGTTGGGCGTGAGGATGCTCGCGTTCGGTGCCAGCTTCACCTGGATGTTGGGAGTGATGCCTCCCTGGCCTGTAGCGCTTGAGCGGCGAATGAAATGGCCTTTCGGTGTCAGCCATTCCTGCGTTCCTATCCAGAGCACCGAACCATCGGGCAGATCGAAGCGACTCATCACCGTGCCCGTGCCAAAGGTTGGCTCGCCGATGATCGTTGCGCGCCCGTTATCCTGCAACGCGCCGGGCACAATCTCTGCCGCGCTCGCCGAGTTCTCGTTGACCAGAACGACAAGAGCCATGCTGGTATCGACAGTGTTACCCGTGACCGGCACAGGCGTCTCTTTGCCGCTACTGTCGCGCTCAATATAGACATTGCCGTCCTTCACAAATGCGCTAACGGTATTGATCGCCTCCTGCACCACGCCGCCGCTATTGTCGCGCAGATCGAGGATAATCTTTGTCGCGCCCATGCGTTTGGCCTGGGTGAGAGAATCCTTTAACTGGTCCGACACGCCGTCGGCGAATTGAACAATTTGGATGTGGGCAATATGGCTCTCTGGAATGTAGTGCATAATCACGTTCTGTTCCGTGATTTCAGCGCGCACGATACGGAATGTCAGCGGCGCGCCTGAGCGTTGGATTATCAGCGTAACGGTAGTACCTGCGTTGCCTGTGATAAGCTTTGTCACATCGTCCAGGCTCTTGCCCTGAACGCTGGTGCCATTGACGGTGAGAATAATGTCGTTGCGTCTGAGTCCCGCTTTCTCAGCTGGTGAGGATGGAAGCGTGGAGCCAATCACGAACTGTTTGCTGGTAGTATCCTGGCGCAGTTGGACGCCAATGCCAATAAACTTGCCGCTGTATTGCTGATCGAAGGCTTTTGATTGTGCTGGCGTCAAGAAGTACGTATGACCACGATCGTTGAGCGATTTAAGCATAGCCTGGATCGCTTCGTACGACATAGTCTGGTAATTGACAGCTTTGCGATCGACATAGTTCTGGTCGACGGTATTCCATGCCTGCTGAAACAACTGTGCATACTTTTGCGATTGGCTGTTTATACCCACCTGGTAGCCAAAGTATTGATGGCTGAACCAGCCACCTAAAAATGCTATGACAACGAGAGCGCCTCCGACCAGAATTTGCCTGAGAATTTGCTGGCGACGATGCTTTGCTTGTAGAATTTGCGGCTGCTTTGAGCCATTCTGCCACTGAAAGGGTTCGTCGTCGGCCTCCTGAGAGGTATTGAGATCGTCATATGCTGGCTTGTTTGGGACGGGCGGAGCGAAGTTCTGTTCTTCGTACCAGCGTGGGTCGTCGTATCTGCTCACCGATTGCCTCCATTGATCACCGTTTTTGTCGTAGTGCTTTTGCGAGATGATCTTAGACTATGCTTATCTTAGTAGTCCAACTCTGAAAAGTCAATTGTTGTTTGATTTTAAGCCAGGTGAGCGCGCAAAAAAACGAAGGTGCAGTGATACCTGGTTGCACCCTCGTTTTTTTGCTGAAGGAAAGGGACATTCTGCTGCACTTATCTACTTTATAATAGAATGATCGGTAAAAGATACAGCGTTACTTCTGCGATGTCTCGGGTACTTCGTTTGCTTCGATTGCCTCAGTTGGCTCAGTTACCTCGGGTGCCTCGAGCGTCTCGCTTGCCTCGCTCTCGGTGGGTGCGGCTTCCTCTGGAGACTGGGTTGTGCGCTTTCTAGCAACAGGAGCCTGTTTTTTCGGTGGTTCCCATCCGGGTGCGCGCGAGACGATCATTGACATCATGCGGCCCTCCATCATAGGTGATCGCTCGATGGTAGCCGTGCCTTTTAACACTTCTGCAATTTCGTCTAGCAGCTTACGACCGATGTCCGGGTGGCGCATTTCGGCTCCGCGGAACTGTACGCTCACACGCACCTTATCGCCTTCTGCCAGAAACTCCTGGATCTTGCGTGTCTTTACCTCAATATCGTGATCATCCGTACGTGGGCGCATGCGAATCTCTTTAAGGGTCGTCGTCTTTTGATTTTTGCGCGCCTCGTTTTCCTTTTTGGCTTGCTCGTACTTGAAGCGACCGTAGTCCATCATTTTGCAGACGGGTGGCATCGCATTGGGCGACACCTCGACCAGGTCAAGATTCCTGTCGCGGGCAATGTCGAGAGCACGGATAGGGGGCATCACTCCCATCATCTCGCCGTTTTCATCAATTACACGTATCTCACGTGCACGAATGCGCTCATTCACGCGTGTCTCGCGTGGACGGTCATTTCCACGAAAATCCCTGTTAATAGGCCAGACCTCCTTTTGGGAACTGCTAACACTTATTGTTTCACAATACTTCTACTTTTTGTGCTTGTTTAGCTTCTCAGGCGCTGTAAAGCAGTACAAAATAGCTTGCTCGTGTTCCGCCATGGGATGCCAACAATGGACTGTACAAGTATACTACGACTTATGATCGTTTGCAAGTATACCGGAGCAAATTTGAGCTGTACCCATGTTGCAAGAAGCTGCATAGGTAGCTTTGTTGGTGTATGGTTCTCATAGAGAGAAAACAACATGGTGGGCTGAATTATTCCTTTCTGCAAGGAGCAAAAATCGCGGGCCTGTTATATGTGCATAGGCCAGAGCTTTATTGAAATTTTCTAAATGTTTTTGCAAGATGTGGCTTATAGAACAGGCGCGGGAAAACCCTCGTCTTTCAAGCGGGGAAGTAGTCAACTATCCATATTATCTGAGTTTTATGGTATACTCTGTATAAGTCCAGTTAGCAGTATCAGGTATCCCATGGCAGGTTTTATTGTAGCTACAGTGGGTGCGCTTGAAAATGTTTGTAGCCATAAAATACGTATACTTTCCATGTTTTCTAATGATGAAAAGGTGCGTAGGCGTACTACCTGAAAAAGTAAGTATTGGCACTGCTGTCATTTACTCCTGAGAAACATGCGTAACCTGAAGGAGGGCTCCAGCATGAGCGGAAAAGTGGTCGCCGATTATTCATGGTCATCTGCCCCACTACCCGAAGTATTTCGTTTTTCCCCGCGTCCCAATTCAGCTCATAAAATACGCTGGCGGTCCTGGGGTAAAGAGGCATTCGAAGAGGCTGTCCGTGTGGATAAGCCTATTTTTCTCGTGATCTCCTCTTCGTGGTGCCAGTGGTGCCATATTATGGATGAGACGACCCTTTCCGAGCCAAGTATTATTACAATCCTCAATACTGATTATATTCCGATTCGCGTCGATAGCGATCTGCGTCCCGATGTGAATCAGCGCTACAACCAGAACGGCTGGCCGAGTATTGTGATGCTTTCTTCCGAGGGCGAGATTCTCTGGGGTGGTGTCTACGTTCCTCCAAAGCAGATGCTGTACTATCTGGGCCATATCCGTCGCTATTATAGCGAGCATCGGCAGGAGATCGCCGAGCAGGTGCGCGAGCTTCAGGATCAGCGCTTTACGCGCCAGTTGACGCAGACGCTCTCCGGCGCGGGGCTGCGACCACTATTGCAAGAGGAGCGTTCGGCCCTGACGGATCTACCGGGCGACGCTGGCATGGTCTTGAGGGACCTCTACGATGCCGACTACGGCGGTTTTACCATTCACCCACACCTCAAATTTCCTCATTCCGAGGCGCTTGAACTTTTACTGTATCTCTCTCGTAACAATCAGCCGGATGCTCTGGACATGGTGCGTTATTCGTTGGAGCAGATGCGCGACGGTGGTCTGTGGGATGAGGAGGCTGGTGGTTTCTTCCGCTACTCAGCGGCGAGCGATTGGAGTACGCCGCACACGGAGAAGATGCTGGAGGAGAATGCGTCGCTGCTACGCCTCCTGGTGCTGACAGTGCAGGAGACGCAGCAGCAGGAGTGGCGCGATCTGGCTAAGCGCCTGATTCTCTACATTAACAATATCCTCTGGCAGCCAGATATAGGCATCTTTAGCGGCAGTCAGAGCGCCGACGAGGAGTACTACGAGCCCGGCCCCTATTCGCGGGCGTCGCGGCAGGCTCCCTATGTTGATAAGACCATCTACACCGCGTGGAATGCGCGTATGATCTCTTCGTATCTGCTTGCCGCGAAGGTGCTGAATTATCCTTCGTTGGAGACGATGGCCCTGCGCGCCCTGGATTGCCTGTGCGAACATATGATGCATCGCAACGGGAGCGTCTATCATTATGCCATCAATGGGCATCCGGGCCTGGCGGGACAACTCTCCGACCAGGTGTGGATGACGCGTGCCCTGCTCGATGCTTATGAGCTGCATGGGCGCAAATACTACCTGGAGACCGCGATTGCCTTGATGCACTTTGCCTGTCAGGAGCTGCTCGATGAACAGAATGGCCTTTTTTATGACTACCCGGCAGACGATGATGCGTCCGGTCGCTTAACGTTGCGTGAGCAACCACTGACTGAGAACGCCATTGCAGCCGAATGTCTGTTGCGCATGTCGGCCTACAGCAAGCGGCAGAATCTGCATGATACCGCCTTGCTGGTCCTGTCCGGCTGCCTGGAGAAGTACCGCCGGACAGGTATTCAGGGCGCTATCTACGCGTGCGTGGTTGCCTATGCTATTGAGAATGGCTGGTTGTAAGTACTCTATCACCTGACTGTTTGCTTTGACTGTAGCGAGCGGGTCAATTCGCTCACCACATCATAGCGTCCATATGACGGCATCAGGTAGACGCCCTGCACCATGCCGCGCGCCTCGCCGAGCAGTTCCTGTGCGATCTGTAGTCCCTCTTCGTGCCCATGCTCACCGGCGGCCTTCATACGCGCCCGCACCTCGTCTGGAATGGTAATGCCGGGTACCTCGTTGTGCAGGTATTCAGCGTGGCGCGAGCTGTGAAGGGGGACGCAGCCAAGCAGCATAGGAATCGGCGGCTGCCCGGCGCGTCTCAGGAAGCGTTCGAGGGGAGCCAGCTCATAGATCGGCTGCGTCATAATGAAATGCGCCCCGGCCTCGACCTTGCTGCGATACTTCTCGATCTCACGCTCCGTCTCCTCGTCGGTCATATTCAGGTTCAGCGCGCATCCGATGTGGAACGATGCCTGCGCGCCAATCGATGAACCTGCCGCGTCGTGGCCCTGGTTCATCCGCTTGATGATCTGGATCAGTCCGACCGAATCCACGTCCCACACGCCGGTCGTGTTAGGATAATCGCCCACGCGCTGAGGATCGCCGGTCAGGGCAAGCACATTGCGAATGCCCAGCGCGTGAGCGCCCAGGAGCTCAGCTTGCAGCGCCATCAAGTTGCGATCGCGTGTCGTAAAGTGGATGATCGTCTCGATGCCCAGGTGGTCTTGAATAAGGCGTGCCAGGGCGATGCAGCTCATGCGCACGCGTGCCATCGGGCTATCGGCGATATTGATAAAATCGATACCAGCCTTTTGTAATACAACGGCACCTTCAAGGATCTTGCGCGGATTTAAGCCCTTCGGCGGATCAAGCTCAGCGCTGATCACGAACTCTCCGGCCTCAAGCTTTTCTTGTAGCCGCGTTTTTGATCCCTGTTGAGGGAGGATGATCTCTTCTTCGATCAGGCGTGTGATGGTTGCCTGGCTATCGAGAAGCGCGACAGGGTGCGAGAACTCGTTTTCTTGCAGCTCCGAAGTGGTTGGCTGAGCATCGCCATAGTGTTCGTCGAGCGCTTTGCGCATCGCCGCGATATGACGCGGAGTCGTACCGCAACAGCCACCGATAAGATGCACGCCAGCCTTTGCGAAGTGGAGCGCGTAGTCCGCGAAGTAATCGGGCGTTGAGACATAGAAGAAGCGGTTATCAATACGGCGCGGAAGACCGGCATTGGGCTGCGCGGAGAAGAGTGGCAGCGGTATTCTGTACATGTCTGCCTGTTGTTTGCTGGCCGCGATCATCTCTTCTAGCACATCCAATGTCGCGGCAGGCCCTACACTGCAGTTCGCGCCAATCACATCGATGCCCAAGTCGCCAAGGACGGCGGCCACGCGCGTCGCCGAGCGACCCGAAAGAGTATGCCCGTCTTCGTAGAAGCTCATTTGCGCCACGATGGGGAGTCCGCCGACCTCTTTTGCCGCCAGAACCGCCTGGCGCAGTTCCGCCAGGCTGGAGAAGGTTTCGAGGATCACCAGATCGACTCCGCCTGTTTGCAACGCTTCGATCTGTTCGCGAAAGATCGAGCGCAGTTCGCTCAGTCGCTGCTCATCGGGTGCCTGCAGCGGGCGGCCAGTGGGACCGACGGCACCGGCGATAAAGACAGGGCGTCCGGCGACTTCGCGGGCCTCGCGGGCCAGTTTCACCGCGCGGATATTGATCTCGCGTACCCGTTCGCTCAGATTGTGGGCTTCGAGCTTGCTGCGATTGGCCCCAAAGGTATTTGTTTCAATAATCTGCGCGCCAGCACTGATGTACTCGCTATGAATGCCCTGGATAAGCTCGGGCTGCGTCAGGTTTAATGCATCAAAGCATTGTTCATACGTCACGCCGCGCGCGTAGAGCAACGTGCCCATCGCGCCATCACAAAGTAACGGGCGTTGCCGCAGTTGTTCAAGTAATGGGTGCTCCATAAAAAATTTATCTCTCTCTATCGGTCTATCTGCAAGCTTGAGTTCTGCTCCAACTGTATTCAGTTTCCATTGCTGTCAGTATAGCAGAAAGAGGGGAGCCGGAACAACTTTAAATTACCCGATAACCGGTCACGAACTGCACGCACCAGAGAATACAGAGCGTGCCCGATATTGACAGATAGAGCAAGTGTATCCAGCGCTGGTTGCCCAGTTTGGCCAGGACGAAGAAGATGGGAAAGGCGACGAGCATATTGCGTCCGAAGCCCATCAGCGGCTGATAACCGGGTTCCATATTGGCGAACAGCCACACTCCTGCGGCAAAGCAGAAATAAGCCCAATGCTGCGCACCGAGTCGAAAACGACGCAGACTGGCGGTGAGAATGAGCAGGACCAGGACGAGCACATCAGGAATGAAGTCGAGAGAGTACGACAGAAACACGCGTAAGCGTATATCCGGTCCTTGATCGTGTACAATTTGCAGCGCGCGGAACAGCGCGTAACCAGGCACTGCCAGCTGATGCTTCCATCCGTTCTGAGCATGAATGAATGCCAGAGGATCGCCATAATGGTGCGCACAGTAGAGCGCGAAGAGACCCAGCCCGAGAGGAATCAGTAGGACACTCAGCACATCAACACGTATGGCACGATGTACACGTAAGTACTCTATGCAGCATGGTAGAAAGAGTAGTATTCCAGTTGGTCGATCCAATGCTGCGAGTAGCCCGAACACGCCAGCAAGCCACCAGCGTTGATGCTTCATGGCATAAAAGCAGAGCAGGCTCAGGCACAAAAAAATGGATTCGGGATAGATAGCCCACAAAAAGAACGCCGTCGGGAAGGCGAGCAGATAAAGGACCGCGCGTCGTGCCAGCTGCTCTCCAAATTCTTCTAGAGCAAGCTGGTACATCACAATCATGAGCACCAGTCCCGCTAGCGACGAGAGTAGCAGCCCCGAAACGATCACGTTATGAATGCCAATAGAAATAGAATGCATGAGCAGCGGGAAAAGAGGGAAGAACGCGGCGTTTCTAGGTGACTGATAACCCTGTTGAGCGATTAATACATAATATTGGCTATCATAGCGATTCCAGGTGTGCCAGATGACGCTGAGCGAGGCAGTGTTGAGTGGATCGACGGGTGATTTGCTAGAAATAATAATCAGTTCAGGGGCATACAAAGAAATAATAAGCATGCTGAGATGCGTTACCAGGAAAAAAGGAAACACTTGTTTCAATGCATCGCGCCAGATAAGCGTGTTGACTTCCCACTGAGGCATTGCTAGATGCCACCACAAAGACTGCTTCTTCTGCATATTCACCTTCATATCACTAGTATAAGGAAACTGTATTTCTGCTTTTTGCCAATATATAAATGTATGTGTGCAGCAACCTTATTGTATGTATCGCGTGTTCCTATCCTGAGCCAGTGTATTTACGCCGTCAGGAATGAGCCAGAAAGGGTAAAACATTCATGCATGCAAGTATATCAAATAGGTGCTTGTGTGTCATCTGGTACTACCCTTTCTACCTATCCGTGCAGGCAAGCCAATTGTGAAGAGGCGGGACAGGTGGTACAATGTGCCAAACTTTGCAGTTTGTGAAGGAGCATAGCATGGAGACGACGGAGCCCTCAGAAAATCCTCTTGTGATTCTCAACCCTGCTGCTAATCGCGGCAAGATCCATCACTACCGCTCCCTGCTGCGTCCCTATATAGAACGCACGCGGGCTGAATATGTTGAGACGGGCAGACCCGGAGAGGCGCGGCAGTGCGCGCAGCAGGCGGCGCAGCAGGGGCGTTCCGTCATCATCGTTGGCGGCGATGGCTCCGTCCACGAGGTCGTGAATGGGCTTTTGTCCGCTGAGCGGCGCGTGCCCCTGGGCATCGTCGCGGCTGGTTCCGGCAATGATTACGCATGGCGAGCGCTTCAGTTGCCGCAGGATCCCGCTGCCGCGATGGAGCGTGCTTTTTATGGACAAGCTATCGCGGTAGATGCTGGACGCGTCAACGACTGCTACTTTGTCAACTCCTTTGGTGTCGGCCTGGACGCCAATATTGCCCAGGCCACAGGTTGGCTGAAGAAGCTTCCCCTCATGAGTGGTGCCCGCCTGTATTACACCGCAGCCGTGCAGCAATTGTTGTTTGGCTACTCCAAATGTCCCTGGCTGACCTGTCGCCTGGATGATGAGCAGCAAGCGGTAGAGAAGCGCTACGTCCTATTCGCGGTGACAAATGGACCGACGTATGGCGCTGGATTCCGTATCAATCCCAGGGCAGATCATCTCGATGGCCTCTTCGATGTCTGTGCCATTGCTTATGCGCCGCTATTGAGGGCGCTCAAGCTATTGCCCGTCGTCAAGAAAGGCGAGCACGAGCGCCTCCCCGAAGTGACCTTCTACCGCGCAAAGACGCTTCATATCGAGAGCAAGAAGCTGGTCACGATGCTGCTGGATGGCGAAACGTCGAGTGCTACCTCGTTTGATGTGCAGATCCTGCCCGGTGCGCTGCTTGTGCGGGTATAGAAATGAGTGTTCCCTGCTTTACATTCTGTGTTCTTCTTCTCCTCCTGCAAAAGGCAGTATAGTGTTTTTGTACGAATGTATAGAAGAGTTCGAGAATTGCTATTTTGTGCCAACCGCAACGAGCATTTCGCACGGTCCCTCAAATCCAGTGGGTGTTTCGAACTTTCGTAGCTCGTTAGCTATCTCTTCCCATATAGATTTACGTTCTGTCTCACTCACTCCTGCCAGCATCTGATGCAACGCACCGAATGACTCGCGCTCGAAGCGTACGCACTCGTCGGCTGAGGACATGTGGAGCGGTGCTGGAACGATGCGCGTCTGAATGCTGTGGAAACCGGCCTGTCTATATACCTCCTCCAGCACGCCTGGCGTACCGAGGCTGAAGGGTCCGGGTTGTCCGGGTAGCGGTGGTGGTAGCTGTGCACGTCGCCGAATGATGGATACGGGAATAGAGAAGAACCGGTTGTTTTCGGCGGTGGTATAAACAATAGCGGCCACCCGGCCACCTGGTTTCAGCGCGCGCCGCATCCCCTCCAATGCTTTCTGCTGATCCGGGAAGTAGATCAGGCCGACGCGTGAGATCACGGCGTCGAATGTCTCGGGTTCAACTTCGAGATTCTCGCCGTCCAGGACGCGCGTCTCTACATTGGTCAGGTCCTTTGTCTGTGCGGCGGTGTACTCAAGAATGTTGGGGGCGATATCAGTTGCCAGCACATAGCCGGAGGGACCGACGCGCCTGGCCGCCGCTAATGTCTGGCCCCCTGCGCCTGCCGCTACATCGAGGACATATTCTCCGGAGCGCACATTGGCTAGATCGAGCATTGCCTCCGTAGCAGCCCCGAGCCACTGTTCGATAAACGGCTCCCAGCGGTTCCATGCCTCGGCTGCCGTCTGCCATTGGTCGCGCGTCGTTTTCTTGTAGTTGATAGGATCAAATGTCGTAGCCATTGCTCTGTGGTCCTTTCTTCAGCGGAATTGTACGTATGAGTTAAGAACTGTATTCTACCGCAATGGTACGCGAAATGCCAGGAGACGCCATCGTAAAAAGTACGGAGATTCTGGGGAGGCAGTACGCAGATTTATGAGGAGGTGAGGATGAGAGGAAAAGGGCTACTCGTCCTTTTTCACCAGTCCCTTTTCGGTGGCCCAGGTCGCAATCTGCGTGCGGGCGTTGAAACCCAGCTTAGAGAAGATGTTTCCAATGTGTGATTCAACCGTGCGTTCACTGATCACAAGCGCATTAGCAATCTCGCGACTGGATTGACCGCGCGCGATTCTCGCCGCGATCTCACGCTCGCGTTCGGTCAGTCCATCGTAGGACCGCTTTGCGGTGCGTCTGGGTGTCGGTGGAGGTGTAAGTGAAAGCAGGTCATATGCACCTCGCAGGAAATCCGCACGCAATGGTCCTGCGTGAATGTTGGGCGCGAGCTGCTCGATAATGTTGCGCGCTGCAAGTAAGCTATCTTCGGCTGCTTCATAGCGGCGTCGCGCCTGATATAGTTTCCCGAGGGTAAGATGAATGCGCCAGAGCAGCGGCAAGGCGTTCTGCCGTTGAGTCTCGTCCCTGGCGCGCTGAAGCACCGCTTCAGACTCGCTTGCCTGATTGAGAGTCAGGAGAGCTTCGCCGCGCAACCTCGCTAAACGGGGGATAATGCGATCGT
>Ga0209839_10000541_pt1 | contig 18997 bp, 22 predicted proteins | sample OrgsoiDNA2013050_FD_185800 | JGI IMG/M metagenome (GOLD analysis project Ga0209839, IMG submission 185800) | Permafrost soil microbial communities from the Arctic, to analyse light accelerated degradation of dissolved organic matter (DOM) -... | ecosystem: Environmental > Terrestrial > Soil >... | reverse complement strand
CGGAACCCGCCGTCCTCGCCGAGCGGCACCTCGGCTACGAACTCGTCGCCGGTGCCGAGCAGCCGGGCGTACCCGGTTGACACCGGGGCGTTGTCGCGGACGACGCGCCCTTCCACCACGGCCTGGCTGCCGGCGTCGGTCGCCGCGGCCACCGGCACGCCGCCCGCCGGCGCGCCGCAGCCGTCGCCCTGTGCCTGGTCCGGGCTGGTCATCGGGCGTCTCCTAGCTCGATCGGAACACCCACGAGCGAGCCGTACTCGGTCCATGAGCCGTCGTAGTTCTTCACGTTCGGCTGCTCGAGCAGTTCGTGCAGCACGAACCAGGTGTGCGCGGACCGCTCGCCGATCCGGCAGTAGGCGATGGTGTCCTTGCCGAAGTCCAGCCCGGCCTCGTCGGCGTACAGCGTGCGCAGGTCGTCATCGGAGCGGAACGTACCGTCCTCGTTGGCCGCCTTCGACCACGGGACGTTGCGCGCGGTGGGAATGTGACCGCCGCGCTGAGCCTGCTCCTGCGGGAGGTGCGCCGGCGCGAGCAGCCGGCCGGCGAACTCGTCCGGCGACCGGACGTCGACGAGGTTGCGCTTGCCGATCGCGTCGAGCACCTCGTCCCGCTTGGCCCGCAGAGCAGGGTCCTGCTCGGACGCCTTGTAGGACGTGGCCGGGCGCTGCGGCACATCGGTGGTCAGCTCACGCGACTCCAGCTCCCACTTCTTGCGCCCGCCGTCGAGCAGCTTGACGTTCTGGTGGCCGTACAGCTTGAAGTACCAGTAGGCGTAGGCGGCGAACCAGTTGTTGTTGCCGCCGTACAGCACGACCGTGTCGTCGTTGGAGATGCCGCGCGCCGACAGCAGCTTCTCAAAGCCGACCCGGTCCACGAAGTCCCGGCGCACCGGGTCCTGCAGGTCCTTCTTCCAGTCAATCTTGATCGCGTTCCGGATGTGCCCCTTGTCGTAGGCGCTGGTGTCCTCGTCGACCTCGACGAGAACGATTCCCGGGTCACCGGCGTGGGCTTCCGCCCACTCGGCGTCCACGAGAGATTCGGAGCGGCTCATAACGTAAAACCTCCTGGTGTGGATCAGGCCGCCGCACGTCGCTGCGAGGGCCAGATCCGGCGAATGAACAGATACATCTGGCAGCCCAGGCAGAAATCGAACGCCGCGTTGAGGAACGCGGCGGCCAGGGCCAGGGCGGTGAAGGCGATCCCGACGCCGGTGAGTCCGGTCGCGTAGCCGATCACGCCGATCGCGGCGAATACCAGCCCCACCGCCTGCGCGAAGCGCGGCGGGGCGGCAGGCTCGAAACGCGTCGGCGGCCCGAGGCGCGGCTGGACCAGGAAACGGTAGACCAGCCCGTAGGGGGCGTACCGCAGCCCGGCGATCGCGCCGACCGCGAAGACCAGCATCTGGGCGAGCAGCAACCAGACACTGGTGGTGGCCAGGGCCACGGCGAGGACGATCGTGGTGATCACCGCACCGAACCTGGGTCCTCTGGCGTCAATGTCCATGGTTACCGCTCCTTGATGCTGACGGGATGTCCGGGGCTCGCGGGCGCCGGCAGCGGGCACAGGCATAGGGCTCCCTGCCTGCCCGGATACCTGCGGGCCAGTAGCGTCATGCGGGATTCAGCAGTCCGGGACGCACCGGGTGACGGCGGGACCGCCGGGGCGCGCCTTTCTCAGGCTGCTAGCGGGGACGGCCGACACAGCGCGGTCGCCACCCGGCAGAAGTCCACCGCACGCCGCTTCGTCAGCAGCTGCGCCGTCCCGGAAAGCACGTAGTCGATGGTATGCGCGGTCAGCGCGACTGTCACTCCCTGGCCAGCGACCTTATCTGACATTATCGACCGTTTTAGTAGAACAATGGCCCGAACAGGCAGCGGTCAGTCCCTGGCTGGGGCCGCGGCCGCTTCGTCTGCCGATCCGGTAGAGGGCAGCAGTTCGCCAAGCGCCGCGATGACGTCAGCCTTGCGGGGCTGGCCACTGGCCTGGCGCGCGATGACCCCGCCAGGTCCGAGCACCAGAACGGTGGGCGTGGAGAAGATACCGAGCCTGCGCACCAGATCCAGCCGTGACTCGGCGTCGATTTCCACGTGGCTCACCCCGTCCAGCGTGCCCGCGACCTCGCCGAGGATCTGCCGGGTGGCACGGCACGGGGCGCAGAGGGCACTAGAGAACTGCACCAGGGTGGCCCGCGGGCCAAGCTCGTGCCGCAGGTCCGCGGCGGTCAGCGTCGGCTGCCCGGCGGCGCCGGCGCCGGGCGCGGGCGCCGAGCCGTCCGGGTACCGGGCAGGCCGCCCAGTGGCCCCCACGGCGCGGAGCCTGCCCTGCCGTCTCCGCCAGGCCAGGCCGAAGGCGGTTGTGAGGATCAGCACCGCGACCAGCACGATCACTCCTGCGCTCATACCGATACAAGCAGGGCGGTACCGGTGAAATTCCGCGCCGCGCCGTGCACGGGATCCCCAGCCGGCCGGGCGCCGGGTCAGCTTGGCACGAACGTGGCCAGCTGCCGGTTACCGGCCGTCACGTCGAACCCCTGGACCTGCGAGGCAGTTACCCACGAGGAGCCGGGATACCAGGCCCTCGTGTCCCCGCTGGCCACCGTCCAGCCCGACACGGCCAGGTGCACACCCTGGGCGTCGGTGACCCAGAGCTGGCACGTCGTGCCGCTCGGCACGCCGGTGACCTGGATGTCCATGGCCGTGCCCCATGGCTCCCGGTTGTAGCGGACCGTGGCCGTGATGCCGCTCAGGGCACTGGTGGTCCGGGCGGTCTGCCAGCTCGCCGGAGGTGCGGTCGCCGAGGCGGGCGCGCCGGCCGGTGCCGGTCCGGACGCCAGGCGCAGGCCGGCCACGATGCCGGCCGCGGCGACCACCACGGCCGCGGCGGCCGCCACGGCCTGCCAGCGGCGGTGCCGGCGGCGGGCCGCGGTCAGGCTCAGCACGGACTCGACGAAATCGCCGGGCGGGGCCGCGTCGGCCGGGGCCGCGTCCGCGTCCTCTAGCGAAATACGGCCCACCTCATCCGCGCTGACCCGGGACAGCAGGGCCGGGAGCCCGGCCAGGCCGGCCAGCTCGTCCCGGCACTCCCGGCAGCCCGTGACATGCCGGTCCACCTGGGACCGTTCGGCTGGATCTATCGCGCCGAGCACGTAGACACCCAGCGCCTGCCGGGTGTCCATGCAATCCCAAGCCGGCGTCATGGCGCCAGTCCTCTCTCCTCCAGGGCAAGCTTGAGTGCCTTGAGCGCGTAGAAGGTACGCGACTTCACCGTGCCCGAGGGAATCCCGAGCGTGGCCGCCGCCTCGGCGACGGAGCAGCCACGGTAATACGTTTCGATGATGACCCGGCGATGGTCGGGCCGCAGGGCCGCGAGCGCGTCCGCCACCGCCCACGATTCCAGCGCCCGGTCGGCGTCGTCGGCGGCAGGCACCAGCTCAAGCGCGCCCTGGCCCACCTCGGGCGGCCGCGACTGCCGGGCCCGGTACGCATCGACGGCTAGGTTGCGCGCCACCGCGAACAGCCACGGCCGGGCCGGCCGGTCAGCCAGTGCCTCCGGGTGCCGCCAGGCCCGGACGACGGTCTCCTGCACGAGGTCCTCCGCACGCTGCCGGTCACCTCCGGTGAGATGCAGCGCATAACGAAGGAGCGCTCCGCCGTGCTCGGCGTAGAGCGCCCGAATGTATGCCTCATCAGCTACCGCGCCCGGTTGGGCCGCAGATCCGGAGCCTGCCACGCTATGGACTACGCCTCCGGGGCCGGATCGGTTCACGACACGCCGGCAAATTTCGGCCAGCGCTCAGGTGCCGCTGGTGAACGCCACATCCGCGGCGGACGCGCCCACCCGCACCCCGCCGGGCACGACGCTGACCGAGCGGACGGCCAGGTGCAGGGGCAGGCCGGTCACGGGGACGACGAACCGGAACTGACCGGCGATGACGCTGGACAGCGCGCTGCTACCGGAGGCGACCGAGATGCGGGTCGGCGTGACGGCGATGCCGGATCCGTCGGCCGCCAGCGTGGCGTCCGCCGAGACCGGGACGGTCACCCCGAGATAGCTCACCGTCCCCGCGAGCCGCAGCGCCTCGCCGTCCTGGCTGAGTTGGACCCCACGGGGCAGGCGGCTGCGGACCGAACTGAACGGCACCGTGCCGCTGCCGGTGACCTGGGCCGCCGTGATGCTGGATGAGCCATGGCCGAGCAGATCGCTGAGCGGCGCACGAACGCCGCTCAGCTGGGCCGTCAGCCCGTTGACCTGTACTCCATCGGCGCTGAGCGAGCCGATGGAAACGTTGATCTGGTGATAGTCACCCGACGCCACCTGGGTGAGGAACGGGAATCCCTGCACACTGACGGACGGCTTGGACGAGAGGTTGTAGGCGGACTGGACCCGGCTGGCGATCTGGCGGTCGGCCACGACCACGGCCACCCGGTCGGCCACCACCAGCAGTCCGGCCAGAACAATCACGACAATCAGGAGCTTGCGCATCAGTACGGGAGCCTACCGGCGCAAGCACACGCGAACCGGTCATTCCGGATGCCCGCTGGGGCTCGCGGCCGGCGGGGCAAGCGGCCAGCGCGGCAAGCGGCCAGCGCGGCAAGCGGCCAGCGCGGCAAGCGGCCAGCGCGGCAAGCGGCCAGCGGCCAGCGCGGCAAGCGGCCAGCGCGGCAAGCGGCCAGCGCGGCAAGCGGCCAGCGCGGCAAGCGGCCAGCGCGGCTAACCGCCGGCGAACGGCGGCAGGACTTCGATGACGGCCGTGTCCGGCAGCCTGATGTCCCAATGGTGCCGCGTCCCGGCGGGCTGGCCGTCGATGAGGAAGGACGACCGGTCCAGGATGCCGCGCAGCCGGTCGCCCCGCTCCCGGCCGCGGCTGTCCAGGGCGGCGGCCAGCGCGTCGGCCAACGTCCCGGCCTCGAGCGACTCGGCGGCGACACCCGCCGCGTCCTTCGCTGCCGCCCAGTAGCGAATGGTAACCATGGCCATATCGGCTATCCTCACTCACAATGGGATCCGGGCGACGCTGCCCCTGGGTCCCTGTGTGTTTTTACAGGTTAGTGCCGGTGCGCTGGCGCCGCGGAGTGGAGGTGGAACCGCTTGAGCGATCTGCTCCTGCTGACCGGGACGCTGGAACCGTCCACGGAAGTGCTGCCCGCCCTTGGCCTGCTGCTGCATTCAGTCCGGGTCATGCCGCCCGAGGCCTCGGCCCTGATCGACGCTCCCCCGGGCGAGCTGGTCCTGGTCGACGCCCGCCGCGACCTGGCTCATGGTAAGAGCATCTGCAAGCTGCTGCTGACCACCGGCCTGGACTGCCCGCTGCTCATCATCGTGACCGAAGGCGGGCTCGCGGCCGTGAGCGCCGACTGGGGCGCCGATGATGTGATCTTGAACACGGCGGGACCGGCCGAGGTGGAAGCCCGGCTGAGGCTGGCCCTGGGCCGCAGGGCCCGGAACGCGGCCTCGGATGCCCCGGACGAGATCAGGTCGGGTGACCTCACTATCGACGAAGCCACCTACTCCGCCCGGCTGCGCGGCCGGGCGCTCGACCTGACCTTCAAGGAGTTCGAGCTGCTGAAGTTCCTCGCCCAGCACCCGGGGCGGGTCTTCACCCGAGCGCACCTCCTCCAGGAGGTGTGGGGGTATGACTACTTCGGCGGTACCCGGACCGTGGATGTCCACGTCCGGCGGCTCCGGGCCAAGCTCGGCAGCGAGCACGAAGCACTGATCGGGACGGTGCGCAACGTCGGCTACCGCTTCGTGCCGTTCAAGGGCGGAAGCGACGACCAGCGGGACAGCCAGCACGCGGGAGATGATGAAAACGACACCGGACCCGACGACGCCGCCGGGCTCAGTGACGGGGACGCCCTCAGCCTCCACAACGCACAGACGGCGACCGGCGCCACTGGCTGACCGGGCTGCGCCACCGCCGGCCGGGGATCAGGCCAGCCCGGAGGTATCCGCCGCCCGGCTGACCCCCGCCCAGCGGGACGATGTCACGCGGCTGAGCGCCGCGGCGACCCAGCAGGACTCGGTGGCGCCGCTATCCGAGCACGTCATGCTCCACCTGCGGTACGGCGGCGAGACCGGCATGGACCTGACGACGACAGCGGAGGGGCACGTGACCGGCTACGCCTATCTGGAGGCGGGCGCCGACAGCGCCGCCGGTGAACTGGTGGTCGACCCGGCCTCGCGGCGGCGGGGCGCTGGCCGCGCGCTGGTCACCGCGCTCGCTGGCCGGGCCGGGAAAGAGCCACTGCGCGTGTGGGCCCACGGCGATCTGCCGGCCGCAGCGGCTCTGGCGCGAGCCACGGGGCTGCAGCGTGTCCGGGCGCTCTGGCAGATGGGGCGGTCCCTGCGGGACCCGCTGCCGGAGCCGACCGTGCCCGCGGACGTGAGTATCCGGACCTTCGTCCCGGGGCGCGACGAAGGCGAGTGGCTGCGGGTCAACGCCCTGGCATTCGCCCATCACCCCGAGCAGGGCGCATGGACCCGGGCCGACCTCAGCCTGCGTGAGCGGGAAGGCTGGTTCGATCCGGCCGGGTTCTTCCTGGCCGAGCGGGATGGCCGCCTGGTCGGCTTCCACTGGACGAAGGTGCACGGCGGCACGACCGGCGAGGTCTACGTCATCGGCGTCGACCCGGCGGCCCACGGCGGTGGCCTGGGCCGCGCTCTCACCCTGACCGGGCTGCGCTACCTGCGGGACGAACGGCACCTGGCCGAGGTCATGCTGTACGTCGACGAGACCAATCGGGCCGCGGTCGGCATGTACGAGAGGCTGGGCTTCACCCGCACGTCCGTCGACGTCATGTACGGGACCGGCTAAGGGACCCGGCGCGGGTCAGGCGATCCGGCCGAGAACCTTGTGTGCCGGACGGACGCCGAGGACCTCGTCCAGCTCCTCGTTGCTCAGGGGGCCGTCGCTGGCGGCCACCGCACCGAGCACCTCGGCGTACAGCTCTATCTCGTCCAAGGCCACCCGGTCGTGAACACGAAGGTCGACATACTCAGGCACCGCGTTCACCTCCGTCGCCGCTGACGCTAAACGCCTACGCCTGTCAGGCTACGCCGTTCCGCGTCTCGTGCGCATGGCCCATCAGGGTCATTCTGGGACCACCCTCTCGGTTGGTTTACCCAGGACGGCAGTAACAATTCCGCGAAATAGTCCATATCGTCGGCTCAGTTCCGATATTGACGGCATACGAGGACTTTCGGGGTTTTTTGGGCAGGCGCCGCAGCGGCGTCGCCCCCTCGCCCGCCCCGTCCGTCGGCCGGCTCAGAGCATAGCTACGCAGAGTAACCGGGTGTCCTGCTGGCCTGCGCTACCTGACTACGTATAGCTTGGATCTTGATACGGAACGTATTTGGAAAACGAGCTTTCGAAACGTGCAGCTGGGGGCATAACCGGACACTCCGACGTTTCGGTTGCGCGGAAGGGTGGTTCGGGACAAGAGTCGTGGACGTATCGATCTCCGCACACCCACATGAGTTCCCTTAGCTAGCTCGCGCCTCATCAGCTGACCCGCGATAACGTGCCACAGAATCACTTTCCAGCATGCTCCCGGATATAAGGTCCTCGTGAAGCCATGAACGAAAATAGCGATCTCCTTCCTAATCTCGCCGCCCAAGAAGACGCTTTCGAGGTGCAGCTACGCGGTTACAGCCGACGGCAGGTGGACGAGTTCGTTGCCCGTTGCCGCAACCAGGTTCGCGAGCTGGAAGAACGTCTGGGCCGTTCGCTCGACGACAGCGAGCAGCTGCGCCAGGAGGTCAAGGCGCTCCGCCAGCAGGCACTCGGCAACCGGCCGGCCCACGAGGAGGTCAGCGAGCGGATCTCCCAGATCCTGAAGCTTGCCGACGATGAGGCCAAAGCCCAGAAGACCCGCGCCGACGACGACATCAAGAAGCAGCTGGCCGATGCTCAGCAGGAAGCGGACCGGGCCAGAAAAGAAGCTCGGGATCAGGCGGAGCACATGCTAACCGCCGCCCAGGAGCAGGCCGAGCGGGCCATTTCCACGGCCCGCACCCAGGCAGACAAGACCAGGAACACGGCCCGCGCGGAGTCCGAGCACGCCACCGCGGAGGCGCGCAAGAAGGCCGACAGCGTCCTGTCGAGTGCCAAGGCACAGGCCAAGCAGACGCTGGACGAGGCGACCGCGCGCGCCACGGCTATCCACGACGGGGCCGAGCGCCGCCTTAACCTGCTCAGCACCCGGCACGCGGAGACGATCCGGCGGCTCACCGAGATCCTGGACGGGGTCTCTGGCCTGGTCGCGGCCGAGACGACACGTCTTTCGCTCGAGGACGAAGTGGATCAAAACGTCGCCAAGGCCATCGCGCAGAAGGCCGCCGAGAGTGCGTCCGCCGATCCAGCCCGGGCACAGGGTGGCTCCGCGCCCAGCCGGAACCTGGGTGCGGGCACGCCGGGGGGCGACCCCGCCGCCGCCGAGGCGGGAAACCAGCGGGGCATCCCGGGGAACGGGACCGCAGGCCAGAACGCACCCCCGCCGGCAGTCGGCGCCCGCACGGAAACCTCCCCGGCCGGTCCCGGCCGGACCGGGCCATCGATGGCTGGGGCACCGGCCCCAGCGCGGTCAGGGAGCCAGCCGGCCGGGCGGGCCCAGCCAGGGCAGGAGCCGCTGCATTCCGGGCGCGGTGCATACGAGGCACCGCGGGGGGCACGGCCGACCGCACCGGGAGCACCCCCGCAGGGTGGCCCGGCAGGCCCTGGAGCCCCGGCCGGAGACCGGCTGGGGCCGGGCACCGGAAACGGCCACCGGACCGGCCGGGCCGACGGCAGCGTCACGGGCAGCATCGACCCGGATGAGACCACGGAAGGGGTGCGCATCGTCCGGGATCAGCGACAGCACTAGCTGAACGACGCCGCGGGGCCCTGGCCGGATCGATCCGGCCAGGGCCCCGCGGCGTCAGCGCAGTATCAGCTGAGCATGTCGAGGCGGCGGAGAATCACGCCTTCCCGCAGGGCCCAGGGGCAGATCACCAGCTCGGGGACGCCGAACAGGTCAATCGCCGCATCGGCCACGATGACACCGGCCGGCAGCTGGGGGGCCCGGCCCGCCGACACGCCCTGCAGCCGGGCGCGTTCCGCGAGCGGCATCTTGGGCAGCCGGGCTGCCCAAGATGCCGCGTCCGCCTGCCGTAGTACCCGCCGCACATACGGCCCTTCGCTGGACGCCGCAGCGCCAGCGACCCGAGCCAGTTGCCGGAACGTCTTGGAGGTCGCGACCGCACGGTCCGGCCGGCCGTATCGCGTGATGCCGCCGACCGTGCGGCCTATCTCAGCCCGGACATACTTGCGCAGGTCCCGGGTCTGGGCGGCGGTCGGGGGGTCGGCGCGGAGCCAGTCCCGGGTCAGCCTGCCCGCGCCGAGCGGCAGGGATGCCGCAACGTCCGGGTCCTCGTCCACCCCGGAAGCGATCTCCAGCGATCCACCGCCGATGTCGAGGACCAGCAGCCGCCCCGAAGACCAACCGAACCACCGGCGGGCCGCGAGAAAGGTCAGGCGGGCCTCATCCTCGCCGGCCAGCACGTTGATCCGCACGCCGGTCTGCTTCGCGATGCGGCTGAGCACGGCGTCCCCGTTGACCGCGTCGCGTACCGCCGAAGTGGCGAAGCCCATGAAGTCCTCGACACCCTTGTCCTCCGCGATCCGGATGGCCTCGGCCACGAACGCGCCGAGCAGCCCTTCCCCCTTGGCGGAGAGCCGGCCGTCCTCCAGGTGCTCCGCGAGGTGCAGCTCGGCCTTGTGCGAGAACGCCGGAAGCGGCCGAGCGCCGGGGTACGCATCTACCACAAGCAGGTGAACCGTATTCGAACCCACATCGAGGACCCCAAGCCGCATAGCTCGACGCTACTAAGTCCGCCGCCGCGAAGCCCAGCCGGTCCGGCTCAGGCACCGCGGCCGGAGCGGCAGCATTCAATTCCGGTGCCGTCCGGGAGCGGCGGCCGTTGCCGTCCGGGAGCGAATCGTCCTTTGTGGCGAATCGGCGCTAGTCGGCGCGCGCACGATCCTTATGGCGCATCATTGACCGAATGGACCGTCCGGCAGACACGGCGCTGCGCACTGCGGGAAGGGCCGGGAGGGGACGCGCCGGCGCACTGGGTGCGCCTGTCCCGCACCGTTCCGGCGCGGTCGTGCCGGGGGGTACGAATGTACCGGGCCCGGACGGCCCAGATCCAGGCGGCCCGGGCCCGGGCTCCGTCGCAGCGGCCAAACCGGATCTCACTGCGGCCGTAGCGGCCGCTCAGCACGGCGATGAGCAGGCGTTCCGAGTTCTGTACCGGGACGTGCAGCCGCGGCTGCTGCGTTACCTGCGAGCGATGGTCGGCGACGACGCCGAGGACGTGGCTTCGGAGGCCTGGCTGCAGATCGCCCGGGACCTGGCTGGCTTCAGCGGCGACTCTGACGGGTTCCGGGGCTGGGCCGCGACCATCGCCCGGCACCGGGCCATGGATCATAAGCGCCGCCACCGCCGCCGCCCGCAGCCGGCGGCCGTGTCCATCGACGATCTGGGTGACCTGCCCGCCGGTCAGGACACGGCGGAAATCGCGCTGGACGCCGTGTCCACGGAAGCCGCCATCGCGATGATCGCCGCGCTCCCCCGCGACCAAGCCGAAGCCGTCCTGCTGCGCGTCGTGATGGGCCTGGACGCCGACCGCGCCGGGAGGGTACTCGGCAAGAAGGCCGGGGCCGTCCGGACGGCTGCCCACCGCGGGCTGCGACGCCTGGCCGCCCGGCTCGAACCACCGCCCGACGGCCCGGTCGCAGACAGGAAGCGCCAAGCCGTCGGCCGTAACACCGAACCCCAGCGGCAACAGTAAGGAGTGATGCACGCACTGTAGTGACGCAGATGTGGAAGCGGACGCTGAAGGACATGAGATGAACGCAAGCCAGACGCGGCGGGCCCGGAAGGGCCACCGACCGCAAATGGACCGGGCCAACGCCGAACGGCTGCTCGACGGCGACCTGGCTGGCTCGGCTATACGCGACGACCGGCTGGTGCGCCTGCTAACCGCCGCAGCCGCTCCCGGTCGCGACCGGGAACTGGCCGGCGAGCAGACCGCGGTGACCGCGTTCACGCGGCAGGTCTGCCCAGCCGCTGGGCCGGCGGCACCGCCGTCGGCCAGGCCCCAGCTGGCCAGGCCGCGCAGCTTCAAGGTGCTGGGCCTGGCGGCCGCGTGCAGCGGCATTGGCGTGGCGCTCGCGGCGGCCATCGGTGTCTTCAGCGGGACCGTCCCGGCCCATTCCGGCCCGGCAGCCGTCCGCCCGTCGGCCACCGCGGTCACCCGGCCGACCAAGGCCCGATCCGGGCACGCTAAGCGATCCGCCGCACCCAGCGGGCGCCAAGCGGTGCCGACCGCTGGCTCCGTCCCGGCCGGCGGTGGGGCGGCGACCGGGGTTGCCCCTCAGCTGTCGGCGCTCTGCACCGACGTGACCCGCACCCCGGCGGAGATCCTGAGCCCGGCGTTTGCGTCTCTGCGGTCCACCGCGGGCGGGGCCGCGGAGGTTCCGGACTACTGCGCGATCATGCTCGGCCTGCCGCAACTGCCGGATCCCGACCTGGTGCCCAGCCTGCCAGCCGCGGTGCTCGGCCAGCTGAGTGCCGTCGTCCTATCCGGGCTGCCGCCGTCGGTGCTGGCCAAGCTGCCGACGGCCGATCTGGTAAAGCTGCCGCCCTCGGTCCAGGCCACGCTGCCGCCCGCCGCACTGGCCACCCTGCCTGCCGCGGCCCTGGCCAAGCTCCCGGTGTCCGTGCTGGCCACGCTGCCGCCCACGGCCCTGGCCAAGCTGCCGCCATCCATGCTGGCCAAGCTGCCCCCGCCGATACTGGCGACGCTGCCGCCATCCGTGCTGGCGACGCTCCCGCCGCCGGTGCTTTCCCAGCTGCCTTCCTCGGCACGGTCCGCCTTGCCGGCACCGCTGCCGTCCCGGCTGGGCCTGGGCTAGTGCATCGCCGTGTAAGTTCTTGCGGGATGTGGCTGGGGTTGGGCTGGCTTGTCGGGGGGGCCGCGCGGTATCCGCGGCGCCGCCTGATAGGCGTCGGTTTTCGCACATACTGCGGAAACCGACGCTCATCATGAATGGGCCAGGCCGCGCCCAAGACAACCCGTCAAGGACTTGCGAGTTGGTGCACTAGGTTGGTACTGGCCATGGACTCCTCTGACGGTGATGCGAAACCCGTAACGGCGGAACGCAACGGTGACGTGTCGTTCTGGTGGCGCGCCCGTGGCAGCTTCCCGCCGCGACGTCCGTCGTTGCCCGGCCCGACCAGCGCCGACGTATGCATCGTGGGGGCCGGGTTTACCGGGCTGTGGACGGCGTACTACCTGAAGCGGGCGGAACCGTCGCTGCGGGTGGTGGTACTGGAGGCCGCGTTCGCCGGCTTCGGGGCATCCGGGCGCAACGGTGGCTGGCTGACCAGTGCGCTACCCGGCTCGCGCGATCGCTATGCACGTCACCCGGCCGGCCGCGCCGGGGTCCTCGACCTGCAGCGGCAGCTCCAGCAGACAATCGGCGAGGTGGCCCGGGTCTGCCACGCGGAGGACATCGACGCGGATCTGGTCCAGGGCGGCGAGCTGGCGGTGGCGACCACGCCCGCTCAGGACGAGCGGCTGAAGGCGGAGCTGGCCGCCGACCGGGAGTGGGGCCTGAGCGAGGAAGACGTCCGGTACCTGAGTGCGGCCGAGCTCGCCGCGCGGGTCCGCGTGGCGGGGGGAATGGGCGCCTTGTACTCCCCGCACTGCGCGCGTATCCAGCCGGCCAAACTCGTCACAGGTCTCGCCGAAGCGGCCGAGCGGGCCGGCGCCGAGATCTACGAGGCGACCCCGGTGACCCGGATCCTGCCCCGCCGCGCCGGGCCCGGGCTGGACGGTGCGGCTTCAGGCGCCCGGGCATGCACCGTTTTCGGCGACGTCACGGCGCAGTTCGTCCTGCGCGCTACCGAGGGGTTCACCAGCCGGCTGCCCGGCCAGCGCCGGGAACTGCTGCCGATGAACAGCTCGATGATCGTTACCGAGCCGCTGGACGACGAGACCTGGCAGCAGATCGGCTGGAACGGCCGGGAGACCATAGGCGACAGTGCGCACGTGTACATGTACGCGCAGCGCACCTCCGACGACCGGATCGCGATCGGCGGCCGCGGTATCCCCTACCGCTTCGGGTCCGGGGTTGACCACCGCGGCGTGACCCAGCCCGCGGCGGTCAGCACGCTGGCGCAGGTGCTGCGGGACCTGTTCCCGCCTGCGGCTCATTACCGGATCGATCACGCCTGGTGCGGTGTCCTGGGCGTGCCACGCGACTGGTGCGCCACGGTCACGGCCGACCCGGCGTCCGGGCTGGGCTGGGCGGGCGGATACACCGGCCATGGTGTCGCCGCCGCCAACCTCGCCGCACGGACGCTGGCCGATCTCGTCGCGGGCCGCTCAACCGAGCGGACGGTGCTGCCCTGGGTCGGGCACCGGGCCCGCCGCTGGGAACCGGAGCCGCTGCGCTGGGTCGGTGTGCACAGCCTCTACGCCCTGTACCGGGCGGCTGACCACGCCGAAGCAGGCGGGTCCGCACGGACGTCCCCGCTGGCCAGGGTCGGAGACCGAATCTCGGGCATCCCCTAACGGGCCTTACACCCGCTCAGTCCGGCCGGACCGGCCATTCCCGGCCCCGCACCCGGCCGTCGTTCAGGCCCAGCCCAGGGCCGCCTCGGCCACGCTCATCTGACGGTCCAGGTCGGCGGGGTCGGCGGCCCCGACATAGTGACCGGGACGCGCGGTGAACAGCGGGAACGCCCAGAACATCTGGCTGTAGGTGCCGTACATGACCATCCAGTCGGGATGCCGGCGCCGCAGGCTCTCGACCATCTGCCGGTTCCGCTGGGCCGCCTCCCCGCGGTCCGGGCCGGTCACGGCCATTCGCCCTCCCTGCCGCCAGATCCGGCGGCTTCCGCCGTGGCCGCGCTCATGCTATGGCTTCGGCTCAGAGACTTGTGACGCTGTTGTGGCGACTGCGACATAACGGGCTGGAGGGACACCGATCACCGCCGTGAAGTCGCGGGTGAGGTGGGCCTGATCGGCGTAACCGAGGACGGCCGCCAGCTCGAACAGCTCACGGCCCAGGACCCCGTAGATGGCCGAGCCGGCCGACTCGAAGGCCAGATGGACGTTCGGATGCGGCAGCACCGTCTGGTCGTGCGGCGGCTGGCCCCGCAGGTCCCATCGGACAATCCAGTACCACGCGACAAACGGGGCCAGTGCGGCCGAGGGCTCATGCCGGGCGAGCACGAACCGGGACGCCGCCGCCTTCTGGTGCAGCACACCGCGGGCCCGTACAGACTGCGCCGCCCGTACAGACTGCGCCGCCCGTTCAGCGGAGCCGGTCGCGCCACCTGCCATCCGCCCAGCATAGGCGTCGCGTTTCTTCAAGACAGCCCGCCGCAGCCGCCGTAGCCTCGGTCCGCGACAGGCCGGAAACCGGCTCCCCGACGGAAGGAAACCGATGAACCTGCACGAAGAGATGGCGGCGGCCGCCACCGAGAACGCGCGGGTGGTCTCTGGGGTGCAGACCAGCCAGCTCACCGCGGTCACGCCCTGCCTGGACTGGGACCTGCACGCACTGCTCAATCACACGATCCTCTGGACGGCCTTCTCCGCCGAGCGCCGGGCGCGGGACGAGCCGCTCCCCGACGAGCTGATGAACCGCGATTTCGTGGCCGAGCCAGGGTTCGCGGCCACCTACGCGGCCCAGCTGGACAAGGCCGTCGCGGCCTGGTCCGACCCGCAGGCCTGGCAGCGCGAGCTGAACGTAATGGGCTCGCCGACGCCCTCCGCCGACGTGGGGGCCCTGCTACTGGCCGAGATGGTCCTGCACGGCTGGGACGTGGCCCGGGCCAGCGGCGACGACTACTCGGTGCCCAGCAACGTCGTCATCGCCGCCAGAGCCGCCGTGGACGCCAACGCGGAACTGTTCCGCAAATACGATGGCTTCGCCGACCCGGTGCCGGTCCCGGAGTCCGCCTCGGCCTTCGACCGGCTGCTCGCCGCCTCTGGGCGCGATCCGGCCTGGGCACCCGCGGGCCGGTAGACACGAGATCCAGACCGGCCCAGCCGGGGCACATTAGTTATTCAGGTGCCCGCGGACCGCCTCCGCGATGGCGCGGACTCCCGGCTGAGCGGCCAGGTCCTCGAGGAACACGGGCTTGCCCTCGGCGTTGGCCAGCGGGATGCGCCAGTTCGGGTACTCATCGGTCGTGCCGGGCACGTTCTGCGGCTGGCGCTGGCCCACCGCGTCGGGCAGCGACACGCCGATCAGCACCGATGGCGTCCGGGCCAGATAGGCGTACAGCGCGACCACCTGATCCATCAGCGGAGGCAGCGCTCCCGGCGGGAGCAGGTCCTCCCGGCGCAGCGCCGCACGCCACGCGGTCAGGGATGCTTCCGCATCGGCTCGCTCGGCATCGGCGGACCGGGCCAGCACGCTCAGCTCGGCCCGCAGGTCGACGTGCTCGCCGGTGAGAAAGGCGGCGGCCGGCGGCAGGTCGTGCGTGCCGACGGTGGCCAGGCTGTTTCGCCGCCAGTCCGCCGGCGGCAGCGGCGTACCGTCGGGGCCGCGCTCGAACCAGAGCATGGACGTGCCGAGCACACCGTGGTCCGCCAGGTAGTCACGGATCCAGGGATCGTTGGTGCCGAGGTCTTCGCCGATAGCCAGCACGCCCGCGCGCATCACCGCACGGGCCAGCACCCCTACCGTACCGACGCGGTCGTAGCCGACGTAGGTGCCCTGGTCCGGGGTCATGTCCGGTGGCACCCACCACAGCCGGCCCAGGCCCATCACGTGGTCGATGCGCAGCGCCCCGGCGTTGAGCACCGCCGCCGCGATCAGGTCGGCGAGCGGCTGGAAAAGCCGCTCCGCCAGCCGCTCCGGATGCCACGGCTGCGATCCCCAGTCCTGGCCGCGCTGGTTGAATTCATCGGGCGGTGCGCCGGCGGTGACGCCGGAGACGAACAGATCCTGGTCGGACCAGGCGTCCGCGCCGCCGGGGTGCGCGCCGACGGCCAGGTCCTGGATCACCCCGATGTCCATGCCTGCAGCCCGGGCGGCGTCCTGCGCCGCGGCGAGCTGGCTGCTGGCGAGCCACTGCAGCCAGGCGTGGAAATCAGCCTCCCGGGAGAGCCGCCCGCGTTCCATGGCCACCGTGTCCGAGTCCGGCCGCGACAGCCCCGCCGGCCACGTCCGCCAGTCGGGGCCGTAGATCTCGGCGAGCACACACCACGTGGCCCAGTCGGTCAAGGCCCGGCCCTGACGGTCACGGTACGCGTCGTACTCCGCGGCACGCCGCGGGCTCTTCGGGACCTGATGCAGGATCTTCAGCGCGGCCCGCTTAGCGGCCCAGACGGCGTCGCGGTCCACCAGTGCGCCCGTCTCGCTGGCGGCCTTCAGCGGCTTGGCCAGGGCTGCGATATGGCCGCGCTCACGGTCGTCGAGTGCGGAAAACTCCGGGATGTCCTCGATCCGCAGATACAGCGGACTGATGAACCGCCTGCTCATCGGCAGGTACGGCGAGGTGCTCACCGGTGGCACGGGCTCGGCGGCGTGCAGCGGGTTGACGAGCACGAATCCGGCGCCCAGGTCGCGGGCACTCCAGGAAGCCAGGTCAGCCAGGTCGTGGAAGTCGCCGTGCCCCCATGACGCCCGGGAACGGACCGCGTAGAGCTGAATGGTCAGCCCCCAGGAGCGGTGGTCCGGAACCGGTGCGCTCAGGCTGGCCAGCTCCGGGTCGACCGGCGGCAGCGGAACCGCGGGCGGATCCCCGAGGGCGGCGAGGATCGCCTCGATGGTCTCCGGCGACACCGCGACCTCGCGGCCCTGAGATTCCTGGTAAGACGTCGCCACTCCCCTAGCCTCTGCTACGCGAATCAGTTCCGGCACATCCATGGCTCCCATCGTTCCAGGCCTTGCGGCTGAGACCGCATGACGGGGCCGCATTTGCCGCCGATTCTGCTGCTTTCCCAACGGGCGGCCGGTTACCGCCGACGGCGGATTTTGTTTGGTTTGTGTCGTTGCGGGCATCCCGGCGGTGTCGCAAAGGGAGGTACACACGGTGACCAGCTCGACAGCCCGGCGCAAGAGCCGCGATGTCCGGCACGCCAGCGGTCGGGCCGCGAACAGCCCGGTCCTGCGCTTTCTGGCCCGGGCCGGCCTGACCGCCCGCGGCGTGATGTACGTGGTCATCGGGTGGATCGCGGTCCAGATCGCGTTCGGCCATTCCCGTCAGCAGGCCGACCGGACCGGGGCGCTGCACATCCTCGGCGGTAACTGGTTCGGTGAAATCGCCCTCTGGCTGCTCGTCGTCGGTTTCGCCGGCCTCGCCCTCTGGCGCCTGGCCGAGGCCATTTACGGCACCCCGGGGGACGACGACAAGACCACAACCCGCATCACCTCGCTCGGCAAGGCCGTGACGTACGTGGTCATTACCTACGGAGTGCTGAAATACGCCCTCGGCATCGGCGCCCCGAAGTCGAGTGACACGCAGTCCGTAGACCTGACGGCCACCGCGATGAGCCATCCCGGCGGCCGGGTGGTCGTCGTCATCGCCGGGCTGGTCCTCATTGGCGCGGGTATCGCCCTCGCCTACTCAGCCGCGCGTAAGCACTTCCTCAAGAAGCTCGCCACGGGCCAGATGCGGCCGCGGACCCGGCAGGCCGTGACCTGGCTCGGCCGGGCCGGCGGGATCGCCCGCGGCGCCGTGTTCGGCACCGCCGGGGTGTTCCTGGTGCTCGCGGCCATCGAGGCTCAGCCGCAACAGGCCAAGGGGCTTGACTCGGCGCTGCGCGCCCTCGCCGCGACGCCGCTCGGCCCGTGGCTCCTGGTGGCGGTGGCCATCGGCCTCATCATGTTCGGTGCCTTTTCGTGCTGCGAGGCCCGCTGGCGCCGACTGTAGCCACAGTGGTCCCGTTAACCACAGTGGTCCCGTCAACCACAGTGGTCCCGTCAACGCCGGTAGCGGTCAGATGGCCGTCGTGTTCCAGGCTGAGGACTCCGTGCAGGCGGGTCCAGGCCTGCAGGCCCCCGGCAGGACGGCGGGCGGCAGGACCGGCGCATCCGATCGTGCGTGCCAGGCTTCGAGCTGAGTGCGCAGGGCGGGCGGCACCTTGGCTCCGGCTCGGGGCCAGCGGTGCCGCCCGCCGCGCTCGGCCAGGAATGGGTCTCTGAGCGTGGGTAATGCCGCGAAGATCGGGGCATCTGCCAGGCTTACCGTGAAGATCTGGACCCGTTTACCCAGCATGCTCCCGGGTATCTGGATCTGTTCACCAGGAACGGCCCGGATGACCGGTATCGCGACTCCCGGATTCCGGTAGTTTCGCAGTTCAGAGGTATGGAGGCCTGCCATGAACTCTGCGTGCGCCGTCGGTGAATAAAAGCAACACGCCCGCGCCCGCTGCCCGGACTACCTGGCTGGACCGGCTGCTGCAACGGTGGCGGGTCCGGATGGCCCTGCGTGAGCTGCCGCCGGTCAGCGACCTGCTGGACATCGGCACCCACGACGGGACGATGCTCCGCCTGACCAAGGCCCGCGGGATCGGCATCGACCCCGAACTGGCCGGGGCCCCCGCGCTGCCCGGGGTCACCTTCATCAGGGGATTCTTCCCCGTCGACCTGCCCGCCCTGGCCGACGGCACCTTCGGCGCCGCCACCGCCCTGGCCGTCGTGGAGCACGTACCCGAAACCGAACTGGCCACCTGGGCCAAGGTCCTGGCCCAGCTGATGGCCCCCCGCGCCGTACTGGTCCTCACCGTCCCCGCCCCGGCCGTCGACCTGCTGCTGCACGTCCTGATCCGGCTGCGCCTGATCAGCGGGATCGAAGCCCACCAGCACCACGGATTCAAGCCCGCCGACCTGGACACCATCTTCACCGCCCCACTCTGGCGGCGCCGCAAGCACCGCCGCTTCCAGCTCGGCCTGAACCACCTCTACGTCTTCGAACGCCTGCCGAACTGA
>Ga0209839_10000539_pt1 | contig 19033 bp, 14 predicted proteins | sample OrgsoiDNA2013050_FD_185800 | JGI IMG/M metagenome (GOLD analysis project Ga0209839, IMG submission 185800) | Permafrost soil microbial communities from the Arctic, to analyse light accelerated degradation of dissolved organic matter (DOM) -... | ecosystem: Environmental > Terrestrial > Soil >... | reverse complement strand
CTGGTTGCGGACCTGTTTGCTCTGTATGTAAAAACGAAGAACTTCCACTGGCATCTGACAGGCTCGCACTTCCGCGACTACCACCTGCTCTTCGACGAGCACGCCGACCAGATCTTCGCGGCGATTGACATCCTGGCTGAGCGCGTCCGGCGCATAGGCGGCACAACGATCCGCTCCATCAGCCATATCGGCCAGTTGCAGACGATCGAAGACAATAACGAAGACTTCGTCTCCCCAGCGGAGATGGTAAAACAGTTGATGGAGGACAATGCCCATCTGGCGCAAGCTCAGAGGGCCGCGCACGAGGTCTGCGACAAGAATCAAGATGTGGCAACCGCCAGCCTGCTTGAAGCGACCATCGACGAGGCCGAGCGCCGCAAATGGTTCCTGTTCGAGGTGCTGCAAGGCGCGGGTAACGCCGAATAGAGATTTCGCATCTCAGAATAACGGAATAACAGAGGGTGGCAGCTTTTTAAGTTGCTGCCCTTTCTATTTATATCTACCGTCCAATAGAGCCAGAACGATAACATGCGACGTAGAGAAAAAACATGAAACAAAGAAACATCACGAAAGGCTCACACTCCCCCAATAAGAACAACTTTTCATCTGCCTTGTGAGTTGAACAAAGTGCCCAATCCTGCTATACTACACCTACCGAACTAGAAGAGTGTCTCGCACAGTTTTTCTCTGTACTGGAACAACCATCCCAAGTGGTCGTGTTGCATAGGCGGTCTACGACAGACCCCCGCACAGTCTGAACAGACCACCTCTTGCTTTGAAAATTCAGGAGGAAACGGGCTTTATGAAGGTTTATAGGGCGGAACAGATTCGCAATGTCGCATTAATTTCGCACGTTGGAGCAGGCAAAACATCTCTGGTGGACGCTGCACTATTTGATAGCGGTGCCGTTACCCGGCAGGGCAAGGTCGATGAGGGTAGCTCAATCTCTGACTATGATCCCGACGAACTTAAACGTCGCATGTCATTGAATGCAAAAGTGATCCCCATTGAATGGAAAGATACGAAGATCAATTTTATCGACACTCCTGGCTACGCGGACTTCGTTGGTGAAGTGAAAGCTGGCCTGCGCGTGGCCGACGCGGCGCTGGTGGTCGTGACGGCTGAAAAGGGCGTAGAGGTCGGAACCGAACTCACCTGGCACTATGCTGATGAACGCAACCTTCCGCGCATCGTTCTGGTCAATAAACTCGATCGCGAAAATACTTCATTCGACCAGGCGCTTGAGTCGCTGCGCGCGCAGTTTGGCGTCAAGGTCGTTCCCCTACAGGTTCCCATCGGCGATCAGGCTAACTTCAAGGGCGTCGTTGACCTCGTCTCACAAAAGGGCTACACGTTCGAGGGCAACAAGGTACAGGAGATCAGCATTCCCGCCGACCTTCAGGAGAGTATCAGTACTTATCGCGAACAGTTGATTGAGTCCGCAGTGGAGAGCGACGACGAGATCATGGAGAAGTTCCTGGAAGGCGAGGAGCTGAGCAACGAGGAGATTCTGACGGTCATCAAGAAGGGGACCAGCACCAATCAACTGGTGCCAGTGCTCTGCGGCTCAACGAACAAGAATATCGGTGTACAGACACTCCTCGACGCAATCGTCGACTACCTGCCCAGCGCAGCCGACGCGCAACCCGAGGATGCAAAAGAGTTCGGCGATACCCTCTCGCTCTTCATCTTCAAGACAGCCGCCGCCCAGGTCGGCACCGTCTCTACCTTCCGCGTCTACAGTGGCACGCTCAAACCTGACAGCCACCTCTCCAATGTGCAGACCAGGGCCGACGAGCGCATCAGCCAGTTGATCGTCCCGCGTGGTAAGCTGCAAGAGACCGCAACCGAGATCAACGCGGGCGACTTTGGGGCCGCAACCAAGCTGACGAACAGCCACACCGGCGATACGCTGGTGGGTAGCAAGGATGTCACCAGGGAACTCGCACCAATCAACTTCCCCGCCTCGGCCTATACCGTAGCGGTGGTTCCTAAGAGTCAGGCCGACCTGGATAAGATGGGCAATGCCCTGACACGCATAGTACAGGAGGATCGGACGCTGCACGTCTCGCGCGATCACGAGACCGCCGAGGTCCTGCTCTCAGGCATGGGTGAAGCGCACCTGCAAATCGTGGTCGAGAGCATCAAACGCAAGTACGCGGTCGACCTGGAGACGCGCGAGCCGCGTATCTCTTACCGCGAGACGATCCGCAAGAAGGCACGCGCCAACGGTCGCCACAAGCGCCAGAGCGGCGGCCACGGGCAGTTCGGCGATGTCTGGCTGGAGATCGAGCCGCTGCCACGCGATAGCGAGGAGAACTTCATCTTCGAGGATAAGATCGTCGGCGGCGTCGTGCCCGGTCAGTTTATTCCCGGCGTCGAGAAGGGCGTGCGCGAATCGCTGAGGCGCGGCTTCCTCTCCGGCAATCCGATGGTCTACGTCAAGGTCGCGCTGGTCGATGGAAAGTATCACCCGGTCGACTCTTCGGCACAGGCGTTTGAAGTCGCCGCCTCGCTGGGCATGCAAGAGGCCGTTCCGCTGGCTAATCCTGTCCTGCTAGAGCCAATCATGAACGTCGCCATCACGGTGCCTGAAAACCATATGGGCGACGTGATGAGCGATATCAATACCAAACGCGGTCGCGTGCTGGGCATGGAATCGCTGGGCGATGGCACGCAGCGCATCACTGCGACGGTGCCACAGGCGGAAATGCTGCACTATGCCACCGACCTGCGCTCGATCACTCAGGGACGCGGCTCCTTCACGATGGAGTTTGCGCAGTACGAAGAGGTACCGGCAAACGTCCAGCAAGACATCGTAGCGCACCACAGTAAGAAGGTAGAAGCCTAGCAACCTGTCTATTCTCGCTGCCCCCTTTTTGAGAAGGGGGCATTTTCTGAAGCGAAAAACCGTGCTGATGCTTACTCTATATGCTGAGCCTATTTTCTTGCCGTAGAGAGGATCGTTAAAAAATGAATGCCTTGAGTATTGGACATGCCGAATTATATATTTATCCAGAGAAGGTCGCACTACAGGATAAGATGGTCAGCCCGCAGCGCATCGATGTAGCGGACCTGCAAGAGCTGGTGGAGGTGTTGCAGATGATGCCTGTCGAGACCAGCTTCAGCGTCCTGCTGGTGATTAATGATTGCGTGGTGGGCAATGGGAAATATTTTATGACGCACGAAAATATCACGGTACTCCACGAGTATGGTGCCTGCGTGGGCTTTCTCACCAAACCACTCACTTTAATACAGGAGGCGCGCGCACAAAAAGGGATGTAGCGATGTGCTACATCCCCTTCTGCACTTCGTGATTGGGATCACGAAGTATGGATTGTATTCATCATGAGCACCTGGTATGGAGCCAGTGGGATCTCATAACCATTGATCACCACGGTTTGTTTGGTACCGAGATGGTTGACCACCATGGTCTTCTTATTGGAGGCCAGCACAGTCACCGCCTTGTTCGTCAGGTTGTTCACCGTGAGGAGCTCCGTCCCTGGGCCAAAGTAGTCGTGGAAATCCTTGACGGTTTTGCCCCAGATCGTGGGGCCATTACTGTCAATGAGCCCCACTTGCTGCCCATCGCCCTCTTTATACTCTCCACTTATTCCCCCCTCTACTCCCCACATTAAAGCGTATGACGCGCCGCTCTTGAGCGTATAGATCATAGCATTGGCCATAGTTGCGTTGAAATGGCTCTCATCGTTCCATGGTTGAGAGGTGCCAGGGTACCACTCCGCCCAACCGAAAGGCAGCGTAGCACCATCATGCGGCTGCTGCCTGAGCCAGGTCCCAAAGTCGGTATAAAAATGGGCATTACTGAAATCAGCTGAGGCACTGTCGGAATCAAAGCCACCATCAATAGCGACGAAATTCCCTCCATGCCTGGTACTCAACCATTGCGCGGTAACAGGATCAGGAATATCGCCAATTGAGATTCCGTTATACGGTCCCCCTATAAGCAGGTTTGGACGTACAGATTTAATGGCATCATAAACATCGTTATATAAACGCATATAATCCGAAGTGACATCAAAACCTTTTAACTCATTCCAGACCTGGTATTGTTGTATATCCGGGTACCGTTCGACAACTTGCTTCGAGAGCTCGGCGAAAGCGGCAAAGTTTCCAGGATTGGGGGCCGCATTGATATCCGAACTGCTCTTCATCCAATCGGGCGCGCAGCACAGGCTTATCATCAGTTTCGTCTTGCCCCCGCTGAGATCCCTGATATGGCGCATAATGCTGACCTGCTGATCAAGGGAGGTCCAATCATACTGACCAGGACCGTTGGGCATTGGATTGTCGGTCCCCCAACCATAAATGAACACATTTAAATATCCAACGCTATGGGCAAGCTGCGATTGTTCGCCAGGATCATTGAGATGGGTATCATTCTGAATAAATGACGCGCCAGGCAAAAACTGGCTGGTCATCGTAGACGTATTAAGAATAGCAATATCAGTTGGGCCGCTTGCGCGCTTAAAGGGAGGTGCCGGCGTCGGCGTCGGCGTCGGTGGTTGCGGGGTAGCAGTTGGCTCCTGCGTAGCCTGGGTGGTTCCCGTTGATCCGCCAAAAGCAGAACAGCCCACCCCTGCAAGGGCTAAAATGACCAATGCGATAATAATCAGCTTAATTTTATTCACACATATTTTCCTTCGCCATTATTCACTGTCTAGTCCATACTTACTCTAGCCTATATGTATCACGAAACAAACAGAAATTTGTAAATATTTTGTAAAAATTGCTGACTTACTAGTAATTTATTCTTATCGCCCTACTTGCATGCATATGCTATGAATTAGAGAGAAGTATCATAGGCAGAAAGGAAAATCAGGCAATGACAACTCCAAGAAAGCCACAGGCCGACCGAACGGCAGGCGAAGCAATATTTATAGAAGTGTTCAAGGTCGTGCAGCAGTTAAATGCAGCCGCTGGCCCTGTCATGGTAAAAAAGGGTACCAGAAGTGGCAACATGACTTTCCGACCCAAAATTATCGTCGAGGAGGCAAACGAACGACGCTATACCTGTGGCGTCGAGATCTATACTCAAGCAAGCGATGATGCAGGAACGGAGATCGGCCTGGAATGGAGTAGTACCGATCCCAACCAGTTTAAACAGGCACTCACTACCATCGTTCCGGCGCTTTCCGCCCTTGCCAGGCAAGGCTTTGTATCGGATACGTTCACCGTAGGGCTTATCGCGCCAGACGGAGAGGAGAGCGAGGTGTACGCGCCTGCCACGCTCGAACCTGGCATGTATAGTCTCTCTGAAGAGGACGATGAGGACTGAGATTAGCTCCTTTACGAAACGCCCCTGGTGCTCGCCAGGGGTGTCCGCCATCCATCTCTACAGTCTGTCAGTTCAAGCGGGTAAGATCTTCGGAAAGACTTTTGGAGAGGATCTGGCGCATAAAAGGGACTTCGCGGCGCAGGATGGCAACCTCCTCCTGTAGACGTTGACGCGTCGATGTGAGCTCCAGAAATTGCTGCTTGCGCTCCTCCTGAATGTCCAGGAAATAGGCGATGAAATACGACAGCTCCTCTGCTTCATCAGGTAGATGCGCCTCGACATTTTTGTCATCGGACGCCTCTAGCAGCATGCCCAGATACTCACCAAAGAGGTCGCGGGCCTGCTGCATAGCTGGCAGCCATGCGCGTTCCGGCTCCGCGTCGTCCTCGTACAGTTCTACCAGACCGGAGAGGTAGGGTTTGTCACGGCGCTCGCTTACAATGCGAAAACGCTTCGTGCCGACCGCCATGAGCGTATAGCGACCATCCTCTAAGCGGTCCAGGTTGCGTATCTCGACCATCGTTCCCACGGAGTACGGCTTTTCGTTGAGATGCTCGCTTTCGGGCCGCGCAAGCACGATACCAAAAGGCTTCTCATCGCGTTGGCAATCCACAATCATCTGACGATAGCGCATCTCAAAAATGTGCAACGGCGACACCGTTCCAGGAAAAAGGACTAAATTGAGCGGAAACAATGGTAATTCGATCGCGGCGGTCGACATGAAAGCCCTCCTCTTCTGGTGACAACTCCCCTGTTTGAAAACAGGGGCTTCTAGGGACCGAGTCCCAGGCTCTGTAGTCCCAGAGCCAGAATGTTTAGGGAGGCATTATGATCGCGGTCAAGGACCAGATGGCAACGGGGACAGCGGTAGGTTCGCTCCCCAAGCGGCATCGCGTGCCGATGATGACATCTGCTGCAATCCTGAGTCGTGTAGGCCGGGTTCACTTTGACCAACACTCTGCCAGCTTCTTCCGCTTTGCAGGAGAGGTGGTCAAAAAACTGCGACCATGCCGCGTCACTGATGCTTTTTGCCAGACAATGGGTGTGAACCATCCGGTTCACATGCAGGTCTTCCACGCAGATCACTCCGAAGCGATCCACGATCTGCCGACTCTGCTGATGGATGAAGTTCTCACGCCTGAAGGCAATGCGCTCATGAACCCGCGCTACTGCCTTGCGATGCGTGCGGCGTTCAGAAGTCCCCTTCGCCAATTTGGCGTGTTTGTGTTGCACCTGTGCCAACGCTTTCTCCTCCGTGCGGAAGAAGCGCGGGTTCTCGATCGCCTCCGCCGTCGAGAGAGTAGCAAAGGTCTTGAGTCCCACATCAATCCCGACCTGCTCCGGCGTCACAGGCAAACGTTCAGGCGCACACTCCACCGAGAAGCACACGTACCACTTACCTGTCGAGGCGCGACTGACCGTGCAGGTTTTGATGGAGCCTGTGATGGGACGGTGATACACCATCTTGAGACTGCCGATCTTGCAGAGACGCACACGGTGGTCATGGGTGATGCTGAACCCACTCTGAGGGAAGGTAAAACTATCGTAGCGGTCGGCACCTCGGAAGCGCGGGAACCCTGGCGTCTCGCCTGCTTTCACACGGCGGAAGAAGGATTTCATGGCCAAGTCAATGCGCACGGCCACATTCTGCAAGACCTGGGAATGCACGCCTTTGAGCGTGGGGCGTTGCTCTTTCAGCAGGGAGAAGGTGTCTTGCTGCTGATAGAGCGACAGACTCTTTCCCTCCCGCTCGTAGGTGGTTTTGCGCATCTCCAACAAGTGGTTATAGAGCCAACGGCACTCAGAAAGCGTCTCGTTGAGCTGACGAACCTGCTTCTTGGTCGGATAGATCCGGTATTTATAGGTTTTACGCATAGTAACGTTATAGCCCAAAACAGAGCGGGTGTCAAGCGAAATCGCTCTATCCCCGCCCCAAGACAAGGAACGCCCATCATTCCCGCTTGAAAGCCGAGGACTTTCTGGGCCGCTCTGTGTAAAAAGACTACCATTCTCAGGACGCCACAACTATCACATTTCAGGTATCCTTAATACTTTACCTCATTATCCCAAATTTATGCAAGGGCATTACAGGTGCATTACGCAAGATAGGCAAATACCTATTGGACGCAAACAGCTTATCGAAAGTGGGGAAGTGGCGCAAAAGCCAACGTGGCGAGCATATACAAAATAATAGCAAGCGCTAGAATCACAAGCGCAATGCGAATTTTTTGAAAGAATGGTGATACCGGTTGCATCATCTTAGACCAGAAGAATTGAGAACTGATTGCCAGGCCAGAAGTATAATGAAAAAGGGTTAGAGAGCCAGGATAGAAGATGGCAACAAAAAACATCCAGATAAGCGTAAGCATAAGTATTACTTTGATCATCAACCAGGCAACCGAGCTTCTCTTCCTCTCAGAACGAGGGGTATGGATATACGCTTGAAAGTCTCTAATAGTAAAAAGGATAATACCAATCATTAACAAGCAACCACAGACAAAATAGATCTCATTCATACTACTGGTTGGCATCCTTGCCCTTTCTCTTATTATGTTAATACATGAGTGCCGTCATGGCTCCAACTAGCAGATGAGCGATACCGTTTCGCCGTTATGTTCGGCGGAGTACTTCGCAGCCTCCATGACGGCGATGTTGCGGCGCGCCTGCTGGGGCGTCACGGCCAACGCTTCGCCGGAATGCAGGTGATTGGCGAGATTGCGGTGGAAGGCGTAGGTTGGCATTGGCGGCAATGCGAGGCGCTGTTCATGTACGAGGTCGCCGCTTTCACGCGTGTAGATGCTGAGCTCTGGCAGTGCCTCGGAGGGAGCCAGGCGCTCCTCGATCAGATCGCCGGACCAGCTCCGCGTCTTCACAGACTCGTGACGCCAGTTGCCGACGATGGCTCCGCGCTCACCCAGGATGTACCATTTGGGCTTGAGGGCGGCTGCGATGTCTGAATGCATAAACGTCGCCTCTTGCCCTCCGGCAAAGCGGAGAGAGACGCTGGACTGGTCGGCGTTGGTCACGTCGTGCCAGACGCGCTTATGCTCGACGCCGCGCACGCTGACCACGGGATCAGGAATAAGGTTGAGAATCCAGTCCAGGTAGTGCGAGCCCCAGTCGTAGAAGACGCCACCGGAGATGGGTTCGTGCGAGTGCCAGTAGTCGCAAGGATGCCCATAGCCGCCAATAAAGGTCTCGATATGGAAGACGGGTCCGATAATGTTGTGCTTGAGCACTTGCTGGATAGCCAGGTAGTCGGGGTCCCAGCGCCGACACTGGTAGACCGTGAGCACGCGGCACATCTCTTCGGCAAGGTGAATCATCGCATCGGCCTCGGCGGTCGTCAGGCAGAAGGGCTTCTCGCTGACGACGTGCTTGCCTGCGCGCAGCATCTGCATGGTGATGTCGGCGTGGGTATTGGGCGGAGTTGAGACGATAACGACATCAATAGTGGGATCTGCGGCTACTTCGGCGAGGTCGGTGCAGGTGCGTATGCCGGGAAACGCCTGACGTGCAGTCTGTAGCCGGGCCTCGTTGCGATCACAGACCAGCGCGTACTCGAGTCCAGGCACATTGCTGATGGCCGTACCGTGCTCAAAACCGATCGCGCCGTAACCGATCATCGCCACGTTGGCCGGGCGCTCCTCGCGGTCCTCCCGCCCGACATAACGAATGGCGCGCGCGACGATCTGTTCAAAGGCAGGGTGTGCCTTCGTTTCCGGCTGCGTGCCGGGCGTGGCGCAGAAGACGCGGCCTCGCCCATATTCACGCACATAGGCCAGGGCGCAGGTCGTGTAGCGCCACGATGTTTGTAAGAGCACCTGGGCATCGGGTGGCGTCGCTGTGAGGAGATAGGTGGACTCAACAATGGCGAAGCTGGCATCGACGCGGCGCGTGATATAGTGGTCGGGAGTCGCCACGCGCGCAATAAGCTCGCAGCGCGGCGTGCAGACGCCATGCACCGATCCCAGGAGCTCTCCCAACAATTCATATTCAAGATACGCTTCGACCGCGCTGCCGAGACAGACCAGTCCTCCACCGCCTTCGACATGGGCGCAGAGCGCCTGCTGGTAGGCAATATCGATAGGGCCTATATCGCCATCGATTACAACAACACGAGCGGTCTCGACAAGCGACAACTGCTCGTGTGTACAGACAGTAAGGACATCGTTTACCTCAAGCATGATACATTCCTAAAAAGCTAGCACTGCACATTCCTGCAAAGTTATGATTTTCGCCATTGAAAATACAAGACGCAGGCTTCGCATATAACGGGTAAAGCTCATGTGCGCCTCCTACGCGTTTGCCTCGTCGTGATAATGCGGATGCTCGTGAGAATGGTCGGGCCAGTGTTGATGATTATGGGTATGCATCGTGCCGGGAGGTGGCAGCTCGCCGGGCGCGTGTGTGTGCGTCCCCTCAAGATGCTGGGGATGATCGTGACCGAACCATTTATGTTGCGGATCGTAGTTGGCAGCAAGCAGACTTTCGCCGTGATGCCAGCGATCGCGGAAGATGTCATAATTTTTCTTGCTCTTCGTGGCGCGCTCGTCCTCGCTCAAGCTGTACCACTCGCGATGCGGATGCTTCTCGACGCGTTCGGCCACCAGCGGAGTAACTACGGCGCGATAGCCCGCCGTCTTGAAGAAAAAGCTGAGGTAGATATCCATCAAGCGATAGAAGCGGAACTTCTCGTCGATCCAGCCGATCTCGGGCAGCAAGGCGCGGCGGAAGGCCATCAAGTAGCCCTCGATCGCATCGACATCGGGACCAGCTGCCTCGCGAAACTCGCGCAGATCCTCAGTTACGAGACCGTAGGGACCCACAACGCCGACCTGCTCTTCGGCGAGCGCGACTTCCATTGGCGACCAGATATCTCCCGTCACCTCGATAGAGGTATCCATCAGGACGATATTGCGCCCTCTGCTGGCGCGCATCGTGGCGTTGCGTCCGGCGGCGAAACCAAGGTTGTGATCGGCGAAGAGCACCTGTAAGCCAAGCGGCTGCCCTCTCTGCGCGACAAGATCGCCCTGGCGCGCCAGTTGTTCGAGGTACGGAAGGGTATCGTCGGTCGAGCCGTTCTCGATGATAACCAGCTCAAGGTGGCGCTGGCCCGCGTGACGGCAAATACTCTTGACACAGCGCTCCAGATCCTCGCGGCTATTGTGCGCCAGCAGGTTGACTGAGAAATCGTAGAGGTCCGGCGCGTGCGTATTATCGGGCGCATCGGTTGAGCTTGACAGGACCACGAATTCGTCCTCGGGACGGCGCGGCACTACCAGCGTACCACGTGGCGTGTCCCTGACCGTGTAGCCAACCTCGCCTAGTTCCGCGCGTACTGCATCGGCGTGCGAGTAGTCCGCGTGCTGACGCAACGCTGAGCGCGCCTGTACACGTTCAGCGATTTCAGTGGGTACGGCGGCAAGGTACGCCTGCGGATCAAGCCTCTTCAGGGGACGATCGCTCGTCAGGTAGTTTTTCAGATCAAAGCCCAGGATGCGATCGAAATCGAGCAGCAGGCGTATTCTCGTGGTGGGGTCTAGCTCGTTGGAGCGCAGCATGGACCAGACGACCGCCATTGCGCGTGGCATATTGAGATCGTTCTCGACCTGAGCCAGAAACTCGTCAAGCCAGGGCTGTTGTCCGAGCGGTTCATCTGATAGGGCAAGACTTTTATCAGATTGGCTAAACAGTCGATAGGTCAGGTCGCGCAGGCGTTCAAGAGCGGTCTGGGCCGCCTGCAGGGCGCGAAATGTGAAGTTCAGGCGGCTGCGGTAGAGCGCGGTCGTGTAGAAGTAGCGCAAGGCCATAGGATCGAAGCCGCGCCCCTCGATCTCCGAGCGTGTATAGGCGTTGCCGGTGGATTTCGCCATCTTCTGCCCATCGGCCAACAGGTGCTGCGCGTGGACCCAATAGTTCACATATTGCTCGCCTGTAAATCCTTCACTCTGGGCAATCTCATCTTCGTGATGCGGAAAGATATTGTCAACGCCGCCCGTGTGCATGTCGAAATGCGGCCCCAGGTAGCGCGTGGACATCGCCGAGCACTCGATATGCCAACCAGGGAAGCCGCGCCCCCAGGGACTGTCCCAGGCCATCTCACGGTCCGGCTCAGCAGGCTTCCAGAGGGGAAAATCCTCTGGATTGTGGCGATCGGTATCCACGCCCTCGCGCACACCTGCCAGCATGCCTTCTAAAAGATTGCCCGATAGCTTTCCATAGCTGGGAAAGCGCTTGATATCATAATAGATAAAGCCATTGACCTCATATGCAATATCCTTCGCCAGCAGCCCTTGAATAATCGCAATCATCTCGGGGATATGCTGCGTCGCGCGCGGAAACACGTGCGCGGGCAGAATATTCAGCGCTTCCTCATCCTCGTGGAAGGCCTCCGTATAGAACTGGGCGATCGCCAGCGATGTCTTGCCTTCCTTGCGCGCCTGGGAGATCATTTTATCTTCACCACGGTCGAGCAGTTCCTGGCGCATATGGCCCACATCGGTAATGTTTTTGACGTGCAGCACCTCGAAGCCCCGGTACACGAAAGTCCGTCGCAGCCAGTCCGCCATCGTAAAGGTACGCAGGTTGCCGATGTGAATATAGCGGTACACAGTCGGACCACACGAGTACATCTTGAGTTTGTTGAGTTCGCGTGGAATAATCTCCTCGACTTGCTTCGTCAGCGTGTTGTAGATTTTCATGTTAGAGCTAGAGCCTCCAGGTGAGGAACCTTTTCAGGAAGGATTACAGATAGAGAAAAGAACTCAATGTGTATATCCTACGGGCTAGGAAGAGGTATTGTCAATCCCAATGCGCCGGACAATTCAAACGGTGCTTTCTCAGCGCTATCAACCCACAAGCGGACATCTTAAAGGTTGTGGAATTGAGGTTTGAATTGCCCTGGCCGGTAACGGTGAGATATCCTCCTACTGCGTCAACTCGCGCACAAGGGTATTCACACGTTTCCCATCGGCACGCCCCCTGGTTTCTTTAGAGGCCAGCGGCATCACTTTGCGGAAATCTTTGCCATTCTCCGCTATCAGGTGAGCAATGATCGAACGCAGTTCATCATCGCCGAGCTGACCGGACTGCACGTACGCCTGAAGGATCTCCATCTCGCGCTGCTCCTTCTCGACCAGATCCATGCGCCCGCCCTGCTTATAGAGGGGAATTGCCTGGTTGCGCTTCTTCACTTCCTGCTCCAGGACGCGCAAACAATCCACTGCGGTGAGCAGCTGACCATGTTCAGGATTCTTGCGATCGGTGCGCGCAACTTCGAGATTATGGATAGCGCCCAGCGCCATGCGCAGTGTATCGAGCTTCACCTGGTCGCGCGCGCGCTGCGCCTCCTGTATATCTTTGCGTAGTTGTTGCTCTAGTGGAAACTCTTCTCGTGCCATGAATATGCTATCTCCTCATAATGTGTTTCTGGTACCTCCACATTATACTACGGAGACGACCAAAAAGCACCCTCCGCTAGAACAGAAGTACGCAAACGCGGAGGGAGTTAGCTCCTCTTGCAAGAGCTATATCTGGCCCAGGCAGTTCTCTTGTACATTAGCAAAAACAAGTTGGTTTTAAGAGTATGGCTTTCGCAAAGAGCTAGAACGGACAAAGGAAAACCATGAGCAGGATACGAAGCACTACGGTGCTTACGTTATCCATCACGAAGAAGGCAGCTCATCAAGAACTTCCTGATTCAAACTGTGCTAGCTATGCAACCTCATCCAAAAGGCTGCATAGCTGGCACTTGATACTGTTCTCTCCTACATTTCCAGTAGAGCCGAGAGTACGCGACCAGGGACAGAGACGTGCTTTACGCCGCCTCGTCCCAGTGCCGCCCATTCTCCCAATAGTGCTCGATCTGCTCCAACGATCTGCCCTTCGTCTCTGGAACCAGACGCCAGCAGAACAGGAGGGCCAGCAGCGCCATGACGGCAAACAGCCAGAAGGTGAACGCTTCGCCTATCGCCCCGATAAGGGAGAGGAAGGTGAGGCTCACCAGGAAGTTTGCCACCCAGTTCGAGAACGAACTGAAAGAGGCACCGGTGGCGCGTACGCGTGTCGGGAAGATTTCGGCGCTCATGACCCAGAAGACCGGGCCAAAGCTGAGGGCGAACGCAGCGATGTAGACGATCAATGAGGTCAGCGTCAGACCACCTACATGCTTTGGATGGGTCGCAAAGATATATCCAATCGCTACCAGCGCGAGAAACATGATGACAGAGCCCGAGAGGAGCATTACCCTCCTACCAACTCTATCGACCAGAAAGATGGCAACGATGGTGGCTAATACGTTCACGATACCCACGACGCTCGTGGCGAAAATGGCCGCACTCGCGCTGGCAAAGCCCGCCTGCTGGAAGATCGTAGGCGCGTAGTAAATGACCGTATTGATGCCAACAAACTGCTGGAAGACCGCCAGACCGACGCCGACAATCAGCGCTGCGCGCACGCCGGGACTGAAGAGTTCTTTAAAACCAGCCTGTTGCCGCTCCTCTCGTAGTGATGCGCGAATATCAGCGATCTCTCGATCAGGATCTGTCCCCTTGATGTGCTCGATAACCTGTCGCGCCTCGTCCCACCGTCCCTTGCTGGCAAACCAGCGCGGCGTCTCGGGACAGATCAGCATGCCCAGGAACAGCAGTACACTGGGAATGGCCGCGGCGGCAAACATCGGAGGCCAGCTCATACCGGCGTGCGCAAAGGCGAGGTCGACCCAATAGGAGACCGCGATACCCACGGTGATCGCAAGCTGGTTGAATGTGACCAGCGAGCCGCGCAACCTCGCGGGCGCAACCTCTGAAATGTAGATCGGCACAACGCTGGCAGCGGCACCAATGCCAAGTCCGACGACAATACGACATACGAGGAAAAATATGAAGTTGGGTGAAAAGGCCGTCACTATTGCGCCCAGCGTAAAGATTACTGCGAGCAGCAGGAGCGTCTTTTTACGGCCAATGGCGTCGTTGATGCGCCCCGCCGAGATCGCTCCGATGATCGCTCCTACAAGGACAGCACTGGTTGCAATCTCTTGTTGCGTAGAATTCAGTGCGAAAGTCTGTTTGAGGAAGAGGAGCGCGCCCGATATAACTCCTGTATCATAGCCAAAAAGCAGACCACCGAGAGAAGCTATTGCAGCTATGAAGTAGACGGACAAAGAACGCCGCGAGCGTGTTGCGGGGGCTGATTGCGCCGAATCCCGACCCTGAAGAGCCATACATACCTCCATATGGTACATGCAGTTTTGCCATTTAAACAGCACAGTGTAGAAGATGCCGCGAATACTTGATACTGCTATTACGTTTAAAGATAGGTAAAAAGTGACAGCCATTTTTGCGCACTCTTCTTCGCCTCTCAAAGCCTGGTGAAGTGGCACACGGTCGGGCAGTAGCATATTATAATTAAAAGCGTCGTATAGAGTTGATGCTACAGTGATAGGAACAAGAATAAGTATGTCCACTACACACACATCCACACAGAGAAGGGAGGAGCGCCCACGAGTAGCCGCGCTGGTTACGCTCTTCCTGGTATCCGCGTTCATCTTTGCCAATATGTATACGACGCAGGCGATTCTGCCGGTGCTGGGACAGGATTTCCACGTCAGCGCGCCTACAGCGGGGCTGACGGTCTCCGTCCTGGTGCTGGCGGTAGCGATAGGGGCGCTCTTTTACGGGCCGATCTCCGACCTGGTTGGACGCAAGCCTGTGATGGTGGTGGCAAGCCTGCTCGTGACGATTCCGACGCTGCTGTGCGGCTTCGCGCCGAACTTCGCGCTGCTGGTCGTATTGCGCGCCTTGCAGGGGCTACTCATCGCGGGCCTCACCAGCGTCGCGATCGCATACGTGAACGAAGAGTTTCGCGGCAAAGGGCGCGGCCTCGCCATGGGCATTTATGTGAGCGGGCTGACGCTGGGCGGACTCTTTGCGCGTACAGGGAGCGCGGCGCTGACGGGCCTCTTCAGCTGGCGCATCGCCATGCTGGCCTTTGCTCCGCCAACGCTTATCGCGGCCCTGATGATGTGGAAGTTCCTGCCCGATACCTATGGCAAAAAAGGGCGGCAGTTAGAGAAACGTTCCAGCGAGAGTGGAGCGGCGTTCGTGCGCCAGACGCTCTCCGATATGGCGCTGCATCTGCACAACCGTCGCCTCGTGGGAGCGTTTATTATCGGCTTCGCCAGCTTCTTTGGCTTTATCGGCATCTTCACCTACCTGCCCTACTACCTCACCGGACCGCTGTTTCGCCTGCCCACTATAGCATTGAGCCTCGTCTACCTGCTCTGGCTCACGGGCATCTTCTCACCGGCGGCGGGGACACTGGCGGGGCGCATCGGCTCGCGACGCTCCATCGCCCTGAGTAATAGCCTGGCCATCGTCGGACTCCTGATTACGCTGGTTCCGGTGCTACCAATCGTGCTGGTTGGTCTGGGCCTGCTCACCCTGGGCATGTTCTCCACGCTGCCTGCCGCTAACCTGTACCTGGGAGAGCAGGCGCTGACAGCGAAGGGGACGGCGGCATCGATGTATCTCTCGCTCTACTACTTCGGCGGCAGCCTGGGCGCGGTCCTACCGGGCCTGCTACTGGAGCGGACCGGGTGGCCGGGCGTCGCGCTCCTCTGTGTTGGCATGACGCTCGTGTCGCTGAGCGCCGATGCACTATTATGTCGATAGCAATGCGAGCCTTTTGAGCGGCCCATCGTATAGAGTAGACATATTCCCACGCGGGAACATGGTATCTTTAGCGCTACCATGTTTTTCGTGTTGCAGTATAAAATATTGCAGAAGGGCTTGCTTGATTATCATTGCAAACACACTATCGAATGTCAGGGTTCTATGGTAAAGTAGGCATTCATGTGCAGCCACCAATCAGGTAAATAAGGAAGAAAGTCATAGTCGTTAGACAGTCGCAGGTCCATCTACGTTATTCCTGATATATCCTGACAGAGGTCTCTATTTTGCGAGGAGACCTGAAAAGTTCTATAAATTTTTCACTAACTGACGCACCCGTCGCAGTTATCCATTTATATCCCTTTGGGAGGAAAAAAATGCTTCAAGAGACCAGTCGCTTGAACAGCACAGCTCGTTCCGAAATAATTGCTACCCTTATTGGCAATCTTCATGCACATTATGTCTTTCCCTCGGTCGTAGAGGAAATGGCGCTGACCCTGTACCAGAAGCAGAGCAGCGGTGCCTATGACACGATTCTGGATGCAGAGCAGTTCGCGCATACGCTTACCGAGGACCTGCAAGAGATAAGCAAGGATAAGCAGCTCGTTGTCTTCTGTAAAAATCCAGAGGCGAGTAGCGCGTTGGATGAGATGGAGCTCTCCAAAAGCGCGGGTGGAGCTCTCTTTAACTATGGTTTCGAAAAGGTGGAACGTCTGGCGGGGAATATTGGCTATCTGAGCATCCATACCTTTTTCTCACCATCCATTGCGGTCAGGGCCGCCATCACGACGATGGACTTTATTGCCTATACCAATACGCTCATTATCGATCTACGCACATCTACTGGCGGCGATCCGGCCATGGTCAATTTCTTCGCCAGCTACTTCTTTTCGCCGGAGCCGGTTCACCTGAACGATATCTATTGGCGCGCAAGCGGTAGTACACAGCAGTTCTGGACCCTCCCCTATGTGCCCGGTCAGCGCTATGTCGATAAGCCCATCTATATTCTGATCGGCAGGAATACGCCTGCGGCGGCGGAAGAGTTCGCCTATGATCTGCAGAGCCAGCAGCGGGCGACGATCGTAGGCGAATCAACCAGCGGTGCCGCCAATCCGCGCCAACAGTTTCAGTTGACGGAGCAATTCGGCTGCTGGATTCCTGTCGGTCGCGCGATCAATCCCATCACGAAGACGAGTTGGGAGGGATCAGGTATTCTTCCAGATAAAGAGGTGCCAGGGGAGGACGCATTTAAGACCGCTTATATGCTGGCCCTCAAACATGTACGTACAGGCTTCAATGGCACCTCAACGCCCGCCCAGAAAAAGCTGGCAGAAGAGGTGCAACACGTTCTCGCCGGACTGGAATAGTGGTCCCCTTCTAACACCGCATGGCTGAACGCGATACAGCTCACAAAGGGATTTCGTGCAGATGGCTGGACGCGAGCCGCCAGCCATCTGCACGAAATCCCTTTGTAAAGCGGCAACTACACTGCCAGTCTTGCCTCTTCGCGAGCCCTCCGCTCTTCATCTGTCTCCACCACGTTCTGGGTTTGCACCGGGCGACCAGCCCTCTGGCGACCACCACGAACGAAGATGACGGAGATGAACGCGAGCACGGCAACGAACAACGTAAGCCTGAAGGCGTCATTCATCGCCAGCATGTATGCCTGCAACTGCAACTGTTCAATCACCACCTGCACCGCCGTTTGCATTGCTAATATGGTCCCTGCACCCTGTGCTACGAAAAGAGCCTCTAGCTTTGGAATAAGTTGGCCCAACTGGGAGGACGGAGTAACCTGCTCTGCCAGGTGGCTGTAGTGTAACTTTGTCTGCGTCTGCACGGTTGTAGAGAGCACGGCAACGCCTATCGAACTCCCAACAAAGCGTATGACCGAGCTGAGCGCACTCGCCTGGGGCAGGTCGCGTGGTCGAATCGTCCACAGCGATGAAACGGTCAATGGTTGAGCGCACAGGCCGAGTCCCAGACCGCGCAGAATCAACAAGATCTGGAATTCGGAATAGGGCGTGTACAATGAGAGGAACGAGAAGCGCCACAGGGCAAAGCCCAAAATGATCAAACCCGCGAACACCACTGGCCTGACGCCGATGCGGTCCACCAGCCGTCCACCAACAAGTGTCGCCACCATAGAGCCTATGGCCTGAGGTAGCAGAATCAGACCAGCCTGGTAAGCGCTCAGCCCGCGTATGCTTTGCAGGTACAGCGGCACCAGGAACAAGCCACCATAGAGGGCGAACACGACCAAAGTAGATGCAATATTGCTGGTCGTGAAGGGCAGGTTGCTAAAGATGCGCATATCGAGCAAGGGCTGTTGTTCCCTCCGCGCGATCATCAACTCGACAATCACAAAGATGATTAAGGACAGGACACCCACCGCCAGGAAGCCTATTACCGTGCTCGACCCCCAGCCGTCGGTGCCAGCATCCGAAAGACCATAGAGCAGAGAAGCCAGGCCAATCGCCGAGAAGATGAAGCCAGCAAAATCAAAGCGGCGGTGTAACGGTTCGGGCGGCGAATCGCGCAGCAGCAGCAGCGCCAGGATGATACCAGCGATGCCGATGGGCAGGTTGATGTAGAAGATCAACTGCCAACCGTAGTAGGTGACGAGATAGCCGCCGACGGTCGGTCCCAGCGCCGGGGCAATTAGAATCGGAATGCCCAGCGTGCCGATCGCGGTTCCACGCTCCGCTGGTGGGAACTCGCTGTAGAGCAGGGTAATCGACATCGGCAGCAGGACGGCACCGCCCATTGCCTGCAGCACGCGGAAGAAGATGAGCACCGGCAGGCTCCAGGCCAGGCCGCACAGCGCCGACCCCGTGATAAAGACCGCCAGCGCGATGATATAGAAACGCTTGATGCCGAGACGGGCGGCGAGAAACGGCGTGAGTGGCGTGGCGACGCCTTGCGCCAGCAGATAGGCGGTCGCCACCCACTGCACCTGATTCAGGCTGACGCCGAAGGCATTCTGCAGGCGAGGAATGGCAACGTTGACGATAGTAGTATCGAGGATGCTCATGAAGATACCGAAAATAACCACGATCGCGAC
>Ga0209839_10000538_pt1 | contig 19055 bp, 13 predicted proteins | sample OrgsoiDNA2013050_FD_185800 | JGI IMG/M metagenome (GOLD analysis project Ga0209839, IMG submission 185800) | Permafrost soil microbial communities from the Arctic, to analyse light accelerated degradation of dissolved organic matter (DOM) -... | ecosystem: Environmental > Terrestrial > Soil >... | reverse complement strand
GGGGCTGCGCGGCGGGCGGGGGGGGGCAGGCCGGGCCAGCGACGTCCTTCGGCATGGCGCGGCGACGAGGCTCTTGCGTCAGACGGCCGCCCGGGCGCCCGCCCCGGCACTTACGGTCGCCCCGGGCATGGCTTCGGGCAGCGCCGGAACCTGGCCGGCCAGACGGGAAACCGCTGGCCCCGGTCGCAGCGCCACCCGGCAACCCCGCCAGCATCACCAGTAACGCGGCAGCCTCGTTCGGATCACCCTTGTCATGACCAGCCTCATCCGAACCACTCAGGAGACGCGTCGTCCAGCGGCCGCAGGCCAGGCCGGGGCAGTGGCGCGGCCGGTGAATCCGGCCGCGCGGTCGTCAGTGCGCGGCGGTCAGCTGTGCCGTCACGATGCGCAGGACCACTCGCCAGCCGAGCAGGAACAGCGCAAGGAACGCGAGCGCGACGAGGATGAAGGCGGCCGCGGTGCCCTGGCCCGCCAGGACCCGGATGAGCATGCCGATGACCGCGGCGCCCAGCCACGCGCCCACGCCGCTCGGCACGATGGCCAGCGGCCGGCGCCAGGCACGGGACACGATCAGGCCGATGGCCAGGCCGGCCAGGAAGGGCCAGGCTGTGTGCCACAGCCCGGCCACGCCGGCGCCGTCGTGATGGGTATGCCGCCCGATCGCCACGAACGCGAGCACGGAGCAGACATCGAGGATGGTGCTGCCGACCGCGGAGCGCATGCGCCCCAGGCTAGCGACTCAGGCGACCGGAACCGCGAGGCCGGGGCGATTGCGGTCAAGCCGTCGCCAAATTGGGCCTATGCTGCGGGCACATGTTCCGCCCGTCAAGCACCCCGCCCGCCGACCGCCGGCCCGCCTGCCGCTCGCCCGCCCGCCGCCGGCCACCGACTGCCGCAGCCAGGCCGCCGCGGGGTGCCGCCGGGGAACGGGCCGGCCCGCGGTGATCGTCGTCGTGTCCCTCGACCCCGCCGTGCACGTCAGTTACGAAACGAAACAGCTGGTTCCCGGCACTACCCACCAGGTAGGGCGGGTCCGCTACCGCGCGGGCGGCCGGGGGCCGGCCGTGGCGCGCATGCTGCATACCTTCGGCCACGAGGTGGTGGCGGCCGGGCTCGCCGGGGGGACGGCCGGCGAGCTGATCCGGGCGGAGCTGGCCCGGCGCGGCGTGCCGACCCAGTTCACGCCGATCGCCATGGAATCGCGACGGTTCGTCGAGGTGACCGATTCCTGCGACGGGACCACGACGAGCTTCGCCGAGCCGTCGCCTTACATCACCACCGAGGAGCTCGGCCGGCTCGCAGCCGACTACCGCGGCCTGATCGACGGGGCCAGCGCCGTCGTGCTCTGCGGCGGGCTCCCCGACGAGCTGCCGCCGGAGATTTATGGCACCTTCGCGACGTACGCGGCGGAGGCCGGCGTCCCGGTCGTGCTCGATGCGGGCGGCAGCGCGCTCTGGCACGGGGCCGCGCGGCGGCCCGCGCTGGCCATGCCGGAACCGCGGTCCGGCGCCGACCAGGCGGCCGACTGCGCGCGGCTGGCGGCCGTCGGCGTCGGCGCGGCAGCGACCATGTCCGGGGAGACGGTCACTGTCCTGACCGCTCAGGGAGAATGGCGTGCCCGGCTGGTCGGGTACGGCGGCCCGGCGGCAGGAGGCCAGGCCGGCGGCGACGGCAGGCCCGCGATGTCGCGTGACGCACTCGTGGCCGGGTTCGTTCCCGGAGTGGCGCTCGGCTGGTCCTGGCCCGACAGCCTCAAGCACGCGGTCAGCCTCGCCGCGGCGGCCGACCAGGCGGGCGGGGTCGACCTCATGACCTACGAGCGGCTGCTGCCGCAGGTGGTCATCGAGAGCGTGATCGGCTAGCGCGGTCGGTGCCGGTCGGGTCGGGCAGGCCGGGTCGGGCAGGCCGGGTCGGGCAGGCCGGGTCGGTCAGGGCGTGCCGTAGTTGTACGGGTTCTGGTTCGCTGGTGTCTGCGGGCCGGTCGCGATCGCGGTCACCCCGTACGCGGCGCCGGCGGCCAGCAGAATCCCCGCGACGATAGCAGCGACGATGACGCCTACGCGTGTCACGATCACCCTCCCGATCACCATCTTCGGCCTGTTCCCGCCGAGCAGCGCTCCCAGGCTAGAGCGCCGAGATGCCCTGGCCAGGCTATCTGCCGGTAGAGGTACACAACGACGGCTTTGCCCGGTCGGCCGCCACCGATACGGTCGTCGATCGCGGCAGCCGGAAAACTATGAGGTCGCCGGAGGCGATCAGGACGGTAGCGCCGGGCAGCCGGGCGCGGCTGGCCAGGCAGAGACCGCGGCGGCGGAGCAGCGGGCCGGAGTCGACGACGACGTAACGCACGCCCGCCGACCGCAAAGTGGCGGTGAGCGGGCCGGTCGACGAGATGGCCGCGTTGAGGCGGCGGGCGGCGGGATCTTCGGCCGCCACGGTCTGGTCACCGACCCGCAGGGCGTCGTTCCAGATCACCGGGCGGCGCAGCAGCTTAGTCCAGGGATCGAGGACGGCGCGGCCCCCGTTCCAGCCATATCGGCGGTATGCCGCCCAGGGCAGCAGCACGACCGCACCGGGTCTGCGGTCGCCGTCGATGACCTGCCGCGCGCGCAGCCAGTCCGCCGGGTACGCGGTCGGGTGGAGTCGGCCGGCGGCGCCCCAGGCCAGGCCCGGAAGCAGGAGCACCGGCGCGATGGCGGCCATGACGGCCAGCGCGGTCGCCGCCCGGCGCCCCGCGGGCCCCGGCTGGCGGTCCCCGTCGCGCCTGCCGGGCGCCGGTCGGCGAACTGTGGAGGCGGCCAGTTCGGTAGCGACCCAGGCGGCGACCAGGCCGATCCCGATCGCCTCGGCCAGGGCGAGGGGAGCGGCGTACTGCTGGCCATCGCGCAGGACCGCGAAGCCCGGCCATGCCGCGATCAGGTGCCGCAAGGCGGCCTGGGAGGGGGCGGTCACCCCGAGAGCGGCCACCGCGAGGCCGGCGAGGCCGGCGATGCCGAGACCGGGGCAGGCTCGTGCCCGCCAGCCCAGCAGCGCGTACCCGGTCACCGCGACCAGGACGACCAGGAGCCACGCGGCTGACCCGATCCCGCCGTAGCCGCTCGGGACCACCTGCTGATTCCACACGCCGCCGAGCATCAGCAGGCTGCCGATCCGGCCGAATGGCGTGTCCGCCCGCGCCGCGAAGGCGCCGGCCCCGCTGGGGTCGGTGTGCACGCTGACGAGCAGCGAGGGGATCAGCCAGGGCAGGCTCGCTACGCCGAGCGCCACCAGGACCGTGGCTACCCGGCGAGCGCTAGCCAGGCCGGTGCGGTCCGGCTTCCCGCCGATCGGGCCGGTGCGGTCCGGCTCTCCGCGGGTCGGGCTTCGGCCCGCCGCCGCGACCGGCACGGCCGCCAGCCCCGTTATGCCGAGCGCGGCGAACCCGCCGACGGTCGCCGGGATGAGGGCGGCGGCTAGCCGGCCCAGCCGCAGTGGTCGGTCGCGGGCCTGCACCGATCCGACGACCCAGGGCAGGCCGGCGTAGCCCAGCAGAAGCGCCCAGTGACCGAGGATCAGGCGCTCCGCGACAAATGGGTTCCAGGCGTAAAAGACGCCCGCCGCCAGGCGGGCCAGCAGGGGAGCGCGGCGGCCCGTGCGCGCGGCGCAGTGCGCGAGGAGGTTGGCCGCGCCGGCGCAGGCCGCCGCGAAGATGGCGATCAGGATGACCTTCTGCACGAGGTCGGCGGGGGCCACCGCCGACAGCACGGCGATGACGGCGTCGCTGGGCACTGCGCGCGGCGGGCCGCCGGCCAGCCCGATCGTGGCGGCGGAAATCGGCGGGTGCGGCAGGAACACCATGTCGTAGGACAGGACATAGCCCGGGCCGAGAGCGGGACCGAGCGCGAGCAGCCCGAGTCCGATGCCGACCAGGGTCGGCCAGGCCTGCGGATGGGCCAGCAGCCGCGCGCGGCGGCCTAGCATGCCCGCGCGCCACCCCGTGGTCTGGTGCCCCGTGGTTCTGCTGCCCGCGCGATGGCCTCGTCGGCGACCCCGGCGAATCCGTCGACGGCGGCCGACCAGTGCAGCAGGAGCGCTCGGCGCCTGGCGGCCCGCCCGAGCGCGCCCCTGGCCCGGTGATCGATCGCGAGCGACGCCCACGCTGAGGCGAACTCGCTCTCGGTCCCGACCAGCCGGCCGGTCTGGCCGTCGAGCACGGAGTCGCGCAGGCCGGGAACGCGGAAGCCGATGGCCGGAGTGCCGCGTACCGCTGCCTCGGCCACGACGATTCCCCAGCCCTCGATCATCGCGGGATGCAGCAGCAGCCACGCTGCGCACAGCAACCGGTGCTTCTCCGCCTCGCTGACCCGGCCGGTGAATGTCACGCCGGGGCCTGCCCGGGCTTGCAGGCGGCCCCGTTCTGGGCCATCCCCGACGATCAGCAGGCGGCCGCCGGTCACCGGCCGCACCCGGTCCCACAGCCGCAGCAGTACGTCGAGCCGCTTGGACCCGGCCAGCCTGCCGAGGGCCACGAACAGCGGTTCGGTCGAGCGGGCCGTGGGCGGCGGCGCCGGCTCCACCCCGTTGCGGATCACCCGGATCCGGTCGGGGCTCACGCCGATCTGTGCCAGGGCGGCCGACGTCGACGAGGAGACGGTCAGGAACAAGCTCCTGCGGTGCGCCCACGGCATGACCGTATGCTCCGCGAAGCGGCCCGCCGTGGAAACCGGCGGCCGGAAGCGGATCGGCCACAAGTCGGCGTGCACGTGATTGACCAGGCAGACGACCGGCTTGCGTGACCACAGGGGGGCCAGGAACGGCATCCCGTTGCAGACCTCCACCACCAGGTCGCAGTCGCGCAGACTCCGCAGGTAGGCGCCGGGCGCGCGGACAAACTGCGAGTAGGTGCCGCCGTTGCGGATGACCCGGTAGGGGCGCTCGCCGGTCGGTCCGCCGCACAGCAAGGTGACCCGGTCGCCCCGCGCGCACATCCCCGCCGCGAGCTGGTCGACCAGGATCTCCGAGCCACCCGCGTCGGGGCTCGCGAGGTCCCGCCAGGAGACGAAGAGCACATGCCGGCCGCCGCTGGCTCCGGGCGCTCCGGCCAGTTCTTTGCGGGAGGCCGCCGCCCCGGGGCGCTCCCCGGCGGCAACCGCGCCGGGCACCGAACCGGTCGCAGGCGGCTGGCCAGGTGACCGAACCGGCGGCTCGTGCAGGCTCATGCCCCACACCGTCGCATAAGGGCAGGTCACTTGCGGAGCAATCGGGGGGTAATAGTGATCCATGGGCCGGTAGCATGCGTGACCTTGGAACAGAGGGAGCCCGGCATGCTCAGGTCCGTACGCCTGTTTTGCCTTTTCCTGGCCGAGCAGACCGATCCGGATCGCTTTTACACCGCACTCGCGCAGGACGCTGTCGGCCAGTTGGAGCAGCACTGCGTGCTGGCCGGGCGCACGGTCCTCGATGTGGGCGGCGGGCCGGGCTACCTCACGGCGGCCGTCCGGGCGCGCGGCGCGAACTGCTACCTGTTCGAACCCGATCCCGAGGAGCTGCGGCGGCCCGGCGCGGCGGCGGATCCCGTGCTGGGAGGTGCCGTGCTGGGAGGTGCCGTGCTGGCGGACGGCTACTGGCTGCCGGTCTGCGACGGCGGCGCGGATGTCTGCCTGTCCTCCAACGTCCTGGAGCACGTGCGCGACCCGCGCGGGCTGATCGACGAGATGGTCCGGGTCACCCGGCCGGGCGGCCTGATTTACCTGTCTTTCACGAACTGGTACTCCCCCTGGGGCGGGCATGAGATGTCGCCCTGGCATTACCTGGGCTCGCGGGTCGCCGAGCGGCGCTATGTCCGGCGGCTCGGGCACCTGCCCAAGAACCGGGTCGGGACCACCCTGTTTCCGGTTCACGTCGGCCCAGTGCTCCGGCAGGTGCGCGCCCGCGATGACATCGAGGTGATCGACGCCCGGCCCCGTTACTACCCTCGCTGGTGCCGAGTGCTACTGCTCCTGCCTGGCCTGCGCGAGATCGCGACGTGGAATCTGCTGCTGATCCTGCGGCGCACCCGGTAGCCGCGCCCGATGCCAGCTCAGCAGACACCGGCGCGGCCGGCGGCGGGTCGCGCTGAGCCGGGTCGCCCGCGGTCCGGGCCGCCGGCGGCGGAGCGCCCGGCGCCGGGCGCCCGCTGGTTCTTGCTGGTGTGGCTGCTGGCCCTGGTGGTGCTGGCCGCGAACCATCCCGGCCGCATGGTCTTCGACACCAAACTCGGTGTGGACATCGACCCCGCAGGCTTCTACGCGCGCCTGTGGCACCTGTGGAATCCGCTGGAGTGGCTCGGCACACTGCAGGACCAGTACATCGGCTACGCGTTCCCGATGGCGCCGTTCTATCTGGTCGCCCGCGTGATCGGGGTGCCGGTCTGGCTCACCGAGCGGCTGTGGATGTCGCTGCTGATCGCCGTGGGCTCTCTCGGGCTGACCCGGCTCGCGGCGGCGCTGCGGATCGGCTCGCCGCGGTCTCGCCTGCTGGCCGGCCTGGTGTTCGCGCTGTGGCCGACCTTCACGATTCTCGTCGGCTCCACGTCGGCCTCGATCCTGCCCGGCATCATCGCTCCGTGGGCGATCCTGCCCTTGGTGCCGGCGGTACGCCGCGGGTCTGTTACCCGCGCCGCGGCGCGATCCGGCGTGGCGGTGCTGTGCATGAGCGGCGTGAACGCGGTCGTCACGCTGGACGCGCTGATCCTGCCCGGGCTGTACATCCTGGTGTACGCGCGGGGGAGACGGCGGGTCGCGCTGGCCTCTTGCTGGGCGCTGGCCGTGGCGCTGGCCACCTCCTGGTGGGCCGGGCCGCTGCTCTTCCAGAGTCGGTACTCATTCAACTTCCTGCCCTTTATCGAGCAGGCCGCCACGACGACGCGGACCATGTCGGCGGCCGCCGTCCTGACCGGCGCGGGCAACTGGACGGCGTACTTCAACCCCGGAACGCCCTGGCTGAGCGCCGGCTGGACGATGATCTCCGCGCCCGCGGCCATCCTGGCCAGCGCCCTGGCCGCGGCGGCCGGGCTGTACGGGCTGGCCCGGCGTGACCTGCCGTATTCGGCCTGGCTGCGCCTGTCGGCCGGGGTCGCGGCGGCGGCCGCGCTGGCTGGCTACTGGGGTCCGCTCGGCGGCCCGTTCCACTCTTCGGTCGATCACCTGCTCGACGGGGCGGCGGCCCCGCTGCGGAACGTCTACAAATTCGAGTCGGTGCTCGCCCTGGTGCTCGCGCTGGGCCTGGCGCACGGGCTCCCCCGGCTTGCCGGGGGAGCCCGGCGGGCGCAGCGGCCGAGGTGGGCCGCCCGGCGCGGAGTCACGGGACTGGCGGCCGGGTCGGCCGCCGCCGCGGTCCTGGCCGGGCTGGCGCTGCCGTACCTGTCGGACCAGGTGCTGAATCCCGGCTCGTTCACTGAGGTGCCCCGCTACTGGTATCAGGTAGCTAGCTTCCTGGCCGCGCACTCCCCGCGCGAGCCGGCGTTCGTCGTTCCCGCGGACTCGCACGGGACGTACCTCTGGGGCGACCCGATCGACGATCCGCTCGAGCCGCTGGCGCGCTCGCCCTGGATCGAGCGCGGCCTGGTCCCGTTCGGCAGCGCCGGATCGCAGATCTTCCTGGACACGGCCGAGACGGCGATCGAATCTGGCGAGCAGGTCCCCGGCCTCGCCAACTACCTGACGCGAGCGGGGATCCGTTATGTAGTCGTCCGTAATGACCTCAGCCCGGCCATGACCGGGTACACGCCACCGCAGGCGGTGCACGCGACACTGGCCCAGTCCGGTTTCCGCCGGGTCGCGGCCTTCGGACCGCGGGTCGCCGGCACGCTGGGCGGCGCGGCGGCGGAGCTTCCGGGCGCCGCGGCGGTGTATCCGGCGGTCGAGGTATATGCCGCGGCGAGTGGCGTGGGGCCGGCGCAGGTGGGTTCGGCGCAGGTGGGTTCGGCGCAGCGCGGCGTGGGGCCGGCGCAGGTGCTGCCGGTGAGCCAGACGGTCCTGGTGGATGGCGGCCCCGACTCGCTGCTGCAGCTAGCCGGGCAGGGCATCCTCGGCGATCGGCCCGCCGTCCTGGCCGGCGATCGGCTGGTGACCGCCCCGAGCCTGGGGGCTGTGACCGATGGGCTGCGGCGGGCGGATAACGCGTTCGGCCTGATCACCAGCAATGTCTCGCAGACCTATACGGCCACCCAGACCAACCCGCCCGACGATCTGCTGGGTGGTGGCGGCGGCCCGCCGCGCCAGATCCTGCCCGGGCCGGCGCGGCGGGAGACGGTCGCGGTCCTGGCCGGCGCGGCCACGGTAACGGCGTCGTCGGTGGGCTCGTGGGACACGCAGGCCCCGCAGTACGACCCGGTTAACGCCTTCGACGGGAATCCGGCGACCGCCTGGGCCGTCGGTGTGCCCGGCAGCGCGGCGGGCCAGTGGATCGAGGTCACCTTCCGGCACCGCAGGACGCTGCCATCCCGGGTCGGAATCCGCCTCCTGGACGACAACCGGGCCCGCGCGATCGCCGCCCGCGTCGCCGTCAGCACCGCGGCCGGCCGGGTGTCGACCACGCTGCGGCGGACCACCGCCGTTCAGTCGCTGCGGGCCGCGCCCGGCCCGACCACGTGGCTGCGCATCACGATCACCCGCGGCCGGCCGGGCGGCGCCGAAGGGGCTGGTATTCGCGATGTCCTGATCCCGGGCGTCCGCGTGCAGAGCTTCCTGAAGCCGGCCCAGAGCGAGTCCGGGCGGGGCCAGTCCGGGCCGGGCAAGTCCGGGCCGGGCAAGTCCGGGCCGGGCAAGTCCGGGCAGGCCTTCTCCTTCCAGCAGCAGCTTCCGTCCCCGGCTCTGCTCGTTAACGCGGCGGCGTACCCGCCGCTCGCCCGGACGTTTGCCATGGCCGGTTCGCGGCGGCTGGCGATGACGGCTACGGCCGTGGCCCTGCCGGGACGGGCGCTGACGGCCGTTCTCGATCGGCTGGCACGGGCCGGCCGGGGCAGCATCCGGGTCAGCTCGACCAGCACGCTTGGCTCGCTGCCGAGCTTGGCGGCGGCCAACCTGCTACGCGGGGGAAGGGCCGGGCCCTGGATCGCCGCGGGCCCGCACCCGGTGATCCAGCTGAGCTGGCATGGCAACCGCCGGATCGGCGAACTCGTCTTCACGCCCGATAGCGGGGTCGGCGCGGCGCCGCGAAGCGTCCGGCTGACCAGCCCGGCCGGCAGCCGGGTGGCCTCGGTCGGGTTCGGCGGCCTCGTCGCCCTGTCCCGGCCGCTGGTGACCGACCGGATCAGCATCAGCTTTCCGGACAGCCAGCCCGCCAGCGCGGCAGGCTCGGTCGCCGCCCGGCCGGCGCGCCTGGCCATCGCCCTGTCCGGTATCTCCATCCCCGGCCTGCGCGGCCTGCGTCCTGCCGTCCCCGACGCGGCCGCGTCGGTCAGCCTTCCGTGCGGCCAGGGACCCGGCGTCACCGTTGACGGCCACCGCTACGCCACTGCCGTGCGTGGCCAGACCGCCGCCCTGATCAATTTCCGGCCGGTGCAGGTCCGGCTCTGCGCCGCCGGGTCCGCGCTCGGCCTGGCCGCGGGCCGACACTGGCTCACTGCCGCCCGGCCCGCGCCGTTCGCCATCACCGGCGTCAGCCTGACCGCCGGGCCGGTCGCCAGCCCGCGACGGGCGGCCGTCGGCGCGGCCCGGGCTCTGAACGTCGTCAGCTGGGCAGCGGAGAGCCGCTCGCTGCGCGTCGGGCCTGGCCAGGAGTCCTACCTCGAGGTGCACCAGAACTCCGATCCAGGCTGGGTGGCCACGCTGGACGGCAGGCGGCTGACTCCCGTCCGGCTCGACGGCTGGCAGCAGGGCTATGTGCTGCCCGCGGGTCGCGGCGGCGTCGTCTCGCTGTCTTTCGCGCCGGCCAGGCTCTACCGCGGGTTGCTCGCGGCGGCGGCGCTGGGCGTGCTCGTCCTGCTGGCCGTGGCGCTGCCGCACCGGCGGCGGCGCAATGCTGGGCCGTCGGCGGGCTCGCTCGGGACCGGGTCGGCGGGCTCGGAGAGGGCTGGGCCAGCGGGGCTCGGTGCCCGGGCCGGGCTGGCGGGGCTCGGTGCCCGGGCCGGGATAACGGTCGTTTGCGCGCTGATCTTCGCCATCGGCGGACCGGTGGCTCTCGCAGTCCCCGTCCTGGCCGTTGTGGCGTGGCGGTGGCCGCACTGGCTGCCGGCCGTGGCGGCCACGGCAATCCTGGTCGCCGGCGTCATCACGGCGACCGCGGCGACGGCGGCGAACCCCGCGGCTATCGGCGTGGGCGCGTTCAGCGCCGCCGCCCAGGCCTGCGCCCTGATCGCCCTCGCAGCCGCGCTGATGCCGATCACTCTGGACGGCGGGACAGCGAGGCCATGACGATCGAGCCTGCACTCCTGCGCATCCTGGTCTGCCCGATCGACAAGCGGGAGTTGCTGTACTTCGCACCCGAGCAACTGCTCTATAACCCGCGGCTGCGCCGCCGATACCGGATCGCAGGCGGCATCCCGGTCCTGCTCGCCGTGCAGTCCGAGCCGGTGGACGAATGGGAGCACACCCGGCTGGTCAAGGCCGCGGCCCAGGGCGACGCCATCAGCACCGGGCCCGATCACCCGCCGCGCTAGCGGCGCAGCGTCTCCAGCGGCGCGGGCGCAGCCATCCAGGCCATGCCGGGCCCAGTGCTTTTCGGTCACGTCGGCGCTTTTCGGTCACGTCGGCGCAGCCGTTTCGGTCACTGGGTGCTCAGCGGTTCGGATCGCACTGACGATAACAGGTGCAATCCGAACCACTCACGAAAATGGGTGGCTGAGCTGCTGCGAAGCCAGAGCTGGTGGGGCTGGTGGGGCTGGTGGGGCTGCGAAGGGCTTGACGCAGGAATTTGGGGCAGGAGCCGCTCGGGGGCGGTCCAGCCGTGGCCCGCTATGGGCCGCCGCAAAGTGCCTGTTCGATGTTTGTGTCCCGATTACGTACAAAAACTGAATCGGGCTGAGTACGCTGTCGGTCACTCGCTCGCGAGGGTGCCCGGCCCGGGGGCCGGGGCCGCTGGCGAATTCGCCGTGGAGGATTCATGCGCCGTGTCGTCGGCCTCGTGGTCACCGGGCTCGGTGCCTTCCTGGTCGCGTTTGCGCTGCTCCTGCGGTTCTGGGTGCCGGGTTACGTCGTCACGTTCCCGCTCAATGAGTACTCGGTGACGACCATGACCGGCACCAACATCACCTACTTCAGCCCGTCCACCCTCAAGGAGTACTCGGGCGTTAAGGCCACCGCCATCAAGACGGTCGAGGGCGACGTCGAGTCCGGCTCATCGTCGGTCGCGGTCTGGGGCAGCTTCACGGCCCTGGAGGACACCACGAACCACGTCGCGATTCAGTACGCGAGCCAGCGGTCGGCCTTCAACCGCCGCTCGGGGGAACTGGTGAACTGCTGCGCTGCGGCGATCGGCTCGAATACCCGAGTGCGTCAGTCGGGCCAGGGGCTCAGGTGGCCGTTCGGCACCCAGCACCGGACCTACCAGGTCTTCGACGTCACCCTGCTGCGACCGGTCCCGGTCCAGTACGAGGGAACGGCCACCATCGACGGGATGACCGTCGACAAGTTCGTCGAGCATGTCGTCAACCGGCGGTTCGGCCAGCAGACTCTGCCAGGTCCGCTGGTCGGGTTGAAAGAACAGGCCACGGTCACTCTTCCCGAGTTCCTGACCGCGACGAATACGTACTGGGTCGACCCGGTCACCGGAACCCCCGTCGACGAGACGCAGGACCAGACGATCGCGCTGGAAGGGAGCCACGGTGCCAGCAAGCTCGTGCTGCTCGCGGGCCAGTTGGCGCAGACTCCGGCCAGCGTCAGGGCGGCCGTGGCCAGCGCGGGCCAGTCCCATCGGAAGATCGAGTGGATAGATAACACCGGCCCGCTCATCGGGCTCCTGGCTGGCATCGTGGCGCTGGTCGGCGGCATCGCGCTGATCTGGCGGGCGGAAGAGCCATGGGCCCCTGCCTACGACGACGACGAAGTCGTCGACTTCGTCGACTTATCCGGGCGAACCAGCCTGGCCTGAACCGGTCCTTGGTGATCTTGCCGCGCCTATCCCGGCATGCTCTACTCGGGTGGGGAAGCGAATCCCGCAGCTCGGTCGCACGCCTGAGAACCGGAGGTCAGCGGTGAGTTTCTGGAATCGCGGCGAGGATGACCCGACCTGGATCGCGGTCATCGAGGCCGACGGCACCCAGGTCCCGGCGGGCGAGCTGCTCGGCCGCGCGAACCAGATCACCAGCGGACTGCGCGCCGCCGGCCTGCGGCCCGGCGACGGGATCGCTGCCCTGCTGCCCAACGGGGCCGCAGCCCTGGAGGTCTACCTGGCGGCACTGCAGGCCGGCTGGTACCTGACGCCGATCAACTGGCATTTCACCGTGCCGGAGGCCGCCTATATCATCGCCGATTGCGCGGCCAAGGCGTTCTTCCTGCACGAGCGGTTCGCGCAACTCGGGATGGCAGCGGCGGATCAGGCCGGGCTCGCCGCCGGCCGGCGGTTCAGCTACGGGACGATCCCTGGCTGCACGGCGGTAACGGACCTGCGCAGCGGCCAGCCGACGGACAGGCCAGCCGACCGGACCGCGGGGACGACCATGCACTACACCTCGGGCACGACCGGGCGGCCTAAGGGCGTACGGCGGCCGCTGTCGGGCCTGAGCCCCGAGGACGCCGCCGATCTGGGATCGGCGCTGCCGCAGATGTTCGGCGTGACCACCGGGCAGCCCAACGTGCACCTGGTGACCTCGCCGATCTATCACACCGCGGTAACCGTCTTCGGTGGCGGCGCGCTGCACCTGGGCCACACGCTCGCGCTCATGGACTCGTGGGATGCGCAGCAGGCACTGACGCTGGTAGAGCGCTACCGGGTAACGAACTCGCACATGGTGCCCACCCACTTCAAGCGAATGCTGAGTCTGCCTGCCGAGACGCGGCGCCGCTATGACCTGTCCTCGATGCAATGGCTCATCCATGCGGCCGCGCCCTGTCCAGTCGGGATCAAGCGGGCGATGCTGGAGTGGTGGGGGCCTTGCGTCTATGAGTATTACGCGGCCACCGAGGGCGGCGGGACGATCGCCACGCCGCAGGACTGGCTGGAGCGGCCAGGCACGGTCGGGTCAGCGTGGCCGGTCAGCACGGTGATCGTGACCGACGATGATGGCGCGCCGTGCCCGCCCGGCATCCCGGGCACCATCTACATGCGGATGGGCGAGGCCACGACCTTCGAGTACAAAGACGATCCGGCCAAGACGGCCGCGAACCGGCTCGGGGACCTGTTTACCGTTGGTGACATCGGCTATCTGGACGAGGACGGATTTCTGTTCCTCTGCGACCGGAAGGCCGACCTGATCATCTCGGGCGGGGCCAACATCTACCCCGCGGAGATCGAGGCCGAGATCATCATGCATCCCAAGGTCGAGGATGTGGCCGTCTTCGGGATCCCGGACGCAGACTGGGGCGAGCAGGTCAAGGCCGTCGTTCAGCCGGTCCCGGGGGCGGAGCCGGGCGACGACCTGGCGGCCGAGATCCTCGCCTCGCTCGACGGCAGGCTGGCCCGAATGAAGTGGCCCAAGTCGATCGACTTCACCGGCGCCCTGCCTCGCGATCCCAGCGGCAAGCTGCTCAAGCGCAACCTTCGCCAGCCCTACTGGGAAGACCACAGCAGCGTGATCTAGGCGCGGTTAGCTGGCGCCCGCATCGGCCACCTGAGCGAGGACGTCGAGAAGGCGCGTGGTCGCGGGCGGATCCGGTGGGTCGCCGTAGGTGACGGCGAAAACATGTCGGCGAGCGCCCGGCAGCGGAGTGGCCGTGATCCCCGGGTGCCGGGCGGCACGCAGGCACAGGCCCGGCAGGGTGGTCACGCCGAGTCCCGCCGCGACGAGGGCCTGGACGGCCACATAGTCATCGGTGGTGAAGGCCACGTTCGGCGTGAAGCCGGCCAGCGCGCACTGTCGGATCAGGTAGCTACGGCAGCGCTCGCAGCCGGCAATCCAGCGGTGGTCTGCGAATGCGGCCAGATCTGCAGTGGGCCGGCCCTCCAGGAGGTCCCCGTGCTGGCCGGCCCCGTGCTGGCCGGCCCCGCGCGGTGCAGCCCCGCCGTGCCCGGCCCCGCCGTGCCCGGCCCCGCCGTGCCCCGCAGCCGTGACCAGGTGCACCGGCTCGTCGAGCAGCAGGCGCCCGCGGGTTCCGTCCTCCGCCGCGCTGGGCGGCGCCGGGTCAGTGTCCTGCTGGTAGTGCTGGAAAATCAGGGCTACGTCCACATAGCCGGCCCGGAGCATTCGCACCGCCTCGGGCGGCTCTGCCTCGGTGAGCATGAGGTCCATGCCCGGTGTCTCGGCTTCCAGCCGTGCCGCCGCAGCCGGCACGATCGTGCCGAGCGCGGAGGGAAAGGAGGCCAGCCTGACCCGGCCCTCCCGCAGTCCCACGTGCGCGGCAAGCTCAGCCTCCGCGGCATCCAGTCGGCCGATGATCTCCTCGGCGCGCTCGGCCAGCAGCCGGCCGGCGTCGGTCAGGCGCACGCCGCGGCCCGCCCGCTGCAGCAGCCGAGCCCCGGTCTCGGCCTCCAGCCGGGCAATGTGATGGCTGATCGAGGGCTGGGCGTAGTTCAGCGCGCGAGCGGCGGCGGTGACCGAGCCGTGCCGCGCCACGGCGACCAGCACCCGGAGCCTGATCACGTCCAGCATCTGACAACTATAGATCGCCTTGCTGTGTCAGCCCCATCGCATCGACCTGGGCGAGGGTAACCGGTTGCCAGTCAGTGCCCGCCGTACGCCTGCGGGCTACAGTCCAGCCTCGGCCTTGACCTGCTCCCAGGGGATACCGGGACCGGGTTCAGCACGTGAAGCCAGGACAGCGGAGCGGCCGGCCAGGTCTTCAAGCAGTTCGGCGACAGCGCCGAACCCGGCATTATCCGCTACTGCTGACAGTTCCTCCAGCTCATCTGCTGACAGCCGTTCCAGTTCGGCAGCGAGCCCGGCGGGGACGAGGCCGGCCAGGCGCTGACCATGCTCGGTGAGATAGACCACCTGGCCGCGTGCCGCATCGCGTGCCGCATCTGCGACGCCGGGCGTGTCTTCGAGCGCCAGATCACTCATGTGCCTAGCCCGACTGCGGGCGGACCGCCTGCAGCTCAGGCCTCAGCCGGTGGCTGCCGGCCCGCCAGCAGCGGCGAGTCCGGCCGGCGCGGCGCCGGCCCGCCCGTGGCCTGCGAGCGCAGCTGCCTGCGCCGCCAGGCGATGCCCGACAGCGCTTCCAGCACCACCCGGTTGGCCAGGTAGGCGGTGATCTCCGCATGGTCGTAGGGGGGCGCCACCTCGACGACGTCGATCCCGGCCACGGGCAGTTCCATCGCGATCCGCCGGACCGCGTCCAGCAACTGCCGCCCGGTCAGGCCGCCCGGCTCCGGCGTCCCCGTACCCGGCGCCATGCCCGGATCCACGACATCCACATCGACCGACAGGAACACCCCGTCGCACTCGTCGGTCGCGATGGCGAAGGCCTCGGTCAGGCAGGCATCCAGGCCCCGCGTCACGACCTCGGTCATCTCGAAACTGCGCATCTGCTGGCCGGCCATCCAGGCCAGCGTCTCGGGCTCCGGCCAGTAGCCGCGCAACCCGACCTGCAGGAACCTGTCGCCGCGCACCGCGCCAGACTCGATCAGCCGGCGCATCGGCGTGCCATGCCCGTGCAGCGCCCCGAACTGGGTGTCACCGGTATCGGCGTGCGCATCAAAGTGGATCATCGACAGGCGTCCCCAGCCGACGTGCCGCGCCACGCCGGTGGCGTCCGGGAGCGCAACCGTATGGTCCCCGCCCAGGATCACCGGAATGGCCCCGCCCTCGCTCGCCGTCTGCACCGCCGCCTCCAGCCGGCGCAGGGATAGCTCGGTGTCACCCGACGGCATCTCCACGTCACCCGCGTCCGCCACTCGCATCTCCATCAGCGCGTCCACGCCGAGGGCCAGATGCGGCCGGGATCCGTCGTGCGGCAGGTAGTCGCAGAACCGGATGGCCTGCGGGCCGAACCGCGCGCCCGGCCGGTGCGACGTCCCGCCGTCGAAGGGAGCGCCGATGATCATGATGTCGGTGCCCGCCCAGGACGGCGGATCCGCCAGGTCGGCCCTGGGCACGCCCAGGAACGTGGCGTCCGGCCCGTACATCCCGCCCAGCCGCGCCATCAGCTCACCCTTCGTCAGCTCAACCCTCCGGCGGCTCAGCCGCAGTCGCACGACGATAGCGCGCTCCGGCGCCGCCCGCCGGAGCGAGCGGCGCCGGGCGCCGCACCGGCAGATCCTTAGCGGGCACCGGCCGAGACGGCGTCGCTGTTCTTGGCCGGGGGCTCGATCCCGCGGTCCTGATCTGCCGGGCCGCCGGGCAGGATCCGGGCGAGCGGGCGGGGGAGCCACCAGTTCGCCTTGCCCAGCAGTTCCATCACGGCCGGCACGAGCACCAGCCGGACCAGCGTCGCGTCGATCAGTACCGCGACGGCCAGGCCGAGTCCGATCTGCTTGACCGACACATTCGCGCCGAGCACGAAGGACAGGAACACCGCCACCATGATCGCCGCGGCGGCGGAGATCACCCGCGCCGAACTGGCCAGCCCGGTCGCGACCGACGTCGTGTTGTCGCCCGTGGCGTCGTAGGCCTCCCGGATCCGCGAGAGCAGGAAGACCTCGTAGTCCATGGACAGGCCGAACAAGATCACGAACAGGAACACCGGCACCCAGGTCGTCACCGGCATCCGCTCGGGGAACCCGAAGAGCTGATGCAGCCAGCCGTGCTGAGTGACCATGACCAGGACCCCGTAGGCCGCGCTGATCGACAGCAGGTTCATGACGGCCGCCTTCACCGCGACGGTCACGGACCGGAATACCACCATGAGCAGCACCATGGACACCAGGACCACGACCGCGACGAGCCACGGCAGGCGCTGGCCGATGACGTTGGCGAAGGCGACGTTGCCCGCGTTCGGCCCGGTCAGGTAGGCGCGGATCCCGGTGCCCGCGGTGGCCCGGGGCAGGACGCTGTCGTTGAGCGTGTTCACGAGCGTGTTCGTGGCCGGGTCCTGCTCGCCGGTGGCCGGGTAGGCGATCAGCATGGCCGCCTTGCCGTCGGCGCTGGTCACTGCAGGGGTCACGGCGGCGACCCCGGGCGCGGCTCGGAGCGCGGCAGCCAGTTGGGCGGTGCTCGCGCCGCCGGCCGGCAGCCGGGCCGCGACGATCAGCGGCGCGTCGAACCCCGGCCCGAATCCGGCCGCCATCGTGGCGTAGCTGGCATAGCCCATGGTGCCGCGGGCCTGGGCCGACTCATCCGGCATGCTCAGCTTCATGCCGAGCACGGGCGCGGCGAGCAGGAGGATGACACCCGTGGCGATGACGGCGGCCAGCGCGGGCCGGCGCTGCACGACCGCCGCCCACCGCAGTGCCCAGCCAGACCCTGAGTCATAACGGGCCGCTTTCCGCTGGCCGTGTCCGCGACGTGGCAGCCGCAGGCGGGACGGCTTGGCCAGCCGGGTGCCGGTGAAGCCCAGCAGCGCCGGGAGCAGGGTCAGCGCGGCCAGGACCGTCATGGCTACGGTCACCGCGGCCGCGACCGCGACGCCGTTCAGCAGCGGCTGGCGCAGGACCAGCAGGCCCAGCATCCCGATCGCCACGGTCGTTCCGGCGGTCAGCACCGACCGGCCCGCCGTGCGCATGGTCGTGACCAGGGCGTCCTGCGCCGCATGGCCGGATAGCAGGGACTCCCGGAACCGGGTGACGATGAACAGCGCATAGTCCACGCCGACGCCCAGCCCGATCAGCGACGCCACGATCGGGCCGAACGACGGCGCCGGGATGATGTGCCCGATCAGCGCGATCAGCGACAAGCCGCTGCCGATGCCGAACAACGCGGTCACGATCGGCAGGCCCATCGCCAGCACCGAGCCGAACGCGATGAGCAGCACGATCGCGGCCGCCCCCGTTCCGATGCCGTCGCTCGGGCCGCCGTAGGGCGTCTCCGCCAGGTCGACGACATCGCCGCCGAGGCTGAGGGTGAGCCCGCGCCCGGACGCCGCGGTGGCGTCGTGGATCAGGGCCGCCGTCTCGCTGCCCGAGATGCCACTCGCGGGCACCGAGAACTGGACGCTGGCAAAGGCGATGCGTCCGTCGCGGGAGATCTGGTCCGGCGCCCCGTACGGGCTGGTGACCGAGGTGACGCTGGCCGCGTGGGAGAACGGGACGAGCGCGGCTGTTATCCGGCTCCGGACAGCAGGTGAGCTGATCGGCTGGTTTGACCGGATGGCCAGCGTGAGGGTGTCGCCGGACTGCCGGTGGAAGTGCGCGTTGATCAGGGCCTGGCCGGGATCGGCGGTGCCGAAGTTGTCATCGGCCGGGGCGCCGAACCGGGTCCAGAGCGTGATCAGGCAGACCAGCCCGGCCAGCCACGTCACCGTGGTGATCCAGCGGTGCCGGTAACAGGCAAGCCCGACCCGGCCCAATGGTCCTGGGCGGTCAAGTGAGTACGACATGGAGCTCATCTCCTGCAAGCCACGGGAGGGGTGTTGCCCTCTAGCCTCGCCAGCAGGGCCCGTCACCGCGTCGTACGGCGGGAGGCAGTTCGCGAGGCCGCTACTCGCTACGGCGTACTCCCGGCGGAGTAGCGCCTGCGGCCCCGGCCAGGGCGCCTGAGCCCGAGGCCCGCCATGAACCGAGGTTGCGGTCGGCCTACTACGGGACTTGCGGGCCGCCAAAACCTGTCCGTTCATGATCACCGGGATCTGCCAGCCACGGCGACCGGGGCGAATCGGCTGGGTTTCTTGATCACCACCGTTTTTTCGCACATAACGCTGAAAAACGGTGGTGATCACCGGCGACCCCGGTTCCGGCCCAGCCCTAAGCCGTGCCTGGGGGCGACCGCAAGTCCCCGGCGGCGCCCCGGCGGGCGCCCCCGAGGGCGGACGGGAAACCGCCGACCCTGGCCGCACCGCCGCCCGCCAACCCCGCCAACCCCGCCAGTAACGCGACAGCCCACGGCGACTGGCAGATCCCGGTGATCA
>Ga0209839_10000537_pt1 | contig 19056 bp, 17 predicted proteins | sample OrgsoiDNA2013050_FD_185800 | JGI IMG/M metagenome (GOLD analysis project Ga0209839, IMG submission 185800) | Permafrost soil microbial communities from the Arctic, to analyse light accelerated degradation of dissolved organic matter (DOM) -... | ecosystem: Environmental > Terrestrial > Soil >... | reverse complement strand
GCTCATATACATACCTTCACGACATCGCGCGATGGAAGATCGAAATGCGGCACCACAGCCCCGATCAGCGCAGCGTCACTCCCGAGGCGTGCGGGCACAATCTCAACCACACTATGCCTCTCGACAGATACGGCCTGGTTAGCGAGCACGCTGCGCAGGCGCGCCAACAATAGATCGCTCGCACCAAGGACGGCACCGTTGAGAATAAGCATCTCCGGCTCGAAAAGGCCAATATACTTTATAATAGCGCTTCCCAGCCAGCGACCAAGCTCGCTGTAGATCTGCAGCGCAACGCTGTCGCCACGCTCCGCCTCCTCCGCCAGCAACTGCGCGCTGAAGTACTCGCGGTTGAGCAGGCGCTGCGTCAGGCTGGTCTCATCGCCGCGCCGCAGTGCTCGCTGGACCATCTTCTGCATTGCATCGGTCGAGACCAGTGTATTGATACATCCGCGCTTCCCACAACTACAGCGCGGCCCACTGGCCGCCACGGGGAGATGACAGACGTGACCCATATAGCCCTGTTCAGATCGCTCAAGCTGCCCATCCACGACCAACGAGGCACCAACCACCGCGTTGACTGTGAGGAAGAGCAGGCGCTGAAAACCCTTGCCCACGCCAAAACGATGCTCGCCCAGAATCGCCGCATCAACGTCCACGAGCAACTGGGCTGGCAGATGGTAGCGCGTTTCAAGGTAGTCACAGAGCGGGAAGCCGTTCAGCGAGGGCAACAATGAGACATTAAGGGGACGCCGCTGTGCGGCATCAAGGGTACCAGGAATGCTCACGCTGATGCCACAGATAGTCAAACCATCTGCCCGTGCAGCGGTCAACAGGTCGTCAATAGCGCGCACATACGGGTCAAGGGTCGCAGATGCTGGACGCCCCCTCAACGTCTTCGCATGCGAACGCTGTATCACTCGTCCATAATAATCAATCAGCGCAACGGTTGTCTTCCCGCTACCAACCTCTATACCGACCGCTACGCGTCTATCCCTATGCATTGGCTGACACCTGCGATTCCGAATTCTAGCATTTATCTAGAACGTTTGTTCTTGTTGTAACAGGTCTACAGCAATAGATACGAGGACACTAACACAGTTTATGTAATCAGAGTATAGCGAGCCTTTAGAACGTTTGTCAAGACATTTGTTTGAGACATTTGTACCAGGATGGGAGCGGGGGCATGAATAGCACTATGGCAATCTCTCTTTCGGCGTGGTACAGTAGGACAATAAGCATTTTCATAGCACAAGTGCAGAGCAAGCAAGGAGAGTAACTATCGTGTCTGGAGCTTACAGGCCTGAAGATAGACGAGGGCAAAAGCCGTCGAAGTCCCCCATTCTCGGCCAGGGTCATGGACTGTCCGACGAAGAAGGCCAGATGATTCAGCAGATGATCCGCGAGGAGCAGCATACTTCGCGTGAACTTTATATTCCACAGGAGGACCTGTCCAGCGAGGCGACCACGCAACTGTCTCCCGAGGTTGCGCGCGTGGTCGAGGCCAGCAAAGTATACCTGGTCCTCCAGATGTTCAACCGCGACTACCTCTATGGGCAGGGTCGCTTCGACGAATACAAGGACGGGATGCTCCTCAAGTGGGGCGATGGCTATTCGCGCAAGCATATCTGGATGACGGTCGAGAACGGCAACCTGGTCTTCGAGACAAGCCATTTCAAGAAGTGCGACAAGCCCTATTGCGACGGCCACCGCCACATTCTGACACCCGATCTCTATAGCAATATCGATGTGATCAATCAGGAGCTGGGAGATCTTTTCCGCCGCCCGGTCTATGAGCGCTCAGAAGATTAGGATAGAGAAAACATTGGCTATCAGTATTCTCGCCTTAGAAAAAGATCTCTTCTTCTCCGTGAAGATACGCGATACACTGCGCCATCACGCTATGGAGGCGACGACGGTACGCACGCTCGCCGCCTTCGAGCAGCGCCTGACGGGCGACGAGCCTCCGCAACTGGTCATCATCAACACGGCTACACCCGGCGTCGATTGGGAGGCCGCGATCCGCTCCGCCCGCGCTCAGCATATTCCTGTGCTCGCCTTCGGTTCTCACATGGACCTGGAGGCACGCGCGAAAGCGCTGCAAGCGGGAGCGCAGCGCGTCGTCGCGAACTCAAAGTTCACAAGCGACATGCCGGGCCTGGTTGCCCGCGTGCTGAACACGCCGCCGGGTAGCACAGAGCAGGCTGCCGATGACGCAGAGGAGTAGGCTCCATAGAGCTATACCTGTGACACAAGCATCCTCTGTACCAGGCGATAGCCAAACGGAACAAACAAAAGGCCATAGCCCAGAGGGCGTTTTTCGTAGGCGAGATCCTGGCGTCGATAGCTCCAGCGCGGGCGGAAGAAGGTGCGATGGGAGGTATGAGGAGGTGAGACGATCTGTCGAGTGGAACGATAGCGCGGTCGATGGGCAATACGTCGGCTCATGCAACTGCCTTTCTTAAAGATAGCTTGTATATCTCAAATTCCAGCTTCCTGACGAGCGAGAAAATATCGTAGACACATTCTCTTCTACTATCATATACAATTCTTTTCCAAAGTGCAAACATTCGTACGACGAATCCCTGGCTCTTCAATTGCTTCCCTTCTGGCTTCTCGCCGTATCAGAAGCAGAGCAGTTGAAGGGTCACCGAGGTAACTTTTTTGTTGACAAATACTATGCCATATTCTATATGTTTTGGTTAATTTTTGCGGGCTTGCAGCTCGCAAAAAAATCAACGGCGAAAATACGAAAAAGCAAACAGAACAACACCTGACATAATGTTTATAGTCAGGCGTTGTCCTATCTGCCGTTACTTATATGCTTGCTCTTTTAGTGGCCGCAACCGCAACCGCGAGCCTGGCCACCGTCATCGGCGGTCTTGAAGGAGTGCCCACAGCCGCAGCTTGAGACAGCGTTTGGATTGTTGACTGTAAAGCCAGCGCCCATCAGACTGTCTACATAATCAACTTCGCTCCCGACGATATATCCATAGCTCATCTCGTCGACAAGAACTTTGAAGCCCTCCACCTGGATGCTGGTATCGCCCTCTTGCTCTTCGTCAAGGGTCATACCATACTGGAGTCCAGAGCAACCACCACCAGCGACGAAGACGCGCAGGCCAAGACCAGGCTCGTTCTCCTGCTGGAGAAGTTCGCGTACTTTGTCTGCCGCGGCAGAGGTCATAGTTAATGTCTGTGTCTCGATCGCTGATTCCTGGATTCGCTCGATCATTGCTTATTCACCTCTCAGGAGGGGCATGTAACAAACCCCTCAAGTACAGTTTTAGGAGTAGTTGACATCCTCCCCTGCTTTGAAAACGGGGGATCCCCACCCTCGCGGATGAGAGTTCCTGCTTCCTTGAGAAGGGCCTTCCCTGGTTGCCATTCAGGTTTGGTCTTACGATCTCTCCACAGGCTTTTTTGTCCGATCCCGCAAGCCCTGCGGTACGGTCTCAATCTCCTGTTCATCAGGAACGTGTTTCTTGTTCCTGGCCATCGAAAGAGAAGTGTACAGTGGTTGACACGCTCATGTTTTTACCCAGGGAACCAAATGACCCTGGAACCCACAAGCACTCTTCTGTTCTCAATATACTATGTGGACAGAGTACCGTCATGTAGAACAGTATATCCTACAAAAAATGAAGCGTCAAGGCGGGAAGCGCAGAACACTCCCGTCATAAACCAAAACGCTGCTGCACCTTGATAATATTCCCGAGCAGTGATGGAGCATCGGGAGGTGTACCAAAGAGGGTTTCGTTACGGCGCTCCTGCCCCCCTGCCACCAATCTGGTGATGATATTGGAGGCCGACCAGCCCTGCGCCATTAGATGCGCCCCTAGCGCGCTGATGATGGGCGTGGCGAACGACGACCCGGACCAATCAGCCCAGCCGCCGCTATTCTGCTCGCCGCCGGGAAAGTTTGGCGATAGATAGAGGCCGCGTATGGCGTCTGGCAGAGCGTTGGTATCGGTCGCTCCGTAGCGCTCACCGCCAAAGGTGGCTACCCCCGAGTCCAGCGGCGGGACATTGACGGCGTTGGCGAACGTCGAGGGCATAAAGGCGCTATTGACTGAGGTGACGCTGAGGGTACTTTCGTAACGGGCGGGCGCGCGCGGCGGACGTGGCGGCAGGCCCTGCTCGCTCGCGCTACTGGAGTCGTTTCCAGCGGCAGCGACGATGAGCGCTCCGTGGCTGTACAGGCTTTCAAATAAGAGGCGCAAGCCCTCTTCGATATGGTTCAGCACACGCGTCACGCCATTCAGCTGCGTCGCCGTCCACTGCCGGTTCTCGAACCAGATATATGGAAGCCGCCGGATGTCCGGCATGATCGTCAGGCTGAGGTTGATGACGAGCCGCCGGATGGAGCCAGAGACCATCTCGCGCTCGAGGTCGGTCAGAGCAGCGAACAGGCTGTACAGGTCGCTGCCACCGTAGTCGTTGAGGACGCGTACCAGGCGGATGCGCGCGCGCGGAGCCACATCACGCAGCAAGCCCACAACCGAGACACCGTGATCGGGCATGACATAATAGCGCGCGTCGCTGGAGTAGCCGCGCCCGGTCCGCACATCATTGGTCAGCGGATAGCGATCATACTCGACAGTGAAAGAACCATCCTCGTTGCGCAGGTCGTTCGCCAGGCGCTGCAAAAGCCAGTTGCGCCGCCATTCCGGTCGCGTGGCGGCGCTGCGAATACGATCGGGATGCGGCGCGGTATCCAGGACAGCGATCAGTACGTCATCCGCGCCCCTCGAGTCCAATGGAATGCCCTGGTCCAACAGCCTGACATGCCAGCCAAGCAGCGCGTTCCCCGGCGAGGACACATCCAACGTTGGGGCTGGTCGTGGTGGTAACGCCGGTCCCCCATCGCCATAGAAGAGGGGTGCAGCGGTCACGAGCCAGTTTGGCATGGCGGAGACGATATGCAGTCCTACCTGCGCGAGATGCTCAAGATGGCCCTGCAGGTAGGAGAGCGCCAGCGGCAACGGATCGCTCACCGTCGGGTCGCTATGGCGCGCGTGAAAAAAGATAGCGATGAGCGGCTGCTTGCGATGCAGACCAAAAATAAACGAACGGCGGCGGATAGGTGGCATTCCCGGCGTATCGCTCCACCGCCCATAGCTGCCGTAGGGCTCTAGCGCGAGGTTGTACTGCGCCAGGAACTCATTTAACTGGGCACGCACCTGCTCAACTACTAACTCCTGTGCATCATCGCCAGGAATACGCGGCAAGCGAACAATCACGACCATTTCGCCGGGAACCCAGTGAAATAATTCCTCTGGAGTCCCCATAAACTCTGTTGAACTACGAGACATGCACGAAAATCCCCCCACTGTTTGTCATCGAAGTGTGTGCGGCGCTGCTTGCTCTGGTGGACGCAGCATAGGTCGAAGCGAAAAACGTTTCCTGGCGTTGTATTATATCTTAAAGCAGAGCAAGAGACAAATAACGGAGTTCGATGCCCTTCCAGATGTCGAGCGCAGAGTCGCCCGTGGCGACTACGATTTCTTTTCGAGCGTTGACGTTGAGTTATGGGAGCTTGTACAGGAAGCGCAACGCAACGGCTTTATCCTTGCATGGAACTGGGATGGACAGGACATTGTGTACACCTGCGAACAGATGTCTCCAGAGGATCATGCAGCTTTTTTGGCAGAAGAGCAGGAAATACTCCTGGAAGACCTGAAATGGAGGTCTTCGCAGGGACTGATTGAGCCGTGAAGGTACGCGAAGAAACTACAAAACGAGGCTGGATCGAACAGACCAGCAATATGTGGTGATACTGACCAGGATCTGTCTATATTCGGGTAGATTAGAGAGAACAGCAAAGCCGTGTCGTATTATAAAGGAGTTTATATTATGTATAACCAACGTCTCTGCAACACACTCATTGAGCTAGTACGGATTCCGAGCACGTCGGGCCACGAGGAACAGGTACGCGCATATCTACAGCAACAACTCGCGGACCTGGGACTCACGTCGTCCGTCGATAGCCTGGGCAACCTCGTCGCCACGCTTCCCGGTGAGGGCAGACCGCTCCTCCTCAACGCCCACATGGACCGCGTTCCTCCTGGGCTTGGGCACGAGCCAGTTCTGCGCGCTGGCGTCCTTTACAGCGATGGCACCACCAATCTAGGGGCCGACGATGCCGCCGGTATCGTCGTCATTTTAGAGGTGCTGAAGCGTACCCTTGAGCAACAGCTTCCTCACCCACCGCTCGTGCTCGTCTTTACAGTACAGGAGGAGGCGGGCATATGTGGAGCAAATGGCTTCGACGGCTCAGCATGGCATGTCAGCGATGGCATTGTCTTCGATAACGCCTTCGAGGCAGGGGTGGTCGTCTCGCAGGGAGCCGCCTACGAGGCATTCGACGTGAAAATCTCTGGTCGCACGGGGCATCCAGGCAAAGACCTCGCGCAGACCGTCAACGCGCTCGCTATCTTCCGCGCCGCCGATTATCTCTCCGGATCCCTGGCTCACGATCAGACGCGCATCAATATTGGGCGCATCAGCGGCGGGAGCGCGCGCAACGCGGTGCCCGCTTCTCTCATCCTCGAAGGCGAACTGCGCAGCTTCGCATCTGAACCTATACGCGATGGCTATAAGCAGTCCATACGTATCGCCTTTGAGCAAGCGGCACAGCGTTTCGGTGGTCGCTGCGAAGTCACCTTCCAGACGCATTCCAAGGGCTACAAGGTAGATACAGACGAGCCGCTCTTAAAAACCTATCAGGCCGCGCTGGCCCGACGCGGAGTGGAACTCGCACTCAGGCCCACGTTTATCGGCAGCGATGCCAGCGGCTTCCGCTCTTCGATGCGCGTGTTTACCGTCTCTACAGGCGTCGTTAATGAGCATTCCGTGGAGGAATACGTGGCCCTGGAGCCACTGGAGCAGCTGGTAGAGGATACGCTAAAGGTATTGGAGTTGTGGCGAGAGGAGCAAAGCCAGGGGTGAAGTTCACCTTCGCTAACATGTCTCCTACCAGGCTGCGCGCAGGTTTAATGCATGACCCCCAGCAGAATCGCTCCATGCAAAATACCCATAGTCAGGACCGGGTCACCAAAGAAGTGCGTCATGCCATGAGCGATGGTACCAGGAGTGAGGCTGCGTTTGCCAATCACGAAGATGACGGCAATGATGCCAAACAAGATCATCGAGCTGAGGCCATAAAAGAGCGAGTAATGCAGTCCGATAATACCATGATAGCCGCCCATAAAAATTGCCGAGGCGATGACCTGGAGCCAGGTCGGGATACCACCGCGTCGCAGTTGTTCCATAAAAAAGCCACGCATCGCCAGTTCTTCGCCGAAGGCAAGGAAAAGCCCGATGAGCATCATAAGCGGGCGCTCCCAATTCAGCGTAAGGAAACTTTGCAAGGGATGAGGTTCCCGAATATACGATGCAACTACCCAGAGTGCGCCGTAGATGACCGCGATGATGATGGCAGTCACCGTGGTTGGACGCCCCCACCCCAGGTCAAAAAGCGTCTCACCATGCCTGCGCTGCCAGAGCACAATGAGGCCTACGATAACGACCATCATGATGCCAAAGCTGATATCCAGGTAGAATGAGGCCAGGAGAAGGTTGTTTGACATCGTGCTTGCCAGGTAATTAGTGACCAGGCCAAAATTTACCAGGCCGAGCAGCCAGAGAAGGACGACGATGCCAAGGGCGTTACGCCAGGCGATGAGTGGCGAAAGTGAGGGTGCCGATGTTGATGTGGTAAGAGTGTGTTGGTTCATGCATAGGCTCCTTTCGTATTAAAACCTTCTCGTTCAATGGGAATTTGCAACTCGGTAAGCGGTTCGCCTTTCTGCGGAGGTACGCGCAGGTAGATACAGCGGCCCGGACCAATGCTATAGCAACCATTGGCCTCTATCCAGGTCATAAGGGCAATATGGGCATCCCACAGCCCGTCATAGCCGCCCTGGAGCAGCAAGCAGGCCATCGTGCTGCTCCCCGGCAATTCACCTATAGTCACGCGCTCGGGCGGGAAAAGTGCCGCCTTCGCTAGCAGCGATGGTTCTACCTCTGCGGCCATTTCGATGTCGATACGCTCGTTCTGGCTCTCATACGCTGTCTCGTGATAGATACTGCACCAGCGGCCACTGATCGTGCCGCCTAGCCGACTAATCCAGGTGTATACCTCAAAGGCAAGTTCGCGGCATTGCTGATAGAGATCGTTCGTGATGGGGATAATTCCGCGTGCCGAGGCAATAGTCTGTGGCTCAACAGGCTTTACCAAAATATCATAATCTTGCGGCAGATCTTCCCGTTCGATCTGTCGCAGGCGCACTTTGACACGTTCCAGGCGTTCCTGTTCCTCCTGAATTACATTCGCCAGTTCTGCCTCTTTCAGGCGTAACATGCCGCGAATTTCGGCGGATGGGAGGTTCTCGTTCAGCATAGAGCGAATCTGGTTCAGGGTAAAGCCCAGGTCTTTAAGCGCCAGGATGCGGTTGAGTCTGGGTAACTGGTCTATAGTATAGTAGCGGTAACTGGTAGTAGCATGCACCTGTTCCGGTTTAAGCAGGCCAATTTCATCGTAGTGGTGCAGGGTTTTGACCGAAACTCGCGCAATTTTCGCGAAATCGCCAATCCTGAACATAACGTCTCTCCTCGATCCAACATTGTCGTAGTAGTGATCTTGCTGGTACGACTATACAACACTCCGGTTGCCGGAGGGTCAAGAGTGTTGTGTGGCAATAGCAAGGATCATCGAGGAACTTGTAGAGGAAAACAAAATTTTAGAGGGAGGTAAGCAGGTGGCTGACTAGCAGCTACCTGGCTCTTCCTCGCCCGTGCAAACCTTCTTTGCGCTCTTGCTATTCTTGCCCTGCTTGCCGTTCTGGTTAAAGGCGTAATTCACGCATACGAGCACCCAGCATACGGCGATGAAGCCCCAGACCAGACCGATGCTGGCCCCCTCGCTTCCTTTGGTGACGCCCAGGAACAGCGCCAGCACTAACAGGCCAAACAGCATGACCAGCGCGCTGACCGAGACGATAGCCAGCAACAGGCGCGCATGGACAAACGAGCTTCTCTCCCGTTCCAGCTCACCTTTTATCCTGCGCACCAGCATATCTGCAAACTGCTCGTCGCTATCGTCGCTGAGCTCCTGTCCGCGCTCGCCGATGTCCTGGTAATTCTCGCCCTCGTAGCGACCATAATATTCTGTCTGCTGCATGATCGTGTGTTCCTTCCGTCTCGTAGAGAGGGGCCTATACTTGATTACTTCCCTGGTACGATAAAGAAGGTGAAAAGGTTCGCACTCTCCAGGCCCCATTCATAGGCATAAAATCGTGTCGCGACGTGTTACAATAGATGAAATATATTCATGTCTAATACAAAGCGAGGGACACATAGTATGGCACAGGTTTATGGCGTTATCATCATCGGCTCCGGACCAGCGGGCTATACCTCGGCGATCTACGCGGCACGCTCCAACCTCTCGGTCTTGATGTTTCAGGGCTACCAGTTGGGCGGCCAGCTGATGCAGACGAGCGAGGTGGAGAACTATCCAGGCTTCGAAGAGGGCATTCTGGGACCAGAGATGATGGACAAGTTTGAGCAGCAGGCGCGCCGTTTTGGGGCGGAACTGATGCCGGAGGATGTTACCTCGATCGATTTCAGCAAGCGCCCATTCACGGTCTGGACCGATTCCGGCACGTACCAGTCCGAGGCCATTATTATCGCGACGGGCGCGAGCGCGAAATGGCTGGGTCTGCCCAGTGAGAAGCGCCTGCAGGGTCGCGGCGTCACAGCCTGCGCAACCTGCGATGGCTTCTTCTTCAAAAACAAAGATGTCGTGGTGATCGGTGGTGGCGATACCGCGATGGAGGAGGCGCTCTTCTTGACGCGCTACGTCAACCATGTAACGCTGACTCATCGCCGCGATACCTTCCGCGCCAGCAAGATTATGCAGGAGCGCGTGCGCAAGAATCCCAAGATCGACGTCTTGATGGAGAGCGAAGTGATCGACGTACTGGGCGATAACGCCGTAACGGGCGTACGAATACGCAACACGCGCACGGGCGAAGAGATGAGCCTGGAGGTACAGGGCGTCTTCCTGGCTATTGGTCACCAGCCCAATACCGACCTCTTTAAGGGCATCATCACTATGGATAAGGTCGGCTATCTCGTTCCGGTCGAACACACAATGACCAACATCCCCGGCGTCTTTGCCGCTGGCGATGTTACCGATCATCGTTACCGTCAGGCTGTTACCGCCGCTGGCGATGGCTGCCGCGCCGCGATCGATCTAGAACGGTGGCTGGAGAGCCAGGGCGAGCGCGTCGGCGTCGAGAACTGGAACTAATGCTTCAACACAACAGGCTCATCTTTATCAGGATGAGCCTGCCTCTCGTTATCCCCTCTTTTAATAATATTTTGCCTTGATGATATCTCCATCATTTCTCGTATAAAATACTCAATAATGCAATAAAAATACTCAGAATCAGGTATATACAGAGATAAATTGATGTGGTACCATGGTTGCGCTTTGAAAGACTATTTGTGGCACATTGCGGCCCATATAAGAGAGGTGCACTATCATGGACATTCCCGAACAGACAGGAGCCATCAGCGCTGATGCCCCTTCGGCTCTCCGTCCCGTTTCTCTCTTCGAGCAGATCAATATCAACGTCTTCTGGCTGGCAAACCAGTTCCACTGGAACGCGATCATTGCGGTCATCATTCCTAGCATGGTCGCCAAACTCCTCGATCCCGCCCGCAAGGATATCAACCTGCCGCTGGTTGTGATCTGGGGCACGCTCGTCGCGGTCGTGGTCAATCCTCTGGTCGGGGCGCTCTCCGACTACGCGACGTTTCGCCTGGGCCGCCGGCGTCCTTTTATGCTTATCGGCACCGTCGCAAATGTGATCGTCCTGGTTTTTTTCGCCTTCACGCCAGCGCTCAATCGCGGCATCCTGCTCTTGAGCATGGCTGTGCTCTTTTTCTTGTTGCAGTTCAGCAATAATCTGGCGAACTCGCCGTGGAGCGCGATCATCGCAGATAAAGTGCCGGTGCAGCAGCGCGGCCTGACCGCTGGCATCAACGGGGTCTGCCTCCTGCTCGGCACGGCCCTCGGCTCGGTTGTGGCCGGTCTTATCGTCAATAAACAGGACGCGCTGCCAATGTATAGGAACGAGATCGTGCAGATCTTCCTGCTCATCGCGGCAGTCCAGACCCTCGTTGTGGCCTATACGGTCCTGACGGTCAAAGAGATTCCGCTGCCACGGGAGCAGCACGTTGCCTTGCAGATTCGCCCGTTCCTGCGCAAGTTCTTCTTCAAGCCCTCGCGCTATCCCGACCTCTCCTGGGTTCTATTGGCACGCCTGCTAATGATGATGGGCATCTGGGGCGTCTTCTATTTCTTGCAGTACTATGCCGATGATGTCCTGCACGTCGCGGGCGAGCAGTTTATCGGCGGCGTCTTTCTCCCCGTCCTGCTGGGGGCTGCGCTGCCAACCTCGATTATCGCGGGCTGGGTGTCAGACCACTGGGGGCGCAAGGGGCTGGTCTATCTGGCGGGCACGGTGATGACGGTCGTGTGTATCCTCTTTATTGTGCTCCAGAATCCAACCGGAGCTCTGATCGCCGCTGTCTTCTTCGGTATCGGGTATGGTGCCTATACCAGCGTCGATTGGGCGCTCGTCGCCGATGCCCTGCCACCAACCGATGAGGCGGGGAAGTTCCTGGGCATCTGGTCGGCCATGGGCATTCTTCCGCAGGTCATCGGCATTAGCATCGGTGGCATCCTGCTCCAGGCACTACAAGGGATGCCCAACCACTTCGGCTATACGGTGCTCTTTCTGGTGACAATCGTCTATTTCGCCCTCGGAACTGTTGTGATTTTCCAGGTCAAAGGTGTAAAATAAAAGCAAGCAAAAACGATTTTTTTTGCAAGTTACCAGTGAGCCACCTCAAACGTCTGATTACTTAAATGATGCACCAGGGAATGATGCAGGAAGGTACCTCTGCTGAGGATGCCTGGTCTCATTCCTATGAACTGAGCGAGCAGGTTCATAGCGAGCTTGTCAGAGAGACTCCTCGCATTGCCGTGTAACGTTATTACACGGCAACCGTCTTTTCTGGCAAGGATTATGATATACTATATGTTCTATTCAGCGACAAAGCTGCCAACACAACACGAAGCATAGCGCTATATCACTACACGTATACAGCTATGCGTTGTGTGGTATTTACACGGGAGATTTACAATATTGTAAATCTCCCGTGGCTAATTTTGTATTTCTGATCGAAGCAGATCAGAACAGGAGTTAATCAATGAGCAGCAAGCAGCGGAACACCGCCCACATCCGCCAGCAGGCTTCCACCAGTTTCAAAGGAGCATCTGTGACGATGACAACGCTTTTAACCAGGTCTCTCCAAATCTTCCCCTCTTCCCTGGTCGGAAGACTGGCTTTTTGCGGGAGAAACATTCTCTTCTCAACCTTCGGCATGCAACGATCTGCCATAGCCAGAGCGACACCTCCTATGAAAAATGCCTTGCCCCAGGAAGCCCCCACCGGGCCAATTACGCCGATCGTTATTCCTGCCGCTACCTACCTGGGGATAGAGGAACGGGAAGATATGCTCACCATCGCCGAGGCGAGCGGCGATACGACGGCCATACATATGCGGCCTCTAGCAGAGGAAGGCGCGGAGACGACGCTGTTCTCCTGGCTGCAACAGAGCACGCAGGAACGCAATCTGAAATTTATCGCCGCCGCTCTGAGCAAGAAAGATGCGCTTAGCCGCGTCGCCTCGCAGTTGTGGCTGCTGGAAGACATCGTTCCCTATGTGCTCGCACAGCAAGATGAAGACTACCGACCAGGCGTCGACGATATGGCGCGGATGATCGCAGCGAACTTCGATGCCAACAACATCGTTTATACGAAGCTCGATGCTGCGAATGAGGTACAGGTCGCCGAACTGGTGACGCTGGCGGACTACCAGCGCGTGACTGCGCCGGAGGATTTTGCGCTGCTCACTCACCTGGCCCAGGATTTCAAGGGCAAAAGGCTGGTCTTTATTAACGCCACTCCCCAGGGTGGCGGCGTCGCGCTGATGCGTCACGCGCTGATCAGGCTGCTCCGCCTGCTCGATGTCGATGCCCACTGGTACGTGCTGCATCCTGATAAAGAGGCGTTCGATATCACCAAGCCGAAGTTCCACAACGTGCTACAGGCTGTGGCTGCGCCTGGAACAGAGCTGAACGCACACGATGAAGAGATCTACAATTCCTGGATCGCTGAGAACGCGGTGGCCTTCGAGGACGTGTTCAAGGCATCAGATGTGATCGTTATCGATGATCCACAACCATCTGGCCTGATTCCATACATTAAAAAGGCCAATCCAGCGGCGAAGATTATCTACCGCTCCCATATTCAGATCGTCGCCAGTCTGGCAAGCCAGGAGGGGACGCCGCAACGCACAACGTGGAACTTCATCTGGGATAAGGCGAAAGAGGCGGAGTGCTTTATCAGCCATCCGATGAAGATGTTCATTCCCGCTGATGTGCCCGCCGAGAAGATCTACTACATGCCCGCAACAACCGATCCTCTGGATGGCCTGAATAAGCCGCTGGACGAAGAACAGATGGATTACTACATGGGGCTGTTCAACCAGATGCTGCTGCAGGAGGAACAGACGCCACTCGATGAGGCGCGACCATATATCATCCAGATCGCGCGCTTCGATCCTTCCAAGGGCATTCCCGATGTGCTGGAGTCGTACAGAAAACTGCGCCTCACGCTGGAAGAGAACAACCAGGTTCTTCCGCAACTGGTCATCACTGGCAACGGCTCGATCGACGATCCAGACGGCATCCCCATCTACAACCGGGTCATGGAGATCCTCCATTCGCACGCGTTCGCGCATTTCGCCGATGACATCAAGGTGTTGCGTCTGCCCCATATCGATCAGTTGCTGAATACGCTGCTGAGAAGAAGCGTTATAGTACTGCAACTCTCGACCAAAGAGGGCTTCGAGGTGAAGGTGACGGAAGCGCTTATGAAGGGCAAGCCGGTCGTGGCCTATCACACCGGAGGCATTCCGCTGCAGATTCAGGATACGCTCAACGGCTACCTGGTCGAGGTCGGCAATACGACCCAGGTTGCACAGCACCTCTACGATCTGCTCGTCGATCCGGTGCATTACAAGAACATGAGCCTGGCTGCTACCAATCTGGCAGGTAAGGACTACCTGACCGTGCCGAACGCGATCTGCTGGCTCTATATGGCTAGGCTCCTGCTGAGTGGGACTGAGGTCAATGGCAACTACCAGTGGGTACGAGCCCTTGCGCAATCCTACAGCCAATCTGAAAATGAATAAGTAGCTCTGACTCCTCGCCGCTACGCGGATCGCATCTGGTTTTAAATGAGATACTGGCTGGGAAGTGGCTTAGAGCCTATCTCAGCCAGTATTCCACGCAAAGTTTCTCCCTAAGCGGATTTCTCCATCCTCAGTGTAAGAAATCCGCTATATGTATGCAAAATTGTCAAGGGAGCAATCTGGCTTGACATTTCACATTTCCGTAGGATATACCTCCATTATACGAATACATAATTCCGCATGATAAAAATGAGAGAAAGGAAAAGGCTCCATGCTGCGCTTTGACCTGAATATTTCCATTCTCCTGAAAGAGGTTCCGTTTTTAGAGCGCTTCGCACGTGCCGCCGCGCTCGGTTTCACGGCTGTAGAGTTCTGGTGGCCGGACAACGAAGCGCTCGCAGCGGTTGCCGCGCAGCTCCAGGAAACTAACCTCAAGGTCGCGCTGCTGAACATTGATGCAGGCGATATGGCGGCTGGCGAGCGCGGCTACTGCAACGATGCTCGTCAGCAGGAACGCTTCCGCCAACAGGCTGATCTGGCCATCGACTTCGCGGCCCAGATCGGCTGTCCCCAGCTCAACGTCCTGGTTGGCAATATGCTGACGGACCGGAGTCGCGAGGAGCAGTTGGAGACGGTGCGCGAGAATCTGGCATGGGTGGCGGAGCGTGCGGCCAGGGCTGGTCACGGCGTGGTTGTCGAGTCGCTCAATGCTTTTGAAAATCCCCGCTACCTGCTCACCAATACGCGCGATACGCTGGCGCTGTTCGCTGAGGTGAAGCATCCCAATCTCAAATACCAGTACGATATTTATCATATGCAGCGCATGGAGGGCAATCTTATTGCAACACTGCGCAAGTACATAGAGCTGATCGGACACATTCAGGTGGCGGACTCGCCCGCGCGCCACGAGCCCGGCACCGGTGAGATCCACTATCCTCACGTTCTGGCAGCTCTTGATGAGCTCGCATATCAGGGCTACGTCGGCCTGGAATACAATCCAACAACCACATCCGAGGCCAGCTTTGCATGGTTGCCTCTAGAGCACAGAGGCAGCGCCGCCATAAGCGACCTGCGCCTGTAGACTGGCTCGTAGCGTTCACAGCTCGTATGGGCATACAGTATTCTCATCGGTATCCAGCCCCAGAATGGGAAATGGAAAAAGCCTGCGTGCTTGCTGTACTGCCTCCAGGACCGTTTCCTGGCTCTTGTAGAGCCAGGGAAGGTATCCGGTCCATCCCGTGGCCACATCTCAGCCCATTTGGCGGCGGAGAGCAACCGCATTGTGCCCAGCATGGGAGAGCTCACCCCACATGGCCCCGTACCCACCCGAAAACTGTGACCTCGCTGTATGGCTGTTGCCGCTCACTGTGATCGCTTTGGGAGCCGTTGATCCTATTCTTTTTCTAGAAAGCTCTTGGGGTTTCCTCATACAGTTGTGGGGAGATCAAAGAGCACCGTTGGCTCTCAGGAGCACCATCATGAGTATCCATAATGATCGTCAGCTCACACAGAAAGAGACAAGACAATCCATTTACGGGCAAGAGACGATCGCGCAGCCGATGAGGCTTCCCAGGCAGTCTCCGCCTCCACCACCGCCGCAGCCTCCACAGCGGAAGCGTGAGCGCTGGTTCTTCGTGAGCGCTCTGCTCATCGTCCTCGTGCTTGTCTTAGTCCTGGGAAGCGTTGTTGGGGTGCAACTTGCCAGCCGTCCAGCCACTCAGGCGCAGCCTTCACCAACAGTTGCCGCCACAGCTGCCCCAACCTCAGCCGCCACTTCCTCATCTACTCCATCGCCATTTCCCTCGCCCACCCTTGTCCCAACCCCCGCTCCGACTGCAACGCTGGCGCAACGCATCGACACCTATATCGACCATCTGACACCAACCCGGCAGATCGGCCAGATGCTCATGTTGCCCGTCTATACCAACGGCTATACATCCGCACTGAACCAGCCTCTACAGCAATGGGAGATCGCCAACGTCATCATCTACAACCAGTACAACGGCGGGCCACTGATGCCCACCACGCTCTCCGCCTTCACGCAGCTGGTGCATAATCTCCACTCGCACGCCAACCAGGCGTTACTGATGGCGACGGATGAGGAGGGGGGAAACGTCGACCGGCTTGCTCCCTATTACGGTCCCACGCCCTCGCCGCAGTGGCTCGCCGCAACCGGGGATCCGCAGCGAGTCTACGCCCAGGCACAACTGGATGCAGAGCGCCTGCTTGCGAGTGGCATCAACACCGACCTCGCGCCGCTGGCGGATGTCTCCCAGGGCGGAGCCGTGGATCAGAGCCGTATGTTTGGCACGACCCCCGCTCAGGTGAGCACGTATGCCGGGGCATTCCTGAATGGCTTACAGCAGAATGGGGTCGTGGGCACCTTGAAGCATTGGCCAGGCATTGGCTCGGCACCAGCCAATCCCGACTATGGGCTGCCGACCATCACCCACAGTCAGGCCCAGCTGGGCACCATCGACTTCGCCCCATTTCGCGCTCTGCTCTCGTATCAGCCGGAGATGATCATGGTGACGCACGTCATGGTTCCCGCCTATGACCCAAACGAACCAGCCTCACTCTCGCCCATCCTGATCGATCAGGTTCTGCGCGGTCAGCTGGGCTACCAAAGAGTCGTGATTACCGACGCGATGAATGGGGGCGGTCTGCTGCAGTTTATGCAGCAGCAGGGCTATAGTGATCCAGCGCAAGCGATTGCTGAGGCAAGCGTGCGGGCCATCCTTGCGGGCAATGACATCGTAGAAGCTCCTATCCAGCCGGATCGCCTGGCCACCGTGGTCGCCACCCTGACGGCTGCTGTGCAATCCGGACGCATCTCAAAGGCGCGCCTGCGCCAGTCGCTACGCCGCATCATTGCCCTCAAAGTGCACATGGGCCTGATCTCGCTACCATAGCATAGCGCTCTGCGAACTACCTCGTACTCATATGAGCATTGTTGCATCCACAGCAACACATTGCGTCACGAGGGATCTTACCAGCTGGTAAGATCCTTGCGTACTTTCTCGCGCTCTTTTTTGTTTACACGAAGGACCTTCTTCGTCATGAAAACGACTCGCTGTAGTCCACAGCTTCATTTCGCATTTCTCCTTGAGACGAGCCGATCATCGGGGTCGTGTTCCTGCTCTCGCGACGGGCAAGGGCACTACTACGCCTCATTCGTGTATGAGGTTGCCAAGGATATCGGTGGTATAATAAACAATTGGATATAATCCGCTCCAAGCGCGATCGTTTAGAGAGGCAGGAATGGACTGATGCTTAGACCAGAAATTGTTGCAGAGTTGCGCGAAATTGTAGGCATAGATGGCATCATCGATAAACACGAAGAGCTACGCACGTACGAGTCGGATGGCCTGACCAGTTTCCGCGTCGTCCCTACGCTCGTGCTGCTCCCCACGACGACCGAGCAGGTACAGGCCATCGTGCGCGTTTGTTCCCGCGAACGCATTCCGTTTGTGCCACGCGGCTCCGGTACGGGCCTCTCAGGTGGCGCGCTCCCCACACCGGGCGGCATCGTCATCTCGGTTGCGCGTATGCGAGAGATCCTCAACGTCGACCTGCTCAACCAGCGCGTGGTCGTGCAGCCCGGCGTTATCAACCTGTGGGTCACGCAGCGCGTGGCACCCGGCGGTTACTACTACGCGCCCGATCCTTCCAGCCAGCAGGTGTGCTCTATAGGCGGCAATGTGGCGGAGAACTCGGGCGGCGCGCACTGCCTGAAGTACGGCTTCACCGTGAACCACGTGATGGGCATGAAGCTGGTGCTCCCCGATGGCGAACTGGTCGAACTGGGCGGTCCCACGTTCGATACGCCCGGCTATGACCTGACCGGCATCATTGTTGGTTCGGAGGGAACGCTGGGAATCGCAACCGAGATTACGCTGCGCATCGTGCGCAAGGCCGAGGCGGTACAGACCGCGCTGGTCGCGTTCGAACACACCGATGGCGCGGGCGAGGCGGTATCGGGCATTATCGCCGCCGGTATTGTGCCCGCCGCAGTGGAGATGATGGATAAGCTGGCGATCAGCGCCTGCGAGGCCGCGACGCACGCGGGCTTCCCTCTGGATGCTGGCGCGGTCCTACTTGTAGAGCTGGATGGACCACGCACCGAGGTAGCCAGGCAACTGGCGCAGGTCGAGGAGATCTGTCGCAACGCTGGCGCGACCGAGTATCGCCTGGCGCGCTCCGATGAGGAACGCCTGCTGATGTGGAAGGGACGCAAGGCCGCCTTTGCCGCGATGGGCCGCATCAGTCCGAACTATATCGTCCAGGATGGCGTAATTCCGCGCACCGCGCTCCCCGAACTGCTGCGCGAGATCCAGGAGATGAGCGAGCGTTCGGGCATACGGGTGGCGAACGTCTTCCACGCGGGCGACGGCAATCTGCATCCCCTGGTGCTCTACGATCAGCGCGACGAGGGGGCAGAGCACGAGGCCGAGAAGCTGGCGGGCGCTATCCTGCGGAGCTGCGTAACGCACGGCGGGAGCATCACTGGCGAGCATGGCGTGGGCGTCGATAAGAAAGAATACATGGCCTTTATGTTTAGCGAGGCAGATATGGCGACCCACCAGCTTATCCGTTGCGCCATCAATCCCGACAACCTGTGCAATCCAGATAAGCTCTATCCGACGCCGCGCCTCTGTGGCGAAGTTCCCGGCCACTATCACGCGCATCCATTGGAGACGGCTGGCCTGGCTGAACGCTTCTAAA
>Ga0209839_10000534_pt1 | contig 19124 bp, 21 predicted proteins | sample OrgsoiDNA2013050_FD_185800 | JGI IMG/M metagenome (GOLD analysis project Ga0209839, IMG submission 185800) | Permafrost soil microbial communities from the Arctic, to analyse light accelerated degradation of dissolved organic matter (DOM) -... | ecosystem: Environmental > Terrestrial > Soil >... | reverse complement strand
GGAGGAGATTCAGATGACTGATACGCACGGCCGGGACAAGGACCCGGTTGCGGTCCTCGGCGCTGGCATCATGGGCTCGGCGATGGCCCGGAACCTGGCCGGCGCCGGGCTGCCCACGACGGTGTGGGACCGGTCACCGGCGGCGACGGCGCCGCTGTCCGCGGCCGGCGCCCGGGTGGCGACGACGCCGCAAGAGGCGATCCGCGACGCGCGCGTGGTGATCACGATGCTGCCAACCGCCGCAATCGTCGAGTCGGTAATCTTCGGCGAAGGGGTGCCGGAAGCGTTCGCCCAGGGCGCCGTGTGGGCCCAGATGGGCACCATTGGCGTCGCCGAGACCAGCCAGATCGCCGGCCGGCTCGGCCAGCTCCGGCCCGACGTGATGATCGCGGACGCGCCGGTGTCGGGCAGCAAGGGACCCGCCGAGGCCGGGCAGCTGCTCGTCCTGGCCTCCGGCCCGCGCGCGGCCGAGGCCATCGTGCGCCCCGCGTTCTCCGCGATCGGCCGCAAGACCGTCTGGCTGGGTGAGGCCGGCCAGGGCAGCCGGATGAAGCTGGTCGTCAACGCCTACATGTCCACCCTCATCGAGGGCGTGGCCGAAGCCCTCGAGCTGGCCAGCCAGCTGGGCATCGACGACGCCCAGCTGGCCGAGGCCATCGAGGGCGGCCCGCTCGACGCGCCCATCGCCGACGCCAAGCTGCACAAGATGGCGCGCGGCGACTTCGCGCCTGAGTTCCCGCTGGAGTGGGCGCTCAAGGACGTCGATCTCGCGATCGGTGCCGCCGACAGCGGCACGCTGCCCCTGCTGGCCGCGCTGTCCCGGCAATGGGGTGCAGCCGTTGACGCCGGCCACGGCCGGGAAGACGTCAGCGCCGCACGCCTGGCACTAGGCCGCCACATGGCCGATAACCGACCTTAAGCCGCCAGCAATGCCGGCAAGAAAAAGAATGCGCCAGCTACCCCCGCGGGCCCGCCCGCCGGACAGGCCAGCTGGGCCGTGGCCCGCGACATAGGACGGTGAGAGCCGGCCGGGCCTACCGGAACATGGTCTGCGTTGCCTTGAGCAGCACGCGAGGATCGCGGTCGTAGCGGTTGATCTTCGTCAGCCTGCTCGCTGGCAATCCCAGGAAGTGGTAAGCGGCGACCTGGGCGCAGCGGGCCGAGTACTGCTCGGTGAACACCATGTCGTACGGCAGCTCGGCGAACTGGCTGATGAAGGCGAGGTTCTTCGACCGCTTCGGTACGACCAGGGGGCGGTCACCGACGGCCCGCCGGTTGAACAAGGCGCTCGCGTAGGGCATGAGCACCGGGACGACGTTGACCACGTTGTCCAGGATCTGCTGCCGATGGCCGGCAATGCCGTCGTCACGGGTCACCGAAGAACTTGTCCGGCTGGCCGAGCTCGGGGAACCGCTCAGCGCCCTGCTTCCAAAGCGCCGCGCTCGGAGCGTAACGGTGATCCTCGGTGACAGGCGTGTCGAGATCACCAAGGGACGTGTTGTCGGTGATGCTGCCATTCGTGTCGAAGACAGCATCGTCCTGGCTCCGCTTCTGCTCTGCCCGCCAGGAAACTGGCCGCATAGGGTCTCAGGCAGGCAACCGGTTCACAGACCAGCGCGCCGTCATCGCGGAGGTGTATTCCGGACCGACCGCGCGACTGTCCTCAGGCCGGATGTCGGGCTCGGCACCGCCGTGGAGGCCGGGGTCGGGGTCCCGGTCGGGATGGGGGTCCCGGTCGGGATGGGGGTCCCGGTCGGGATGGGGGTCCCGGTCGGGGTCGGGACCCCGGTCGGGATGGGGGCCCCGGTCGGGGTCGGGGCCCCGGTCGGGATGGGGGCCCCGGTCGGGATAGGGGTCCCGGTCGGGGTAGGAATCCCGGTCGCGGCCGGGGTCCCGCTCGGGGCGGCCATCCCACTCTGGGTCACACTTTGCCCACGCGGGGTCACGCTTGGTGCGGGTGACTCTTGGGTGGCTGCGGACGGGCGGCCCGGGCGGGGTGCTTCGGCATCGTTGACATTGGCGTTGCCGGTTCCGCGGGCGGGCACGACTGAGTAGGCCGCGTGGCTTCCACCGGGGCTGGGTTGCTGAGTCGCGGCGGGCAGGCCGGACTGCGGGCGCGCTGATGTCGGCCCGAGCCCACCCGCCATCATCCAGCCTCCGGTACCGATCACAGCGATGGCGGCGAGGGCCAGGGAGGCACGAGCGGGGAGCCCGGCGAGGATCCGCCGGTCTTGTTTTCTGCGCTGGCGGATGGCTGTCGCGGTCAGGGCAGCCCGCAGGTGCTCAGCCCGCCCGGCGACCTCTCCGGCGCTGGCCGGCCGGGCCAGGGGGTCCTTGGCGGTCAGATTGGCGACCAGCGCCGCAACTTCCGCAGGCACAGACGACGGCAACCGTGGCAGTGGCTGCTCCTGGTGCGCCACGGCAACCGCCAGAGGCTCGCCGTCGTACGGGAGCTTGCCGGTAAGGCACTGGAAGGCCACGATGCCCAGTGCGTAAAGATCGGCCGCGGGCGTAGCGGGCGCACCCGCAACGCGTTCGGGCGCCAGGTAGGCGGGTGTTCCGATCAACATCCCCGGCCGGGTGAGTGGCGCGCAGCCCGTCGCCTGGGCGATCCCGAAGTCGGTGATCTTGACGTGCCCTCGGTGGCTGACCAGCAGGTTCCCCGGCTTGATATCGCGGTGCACCAGGCCGGCCGCATGCGCGGCCTGCAAGGCGGCGGCAGCCTGAGCGATCAGGCTCATCGTTCGCGCCGGATCAAGCGGTCCCTCGTCCAGCAACCGGGCCAGCGATGGCCCGTCGACCAGTTCCATCACCAGGCAGGGAGGATACGGTGCAGCGGCCTCGCGGTAGTCGTATACCGTCGCGATGCCCGGATGGGACAGCAACCCCGCATTCCGGGCCTCGGCACGGAACCGGGCCAGGCCTTCCTCATGTCCGGCATACCCGGGCCGCAGCAGCTTCACCGCCACCGGCCGATCCAGCACGAGGTCTGTGGCTCGCCAGACCTCGCCCATCGCGCCCGCGGCGATGCGGTCGTCCAGCCGGTACCGCCCCCCGAGCAGCAATCCGGGCGATACCGGGACGCCGGTCCCTGCCCCCATGGGCAGTTAATGCCCCGACTGAGGTAAACCTACCCACCGCACGCGGGACCTATTTGGCTGAGCAAGCAGCCTGCAGCCGGCCTCATCGATGGCCGGCCCACAGGTCCCGCCGGTCCGCGCCAGAAATTTCTGCTGGGCAATTCGCCGACCATGCCGGTGATCGCTTGCTCGCAGGTCATACCACCGACGGAAGCTCTTCGTACCGGCGAGGTGGGCCGGACCAGTGGATTGTGGCCTCTTCGCCCTCTTAACCTACGACTGAGTTGTTGGGCGGTGCGGCCTGCAGGGGCGCGGTCGCGGTCGCGGCGGGCAGCGATGAGGGGTTAACGAACGTGCTGCCGCCCGGCCCGGCTTCAACCGCCTCGTGCAGCGCACTGCCCTGGAGGTACTGAGGCCAGCTGAGGAACCACTCGGTCCAGCCGTTGTCCCACGTTCCGCCCCGGGGACTGCCCACGATCGTGATGGGGTCACCGGGTACGGCGAGGTTGTAGTACGTCTCCGCGTCCGCTGGCGCCAGGTTGACGCAGCCATGGCTGACGTTTTCGAAGCCCTGCTCGCCTACGGACCAGTAGGCGTCGTGATAGTAGTCGCCGCTGAAGGTGAAGCGCACCGACCATGGAACCATCAGGTCGTACCCGGGGCCCTTCATCTCCACCGGGTTTTCCTTCTCGATGGTGAGATAGCTGCCGTCCGGAGTATCGTCGCCGGGCCTGCCGGAGCTGATCGGCCAGTCGTAGCGAAGCTTGCCGTTGTAGTAGATCTGTGTGCGGTGCGTCGCCGTGTCTGCTATCGCCACCAGTGACGCGCCGATCCCGAACGTCTGAGTCAGGGTGTGCGCGCCGTACATGCCCGGCGCGCCCTGGACGCCGTTCAGGTGTCCGGTGAAGCTCACGGTGGTGCCGACCGGCCAGTAGTCCCTGGGCCGGAAGGTGAGGTTCTGGTTACCGTCCCAGTACCATGCGCCGATCACAGGCTGTGACGTCGACAGCTGCAGCGAACGCTCCACGGCGGCTTTGTCGGTGATCGGCTGGCTGAACGAGAGGATGATTGGTATGCCGACGCCATAGGTCTGGTTGTACCCCTCGAAGATCTCGGTCCGAAACGTCCGGCCCGGCGTCAGCGTGCGGAACGTGCTCGTTGTGGTGACGGTGCCGCGGCCGTCTTTGGTCGCCGTGGCCGTCACCGTGTAGGTCTGCGCCACGTCAAGCGCCCAATGGCTGTGCCACACCTCGTTGCGCGGGCCAAAGGTCCCGGATACGGCATCGCCCGAGGTATGCACGGTGACGTTCGTCAGCGTGCCGCGAGCTGCCGTGACGGTAATGCCCTCGGACGGGTTAACTTCCGCAACTCCGTTCGCGGGCGTTATCTTCACCTCCGAGGCAGCCGCTGCGGCTTTGGTCTCAGCGTTGCCTGCCGGCTTGACCTGGAGGGTACTGTGCCCGCTGCCCGAACACCCCGCTCCGAGCAGCGCCAGCACCACCACGGCAGAAACACTCGCCAACTGCCTCAGCCGCCGAACCTGCGTACCATCCCCGTGCCGGATTGTGATCCGTTCAATGGCTCGCATGTCAGCACTCGCTTCCCGGACATGCCTGTCATCCGCTGAAGACGCCCGCGTCCGCGGCGTTTTCTCCTCCCAGCTTTACCATTTCCCGATGTGTACCTCAATGGGGTCACCCAATCACAGAAAGTGACGCCCGTTTGATCGGCGCTGGCCACCGTAGGCTGACCACCATGGAGAAGTCCTCCGGCCGCTCACCGCCCGGGCGCAAATACCAGGTCATCGAGCTACGGCTGATGCGGCCCAACGACATGTTCGAGATGCCGCAGACCGACGTGTTCTCGGAGTACCGCAACTTTCTCACCGGCGTCGATTTCTGCTTGAGCGCGCTGCGCGGCAGCCTGTCCAGGCGCCCGGTCCGGCTGCAGATCCAGCTGCCGGCCGAGGAAATCAGCGCTGGGCTGGACGACCGGCTGGCCCAGACACTGCGGCGGTACTGCGAGCACCGGCTGCGGTACAACCGCTGGGAGAGCCGGGCCCTGCGGCTCGGCGGCATCACTGCGCTGCGGATCGGCGTGCCCGTGACGGCTCTGGGGCTGATACTCACAGTACTGGCGACCGGGATGCGGCCCGCCGGAGGTGCCGCCAATGTCATCACCGATCACGTCGGCTGGGTACTGGCCTGGATCGGGCTATGGTTCCCGCTCGACGAGTTCCTGTTTTACCCGCTGAGCTATGGCCGTGAGAGCAGGGTACTGCGCCTACTTTCGGACGCCACGGTTACCTTGTCTCCCCGCAAGCCCCAGACCCTGGCGGGACCGGGAGTGCGTGATAGCCCGGACGACGCGCCGTGGCCCGGGAGATCCGGCCTCGCGCCCAGACCCCCGAGATCCGGCCGCCGCACGCCCAGGCCCGGCAGAGGATGAACGGCCGGAGTTCCTCCGCCGGCGGCAACTCAGCCGTACGGGTGCTGAACAGCGACTGCGAACGGGGCCGGGACCGATGAGTATCTGGTTTCAGCACTCGGTCGTGGCCGCCGGGAAACTGCGGCTTTTCTCCTTCTTCGTCGCTTTCATTGCGACGTTCCTTTTTATCCGGTTCAGCGTCCGGATGATTCGCGCGCAGGTGAGATGGTGGCCGGGTAACGTCACGCCGGGCGGGGTGCACGTCCACCACGCGACCTTTGGCTTGATCTTCATGTGCGTCGGCGGGGTCGGTGGCCTCGTGGTGCAGGAAACCCGCTCGGCCTGGGCGGTCGGCGCCGCTGCGCTGCTGGGCGTCGGAATGGCCCTGGTGCTGGACGAGTTCGCCCTCGTCCTGTTCCTGAAGGATGTGTACTGGAGCGAGCAGGGACGGCTGTCGGTGGAGGTCGTCTTCATCGCCGTGGCCCTGTGCGGCCTGGCCCTGCTCGGCTGGCTCCCGATGGGCATCACCCCGTCCTCAGGACGGGAAACGCGCCTGGCAACTCTGCTGGGAATCGCTCTCGTCCTGGCCGTCAACCTGGCCCTCACGGTTATCTGCCTGCTGAAGGGAAAGACCTGGTCTGGCATCCTCGGCATTTACATCAGCCTATTTGCGGTGATCGGTGCCATCCGGCTGGCCCGGCCCGGTTCTCCGTGGGCCCGATCGCGGTACCCCCGCGACTCCCGGAAGCTGGCCAGGGCGATCGCCCGGGAGGAACGCTACAGACGGCCGATGACCCGCTTCATGACCTGGTTCCAGGACCTTGTCGCAGGAGGTCCGGACCACAGCGGGGACTGATCACGGGAACGGGATGACCCGGGGGTAGCTGGCCGCCGTCGGCGGCCGATCCCGGTGCCTGTCCACAGCCTATGTTTGCAATCTGAAACTAGCAATCTTTTTCAAGAAACGGTGATATCTTATCCACGTGGCGGAGTGGGGTTTCCTGACCAACCACGCCCGGGTCCTGCTGTATATCGCCCACGACCCGGGCGCGAGACTGCGCGACATCGCGGCCAGCCTGGGCATCACTGAGCGCCGTGCCCACGGCATCATCACCGACCTCGCCGAGGCCGGCTACGTGATCACGCAGAAGGACGGCCGGCGCAACCGCTACCAGATCCAGGCCCACCTGCCGGTACCCGAGCCCGGCACCCGGGAGCCGGCCGTCGGCGAGGTCGTCGCCCTGTTCGCGACCCGGCACCGGACCGGAACCGGGCCCGCCCAGGCCGGGAGGACCAGCTCATGAGCGACGACCGGCTGCACGTAGTGTTCGGCACCGGCCAGGTTGGCAACGCCCTCGCGGCGCACCTGGCCGGGCCGGGTCACCCCGTCCGGGCGGTGTCCCGGCACCGGCCGGCCGCGCTGGCCGGGGTTGACTGGCGGGCCGCCGATGCCGCCGACCCCGAAGCAGCCACCGACGCGGCCAAGGGCGCGGCGGTCATCTACCAGTGCCTGAACGCCCCGTACAACCAGTGGCCGGAGCGCTTCCCGCCGCTGCAGCGGGGGGTGCTGGCCGCCGCCGAACGCACCGGCGCGCTGCTGGTGAGCCTGGAGAACCTATACGGCTACGGCCCGACCGGGGGCAGGCCGATGACCGAGGACCTGCCGCTGGCCGCCACGGGCGCCAAAGGCCGGGCCCGGGCCGCCATGACCGCCGAGCTGCTGGCCGCCGCCGACGCCGGCCGGGTCCGCATCGCCGTCGGGCGCGCCTCGGACTTCTTCGGTCCCGGCGTCACCGAAGGGTCCACGCTGGGCGAGCGGGTCTTCGGCAACGCCCTGGCCGGCCGGCGCGCCGACTTCATCGGCAACCCCGGCCTGCCGCACACCTACAGCTACGTCCCCGACATCGCCGCCGGCTTGGCCACCCTGGGCACCGACGCCCGCGCCGTGGGGCAGGTGTGGCACCTGCCCGGCCCGGCGACCGGCACCACCCGGGCGCTGCTGGACCTGCTGGCCGGCCAGGTCGGCCACCAGGTCGCCGTCCGGTCGCTGCCCAAGCTGGCCGTGCGCGCCCTGGGACTGGTCAACCCGGTGCTGCGGGAGCTGGCCGAGACCTCCTACCAGTTCGACGAGCCCTTCGTCCTGGACACCAGCAAGTACCAGGCCGCGTTCGGGGCGGCCGGCACCCCGCTGGCCGACGCCATCGCCGCGACCCTGGCCTGGTACCGGACCCGGCCCGGCACGCCATGACCACCAACCCGCAGGCGGCGAGCGCCACCACAACTCAGCCGGCCGATTTCACAGCCCAGCCGGAACCGATGCGCGCCGGCACAGCACGAAAGCGTGGTGACCATGTCCCAGGCTGATACCCCCGCGACCGGCTTCCGGCCCTTCTTCAACCCCGCCACCGGCGAGTGGATCACCTACACCGCCATCGCCGAGGACAACCACGGGCAACTGGTCCGGTTCACCTGGCGCAGCGTGCCCGGCGGGGTGATCACCGAGCACATCCATCCCCGCCAGGAAGAGCGCTTCACCATCGTGGCGGGCCAAGCCCACTTCACCCTCAACGGCCAGGAACATGTGGCCGGGGCGGGCGAGACGGTTGTCGTGCCGGCCGGTGTGCCGCATTCGGAGGGCAACCCCGGACCGGCCGAGATCGAGGGCGTCGTCGAGCTGCGCCCGGCGCTCCGCGCCAAGGAACTGCATGAGGCCTTCGCCGGCCTGGTCGCCGACGGCAAGACCACACCGCGGGGCGCGCCGCGCAACCCGCTCCAGCTCGGCGCCACCTTCTGGCACTTCCGCCACGAAAGCCGCGTCACCTCACCGCCCATCTGGGCGCAGAACCTCATGCTCCCGCCGCTGTGGGCGCTGGCCAAGGTCTTCGGTGTCCGCCCCTACTACGACCGCTGGGACAGCCGGATCCCAGACGCCGGCTCGGGCCACTCGGAACTGCCACGCAACTGACCGGCGGCGGCGTCCGCGTCCGGGCCTGCCAGGCACCTCGCCGCCGCGGCCCTAGCCAATGCGGCCGGTGACGGAGGATCCCGTGACCGTCGGCCCGCGGCTGGTCGCCTCCTGGTCAGTGAGCGGGACGCTGGCCAGCAGGGCGATCCCGAGCGGCAGAGCCAGCGGCAGTGCGTTGGCAGGCACGGCGATGCCTGAGTCGTCGGCGAACCAGCCGAGCACGCAGACCAGCCACATCATGGCCAGGGTCATCGCGAGCAGTGGCTCGGCCGCATAGCCGCGGGGAACTGCCTTGACCGCGAACCAGGAGGGTCTCAGCAGGATCAGCCCCACCAGGATGATGATGGGCAGTACGGCCGGGCTCAGCGAGATGGAATCGAGCATGGAGGTCAGCTTGCGCAGCAGCAGCCCTCCGGAGTGGCCATGGACCAGGTTCCCGGCAAACGACCCGATATCAGACTGCCCCGTGGCCGGGATGAGGTAATTGATCACCGCGAACACCGCGAACAGAGCCACCCCACTGCCCAGCACCACCGCGACCCGCCGGACCGTGATCCTCATTCCGGCCATCGTCATGAGCAGGAGCAGGGCGCAGGGGACGATGGCGATCGTGCCGCCTACCTTTGCGCCGAACTGCGGCCAGCCGCACGCGATCACCGCGAAGAGCGCGACCGCGGACGCGGCGAGAAGCGCCCGGCCCCGGCCGTCGGCGGACGGTCGGCCATGGCCAGCGGTGCCTGCGTTCAGGCCGCCCGGGTCCCGGTCCAAAGCGGGCGGGCCCGAGGCGGGCGTGTCCGGGTCCAAGGCGGGCAGGTGCGGGTCCAAGACGGGCGGGTGCGGGTCCAGGGCGGGCGAGCGGGCCGGCCGGAGCAGCATGTTGCCCACCCAGGCGATCGCGATCACGGCGCAGACGGCATACAGCCCGATCCCGGCCCCGCCGATCCCGTAGAACCGGCCGCCCTCCAGGACGGACAGGCCGAACGGCGAACCCAACTGCAGCCGGGAGCCGGTGATCACGTCCAGCCCGACGATCAGGACGGTCATCGCGGCGACGGCGCCTGGTGGCCCGAACGGATTCCGCCGCCAGGGCCCGGCCAGGGCGATCGCGCTCACCGCCGCCGTCCACACCACGGTGAGCCCGTACTGCCAGATCGCCGGGTGCGACATCAGCCACCATGGCACCAGGTTGGCCAGGAACGAGCCGGCTGGTACCGCACCCGCGATGGTGCCCGCGAGCCGCCACAGCGCCGCCCGGCGGCGCCGCCGGTCCGGCTGACCGCCCCAGAAGAGCAGCCCTATGCCAATGAACACGACCAGGTCAACCGCGACGTAGATCCAGAAGAAGATTTCGTGCGTGCTCATCCACACCTGGGCGGTGGTGTCCTGGCCGATGAGCCCGCGGAGGGTGGGAGCGAGCGCGCCGCGGCCGGCGCGGGTGATCTGCGAACCAGGCAAGCCCACCGGGCGGGGCCGGCCGCGCCAGCCGAGCACCGTGGGCGTCAGGTCGGTGAGCACCACCATCCCGGCCTGCCGCGTCGAGGGGGCATCGAGCTGACCTGACCGGTACGCCGGGCCGCTGATCACGATGGCCTGCAGGTTCGGGGGGAGCGTGGTGGACCCCAGCCCCGCCACCATCAGCGTCGTTCCGGCGGGCAGTTCGGCGGTGATGGCGGCGATCTCGGCGTCGGCGTCCCGGACCACGGCGGCGCGGGCGCCGCCGTGGCCGGACGCGCCGGGCAGCGAACCGAGATCGACCACGGTCAGCGGGCACCGGGCCAGGACCGCCCGGCTGATGCCGGAGACGGCGGGGAGGTAGGAGCCGACGCCCCCAGCGGGGCGGGCCAGCGCCAGGGCGGCACCAGGGCCGACCGCCGTCGCGCAGTTACCCGGGCCAGCGGCCGAGGCCAGCAGTCCCCACCGGGGGCTGTAGTTCAGCGTGTGGTTGTAGGAGACCAGAGAAGACATGGCCGCGACCCGCGCCGGGCCGGGTACGCTCGCCTGACCGGGCCGAACGGTCACGGCCGGGAGCGCCGGGCACGGGCCCGTACTGGTGTGCGGTGCCTGCGCCCGGTCCCCGCCGTTGAGCGTCAGCCACGCGTCGGCGGGGCACGTGTGCGGGCCCACGGCGAAAGTGACCAGCGACCCCGGAGAGCCCGCCCGGGCCATCGCCCAGAGCGCGGGCGTCGCCGATGCGGATACGTCGGTCCAGCGCAGCCCGGAAAGCCCGACGATGACGACGTGCGGCGAGACGGCCGGCCCGGGTTTGCCTGCCGCCTGGGCCGGGCCGGAGCCCATCCCGCTCAGGGCGGCCACCACGGCCGCGGCCACGGCGAGGGCGCCGAGCAGCATCCGGCGGGCCCACGTCGCTTTCACGGGGCCACGCTATCTGGCCCCGCACTGTCGCGTCGCGGCCACAGCCGGCCCGGAGGCTGAAATTGACGCGACCACCGCATGGCCGGCATCTCAGGTCTGGTGCGCGGTGAGGGCGACCGCGGCGTTCAGCGCGTCCAGGGCCGAACTCTGCCTGCTCGCATCTGCCTGGTCGAAGGGGCCGCCCCAGCGGAACCCGAACTGATTATCCGCGTTCCTGGCGTTGTCCCAGATCGAGCGGGCATTGGCGAGGATGAACGAGCGGTAGCCGGGGCGCGGGCTTGGCCGGCAGAAGTCGCAGAGGTAGCGGACGAAGATGCCCTTGAACTGCGTATGGTCGCCCCTGGGAGCTGCCGTGGCTTCGCCGGGCTCAGCGAGGATGCCGGGCACGTCGGCCGACGCCGGGCTGGCCAGCCGGGCCAGCGTGGCGTCGGCGATCGATTCTCCCTGCTCCAGGTAGCCGCGGTCACCGCTGATCTCGTGCAGTGCGGCCAGCCCGCCGAGAATCACGCCCTGGTTGTAGGTCCACGTCGTGCCGCCGTTGTTCGCGCAGGCCGCGGTTAGCCCATCGTTGACCAGACCGCTGGTGCCGATCATGCCGCTGGCGCGCAGCCACGCCCACTCGCGCAGCGCCCACGAACGGTAGTGGTCCCCGGCGCCGGGGACACGCTGATGCAAGCGGGCCGCCAGTGTGAGGAACAGCTCGTTGGTGATCGCGTTCTTGTATTTCCGGTCCTCGTTCCACCACAGGCCGCCGCGGCACGTGTCATCCCAGCCGGCCGTGTTGCGGTCGAAGATGGATCGGGCCGCCTCCAGATAGCGCCGGTCGCGGGTCAGGTCGTAAGCCGCCACCCAGGCCAGTGCCCACCAGGCGTTGTCGTCGTAGTAGCGGTTGGTGAAACCCCGGTGCCATCGCCGGGCGGCCCTGAACGTCGTCTCGATGACCCCGGCGTAGCTGCGGTCTCCGGTCCACTGCGTGTACCCGATGACCGCCGTGAGCGCGTTGGCGCTGTTCCACCACCCGGTGGTCGCCCACAAGCCCCGCCACGGCCGGTACCACTGCTGCAGCGCCGCGGTCCCGGCGGCGGCAAAGCCACGGTAGTTGGGCTCCGCCATCTCATCATCACCCCCGGCGGCCACCGATCTGGCTAGGCCTGCAACCCGGAAAGCGTGAAATGAACGGACGGTGGCGACCTGGATAACGAGCCATCGGCATGACGAGCTTTCCGGTTGCCACCCTAGACTGGACCAAGATCTGCACGGCGGCAGGGCCAGTCGCGGGGCGACGAAGGCATCTGGTGCCTAAAACGGGGTGGCGCGGGGAGACCAGTGCCGAAGGTATTTGCTCAGGTCGCCGATGGAGGAATGGCCCACGTGACACAGGCGTCCGTCAATTCGGCCGAACTGACCGGAACTGATGGTCCCGTCGACGAATATGGATCGGCGGGCCCAGTCGAGCGGCTCATGAGTGCGGTCATCCGCACGCTGGCCTGGAGCAGGCTCTCCAGGCCGAAGGTCGCCGTCACGGTATCCCTAGCCGGTCTGCTGCTGGGCATCGCCGTCGGGGCCACAGCACCGAACGCCGAGACGGTACCCGTCAGGCTTCCGCTGTCGTCCCTCCTGCCCTCGCTCAGCCACACCGTCATCATCGCCACGGCGATGCTCTACACGGGGTTCATCCTCTCCTGCCTGGGGCTCGCCGGGATGCTGTGGGCCCACAGCCAGGGGTGGCGCCCGAATCCGCGTCACCTGTTCATGGCGAGTACGGCCGTCGTCGCGGTAATGGTCAATATCACCCCGGTCGGCTCATCGGATTCCGGGAGCTACGCGGCGTACGGCCGCATAGCTGCGCGCGGCGGCAACCCGTACACGACCAACCCGCAAGCGTGGGGGGACAGCGCGTACACGCGGATCGTCGGCTCGCTATGGAGGAAGCAGCCGTCCGTGTACGGCCCGGTCGCCACCGCAATGCAGAGGTTCGCAGCGTCAATCGGCGGCACGAACGTCGCCACCACCGTCTGGATCCTGATGATCCTCAACGGCGTTGTGTTCCTCGGGGTCGGCCTGCTGCTCCTGAAGACCTCTGACGACCCAGTGCGGGCCACGCTGTTCTGGACCGCGAACCCGGTGCTCATCCAGCAGTTGGTCGGCGGCGGTCATCTGGATACGTTCGTGGCGGCAGGGGCCATCTGCTCGATCCAGCTGGCACGTCGCGTCTCGAGCTGGCGCGGGGACGTACTGGTCGGCATATTGATCGGGCTGGCCTGCGGGGTAAAGATCTACGCGGTGCTCATCGGGGTCGGGCTCGCGTGGCCACTGCTTCGCCGGCACGAATGGATGCGTGTCGCCCGGATCACGGTGGTGACACTGGGGACGCTCGCACTGGAGTACAGCTTCTACGGGATTGATGCGCTGAAGCCGCTAGTGGGCGGGCTGAAGCTGGTTACACTGCCATCGCCGTGGTGGTCCGTCCAGAAGATCGGGCTCGCGCTCGGTGTCAGCCAGACCACCATGGCCATGGTCATCAGCTGCCTGTGGCCGATCGCCCTGATCGTGGTCGCATGGCTGATCCACCGGCGGATCTCGTCAGATCAGCCACGGGAAGTCGTGTGGACATTTGCGCTGACATTCGCCTGGGTCCTCGTCGCGCCATGGGTATTCGCGTGGTACACAGCGGTCGCATGGGCCGCGCTCACCCAGGTTCCGCGCAACCGGATGACCCGGTGGCTGGCGATTGTCACGGTTCTGCTCGCCCTCATTCTTTCCAGCGGCGGCCAGGCCGCGCTAGGGCAGTGATGAGAACGGGCCTCGATTACAGATCGTCTTCCCGGCTGCCGGGCCCATCCGGGTCGAAGTACCTGTCATCGCTTTCGATCCGGGCATCGTCCGCTTCCGCGGCTCTCTTGATCTTGTCCACCCGGGAGCTGTCGTGTCCGCGGGGGCGGACCCACGGGCTCAGCGTCTGGAACCGGGGGCCTGCCACTGGTAGCAGCAGGCCAATGATGCCGATCACCAGCAGGATGACGCCCACGATGTTCACGTTCACGTCGGGTATGGCGCTCCCTGAGACGGCAAGCCACAAGATCGCGCCCACCGCGATGAGGGACAGAGCCGTGCCGGTACTCAGCGCCCGCCGCCCACCGGCCCTACCCGGCGGGCCAACCGCGCTCATCGGATCGCCCAGGCAATGAGGCCCATGACCGACTCCTTGTCATCCGCCTGACGGGTACCGGCCCGCGCACGAGGAGCTCTGCAGCCCGGGGACGCGGCATCTGGCCGAGCAACTGCCGGGGATCTGGGCAGCTTTTTCAGCCTACGCTCCGCCGGCACCTGAGCCAGCCGACCTGGCTGAAGGTCCCGCTCGCGTCCTTCGCCTGCCCCCGGCACTGCGGTGCCCGGGGGCAGGCCCCGTCCCGCCCGGTGCGCGTCCGGCTACGTGCGTCCCGCCGGTCACCCCCATCCCAGCGGTGGCGGTCCCGCCAGCGTAGTTACCTGGGTAACGGCGCCATTACCCAGCCCCGGCGGGCTGTGTCGAAATGGCTTGGGCGGCGGGGGCTGACGGGGCGGCTGGGGGTGGTGGCCCTAGCTGGGGGTGGTGGCCTGCCTACCAGGACACCGCGGTACGCGGGCAGGTCACCGAAGACACCGACGATATCGCCGTCCTTGTAAGCGCCTGGGATAGACTGGCGAGCTCATCGCGCAGATCGTCACCGGCGAACGCAGCTACGTGGAGACTGGATGTACCGACCTCGGTCGCTTCCAGAAAGCTGGAACTAAATGACGGATGCTGGTGTCGGGCCCCGAGTGGTCCATGATCTGGCCTAAGGTGATCGCGACCGCACGAGGTAGTGGTACGTGAGGGTGCCGAACCATGAACGATTGGCCGGACGGCTGGTACAGGGATGAACCCCGGCAGCGGGGGTCAGGCCAGGTACCGCCCACCGCAGCAGGCAGCGGGCGGGCCGCATGGCCCGAGCAGCCGCGGGTGCACCCTGCCCCCGGCCGGCCAGCACCAGGCCGGGCCACACCGGGCCGGCGAGAGCAGCCAGGACTGGGAACCGGCCGCCGGCGGCGATTCTGGGGCCAGCCGGGCCACCACGGACGGCGAATCGCCCTGATCGCTGGCGCGGTCGTGGTGATTCTGATCCTCGCCGTGGTCACCTCGTACTTCTATCTGGACTCCAAGCTGAACCGGTCGGTCGCGCTTCCGGCCTATTCTGGCCAGTCCGCGGGGCAGAACTGGCTCATCGCCGGTTCGGACACCCGGCAGGGCCTTTCCCGGACGGAGCAAGACCTCCTGCACGTCGGGAGCGACGTGGGGACCGCGAACTCTGACTCCCTCATGCTGCTGCACACCGGCGGTGGCAAGCCGGTGCTGATCAGCATTCCGCGCGACTCCTACGTGCCCATCCCCGGTCACGGCACGAACAAGATCAACGCGGCTCTCGGATTCGGCGGCCCGACGCTGCTCATCCAGACCGTGGAGCAGGTCACCGGGCTGCGGATCGACCATTACATGGGGATCGGGTTCGGCGGGCTGGACAGCGTGGTGAACCAGGTGGGCGGGGTGCGGATGTGCCTTCCGACCGCGCTGCACGACTACGACTCCGGCGCCAACCTTCCCGCGGGCTGCCAGAACCTCAACGGCGCGCAGGCGCTGGCTTTCGTCCGGGACCGTCATTCGTTCGCCGACGAGGACCTGCAGCGGGAGCAGGATCAGCGCGCGTTCCTGAAGGCCCTGCTCAGCAAGGCCACGAGCCCGAGCGTGTACCTCAACCCGTTCGTCGCCCTGCCGTTCGGCTCCACCGCGGCGAGCTCGATCTCCATCGACCAGGGCACGCACCTGTACAACCTGATCTCGGTGGCGCTGGCGCTGCGTAACCCGCAGACCGGGACGGTCCCGATCGCCAACGCCAACTACGAAACGGCCAACGCAGGCGACACGGTGCTGTGGAACCAGAGCGAGGCCCTGCAGCTCTTCACCGCGCTCAAGAACAACCAGCAGGTACCGGCGAACCTGCTGGGCGGGACGCAAGTAGGCTGACCGGCCCGGCCGGCGCCGTCGGACCTTGGCGATGGCTGACCCGGCACGTCGCCGGGCCTTGCGTCCCGCGCGCCGGGGTCCTTCAGCCCTGCCTTCCACCTGAGCTTCCGGCCAGGCTGTGACCGACATAGGCCCCACGGCAGCTCGGCAATCTGAGGAGCAAAGATGCCCGGAATCATTGTCGGGGTGGATGGCTCGGACGAGTCTGGCCAGGCCCTTGGCTGGGCGATGCGCGAGGCAGTGATTCCGGACTGGCAGTGATTCCGGACTGGCAGTGATTCCGGACTGGCAGTGATTCCGGACTGGCAGTGATTCCGGACTGGCAGTGATTATTGCCGCAGCCCTGCTCGCCGATAAAAATGGCATCCCACCGGATATACGATATGCACCTTCTGCGGAGCCGGAATTAAAAAGGAGGCCGCCGCTGGCGGCGGTCCTCTAACCTGCTGGCCACAGTTCCTATGCGTTCCGGTCAGCGGGGACGACGACCACGGGGCAGTGTCCATGGTGGGTGACCTGACTGCTCACCGAGTGCAGCATCAGGCGGGTGAAGCTACCCACCCCCCGGGAGCCGACCACCAGAAGGTCAGCGTCCTTGGACGCCTCGATCAGGCCCGCAGCGGGCATCCCGAAGATGGCCTGCACGGTCACCGACGGCGGCACACGGCCGCCGAGTTGAGCCGCCGCCTTCGCTACCGCTTCCCGCGCGCTGATGCGCGCGTCAATGAGGAACGTGTCGTCGGCCGGAAACACGAGCATGCCCTGCAAGCCGGCTGCGGCAATCTGCTCGACGGTGAGGACGGTAAGTGGCTCGTCATGGATCCATGCCTCTCGCATGGCCCATTCCAGGGCCACCTGCGCATGGCTGGATCCGTCGAATCCAACGATGATCCCGGACATTTCCTTCTCCATCCCGGCAATTCCCGTTCGCGGATGACGCTAGATGTCTTCCGGCACAGGGCGCAGAGGCGTAATCCTCCATAGTTGCGGACCTTTTCGCCCAGGCACAGGACTTTGGTCCCTCTCGCCTGCTTTGGCGTTTGGGTAGGTTTAGACGGAAACATCAGGCGGTGTAGATTTAGAATGAAACACCGGGCGGTTCGGCGATAGGTGCCGGGCCCAACAGGAAAGCGCGGCTAGCTGATGACAGAGACTGGCTCCCATGAGCACGTGATCAAGGTGTTCCTGCTCGACGACCACGAGCTCGTCCGCGTGGGAGTGAAGGACATGCTCGAGAGCCAGCCCGATATCCGGGTGATCGGTGAGGCCGGCACGGCCGAGTCCGCGCTGGCCCGGATCCCGGCGCTGCGGCCCGACGTGGCCATCCTGGACGTACGGCTGCCGGACGGTGACGGCGTCAGCGTGTGCCGCGAGATCCGGTCGAGGATGCCCGAGGTGGCATGCCTGATGCTGACCTCCTTCGAGGAGGACCAGTCCCTGTTCGACGCGGTGATGGCCGGGGCGGCGGGCTACGTGCTGAAGCAGATCCATGGCACGGATCTGGTCGGCGCGGTGCGAACGGTGGCCTCCGGCCAGTCGATGCTGGACCCGCAGGCGGCCAGCAAGCTGATGGCCCGGATGCGCGACGCGTCGCAGAAGAAGGACCCGCTGGCCGGGCTGACCGGCCAGGAGCGGCGCATCCTGGAGCTGATCGGGGAGGGACTGACCAACCGGCAGATCGGCGAGCAGATGTTCCTGGCCGAGAAGACTGTGAAGAACTACGTGTCCGCGCTGTTCCAGAAGCTGGGCATGGAGCGCCGCACCCAGGCCGCCGCCTACGCCGCGCACATCTTCGGTGAGCATGACGAGCCCCGCACGTACGCCTGACCCGTCCGGCTGGTACTGGCGGGGGGCCGGATTCTTGGACGGGGGTCAACACAGCCGGCGAAGGAGGCGAGCGCGATAGGTGTCAATATGGCGAAGGTCATGACGCGCAACGTGATCGCGGTGCGCGGGGACACGGTACGCCACCTCGAAGGGGTCGTGTCCGTGCGCGACCGGCTCACCTACCGGACCCGTACGGGCGTGCCGGCGCGCCGGCACGGGTCCCTGTTCTGAGGTTCAGGCCTGCGTTCTGAGGTTCAGGCCTGCGGCTGGACGATCCGCTTATCGGCGTCCACGTTCGTGCTCAGCACGTCTGCAACCCGCGTGTGCGTCACCACCGCATCTTCTTCCGCTTCGCTCATGCCGCTGACTCCAGCCTGGGCGCCACCGGGACACCACGGACCGGTGACCCGCACCGTGCGGGCCACCGGCCTTGACGAAGGTCCCCTCATCAGCGGGCCGGATGGCTGCCGGCGCTCGGTCCTTCGCCGGTACCGGCGCCGGCCAGGTCCTTGTGGACTGACGGCACCTGCGAGATGAGGAGAGCGCGATGAGTGCCAAGGTCGCGGACGTGATGACCCGGAGCGTGATCGCGGTGCGCAAGAACGCGTCGTTCAAGGAGCTGGCGGTCAAGCTCCGGGACGAGCGGATCAGCGCGTTCCCCGTCATCGACGACGACGACAGGGTGATCGGCGTGGTCTCCGAGGCGGACCTGATCGCCAAGGAAGCCGCGGCGGGCGGCTACGAGGACTTCACCGGGCCGCTGGCTGGCCTGCTGCACCGCCACGAACTGGAAAAGGCCAGGGCTCTCACCGCAGGTGAGCTGATGAGCAAGCCGCCCGTCATCGTACGACCGGACGACACGGTCAGCTACGCCGCTCAGCTGATGTACGACCACCGGATAAAGCGGCTTCCGGTCGTGGACGGCGCCGGCCGGCTGGCTGGCATCGTCAGCCGGACCGACGTACTCAGCGTCTTCAGCCGGCCGGACGAAGAGATCCGGCATCAGATCACCCATGACGTCATGCTCAGCCGGTTCCTTACCGACCCGCTGCCCTACCGGATCACCGTCAAGGACGGTGTCGTCACGCTCGCGGGCGAGCCGGAAACTGACTCCCTCGGTCACGAAATCGTCCGTACGGTGCGGCACATCGAAGGGGTCGTGGCCGTCCGTGACCGGCTCGACTACCGGTCGGATGAGCCGGCCCGCACGTTCAGGCCACTGGTCTGACGGGACTTGGCGACCTCACGCTGGAGGCGGCGGATGGATACGACGGCAAAAGACGCCGCGCACGGCGATGGGGTGCTTCAGGTCACCTGCGACCTGCCGCACGATGACGCCGATCCGCGCTGGGACCCGTATCTGGACGCCGCCGCGCTCCGCGAGCGCAGCGCGGACGTGGTGAGCCTGCGC
>Ga0209839_10000532_pt1 | contig 19147 bp, 16 predicted proteins | sample OrgsoiDNA2013050_FD_185800 | JGI IMG/M metagenome (GOLD analysis project Ga0209839, IMG submission 185800) | Permafrost soil microbial communities from the Arctic, to analyse light accelerated degradation of dissolved organic matter (DOM) -... | ecosystem: Environmental > Terrestrial > Soil >... | reverse complement strand
GAAACCGTCAGCAGCGACTGCTGCGCGGCGCGCGCGCCGGTCTGAATGGTTTCGCTGGTATTGACCACGAGGTTCGTCAGCGAGCGTTCGGCATCCTCAACGTGGGACTTGATGCCAAGCGACAATTCCTCGGCCCGCGCCATCAGATCATCGCTGGCCTGCCGTCCGCTGCTCTCGATGCGGCCTGCCACGGCTTCGACGCGGGTGCCCAGCAGATCCTCGAACTGCGCGACCCGCATATCGATATCGCTGGCAACCGCGCCGACCCTGGTTTCGATGCCCTGATGGATTTCCTGAAACCGCGCCGTGATGGTGTCGGTCAGCTGGGCGCTGCGACCATCGATGGTTTCAGTCACATTGGAGATACGACGGTCGACCGCTTCGATCGCCTGCGCGGTGCCGTCGCTCAGCGAGAAAGTGAGCTTGGTGAGGCGGGAGTCGATCGAGTAGATCGCCTGCGCCGCGCCATCGGTAAGCGACGACGCCAGCGTGCCGAGCCGGTTGTCGATGGTTTCGGTTACCGACTTGGCGCGCGTATCGAAGGTCTGTTCGAGCGATTTGAGATGGCCATCGACGGATTCGTCGAAGGATTTGATCTTGCTGTCGAGCGAAGTATCGAGGTTGGCCACGCGGGTTTCGAGCGTGGTCTCGAATTGCAAAAGACGCTGGTCGAGCGAGGCGGTGATCTCGCCGCTATTCGATGTCAACCGGGTGTCGAAGGTATCGACATAGGTCTTCAGGTTTTCGGAGATATCCTGCGTGCGCTGACCCATGCGCTCGACGATTTCGCCGCCGAAGGTCTTGACGGTGCGATCGAATTCCGAGATGTGGCGGGTAATGAGCGCGCCCAGCGTGCCACTGTCGCGCGCGAATTTTTCGGCCAGCTCGCCGCCCTGGTTCTTCACCAATTCGTCGAAAGCGCTCATCTGCAGGGACAGCGTGTCGTGCGCGGTTTCGGTCTGGCTCACGACCTTGGCCACCAGCGAATTCACGGTGACGTCCAGCGCTTCGCTGGCCTTGTCGCCCGAGGAGAGGATATTCGTCGCCAGGCGGTTGCCGGCTTCGTCGATCTTGTGGACGAGATCGCCGCTGCGCAGCTCGAGTTCCAGCAGCAGGGAATCGCTGGAATTCTTCAAGGAGTCGTGGACCTGTTCGGTCCGCTCGGAAATTCCGTCGACGATGGTGGAGGAGCGGTGCTCGAATTCGCTGGTGATACGGTCGATCCGCTCGTTCAGCATCTCGTGGACGCGGTCGGCCAGATCGACGAACTCGTCATGGACGTGGCCGGTCTTGAAATTGAGGCTGGTGGTGAGGCGCTCGCTGGCGTCGAGCACCGCGCGGGTGGTCTCGGCGCTGGCCTCCTCGAGGCGGTCGAGCAGGTCGCCGCCGCGCTCGCCGAGCGCGAGGATCATGTTGTCGCCGGCATTGCTCAGTGCGCTCGTGATGTGGGCGCCGCGTTCTTCCAGCGCGCCGGTGATGCTCTTTGCCACCTCATCGACGCGGGATGCGATCGCGTCCGAGATCAGCGCGATGTCGTGGCGCAAGTCGATCTGCACGCCGGAGATCGCGCTGCGAACCTGTTCGGCCTGTCCGACCAGATTGTCACGCTGATGGGCGATATCCTGCAGCAAGGCACGGATTCGCACCTCGTTGTCGCTGTAGGCGCGTTCGAGCGCCGAGACTTCATTGGCAACGAGGGTTTCCAGTTCGCCGGCGCGCGCAATGGCGCGTTCGACGCCGTCGCCCATGGCGGCGACTTCGCGGCGGATCGCCTGGCCGACCGTGACCATCGAGTCGCTTGCCGCGCCCTCAGGTTCGGAAAAACGGATTGCGACCTGCGCCATCGACTGGGCGATCATCCGCAATTCCTGGCCACGCCAGGAAAGGCTCGCCAGGAAATAGAACAGCAACACCGGCGCGAAGAACATGGCCGCCAGGCCGGCCAGCACCAGGGTGCCGCTGCCTTGTCCGACCGCAGCCTGCAGCGAAGATAGGAAGCTGGCCGTCAGCAGGGCCGCGCCGAGAACCCAGATCGCGGCGAAAATCGAGGCGAGCGTATAAACATTGCGGGCGGGCCGGCCTTTCTGAATGGCCTGCAGAATCTGTCCGATGGTTTCGCGGTCGTCGTTGGCGGCGCGGCGGGTCGGGCGCTGCGGCTCCTCGCTGGATTCATAGATCGGCCGATCGTCGCTCGGCCGGGTGTCGAACGGGCTCTGACTGTAATCCGGCATCGGGGAAGCGATCGTCGACGTCGCATCGCTGCGGACCGACCCCCTGTTGCCGTCCATCGGCGCATCGCTGATGTTGAGGGCTTCCTGAATGGCAGAAAGTGCAACTTCAGTGGGGTCTTTGGCCTTCTTTGGATTATTCGCCATATTCAGTCCACGCCCCTCGTTTTACTTCACGCGTCCGGAGAGCCTGGCGAACGTCCCTCGCAAGCTCGAAACCGGTCCCAACGCCCCCGCGAACATTCTATTGGCTGGGCGGTCCGAATGAAATGGCTGCGATTAATACAATCTTAATCATCGTTAACAGCGCCGCAGCGTAAGGTCTTGCCATTCCACATAATTTTTTTGCGCGAGTCGATCAATTGGGCGACTCTTCGCCAAAAACAAGGCAAACTTGCGGCAATCGGGGCGAAACCTTGCCTTAACCACTGGTGTGTTTGGCTTTCGCAAAACCCCGCCGTCGAATCGATGGGGCAGGGGATTTGGGTTATCGCCATGGCGCATCATCTGGAACGGATTGACTGGATGCCATCGCCGCCGCTCGCTCCCGATGACGGTCCGATCGATATCGAGCACCTCCGGCGCATGACGCTCGGCGATGCCAGCCTCGAGCACGAGGTGCTGGCAATGTTCTCAGCCCAGGCTGTCGGCCTGATTGGCGCTCTCGCCATGCTGCCGCGAGACGCCGGCGCGCTGGCGCATAAGCTGAAAGGCTCGGCGCGCGCGATCGGCGCCTTTCAGGTAGCCGACGCCGCCGCGCGTCTGGAAACCGCGATACGGACCGGCGACGATCGGTCCGAGCTGTTCGCCGAGCTTGATGATGCGGTCGTGCAGGCGCGCACGGCCATCGATGCGATCCTGCGCCGGTCCTGATCTCAGGCTTTGTCTTAGGCCCTAGCTTGGGCCTCGAAAGCCCCTGCAGCCCTTGCCAATCCGGGTCGCAGGTTTTCGCCCCGACCGCTGGCGCGGAGCGGACCGACCCGTTATAGGACTGCCCGGACCTCTCTCTCATCCGGCAGCACGAGCAATCATGGCCAAGATTCACTTTGTCGACCATAGTGGCGAAACCCGTACCATTGACGTCGAAAACGGCGCCACCGTGATGGAGGCCGCGATCCGCAACGCCATTCCGGGCATCGAAGCCGAATGTGGTGGCGCCTGCGCCTGTGCGACGTGCCACGTCTATGTCGATGAGGCCTGGCGCGAGAAGGTCGGCGCACCGTCCCCGATGGAAGAGGACATGCTGGATTTCGGCTTCGATGTGCGGCCGAATTCGCGGCTGTCGTGCCAGATCAAGGTCAGCGACGCGCTCGACGGTCTCGTGGTGACGACGCCGGAGCGGCAGGCCTGAATTTTACTGAAGCGAATTTCACGATCGCCTGCAGCACGCTCGCGCTAGATTCCGTCCGCGCCGCGGCGAAAAAAGGGTTTTAGCTTCTCGATGATCCCGGCCGTCAGCGGCGTCGGCTTGCGCGTGGCCTCGTCGATCAGCACCGTTACCGATTGCGCCGATGCCACGCATTTACCTTCGGAAAATACCACCTGATCGAAAGTCACGGAGGTGCGACCGAGTTTCGCGACGCCTAATCCCATTTCAATGGTGCCGGGCCAGCGCAGCTCGGCGCGAAAATGGATGTCGAGCCGTACCATGATCCAGGCGAGGCCCTCGGGCATCAACCCGAAACCGCGGTCCTTCATCAGCGTGACGCGGCCGGTTTCGAAATAGGTCGCATAAACCGCGTTGTTGACATGCTGATTGGGATCGAGATCGGCAAAACGAATGTTGTCCGACAGCCGGTAGGGAAAATCTTCGAGCCGCGGGGTTGAATCGAGGCGGGCCGGTGCGTTCACGGGGTCGATCTCCGGAGTTTCATGCCGTTACAGCGCAGTTGTCGAATTGCGGCAAGGGGTTGCCGGGGTCGTTCGCACCATATTATGCCTTTCCTCGATCCGCCGCCTTGGCTAGACAGGCGCAGCCGAAAGCGCCGGGCCCGATGGCCGGGTCAACCGAAAAGAAGCCGAGATGAGCGAAGCGATCAAAACCGATGTGCTGATTATTGGCGCGGGTCCATGCGGACTGTTTGCCGTTTTCGAGCTGGGCCTGCTCGATATCAAGACGCATCTTGTCGACATTCTCGACAAGATCGGCGGCCAGTGCGCCGAGCTCTATCCGGAAAAGCCGATCTACGACATTCCGGGGATTCCGTTCGTCACCGGCCAGGGCCTGACTGAAGCGCTGCTGGAGCAGATCAAGCCGTTCAATCCGACCTTTCATCTCAACGAAATGGTGGAGACGATCGAGAAAATCGGCGATCCCGGCTTTCGCGTCACCACCGATGCCGGCCAGGTATTCGAATGCAAGGTGGTGGTGATCTCCGCCGGCGGCGGATCGTTCCAGCCGAAGCGGCCGCCGGTGCCGGGTATCGAAGCCTATGAGGGCACCTCGGTGTTCTACTCGGTGCGCAAGATGGAGCAGTTCCGCGACAAGGATTTGCTGATCGTCGGCGGCGGCGACTCCGCGCTGGACTGGACGCTCAATCTGCACCCGGTCGCCAAGCGCGTCACCCTGCTGCACCGGCGCGACGATTTTCGCGCGGCTCCTCACAGCGTCGAACAGATGCGCGCGCTGGTGGCTGCCGGAAAACTGGATTTGAAAATCGGCCAGGTCACGGGACTTGAAGGCGAGGGCGGTATGCTCACAGGCGCCACCGTCAAAGGCAGCGACAACGCCATATCGCGAGTTGGGTGCGATACGATGCTGCCGTTCTTCGGCCTGACCATGAAGCTAGGGCCGGTCGCGAACTGGGGCATTGCGCTTGAGAACAATCTGGTGCCGGTCGAGACGGCGGCCTTCGAGACCAGCGTGCCCGGAATTTTTGCGATCGGCGACATCAACACCTATCCCGGCAAGCTGAAGCTGATCCTGTGCGGCTTCCACGAAGGTGCGCTGATGGCGCAGAAGGCGCATCGTTATGTCTATCCGGACAAACGGCTGGTGTTCCAGTATACGACGTCATCGTCCAGCCTGCAGAAAAAGCTCGGGGTCAATTGACCTGATCGGGTGCCATTCAACAACTGTTACGGCACATTTGTGACACTGTCCGATCGCTCCGGAAGACCGCTTTGAAACGCGAACGGTGCACTGGAACGATCCGCCGAATAGCGGTATTCTTACGCCATATCGCTCGAGGGGCTGGTCAGGTGATGATGATGTGGACTGTTAATTTCAGACTTGCCAATTTCAGACGTTCCAATTCAAGACTTGCCAAATCCAGATTTGCCAAATCCAGATTTGGGCTGGCGCTGCCGGTCACGACTGTTCTGGTGATGCTGCTGGCCTTCATGGTTCCGGGGCAGGCGGCGGAGCCGTCGGCTGCCGGGCTATGGCAGAAGATCGAGGACGGCAAGCCCGTGGTGTGGGTTCTCGTGGTCGATCACGACGGCATCTTCGAGGGCGTGATCGCCAAGACGTTCCCGACGCCTGGCGAAGACACCCATGAGACCTGCGCGAAATGCACCGACGACCGCAAGAACGCGCCGCTGCTCGGAATTTCCTTTATCCGGAACATGAAGCGCGACGGCCTGAAATATGAGGACGGCAACGTTCTCGATCCTCGCGACGGCAAAATCTATAAAGCCAAGATGAGCGTCAGCCCTGACGGTCAGTCGCTCACGATGCGCGGCTATTGGGGAATTTCGCTGCTCGGCAAGGATGAAACCTGGTTCCGGTTGCCGGACACGGAGATGGCCTCACTCGATCCCGCCATCGTCGCGAAATATTTGCCGGCGCAGGCAGCAGCCCAGGCCGCCGCAACCAAGCCCCCGGTCGCGATGGTCAAGCCAACCGTTGCCGCGAAGAAGAGCGCGTCGCCACAACTGCCGAAGTAATCGGCCGCCCGCAGGCGGAGCCGCCCGGTCGGCGCCCCGGGCTTGACGTGAGGTCGCCGTCGCGCATATGCTACCATACGTAGCATTACACGAGGTGGCGCATCGATGAATGACAGGGCTCCCGATCTTGGTGAACTCGAACGCGAGGTCATGCAGTTGGTGTGGTCAGCGGGAGAAACCACCGCCGATGCCATCCGCGAGCGCTTGGCCCGCAAGCCGAAGGAATCGACCGTACGCACCGTGCTGCGGCGGCTGGAGGAAAAGGGATACGTCACCCACACCGTCGATGGCCGCACCTACGTCTTCAGGGCCGCGGAGGCGCGGCCGCAGGTCGCGGCCCGCGCGGTGAAGGCAATCGTCGACTGGCTCTGCAACGGATCGGTCGAGGAGGTGCTGGTGGGTATGGCGGACGCGCGGATGCTCGACAGCCGGACGTTGCAACGACTTGCAAAGCGCATCGAGCAGGCAAAAGGAGGAAAGTGATGTTGGAGGTCGTCGTTCGCGCGGCGATATGTACGCTGCTGTTGGCTTTCGCGGTTCAATTGTGTCTGCGGACGCTTCGCGTGCGCCACCCAAAATTGCTGCTCTCCGCCTGGACCGCGGTATTGGTCGCGTCCGTGGCGATGCCGGCTCTGCAGTGGGCGATCCCATCCGCCGCTCCCACATTGCTCTCCCGGTCATTTTCCCGGGCAGGCATCGTAAACTCCAGCGCACCGGCACCGCTGTCGCCTTTGTCGATGATCTCGTCGTCGCTAACTTCGTTGGCGATTTCCCCCTCCGGCGCGGCCACGGCGCGCGCATCAGAACCGCAACGGACATTCGCCTGGCGAAAGTGGCTGACCGGAGCCTATGTCCTGGTGGCCTCTCTCTTTCTGCTTCGGCTGTTGCTGGGCCTCATCTTGTCCTGGAGAATGCTGCGTGCCACGCACCCGGTGCGGGAAAACTGGGCCGCTGGCAAAAGGCTGCGGACAAGCACCTGGATCTGCGCGCCGGTCACCGTCGGCAGCCACGTCCTGCTGCCGGCGGAGTGTGTCAACTGGGATGCACGCCGGCGCCGGGCCGTCCTCGCGCATGAAGAGGCGCATATTGCGCGGGGCGACTTCTACGTCCAGCTTCTGTCGCAGGTGAACCGGTCAGTCTTCTGGTTCAGTCCCCAGGCCTGGTGGTTGCACCGGCGCTTGACGGCGCTGGCCGAACTGGCGAGCGACGATGCCGCGATCGATGCGCTGGGCGATCGTCCGGGCTATGCGGCGATCCTGCTCGACGTCGCCCGCCTGCCGCGCAATCCACCCCTAGGTGTGGCGATGGCGCGCCCGGCCACGGTCAGTCAACGCATCGAGCGCATCCTGGCTGAAGAAACCACGCCCGCTCCGGTCACCAGGCTGCTGCAAACCGTGATCGCGGCCGCAGTTGCGTCGCTTGCGATGCTGACGGCGGTGTTATTCGCCGAAGCGGCGCCGCTGGAGGCATCCAGGGAACAAGTGGCGCCGCACACGCGGATCACCATCGATCCCAAATTGCTCGACGCCTATGCCGGCTTCTACCTGAATGCCGCCACCGACTCGCTGATGATCGTGACCCGCGAGGATGATCACCTGCTCACCCGTCGGGCCGGCAACCAGCCGGTGCCCGAATATCCATATACCGATCACGACTTCTTTCTGACGGTCGTCCCGCAGCAGAACAGCTTCGTCACCGACGCCTCGGGCGCGGTGCTGCGCGTGGTGCATCATCAATGGGGGCGCGACGAAACGCTGGAGCGCATCAGCGCGGAAGCCGCGCAGCTCCATGAGGAGGCGCGCGCCAAGCGCGTGGCGGAAGAGCGGACTCCGCGTACCGCCATCAGCATCGATCCGCAGCTGCTGGATAATTATGTGGGCGCCTATCAGCTCAAGCCCCAGATGGTCTTCACGGTGACGCGTGACGGAGACAAGCTGCTAGCGAAGCTCACGGGCCAGCAGACCTACGAAGTCCATCCTTATACCGAGCGTGATTTCTTCTACACCATCGTTGCCGCGCAGCTGTCGTTCGTGCCCGGTGCCGACGGCACGGCCAGCGCCGTCGTGCTGCACCAGAATGGCAAGGACCAAACCGCGCCGCGTGTCGATTTGAGCGTGGCGCAGGCCCTGGACGTCAAGCTGGCCGAGCAGTCGGCGCCGCGCACCGCCGTCAAGATCGACCCAGGGCTGCTCGATGGCTATGTCGGCCGCTACAGCAATGCGGAGCTGGAAATCGCCGCGACCCGCGAAGGCGACCAGCTGTTCGTCCAGGTCACCGGTTACGGCCGATACGCCATTTTCCCTTACACCGAGCACGACTTCTTTGCGACCATCCAGCCGACCCAGTACACCTTTGCGACGGACAAAACCGGCAAGGCGGCCCAGATGGTCCGGCATCGGCGCGGCAAGGACGAGGTGTTCACTCGGGAGGACTGATCCCGAACGCGTCCGTCGTCAACCGGGCATTCGAGCACCCAGGCTTTAGGTTGTTGCGTGAAGTAGAAATGAGGAGACTACGATGAAGCCAACAGCGGTTATCCGGTCACTCGCAATACCCGGCATCGCCCTGTCGTCCGATTTCACACCGGCGTCCGCCTACAAGATGGACGGCCACTATGGCAGCTCCGATGGAGGGCGCTCCTATAGATACAGGATGGCAATGAGGAGGGCTGCGATCCCTCACACATGCAGCGCGTATGCAGCCTCGTGTATCCGCGATTTCCGCGCGATGGCGGACAGGTTCTCGATGTGCCTGGCAGCGAAGGCGCAATGTATGCAGACCGGCGTTCATGTCGGCCCTTACAGTGGCAGCCAATATGCCGGGATGCGAAAGATGTAGTGATCTTCCATTCAAGCTGACCCAAGCGAGCCCCGACGTCGGACGATCCCGTTCGGCCATCCACAAATACGACAGAGATCCGAAAATGTCGGCTCGTCCCTTAATTCCGCGCCGGAAACTGTTCGATAATCCGACATTCATCGGCGCGAAATTGTCGCCGGACGGTCGTTTGATCTCGTGGCTCGCCCCGGTCGACGGCGTACTGAACGTCTGGGTCTCGCCGGTCGACAGCATTGCCGCCGGCGTGCCGGTCACGCGCACCAGGGGCCGGCCGATCAACTGGCAGGATTGGAGCCCGGACGGTCGCTACATCATGTTTCTCAACGATGAGAACGGGGATGAAAATCTGCACCTGTTCGTGGTTGATCCCCGCAATTGCGAACTCCGCGACCTCACGCCCTTCGACAACATCCGTGCGCTACCGGCCTATTGGTCGCACTTTACCCCTGACAAGATCGCGATCAACCTCAACGACCGTGACCGGCGCTGGCATGATGTTTTTCTGCTTGATCTCGCGACCGGCCAACGCTCGCTGATCTGGGAAAATCGGCAGGGGTTTGAGTGGGTCGGGCTCGATTGGCAGTTGAAGCCGCGTCATGGCCGCAGCCATGGCTCGGACGGCGGCGCGCGGCTTTGGCGCCTCGATAGCGAGCAGGTCACGCATTGGCGTGACGTCCCCTTCGATGCCAGTTGGACCACGAGGCTCTGGAGTTTTGACGCCGCGGGCAAGCACCTCCATATGCTCTCGTGCATCGAGCAGGATAAATCAGCGCTGCTGCGGATCGACTGGTCGACCGGCGAACAGAAGGTCCTGTTCGAAAGCCGGCGTGCCGACGTTACCGATACGATATTCAACACCCGGACGTTCGAGCCCGAGGCCGTCTGCATCGATCCCGCGCGACAGGAATGGACCGCGCTGACGCCCGCGGTCGCCCCGGAACTTGCCTTGATCAAGGCGCGGCTGCCCGGCCATGCGTTCCACGTGCAGAGCCAGACCGATGACGACCGCCGCTGGATCGTCATGAGTTACACGGCCGAGCAGCCCGCCACCTATCATCTGCTCGACCGGGACGGACAGACGCTGACCGAACTGTTCACGGCTCGACCGGAATTGAAGCCATATCGTCTCGCGCCGATGCACGCCGTCGAGGGCAGGTCGCGCGACGGGCTTACCCTCGTTTCATATTTGACCTTGCCGGCCGACATCGAAGGTGATCGCCCGGCCGCGCCGCTGCCGATGGTACTGATCGTGCATGGTGGTCCGTGGGCGCGCGATATCTTCGGTTATCGCGGCGATCATCAATGGCTGGCCGACCGCGGCTATGCCGTGCTCTCGGTCAATTACCGTGGCTCGACCGGGTTCGGCAAAGCCTTCGTCGCGGCGAGCGAAAAACAACACGCCCGCAAGATGCATGACGACCTGATCGACATGGTCGACTGGGCCGTCGGCGAGGGGATCGCGCAAAAGGACAAGATCGCGATCTTCGGCGTGTCTTACGGCGGGCTGGCTTCGTTCATCGCCGCGACATTCACGCCGGAGATTTTCTGCTGCGCGGTCCCGGTGGTCGGTATCTCCAATCTGCAAACCCTGCTGGAGTCGATGCCGCCCTATTGGGCCGGGTTTGCCGAATACATGTATCGCAGCTACGGCGATCCGCGCACCGAGGAAGGCCGCAAGCTGCTCGCCGAACGCTCTCCCATCAACCGGGTCGAGAATATCAGCAAGCCGATGCTGATCTTTCACGGCGTCAATGACGTGCGCTGCAAGGTGGCCGAAAGCGATACCATCGTCGCCGCGATGCGGGCCCGGAACATCCCCGTCACCTACGTGGTTTACCCGGATGAAGGGCACGGCTTCCAGAAACCACCGAACCGGCTTTCCTACATCGTCATGGCAGAGGCGTTTTTCGCCCGGCATCTTGGCGGCGCCTTCGAACCCGTCGGCTCCGATCTTGAAGGCTCAAGCCACGAGATTCGCGCAGGTGCCGATATCCTGACGGATTTGGGCGTGGCCTGACGATATCGGTCCGACTTGGCCCGCACGGGGCCGGCCCGTGGCCGCGGCGACGGCTGGTGCGAAAACGGCAGCTCAGCTGCCTAGGCGACAGCGGGCTCGCTGGCTTCGCGTCTGCTGGCTTCGGGTTCGCTGACTTCGACTTCGTGTGGACGAACCCTGACCCAGTTCCTGGCAATCAGATAGGTCAGATAAAAGCACGCGGCGAGGCAGGCGACATATCCGTAGGTTTGAACCGGCGGATAAATCCACGGCATCCCGTCGGTCAGGTTATGGATGCAGTAGGTCGATGGCGTACCGCCCTGGACCGAAAAATCCGTGAACTTTCGCGTCCAGACGTATCCGGCGCAACCCGGTTTCGCGGGCACGACGTTGAGGATGAATTGGACGATCATGAACGTGGCGGTTGCGCAGGGAACGGCGAACAGCCCGAACACCCACCGGCTCGGCTTCGTGGCGCCTGGATCCAGATGGCTCATCTTTCCCACAACGAATTCGCGTGCGACCAGCAGCGTGTCGGACTCGACTTTCAGCGAGATCAGGAAAAGCAGCGCAAGGAGGGGGCCGAAGACCATGATAAGACCGGGATTGAGATCGAGCGACACCCCGAGCGCCGACGCCTTGCCGGGGTGATCTCCGCTGCGCGAAAGCGCGCAGAGGAAGATCAGCAGCAGGCCGCGGTTGCCGAAGGCCCTGATGAAACCGGTTTCAGCGTTCAGATACGATAGCATGGCAGCCCTCATTCGTCGGACACAGATAACGTCAGTCTGGCAAGCGTTTGCCCGGAGATCGCGACAGTATGGTTTGGCGAAGCTCCACCAGATCCTAGTACAATCCGCTGGGTTGACCGGCCGGCCGGCGCGCGCCTGGCGCAGTCACGACAGGCGCGGCCGGCTCCCTGGTCACCTCGGGCACGGCGGCATCGAGCTGCAGCACCGCCGCCGCGGCGGGGAACGCTGCGTCCGCCATCGCGGCGTGCCCTTCGGCGCTTGGATGCACCGCGCCGCCATACACCGCGGAAAGAACACCCCAGGTGGCGTCGTGGATGTCGGCGGGCTGAGTGGAAGAGGGGAGCCCTTGCGGATAAGTCATCGCCGCAAAGTAGCTGTCGTTGGCATCGCGGACCCAGCGCGCGCGCGGCAGGTAGGCGCGATATTCCCCGGCGCTGCGGCCGCAAGCCATCGGCTGCGAGGCTGAGGTGACGATATCCGGATCGAAACTGTCGCCCTTGGCCGAAAAACACTCCCGATCGAATTCCGGATCGTGTGGTCCGCGCGCGCAAAAACCGTGATCTGCGAAGGCGGCCTGATGGCCATCGACGAAGGTCATGCGATCGCCGGCGGGATCGCGGCACAGGATCCCCGATTGGCACAACGCGAGCGCTTTCAATCGCGGCAGGAATTCATTCTGCACATAGCCGGACACGTTGGCCAGCCGTTGCGGCTGTGCGTTGAACGAGGGATGAATATCGAAGCCGGCGCGTCCGCCGGGGCAGGGCGCACCGTCGGCCAGGGTTGGGTTGGCATAGGATACATAGACGACGTGCGACATGTCGCCGACCAGCGGTTTTAGCGCCTCTCTCAATTTGCCGAAACTTTGCGGCAGGTCCTGCGCCAGCGCCGCGCGCGAATCCTCCACCGATCCCATGACGCCGGCGCGCCGAAACAGCACGCGTTCGGTCGGGGTGTCGACGATCACGTCCGCGACCAGGCCGGAAAAGCCGATGTCATTGGCGCCGATCGAGAGCAGGACCAAATCGAGGTTGCGATCGGGTTGACGGCGCGTCGCGGCGGCGACGGCATCGCGCAATTCGGCCAATTGCGCGTTGACCGTGGCCTGGCAGCCGGTGGACTTGGTCGGCGGGCATTCCCGCGCGCGTTGTCCGCCGAACAACCCGTCGGGGATGGTGGCGCCCGTGCATGCCAGCGGCAGATAGGTCACCGCGATATGAGGATATTGCACGGCAAGCTGCAGCGCGGTGCGGGTCTGATAGCTGTAGAGCGAGCGATGGCAGGCGGAATTGAACCAGAGGGCGCTCTGCCGCTGCCACACCTGCAGCGAGTCCGGAGCTTCGCAGGCCCGGCCGCCTTTATAGCCGGCGCGGCTCGGGCGATAATATTGGGCGCCGGCGGTTCCGAGATAGGAGCGGAAGCAGAAGCCCTCGTCCGACAATGCGATCGGCCGGTCCGGATTGCCTTCGCCCGATGCGATGCTGTCGCCGAGGCCGGCGATGAAAAGGTCGCGCACCATGATCTCGGTCGCGACGCGCTGCGGGGCGTCGGGTCCGCTGGAGACGTCCACGGAAGCCATCGTGGGACGGCCATAGCGCGCCCGGAAACTCAGCGGCTCGGCACAATCCAGCGTCGATTGCCGCGGCGGACCCTCGCCATCGTCGACCGACCAGGCGCAGGTGGCGCCCACCGGGATAGCGCCGGTCAGCTTGAGGGTGACGGGATGATCTGTTGGCGTCAGGTAGCTTTCCTTGACGTTATCGCGGGTGCAGGGTTCGCTGACGCGGCCCGACAGATCGATGCAGAGGCGGTTCACCGTGTTGCGCGCCCAGCCGCGGCCGTCGCTCTGCAGCTCCAGCGCCTGTTCCGAGCCGAGAATGCTGCGGCCTCGCGCGCTATCGGTATGGAGCAGGAAATCGCGCTCTTCGCGGAACAGCCGAAAGCGGTTGCGGACCTCCCACGATATCTGCATCGGGCCGGCCGGCGCGCCCTGCGCCGCCGCGGCAGCGGTCTGCGCCGCCACCCACCGTGTCGGCAGCGCCCCGAGCGCCCCCACGAGCAGCGCTCCGAGGATCATCGAACGGATGTGAATTCGGATCATGACGCGTTTGACGTTACCGATAGGGCGGAAATAAGAGAGATCACCCGAAAACCAAGGGGTCTAGAAGTGGGTTTACAGCGGAGTCCGGATGGCGTGAGTCTGGATGGCGCGGCCGTTAGCCCTTCCCCGGCCGGCACTTCACCGGCTGCGGCACGGCGGACGAGGGCGGGCAGGCCTCGTGAAGCTTGCGGCGTTCCTGCCAGGGCAGCACGACATTGAGCCACAATTCGCGGGTGCCCATGACCGAAATGGCGATCCCGAAGGGGATCAGGAAATACAGGATCCGGAACACCACCAGCGTGGCCACCAATTGTTCCCTGCCGAATTCAGGCAGTGCCACCAGCATTGCCGCGTCGAACACGCCGATCGAGCCCGGCGCATGACTGGCGAAGCCGAGCAGGGTCGCCAGAATGAACACCACCGCCAGTGAGACAAAGTCGATCCCCGGCTGTGCCGGCATCAAGAGGTACATCGCCAGCGCGCAGAACCCGAGATCGACCACGCCGATCAGGATTTGCAGCAGCGTCAACGGCGCCGAGGGCAATGTCACTTTCCAGCCGTTCTGCCCGAGTTCGCGCCGTTCGCTGCCCATGGTCAGCCAGACCATGTAGGAGACGATGGCGGCGATGCCGCCCAGTGCGATCAGCCGGTTGACGGCGGGCGGCAGCTGATCCATCGCGGAGGCTGCCCAGGGGTGCAGCGCCATGCCGATGCCGAGCACGAAGGTATTGCCGAGCCAGAACGTCAGGCCCGACAGAAAGCAGATTTTGGCGACGTCGATGGCGCTCAGGCCGTAGTCCGAATAGATCCGGAAGCGGATCGCGCCGCCGGTGAACACGGTGGCGCCGATGTTGTGGCCGATCGAATAGCTGGTGAAGCTCGAGAGCGCCGCGATACGGTAGGGCACGTTTTTCTTGCCGATGGTCCGCAGCGCGAAGAAGTCGTAGAACGTCAGCGTACAGAACGCGCCGAGCACGCACAGCGCGGCGAGCGCGATGTGGGCGGGCGGTATCTCCGTCAGCGCAGTCAGGATCACGCCGGTATCGACGCCCTTGAGGGTGCGGACCAGCGTCGTGATCGCGAAGGCGATGATAAGGAGGCTCGCGGCGATCCCAAGCCGTTTCCAGCCGATCCGTTTCTTGAAACCACGCCCAAGCGTGGTCAGCAGTCGGTGCATTCGTCCTCCCGGCAGGGCGGCAACAAGTTGGTAGCCCATCAAAGCGATCCTCGGCAAACGGCGGCCAATCGCTCCACTTGCGCGGCCAATCGCTCCACTTGCAAAGACCCATAAGGCAAAAACGTGTCGTTGTGCAGTCCTTGACAACGCCAGCTTCAGCCTTGGATCGAGGCCGGGTGTCACACGCCGTACATATGCCGCAACGGCCAAAATTCCAGTCACGTGCAGCGGCGGTCCCGCCGTTCCATTTTTCACGATGTTCCTGTTCCATCGCGCGACGTTTTCGCAAGCGGGAGGAACAACCCCGGGATCCGCCGGTTAGCGTCGCATCAGCAATCGAACATATCGGCGCGGCGGCCACGACAAGGGCGTCGCTGTGTGTTCCCCAAAACAAAAGGATCGGCGCAATGGGACTCTTTACCAAAGACATCAGAACCATGAACGACCTGTTCGTGCACCAGCTGCAGGACATCTATTATGCCGAGAAGCAGCTCGTGAAGGCGCTGCCGAAAATGGCGGAAAAGGCAACCGACAAGCAGCTCAAGCAGGGTTTTCTGACCCATCTCGATGAAACCAAAATCCATGTGCAGCGCCTCGAACAGGTGTTCCAGATGCATGGCGCCGAGGTGAAGGCCGTCGACTGTCCGGCGATCGACGGCATCATCGAGGAAGCCGACGAGGTCATCGGTGAGGTCGAGGACAAATCGGTGCTCGACGCGGCATTGATCAACGCCGCCCAGGCCGCCGAGCATTATGAGATCACGCGCTACGGTAGCCTGATCGCGTGGGCGAAGCAGCTTGGCCGCAACGACTGCGCCAGTCTCCTGCAGAAGACCCTCGATGAGGAAAGGGCCACTGACAAAAAGCTGACCACGCTGGCCGAGAGCAAGATCAACCTTCGCGCCGCGGGCTGACCTTAAGGTTGAGCATGAACTGAGACAAAACGCCGCGCCGAAAAGTTTCGCGCGGCGTTTTGCGTTGGTCGAGGCGATCGGCGATCGGCGATCGGCGGACGCGACGCGCAACCGCGACCAACCTGCGCCTCGCAACGACACTTCGATCGTGGTCGAAAGGTTCAGCCGAAACGGATACCTTCTTGCCGCGTTGGTTCCTCGAAATCGAGGTGATCTATGCGAAGTATGTCCTTGAAGTCGCTATCATTTTCTTCCGGCGCAATGTCTCGGCCGGACACGACGCGCTCAAATCTTTCGACGTGGCTGACGCTGGCAGCCATGAGCCTCGGCTACGGCGTGGTCCAGCTCGATGTCACCATCGTCAACACCGCGCTCAACAGCATCGGCGCCTCGCTGGGTGGCGGCGTTTCCGAGCTGCAGTGGGTTGTCAGCTCCTACACCATCGCCTTCGCCGCCTTCATTCTGACCGCCGGGGCGCTCGGCGACCGGCTCGGCGCCAAGCGAATCTTCATGGCGGGTTTTGCGGTTTTCACGGCAGCATCGGTAGCCTGTGCGCTCGCGCCCAATGCCGCGATCCTGATCGCGGCAAGAGCGGTCCAGGGACTCGGTGCCGCGATTCTCGTTCCCAACTCCCTTGCACTGCTCAGCCACGCCTACCCGGACGAAAAACAGCGCGGCCGCGCGGTGGGAATTTGGGCCGCCGGTGCCAGCTTCGCACTGATCTCCGGGCCGTTGATTGGCGGCGGCCTGATTGCGTTGATTGGCTGGCGGTCGATCTTCCTGGTCAATCTGCCGATCGGTCTAGCCGGCCTGTGGTTGAGCTGGCGCTATGCCACCGAGACCACTCGACATCGGCAGCGCGAGGTCGATTTGCCGGGCCAGGCCGCGGCGATCGCAGCCCTTGGTTGTCTTGCCGGCGCGATCATCGAAGGCGGCACGCTTGGCTGGCGCGATCCGTTCGTGATCTCGGGCCTGGCTGCCTCGGCGGTGCTGGCGATCCTGTTCGTTGTGCAGGAACGGCGCGCGCCGCAACCGATGCTGCCGCTGTCGCTGTTCAGGCATCGGCTGTTCGCGCTGACGGCGCTGGTCGGCCTTCTCGTCAACATTGCATTCTATGGATTGATCTTCGTCTTCAGCCTGTACTTCCAGCGCGTCAACGGATTGTCGCCGTTTGCGACCGGCCTTGCGTTCCTGCCGATGTTGGGCGCGGTATTGCCGGTCAACCTCGTCGCCGCGCGCGTGGCCGAGCGCATCGGCGCGCCCGCGACCATCGCCGCCGGCGCGGCGATGGCGGCATGCGGGTGTCTGGCGCTGCTCGGGATCGAACCTGGCACCAGCTACTGGGAAATCGGTGCGCAACTGACCATCATGGGCGCCGGCCTTGGCCTGCTGGTGCCGCCGCTCACATCAACGCTGCTCGGAAGCGTTGAGAAATCGCGCTCCGGCATCGCCGCCGGCGTACTCAACTCGACCCGGCAAACCGGCAGCGTGCTGGGTGTCGCGCTGTTCGGCTCGCTGGCCGGGCAGGCCAACGCCTTCATGGCGGGCACGCATTGGTCGCTGATCATCTCGGCGTGCCTGCTGCTCGCGGCCGGAGCAGCGATCTGGTTCGGCGCTTCCACGAAAGATTCGTAGTGATCGAGAGTGTGGCCGGCTCAAGCGCGAATGCGCCGGTTCACGCCTTGCGCAGGGCAAAATGTGCGCCACAAAATGCCACCAGCGCGCCGAGGCATAGCGCCGCGAGACCTGCGAGCACGCCCGATATCGTCGGGATCGGACTCGGTGCTGCGGCCGCCTGGCCCGCGCCCACCAATACCAGCACGCCGACGCCGATCAGGAAATGCTGCATCCGCTGCGGTATTTGCCCCGACACCGCGCTGTCCATCAGTGTCGCGGTGAAATAGCCGCCGGAGAAGCCGACCGACGCGATCAGCCACCACGCCACGGCCGCGCCTGCGGGCATGAATTCGCCGGTGTCGGATCGCCACAGGCCGCCGAGGTCGAGGCCGTAGCGCGCCCCAAGCATGTGCACGGCGAGCGCCAGCAGCACTCCCGAAATCATCGCGCCGGCGAGGATCAGGCGGCGCGGAAAATAAGTCGTCTCGGCCATGGCCCGCTTGTAAGGTAAAGCAGGCCAGCCGCGCAAGCCGGGGCAGAGAATTCAGGCAATCTTTGATCAAGCAATCCCTTGAGGAAAGGCTCGGCACATGACGATCGGTCTTCTCGCGCTGACGGTCGCCGCGATCTTCACAGGCGCCGCGTTTTACGTTGGTGTCGCCGAGCAGCCGGCGCGGCTTTTGCTCGACGACCGCGCGCTGCTCACCGAATGGAAGCCGTCCTACCAGCGCGGGGCCGCCATGCAGGCATCGCTCGCGCTGGCGGGTTTTCTGTTGGGGGTGATCGCGTGGTGGCAGACCTCGCATTCCCTGTTCTTGATCGGCAGCATTGCGATGATCGCGCCGTGGCCATGGACGCTGATTGCGATCAAACCCACCAACGATGCGCTGCTGGCGACCGAACCGGATCGGGCGGGGCCGCCAACGCGCGCGCTTGTCGTCAAATGGGGCGCACTCCACGCCGTGCGCACCGCATTGGGCGCGCTCGCAACACTTGGCTATCTGTGGGCATGTCTATCGCGCTAGCCGGGACACGCGATTCCCGAGCACCGGCGTCTAACCCGAGGGATCAGCACATTGCCTGTGACTACCGATTTGCCGGACGAGACTGCCAGCAACGTCTGCTACGCCTACAAGGCGTCGCTGATCGGCGCGGCGCATCGGTTCGAGCTGACCGGCGATGGATTGTCGTGGCAGGTCGGCGGCAAGTCCGGGGTCTGGGCTTATGCCGATATCGCCGCGATCCGTCTGTCCTACCGGCCGGTGTCGATGCAGTCGCGGCGGTTTCGCGCTGATATCGAATCTGCGAGCCGTCAGAAAATCACTGTCCTCTCGACCAGCTGGCAGACCGTCGCCTTGATGGCGCCGCAGGATCGGGATTACCGCGCCTTCGTCACGCAGCTGCATCGGCGCATGAAGGCGGCCGGGAGCACGGCCACCCTGATCGGTGGCGTCGGACCGAAAACCTATGCCGCCGGCATCGTGTTGCTGGCGCTGGTCGGGATCGCGATATCGGGACTCTTCATTCGCGCCATCGCCACCAGCGAATTTTCGGGCGCGTTGTTTCTGGTCGGTTTCGCCGCGCTGTTTACGTGGCAGATCGGCGGCTTTGTGGCGCGCAACAGGCCACGGACCTACAC
>Ga0209839_10000531_pt1 | contig 19148 bp, 16 predicted proteins | sample OrgsoiDNA2013050_FD_185800 | JGI IMG/M metagenome (GOLD analysis project Ga0209839, IMG submission 185800) | Permafrost soil microbial communities from the Arctic, to analyse light accelerated degradation of dissolved organic matter (DOM) -... | ecosystem: Environmental > Terrestrial > Soil >... | reverse complement strand
GCACCCACTGGGGCCGCAAGGTGCTCGAGGTGCGCCCGCCGGTGAAGCTCGACAAGGGAGCCGGGATCATCTCGTTCCTCGAAGGCGCCGACGTCGACGTGGCGCTGTACGTGGGCGACGACGCCACCGACGTGGATGCCTTCCGCGGGCTGACGCAGCTGGTCGACGAGGGTCGTCTGAAGCGGGCGATCCGCGTCGGGGTCAGCTCCGCGGAGACGCCCTCGGCGGTGTCCGAGGAGGCCGACCTGATCGTCGAGGGAACCGACGGCGTACGCGAGCTGCTCGCGGTGCTGATCGCCGATTAGCCGTGCGGTTCACCGACTTCCTGAAAACCACCGTTCTGATCAGCGCCGGCGCCGCGAGCGCACTCGCGGCGGTCACCGTCGCCGGCGCGGCCGGCGCGACCGATGACCTGCTGGTCCCGGTCGCGGCCGCCTGGTGGGTGGCGGCGGGCCTGATCGGAGCGTGGCTGGGCCGGCGCGCGGAGACCTCCTCGCCGATCGCCTCGCTCCTGGCCGGGGCCCGCACGCAGTCCTCGCTTCCGGAGGTGCACCCGGGCCGCACGCTGCTCAACCGCCTGTGGCCGCTGCTGTTCTCGACCATCGGGGCCGGCGCTCTGGCCTTCGTGCTCCCGCAGGTCCCGGCTGTCGCCACCGGGTTCGCGATCATCTGGGCGCTGGCGTGGCGCCGTCAGGCCAGCGCGGTCACCGCGATCGAGGAGCGTGACGGCGTTCGCTTCTACATCGAGAAGACCTCGCCGGTGCGACCGATCAAGCTCGCCCGCACGCCCGGGTTCCGCTCGAACCTGTTCGAGCTCAACGGAGCCGGCCGCTCCTCAGCGCGACCCCGGGCGTAGGCCCCTGTGCCGCGGCGGCCCGAGGGCCAGATCGATGTGCTGGTCGCGTCGCTCGGCACCACGGGCGGGTGGCGGGCGGCGGCGGCCGAGCTGGCCGCGTCGCTGGAGCGCGTGGGCGCCACCGTGGCCGTGGTGGCACCGGATCCCGTGCGGGACGTGAGGACGCTCGCTCTCACCGACTTCGTGCAGGCGCGCGCGGTGCGCGCGGCCGCGGCGGCCGGGATCGAGCGCCACCGGCCACGAGCGATCATCTACTGTTCGGTGACCGGCTCGTTGCTGTGGCCGGCGCCCGGAGCGGTGTGGCTCGACGCGGTCGCGGCCGAGAATCGGCCCGGCCGGCACGGAGTCTGGCAGCGCGGCGTCGAGCGCCGGCGCCTGCGCCAGGCCCCGCTGGTGATGGCGATGAGCGAGCGTTCGCTGAGGCCGCTGGGCGCCCTGCACGCGCCGGTGATGACCGTGCCGTCCCCGGTCGAGCCCTCGAGTGGTCCCGCGCCGGCGCAGCGCGACATCGCGGCCGTGATGTATGCGGGGGACCCGCTCAAGAAGCGACTCGACGTCGTCCTGGCCGCATGGCGGCGCGCGCATCGCGGCGATGAGCAGCTGGTCGTGACGGGAACCGGCGCGCTCGAGCCCACCGAGGGCGTGACGCTTGCGGGCCGGCTCGCCCCGGCGGACTATCGGGCGCTGCTGCGCCGCGCCCGCGTGTTCGTGGCCGCCCCCCGCCGCGAGGACTACGGCATCGCCCCGCTGGAGGCGCTGGCCGACGGCTGCCTGCTCGTCACCACCCCGGCCCCCGGCCCCTACCCCGCGCTCGGTCTCGCGCGGCAGCTCGATCCGCGGCTCGTGAGCGACGACCTCGTCACGGCGCTGCGGACCGCTCTCGACTCGCCCCGCCCGGGCTACGGCGAGCGGGCCGCCGCGCTGCTGACCCCGTTCCGGCGCGCGGCCGTCGACCGCACCATCGCCGATGACGTCCTGCCGCTGTTGCTGCCAGGATGCAGCCCGTGACGAGCGCGCTCGCGTTCATCCCGAGCCCATCCGCCAACGGTCTGCGCATCGGGCCGTTCTTCTTCCACGCCTATGGTCTGGCGTACGTGTTCGCGGTAGCGGCGGCGATCCTCGTCACCCGCCGGCGCTGGGAGCGTTGCGGCGGCTCCCGGGAGCTCGTCTCCGAGGTGGCCCTGTGGGGCTTCCCGGCCGGGTTGATCGGAGGCCGGATCTACTTCCTGGTGACCAGCTGGGACCAGGTCCCCAAGCACTGGTGGGGACCGTTCGCGATCTGGCAGGGCGGTCTGGGGATCTGGGGCGGGATCGCGCTCGGGACGATTGCCGGGCTGTGGGTGCTGGCGCGCCGCGGAGCGGATATCCCCGCGTTCATGGATGCGGCCGCTCCGGGTCTGCTGGTGGCGCAGGCGATCGGGCGCATCGGGAACTACTTCAACCAGGAGCTGTTCGGCGGTCCGACCACGCTGCCGTGGGGACTCGAGATCGATCCGGCGCACCGCCCCGCGGCCTACCTGCACTACGCCACCTTCCAGCCCACGTTCCTGTACGAGATGATCTGGAACCTGTCCCTGGCCGGATTCCTGGTCTGGCTGGGCCATCACCGCAAGATCCGCGCCCCGGGCCTGTTCGCTCTCTACGTCGCGGGCTATTCGGCGTTCAGGATCTTCGAGGAGCTGCTGCGCGTCGATCCAGCGCACCACATCTTCGGGCTGCGGCTGAACTTCTTCGTCGCCTCGCTCCTGACCGTGGCGGGGCTCCTGTGGTTCATCGCGATCCAGCGCGGCGGCGGCCGGCCGAGGCGCACCCGCCGCGGAGCGGCGGTGGTGTCGATCGCTCTATTGGCAGCGGGCGTGCTGGGCTGCGGGGCTCACGCGGTCTCGCGTGACCGTGGGCGCAGCGCCGAGAGCTCCGCCCACGGCCTCGTGTTCGCCACGTCCGCCGCGGTCAGCCAGGCGCGCCTCGCCGTCGCGACGCCATAGCGGGCGACCGCGAACCCACCCACGCGGTGGGCATCGCAGTCGATCACGATCGGGACCCCGGCGGCGGCCGCGGCACGGGCGTGAACCTCGTTGACATCCCGGCGATCGGGGCTCGAGTTGATCTCGAGCATCGTGCCGGTCCGGACGGCCGCCTCGATCACCCGCTCGACGTCGACCGGGTACGGACGGCGGCGCTCGATCTTGCGCCCGGTGAGATGCCCGATCGCGTCCACGAACGGGTTCTCGATCGCGTGCACGATCCGCTCGGTCATCGCCTTCTCGCCGATCTGGAACGAGGAGTGCACGCTCGCGATCACCCAGTCCAGCTGAGCCAGGACGTCGTCGTCGTAGTCGAGTGAGCCGTCCGGCAGGATGTTGACCTCGCTTCCGGCCAGCAGCTCGATGCCCGCGACTCTCGTCGCCCGGATCTGCTCGATGTGATCGCGCAGCCGATCGGGCACGACCTCGTTTCCGAACCCGAAGCTGGCCGAGTGGTCGGTGATCGCCAGGTACTCGTAACCGGCCTCGCGTGCGGCGAGCGCCATCTCCTGGATCGACGCCGTCCCGTCCGAGGCGGTGGTGTGGGAATGCAGGTCGCCGCGTAGGTCCCCGAGTGCGATCAGCGCCGGGAGGGTGCCCGCGGCGGCCGCCTCGAGCTCACCACGGTTCTCGCGCAGCTCGGGCTCGATGTAGGCCAGGCCGAGCAGGCCGTACACCTCGGCCTCGGTCGCGCAGCGATGGGTGTGGCCGCTGGCGTCGTCGAGCAGCCCGTACTCGGATACGTGCAGGCCCTTGCGGACGGCCGCTTCGCGCAGCGCCATGTTGTGCTCCTTGGAGCCGGTGAAGTGCTGCAGCAGGTTGCCGAACTGGTCGGGGGCCACGATCCGCAGATCGACCTGCACGCCCGTGTGGGTCCGCACGCGCACGCCGGCCTCGCCCGGCGTCTGCGCGGTCTCGACCAGGTCCAGCTGCGCCAGCGCGCGGGCCAGGGCAGCCGGATCCGTGGCGGTGGCGATCACGTCGAGGTCCTTGACGCTGTCGGTCATGCGCCGCGCGGATCCGGCCAGCTCGACCCGCTCGGCCGCGGGATGCGCTCGCAGCGCGGCCACGATCTGCTCGCCCACCGCCAGCGCCCGGTCGAGCACCACGCGCCGGCGAGCCGCGCCGGCGCCCGGCGCGCTCAGGGCGGCCAGGATGCTCTCCTCGGCCTTGGGTCCGAAGCCCTTCAGGGTGCGGATCCTGTGCTCCCGCGCCGCGGCTCGGAGGGCGGCCGGCGAGTCGACGCCCAGCTCCTCGAACAGCCGCCGGGCGCGCTTGGGTCCGAGACCAGGCAGCCGGGTCACCTCGACCAGGCCGGGGGGGAACTTGGACCGTAGCTTGACCGCCGCCGGGATCTGGCCGTCGTCGGCCAGGGCCAGGACCTTCTCCTGGATCGTCTGACCGATGCCGGGCAGCTCGGTCGCTCGCCCGCCCCGCGCCATCGCGGTCACCGAGACGGGGGCGTCCCGGACCGCCTTGGCCGCGTTGCGGTAGGCGACCACGCGGTGGATGATCGCGCCGTCGAGCTCGTACAGGTCGCCCAGCTCATCGAGCGCGGCGGCAATCTCGGTGTTGGTCGGGTCGGCCACTGAGGCCTTAGGCTAATGGCCCGCGCCCGCGACCTGCGAGCGCCCCTTGGTGGGGCTATCGCACGCCGCTATACTTTCTGAAGTAACCTGAGAACAGATTCCCCCCGAAGGAGCCCCAATGGCAGGCAACGTCGCCGACGTAACCGACAACAACTTCCAGGCCGAGGTGATTGAGTCCGATGTCCCGGTGCTCGTCGACTTCTGGGCTCCTTGGTGCGGACCGTGCCGGATGGTCGGTCCCGTGGTCGAGGAGATCGCTCAGGAGCGCGGCGATGACCTGAAGGTGGTCAAGCTGAACATCGACGAGAACCAGCAGACCGCGGTCGCCTACAACGTGATGTCGATCCCGACCCTGATCGTGTTCCGTCACGGCGAGATCGCCAAGACGGTGATCGGCGCCTACCCGAAGCGGCGCCTCGATGCCGAGCTCGAGCCGTTCCTGGCCAAAGCCGACGCCGGAGCCGACGGCGCGGCAGCGTAACGCGCGAGGGGCAGGGCGCGGAGCGCCCGGGCGCGGCGCGCTCCACTCCGAGCGGCCTAGCGCGCGGCCCGCTCCACTCCGGGCGGCCTAGCGCGCGGCCCGCTCCACTCCGACTCTCAGCTCGAGCCCGTCGATGTTGATGGGCTCGACGCCTTCCCGGGACGCGTAGGCCACGCTCACGGCCAGCGTCTCGCCGGCGATGTAGGGCTCGTGCTCGCGCGCCGCGGCGAGCAGGGACGGGTGGCCGTCGAGCGTGAGCGCGATCCGGTCGATCACCTCGAGGCCGTCCTGGCGCCGCGCCGCCTGCACGGCATGGACGATCTCGCGGGCCCAGCCCTCAACCCGCAGGTCGCCGTCGATCGCCAGCTCCAGCGCCACCGCGTGCGAGCCCTCGCGCTCGACCTGATAGCCCTCGAGCGGCTTCATCGAGATCAGCAAATCGTCTCCGCTCAGCGCGTGATCGTGCCCTCCGATGCCGATCGAGACGGTGCGGCCCTCGCGCAGCGCGGCTGAGGCGTGGGCGGGATCGAGCCCGGCGACGGCGGCCGCCACCAGCGGGATCTGCTTGCCGAACCGCGGCCCCAGCGTGCGGTAGTTGGGCTTGATCTCGATCTGGCCGAGCTCGTCGGCCTCGGAGACGAAGCGCAGCTCGCGCACGTTGAGCTCGTCGCGGACCAGCTGCTGCAGGCGCTCGATTGCCGCCCGCTCGCGGCCGGTGGCGACCACCACCGTGGCGCCGAGGGGCTGACGGACCTTGAGCTTCGCCTGCCCGCGAGCGGCCAGCCCGAGCCGCACCGTCTGGCGCGCCACCTCCATGTCGTCCTCCAGCTGGACGTCGCGCTGGGCCGGCTCGGGGAAGTCGGCCAGGTGGACGCTCGGCAGCGCGCCGTCGAGATTGTCGTAGACCTCATCAGCCAGGAACGGGGTGAACGGCGCGAGCAGTTTGACCACCGTTACCAGTGATTCGTGCAGGGTGGCGAATGCCGCCTCCTCGCCGTCCCAGAACCGCCGCCGTGAGCGGCGGACGTACCAGTTGGAGAGCTCGTCCACGAACGCCGCGATCGCGCGGCCGGCCGACGTGGCGTCGTAGGCATCCATGCGCTCGCGGACCGTCTCGATCGTGGCTTGCAGCCGCGACAGCGCCCAGCGGTCGAGATCGCTGCGCCGGCCCGGATCGCGGCGCTCGTGCGATTCGCTCGTGATCCCGTTGGCGTTCGCGTACAGGACGTAGAAGCCGTACGTGTTCCAGAGCTGGAGCAGGAACTGCCGCACGGCCTCGCCGATCGTCTCCAGCGAGAAACGGTAGCCATCCCATGGCTGCTTGGAGGTGAAGAAGTACCAGCGGAAGGCGTCGGCGCCGTAGCGGTCGATCACCTCCCACGGGGCGACGACGTTGCCCAGCGACTTCGACATCTTGCGCCCCTGCTCGTCGAGGATCAGGCCCAGGCAGACCACGTTGCGATACGAGCAGCGGTCGAACAGGAGCGTGGACACGGCGAGCAGCGAGTAGAACCACCCCCGCGTCTGGTCGAGCGCCTCGCAGATGAAGTCAGCCGGGAAGCGGGCTTCGAACTCGGCTTCGTGCTCGTGCGGCGCGTGATACTGCGCGAACGGCATCGACCCCGAGTCGAACCAGACGTCGATCACCTCCTTCACGCGCTGCATCGGCTCCCCGCACTCCGCGCATGCGAACCAGGCCTCGTCGACGAAGGGGCGGTGCGGGTCGGTCAGCTCGGTGCCGGCAAGCCGGTTGAGCTCGGTCAGTGAGCCGATCAGCTTGACGTGCCCGGCGGCACAGCGCCAGACCGGAAGCGGCGTGCCCCAGTAGCGCTCGCGGGACAGCGCCCAGTCGACGTTGCCCTCGAGCCAGTGCCCGAAACGGCCGTGCTTGACGTGCTCGGGATGCCAGTCGACCGATTCGTTGGCGGCGAGCAGGCGGTCCTTGATCAGGCTGGTGCCGATGTACCAGGACGGCTTGGCGTAGTACAGCAGCGGCGTTCCGCAGCGCCAGCAGTGCGGATAGGAGTGCTCGTAGGACTCGGCCCGCAGCAACTTCCCGCGGGCGCGCAGATCCTCGACCAGGTCGAGGTCGGCGTCCTTGACCTTGCGACCCGCGTACGGCCCGATGCGCTCGTCGTAGGTGCCGTCGGGCCGGACGGGGTTGACCACGGTCAGGCCGTACTGCTCGCCCAGCCGGAAGTCGTCCTCGCCGAAGGCGATCGCGGTGTGGACGAGCCCGGTCCCGTCCTCGGCGGTGACGAAGTCCCCCAGCAGCACCGTGTGGCCGCGGTCGCCATACGCACTCGAGGCGATGTACGGAAACGGCGGTTCGTACGAGACCCCCTCGAGCTCGCGCCCGGGGAAGCGGTCGAGGATCTCCGCGCCCTCGCCGAGCACGCGCTCGACCAGAGGCTCGGCCACGATCTGCGCCGGCCCGTCGCCGGTGCGCGCACGCACGTAGGTCAGCTCCGGGTCGACCGCGACCGCCGCATTGGACACGAGCGTCCACGGCGTGGTCGTCCAGCACACGAGCTCGTCTCCCGGCTGCACGGCGCCGCGGCCGGTAAGCACGGGAAAGCGGACGAACACGCTCGGGTCGATGACGTCGCGGTAGACCCCGGGCTGGCCGAGCTCATGGCTCGACAGCGCCGTGCCGCAGCGCGGGCAGTAGGGGACCACCTTCAGCTTCTCGTACAGCAGCCCTTTGCCGCGGATCGTCTGCAGTGCCCACCAGACCGATTCGACGTAACCCGGATCGAGTGTCCGGTAGGCGTCGTCGGTATCGATCCAATGGCCGATTCGCTCCGTCAGCCGGCTCCAGTCCTCGACGTGGCTGAGCACGATCTCCCGGCAACGGGCGTTGAACTCGGCGATCCCGTAGCGCTCGATGTCCTCCTTTGAGGACATCCCGAGCTCCTTCTCCACGGCCAGCTCGACCGGCAGGCCGTGGCAGTCCCAGCCTCCCTTGCGCTCGACGTAGAACCCGCGCATCGTCTTGTAGCGGGGGAAGATGTCCTTGAACACGCGCGCCAGCACGTGGTGCGAGCCCGGAGGGCCGTTGGCGGTCGGGGGTCCCTCGTAGAAGACCCACTGCGGGGCGCCGCGCCGGCGGTGCATCGACTGCGCGAACACCGCGCGCTCACGCCAGCGGTCAAGGACGCGTTCCTCCATCTCGGGGAACGACGCGCGAGGATCGACCGGACGCAGAGGCGGCATCGGCGCAGGATTGTAGGTCCCGCTGCCCGCGCCCCGTGCGGGGCGTCCGCTCTAGGCCTGGCGGAGGGCGACGGCGGCGTGGGCGCGGCCGTCGCCCGCGGTCGGCACCGCGTCGAGCCGCGCCAGCAACGTGTCGCGCGCCGCGATCGGCGTCTCGCCGAGGCGGCAGACGGTGCTCGCGCCCGTGTCCGGAACCGCACCGCGGTAGTCGAACACGACCACATCCTGCACGCTCCCGCGCACGGCGTAGACGAGCCGTCCGATCACGTCGAGCGAGGCTCGCCGGCCGGTCAGGACCACGGCGCTCGGGTCCAGTGCGCGGATCGCGCGCCCCAGTCTCGCCGGCTCCACCGACGAGGTCAGCGAGAGGGTTCTGAGCCCGGCTCGCCGGAGCACCAGCTCGAGCGCCTGGGCGTGGAGCCCGTCGAGGTCGCAGGGCGTGCTCGCGTCGAAGAGCAACACCCCATTCGGGCGCGAGGCCGGAGGGGAGAGGCGCTTGAGCGCCGACAGCCAGCCGGTCGCGTGTCGCCAGGCGAACTCGTACTCGGCCGTGCTATCGCCGGCCTCGGCGTGCGTCGCCACCGCGCTCAGCAGGACCTCCTCGATCGTGCGCTCGAACGAGCGCAGCGTCAGGCTCTCCTCGAGCAGCCGGTTGGCCTGGTCCTCGTTGAAGGACTCCAGCGCGCCGGCGAGCCGCGAGGATGACGAGGGTCCCTCGCCGCGCTCGCGGGCGAGCGAGATCGCGGAGGAGACGTTGTGGGTCTCGGCGAGCGTGTGCCGCAGGGACTCGATCTCGGCGAGCGCGTACTGCCGGTGGCCGCCGGGCGAGCGGTGGGGCTGGGGAAAACCGTGGCGGCGCTCCCAGCTGCGCAACGTGTTCGGGCTGACGCCAAGCATCACCGCAGCTGCATTAGTCCGGATTCCATCCATATGGATGAGTGTTATCGACGGAAACCCGTTTCGAAGCAAGGCGCGCACGGAGCCGTGCAGTTTGGGCAGATCCGTGCACGTGCAGGGATTTCCGCGCAGTTTGCGGGGGAAGCCGGTGGCGGTTGAAGTTGGAAATGGACAGGATTCCGATATATAGTTCTGCAAGAACCTCAATTGTTGGAGGTTTGCAGGGACTCTACGCCGGGGGGCCGGGGATTGGCCATCAAGCGTGGAGGAATCGGGATGCAGGCGTCGCGTGCGGCGGCCCGTGGGGATCTCGCTGGGGGCGCGCAGCGATGCGGGTCTACGTCACGCCACGAGGAGGTCTCGAGATGTCCTTCCGTCACGGCTAAGTCGGACAGAGCGCGAAGCTGAGTTGCCGTGGGCACCCGCTGCCGCCTCTTTATCGAAGCGCTACTGTGGTCCCATGCAGGGCCCCTCGGCCCATGGAGTAGACGTGCACGAAGCAGAGCGTGGGTCTCGAGTCGATCTTGCGTGGACCTTGGCTGGCGTGGGGTTGGCGGCGTGCGTGAGCATCGCCGCCATCCAGGCCAACGCCGATCACCTCACGTCGCTCTCCGTGCTGCTCGCGATTGCGGCGGCGGTGGCCGGCGCAACGGTGGCCCGGGCCGGCGGGGAGGCGTCGATCTCGGCGTCGTTCCTCGTGGTTGTGCTCGCGGCGACCTTCCTCGGGCCGACGTCGGCCTGCGTCGCCGTCGCCATCGCTGAGCTGGTGGCGGCGCGCAGGCTCCGCTCCAAGCCGCTGCCGGTGATGACGAACCTGGTCGCCGGGATGGGACCCGCGCTGGTGGCCGCGAATCTGTTCCGGGCGCTGCAGACCGGGCACCCGACCGGCAGCACCGGCTTCTACGTTGCGGTGTTCGTCGTCGCCATCGTCTACCTCGTCTTCAACTACCTGACCATCGTCGGCTTCGGCGTCCTGATCTGGGGCCGGTCGGCTTGGGATCCGAACGCCACCCGCGCCTATCTGCCCAGCCTGGCGCTCAACCTGGTGCTCGTCGTCGCCGGCGCGAGCGTCTACGTCAAGGTGGGCCTCGGCGGCATCGTGTTCGCGCTCGCCGCGGTGTTCGCGTTCACGTACATGGCGCACCTGCTCGAGCGCTCGCGCCACCGCGCCGAGCAGTACGTCTCGCTCTCCTGGGGCGTCCTCGGCGGTCTCCTGCGGGCGCTGGACACCCGGGACGGTCGCGCCGCCCGGCACGCGGCCGCGGTCGCTCGGTTTGCCCGCGACGTCGCCTCCGAAGTGGGGATGAGCAAGGCGGACTGCGAGCTGGCCCACACCGCCGGGCTGCTGCACGACATGGGGCACTTCGCGCTCTCGGACCGAGTGCACGAGCGCGGCCGGACGCTGACCGAGGATGACTGGGCGGCGATCCAGCGCCATCCTGAGCTCGGAGCCGAGATGCTCAAGGACCTGGGGATGTATGGACCGGTGTCCGAGATCGTCCGGGCCCATCACGAGCGCCTCGACGGGCGTGGCTATCCCAACGGCCTGCCCCGGGAGGAGATCCCCGAGATCGCCAGGATCATCGCCGTCGCCGAGGTCTACGACACCCTCACGGCGAGCGACACCTACCGCACGCCGATGAGCTCCTTCGAGGCGCTGCGCGAGCTGCGCCGGGTGACGGGCACGCAGCTCGACCGTCGGTACGTGGAGGTGCTCGCCGACCTGCTGAGCGGCGAAGGGCTCGAGTATCGCCACGCCGACACGGCCGACTTCGACACCGAGGTCGACATGGAGCGGCGGATCAACGAAGCCGGGGCGTGAGGCGCGCTGCGCAGCGGGTCTCCGACCGGGATGGAATGCGACGATGCGGTGCGATGCGGCTGCGTCTCTATCACCACCACGACGGCGCCCGCGTCGCCTATCGCGAGACGGGAACCGGCCCCGGACTCGCGTTGCTGCACTCGATCGGTCTCTCCCACCGCGAGTGGGAGCCGATCGTGGCGCCGCTGTCCGGCCGGTTCCGGGTCGTGCTCCCCGACCTGCCGCTGCACGGCGACTCCGAGGACCGCCCGCGCCACCCCTACACCCCCGACTGGATGGCCGAGGTGCTGGCCGGCTTCTGCCGTGAGGTGGTCGGGACGCGACCGCTCGTCGCCGGGCACGATCTCGGCGCCGAGGTTCTGCTGCGGGCGGTGACCACGGGCCGGCTGGAGCCCGCCCGCCTGGTGCTGATGCCCAATCGCCTCCATCGCCGAGACGAGTTCCTGATCGGCCGCGCCGGCTGGCGGCTAGCGTGCCGGTCGGCAGCCCTGCCGGGCCTCGACCGACTGCTCTCCCACGCGGCCACGGCCGTATTCCGCCCCTCGGTCGGCGAGCGGCTGTCCGTCCAGCGCAACCCCGCGGCCCGTGACCTGATGCGGCACGCGTTCGCCGATCTGGGGGGTAACGGCAATCGCGCGCGTGCTTGGGCCAAGTTCGCCCGTCGCTGGCCGGTGGAGGCGCAGCGCGATCTGCTCGATGCCTATCCGCGGATCACCTCTCGGGTGCTGCTGCTGTGGGCCGATGAGGACGCCGCCCATCCGCTCGAGGCGGCGCGCGAGGCGCTCGACGTGCTGCCCGACGCCCAGCTGCGCACGCTGGCCGGGACGGGATTCCTGATGGCCTACGACGACCCCGTCGGCGTCGCTCGCGAGCTGATCTCCTTCTGCGGTTGAGCGCGCCCTGAATCCGGCGTCTGCCGACGGCGGTCGTGGGGTAGCGTTGTCAAGACCCGGATACGAACAGCGAGAGGACAGCCATGGGCGTGCAGGAGAAAGATCAGCTGTGGGGTGGCGAGACGACCAAGGCCGTCGCCAACTTCCCCATCTCAGGTGAGCCCGTGCCGGTTCCGGTCCTGCGCTGGCTGGGTCGCATCAAGGGGGCGGCGGCACGAGTCAACGCCGAGCTGGGCCTGCTCGACCCGGCGCTCGCCGAACGCATCGCCGCCGGCGCCGACAGCGTCGCCGCCGGGGAGCACGACGAGCAGTTCCCCGTCGACGTATTCCAGACCGGGTCGGGGACCTCTTCGAATACGAACGCCAACGAGGTGATCGCCAACCTCGCCGGCGACACCGCTCATCCCAACGATCACGTCAACATGGGTCAGTCCTCCAACGACGTGTTCCCGTCGGCGGTGCACCTGGCTGCACTGGACGAGGCGACCAACGACCTGCTGCCGGCCCTCGAGCAGCTCGAGCGGTCGCTGAGCGCCAAGGCCACTGAGTTCCACGACATCGTCAAGTCGGGACGCACGCACCTGATGGATGCCGTCCCGGTCACGCTCGGCCAGGAGTTCGGCGGCTACGCGGCTCAGGTTCGGCTCGGCGCGCTGCGGATTCGCAATACGCTGCCCCAGGTCGCCCAGATCCCGCTCGGCGGGACCGCGACCGGCACCGGGCTCAACACCCACAAGGAGTTCGCCGCCCGCGTCAGGGCGCGTCTCACCGACTCCACCGGGCTCGAGATCCGGGGCCCCGAGGACCCGTTCGAAGCTCAGGGCAACCGCGATGCGCTCGTCGAGCTATCCGGGATGCTCAAGGTGCTCGCGGTCTCGCTGACCAAGATCGCCAACGATCTGGCGCTGATGGGCTCCGGGCCGCGGGCCGGACTCGGTGAGCTGTTCCTGCCCGAGCTGCAGAAGGGGTCCTCGATCATGCCCGGCAAGGTCAACCCGGTGATCCCGGAGGTCGTGCTCCAGGTCGGTGCTCAGGTGATCGGCAACGACGCGGCGATCACGGTCGCCGGCTCACAGGGCAACTTCGAGCTCAACGTCCGCGTTCCCCTGATCGCCCGCAACCTGCTCGAGTCGATCCGGCTGCTCGCGGCTTCGTCGCGGACCTTCGCCGAGAAGTGCGTCGACGGGATCAGGGCCAACGAGGAGGGTGCCAACCGCTCGGCCGAGTCCACGCTCGCCGCGGCGACGGCGCTCAACCCCCACATCGGCTACGACCGAGCGGCGGAGATCGTCACGGAGGCCGCCAGCTCGGGCCGGACGCTGCGTGAGGTCGCGTACGAGAAGGGCGTCGACGAGGAGACCTACAACCGGGCCATGGACCTGCGCACGATGGCGCAGGGGAACCTGTGAACGGCAAGTGGCCCGACGGCTGTCCCGATCTCTACGCTGGGGGCCATGTCCCGTCCGCTGCTCGCCGTCGACGCCCCGTTTCTGCTCTATCGCTCGTTCTTCGCCCTGCCGGAGTCGATCACCGGGATCGACGGGCGCCCGGTGGGGGCGCTGCTCGGGGCCACGAACGCGATCCTGCGAGTGACCGCCGAACGCGATCCGCGCGCGATCGTGTTCTGCTTCGGTGCCGAGGCGGCCGAGTACCGAGTGGAGCTGTATCCGCCGTATCACGCTGACCGGCCTCCGGTGCCGGAGGCGCTCGCATGGCAGATCGACGCCGCACCGGAGCTGTTCGAGGCGTTCGGATGGAGCTCGCAGTCGGCTGACGGGTTCGAGGCCGACGATCTGCTGCATTCTCTGGCGGCGGTCGAGTCGGAGGCCGGAAATCCGACCCTGATCCTCACCGGGGACCGCGACATGTACCAGTGCGCCCGCGAGGGGGTGAGCGTCCTGTATTCCAAGATGGGAACCAGCGGCTTGGAGGAGATCGACCCGGACGAGGTCATGAAGCGGTACGGGGTCAGGCCCAGCCAGGTCCCGGATTTCATCGCTCTCCGGGGCGACCCGTCCGACGGGCTCCCCGGTGCGCCCGGGATCGGGGCCAAGACGGCTGCAGCGCTGCTCGAGCGCCATGGCTCGCTGGAGCAGGCGATCGCGGCCGCTGACGGGGAGCGGCCCCGGATCGCCGCCGCGCTGCGTGACCACGCGGCGGAGCTGAGAGCGTTCAAGGACATCGCCATGCTGCGCGAGGTGCCGGTGGTGCGCCCGACGGACCGCCCCACGAGCCTCTCCGGCGGCGCGCAGGCCGCGCGGCGCTACGGCATGGGCAGATTGGCGCAGCGACTCGAACGCGCCGACACGCTCAGCGATCTGTGAAGGCCGCCGGCTCCGTCATCATGTCTGCCTGGCGACGCACCTGGCTGATGGTCGCGGCGGGTTGCCTCGCTTTGGCGGTTGCGGTGGGAGCGCATGCGCATGGCCTCACCGCGACCCGCCGCGTGGCCGCCGTGGGCCCCACCGCGCGGGCAAGCGCCACGCCGCCGGCGGGGATCATGCTCTCGAGCGGGTGGAGGTACCTCGCGGATCGAGGCAACGTGGGCCTCGCGCACAAGTGGGCGACGGGCGGAGCGGCGAAGCTCCACTGGAGCAGCGTGGCGGTGCCGAGCGTGTTCAACCCGGTCGTGTCGAACGCCGGCTACCACGGGACGGTCGGCTGGTACCAGCTCTCGTTCACCGGCCCGCCGGCGTCCCAGGCCCGCTCGTGGGAGATCCGCTTCGGGGAGGTGCGGCGGGAGGCCGAGGTGTGGCTGAACGGCAAGCTGCTGGGCTCCAATTCCGAGGGCTACGCGCCGTTCAGCCTCCCGGCGACAGGCCTCGTCGCCGGCGGCTCGAACACGCTCGTGGTCCGGGTCGACAACATCATCCGGGCGGGCTCGCTCCCGGAGGACTGGTGGAACTGGGGCGGGATCGTCCGGCCGGTGGCGCTCGAGCCCGTGGGTCGCCTCAGGCTGCGCGATCTCGGGGTGATGCCGGAGCTGAGCTGCAGCGGCCGGTGCGGTGAGGTCTTGGTCCGGGGCACGCTGCAGAACGTCTCGAACGTCACGCTGGCGCCCGCGATCGCCGTCCGCACGACGTCGCCGTCAGGACTGGTGCTGAACTGGACGCATCAGGTGGGCTCGATCCCCGCCGGAAGGACGGTGGCGATCAGCTTCCGGGTCCCCGTCCACGGGCCGCCCGAACTGTGGGCGCCTGGGCACCCGTCGCTGTACAGCGTCTCGGTCTCGACCGTGGCTCAGCGGCGCGTGGAGCAGACGAACAACCTTCAGCTCGGGATGCGCAGCGTCCGCGTGCGGCACGGCATCCTGTACCTCAACGGACAGCGGCTGTGGCTTCACGGCGCCTCGATCCACGAGGACATTCCCGGTCGCGGCCCCGCGCTGAGGCCCGGGGACATCGACACCATCGTGTCCGAGCTGCGATCCGTGGGCGCCAACATCACGCGCTCTCACTACCTGCTCTCCGAGCCACTCCTCGAGGCGCTGGATGCCGCCGGGATCATGGTCTGGAGCCAGCCTCCGGTCGACCACGCGGATCCCGTCCTGCGCACCGCCGCGGGGCGCGCGCAGGCGCTCGCCGTGCTCAAGTCGACGATCGTCGGCGGGCGCAGCCACGCGTCGGTGGTGATCGACTCGGTCGGGAACGAGCTCTCTCCGACACCGGACTCCACGCCGGGAACGCGGGCCTATCTGCAGCAGGCGATCCCGATGGCGCGGGCGCTGAACCCGACCAGCCCGGTCGCCCTGGACATCTACTGCTATCCCGGCTTCCCGGCTCAGAGCCTGTACTCGAAGCTCGACGTGATCGGGATCTCGAGCTACTTCGGCTGGTACACGGGGGTCCCCGGCCACACGATCACCGACTTCTCGCAGCTGTCCCCGTTCCTGACCCAAACCCACTCGCGCTACCCCGGGCAGGCGCTGGCCGTGGCCGAGTTCGGCGCCGAGGGGCTGTTCGACGGCGACGCTGGCACCAAGGGCACCTATCAGTTCCAGAGCGACTATCTGACCAAGACGATGGGCGTGCTGAACCAGCTTCCGTTCATGAACGGAGCGATCTATTGGACCCTGCGCGAATTCGCGATCAACCCGGGCTGGACCGGTGGAGCCAGCCTGCCGCCCGACGACCCGCCCGATGGTCTGCACCACAAGGGTCTGATCGCCTACGACGGCACCGACAAGCCGGCCTACGGCGTCGCTCAGCAGCTGTTCGCCGACCCGCCGAGCTTCGTTCACTGAGAGCCTAGGGCGTGAACTTGACCGTGATCACGTCGCCGTCCGCGACGACGTAGTCCCGGCCCTCGAGCCGCAGCGTGCCCCGCTCGCGGGCGCCCGAGTAGCCGCCGGAGGACACGAGCTCCTGCCAGGAGACGACCTCCGCCCGCACGAACCCGCGCTGGATGTCGGAGTGGATCTGGCCGGCCGCGTGCCACACCGAGAGACCGCGGCGAAGGTGCCACGACTGGGCCGGCTTGTCCTCTCCGGCGGTGAAGAACGCGACCAGATCGAGCAGCTCGAATGCTCCCCTCACGACTGTCTCGAGTCCGGACTCGGCGAGCCCCAGCTCGGAGCGCATCGAGGCTCCCTCCTCGTTGTCGAGCTCGGCCAGCTCGGCCTGCAGGCGGGCCGAGACCGCCACCGCGGCGGCGCCCTCGGCGCGGGCGTGCTCGAGGACCGCCTCCGGTATCTCGTCGCTGCCCTCCTCCACGTTGGCCACGAACAGCACCGGCTTGGCGGTGAGGGGCTGCAGCAGCCGCATGGCGTCGGGGGCATCGGCCGGCGGCGGCACGGTTCGCGCCGGCCGTCCGGCCTGCAGCGCCGCGATCAGATCGCCCAGCCACGCCGCTTCCACGATCGCCCGGCGGTCGCCGCTCTTGGCCGTCTTGGCCACGCGCTCGAGCCGGCGCTCGGCCTGATCGAGGTCGGCGTAGACGAGCTCGGTCTCGATCGTGTCGATGTCGGCCAGCGGGTCGACCTTGCCCTCCGGATGCACGACATTCGGATCCTCGTGTGCGCGCACCACGTGCACGAGCGCATCGGTCTCGCGGATGTTGGCCAGGAACTGGTTGCCGAGCCCCTCCCCGCGGTGCGCCCCCGCCACCAGGCCTGCGATGTCGTGGAAGGCGATCGTGTCGTGGACGATCTTGGACGCAGCGACCGTGGCGGCGACGGCCTCCAGCCGCTCGTCGGCCACCGGCACCACGGCGAGATTCGGCTCGATCGTCGTGAACGGGTAGTTGGCGGCCTCGGCCGCCACCCCGGTCAGGGCCGAGAACAGCGACGACTTGCCGGCGTTGGGTAGCCCGACGATCCCGACCTTCATCGCCGCACCAGCCGGCCGATCGCCGTCCCCAGCAGTGCCCCGGCCACGACGTCGCTGGGGTAATGCACGCCCAGGTACGGCCGGCTGATCGCGAACGCGGCGGCGGCCGGGTAGAGCGCTCCCGGTGGCAGCAGGCCGGCGAACGCGCGGGCGGCCGCGAAGGAGGTCGTGGCGTGGGCACTCGGGAACGACAGCCGGGAGACGGTTGGCGAGAGCTGGGGCAGGTCGCTCAGCTCCGGCCGGCGCCGGCGGACGACCACCTTGACCGCGTAGTTCAGGCCGTAGGCCACCGCCACCGCCTCGATCCCTCGCATCCAGCGCCGGCGCCGCGGCCGGTCGACCGCGGCTCCGGCCGCGCCGAGTGCGAACCAGCACGCCGCGTGCTCACCGAGCCGCGAGTAGGCACGGGCCGCGCGCTCCAGCGAGGGCGTGTGCCCTCGCGTGCGGGCGAGCCTGAGGCAGGCATGGTCGATCTGGAGCAGTTGTTCGGGCACCACGGCCCGCGAACTGTACGGGGGCGCGGCCGGCGGCCTCAGGTGCCGAAGCCGACGCGGTGCTCTTCGTCCTCGACGAGCACGTACACGACGCGCGAGAGGTCGAGCGCCACCGTCCCGTCCTCGGCGCTCAGCTCGTGCCAGCCCGTGGAGCCGAGTGCGCCGCGCAGGCGAGTCAGGTCTCCGGGCGCGACGCGGGCGCCCAGCACCTGTCCGCCCTCGAATCCGATGCTGATCTTCTGAGGCTTCTCGTTGGCCACTAGTGGTCCTCCGCGGGCTGGACGATCTCGGTCAGGACGCCTCCGGTGGAGGCCGGATGCAGGAAGGCCACGCGCGAGCCCCGGATACCGACCCGAGGCGACTCGTCGATCAGGCGCAGGCCGGCCGCGGCCAGTGCGGTGAGCACGGCATCGATGTCGGCGACCCGGTAGGCGACGTGATGCAGCCCCGGGCCCCGGTGGGCCAGGAACTTGCCCACCGCGGTCTCGGGGCCCAGCGGCTGCAGCAGCTCCACGTGTCCGTCCCCGACATCCAGCAGGGCGGCATCCACGCCCTGCTCGGCGACCGTCTCGCGATGCACCAGCTCCATCCCCAGCGCATCGCGATATAGGGCCAGGGCCGAGTCGATGTCCGCGACAGCGACGCCGACATGGTCGATCAGGGACAGCATGCGGCCGCGGAGTCTAGTCCGCGGCGCGGGGGTCAGGATCGTGAGCTTCACCTGCGTCGTCAGGTTCTGCGTCGGGCGGCACGTTCCGGGTGGCTGCAGCGGACCCGCGCGCTCCACCCCCGCACTGATCGCGCACCTTCGATCCACCGCCTCCAAGTCAAGCTCATCGGTGCGATCTGGGGCATCTGACCAACCCGCCGCTACGCCGCGAGTGCTGCCGAACTCAAGCGACCAGCGGCACGTGTCCCCAGCGCGCAGCTCACAGCACCATCCACCGACGAACCCAAGGAGGTCTCATGCTCCGCCAGCCCCCAACCATCGCCATGAGTTGAGCGAGGCTGGGGTGCTGCTGCACCATCGACGCGTTCGAGCTGCCGAAGTTCGAACAGCCCGGGCACTATTAGACGCCAAGCCCGTCGCCTGTCCGGATCAAGACGCGCCTCGACGGCCTGGGTGTCGGCGACGGATTCGTCGCGGGCCCGGCGCCGGCCGCGAGATCACAGAGGTAGGACCAGATCGGGTCACGGCCCAGCGAGACCTCGCGGACGCTCAGCGCGGCGGCGTACACCACCTGGGAGCCGTGCGGGTGCAGCGCCGCCACCTTGGCCGTGGCCAGCGGGCCGCAGAGCGCGGGGGCGGTGCTCTCACCGGTCAAGGCGTTGCTGAGGTCGCTGCGGTCGAGCACGTTGTCGTAGATCCCGTTGCTGTTCCAATCGATTCCGTGCACCACGATCACGGCGTTGTTGCGACGGATCTCGGCCGCGACCGCGGGCGGGACGGTCACCGTCCGCGTGTAGTGAATGTCGCCTTCCGCCGGGTAGCGGGCGAAGTCGATGATGCTGCGCGGACTGGTGTCCCCGCTGCTCGTCAGCGCGACCT
>Ga0209839_10000530_pt1 | contig 19185 bp, 13 predicted proteins | sample OrgsoiDNA2013050_FD_185800 | JGI IMG/M metagenome (GOLD analysis project Ga0209839, IMG submission 185800) | Permafrost soil microbial communities from the Arctic, to analyse light accelerated degradation of dissolved organic matter (DOM) -... | ecosystem: Environmental > Terrestrial > Soil >... | reverse complement strand
GTCAGCGTGTTCCTGCTCGGCAACGGCGAGCTCAAGGACCTGTCGCTCGTGCTGTTCGTCGGCATGCTGTCGGGCACCTACTCCTCGATCTGCATCGCCACGCCTGTCCTCACCGACCTCAAGGAACGCGAGCCCCAGTACAAGCAATTGGCCAAGCAGGTCGCGCTCCGGGCCGCCGGCGGCCGGAGCAAGGTGCGCAAGGCCAAGGCGGCAACGGGCGCGGCCGGTACCTCCGGTAGTGGTAACGGGGGCACGGCTGGCGCGGCAGTGCTGGAGGCGCCGGACGACGGCGGGGCGGACGAGACTGACTTCAGCGAGGCTGGCACGCCGGACGTCGACGCGCGGCCCGCGAGCGCGGCCACGGACGAGCCGGTGCCGGCCGGCCGTACGGCCGCCGCCGGGTCGGCGCGCGGGGCAGCCGCCCGGCCGGGGCCGAGGCAGCAGCCCCGGCGCACCACCGGCGCTAAGCGCCGGCCCGCTGGCAAGAAGAAGCGGCGGTAGGAGCGCAGGTGTCCAGCGGAATGGGCCAGGCAGCGGGGCTGCCTGACGCCGCGGTGGCCGGACCGGAGGCCGGGCTGACGGCAGAACCGGCGGCAGAACCGGCGGCAGAACTGGCGGCCGAGTTGGCGGCCGAGGCCGCCCTGGCGAGCCTGATCTCGGCCCGGATCAGGGATGTTGCCGACTATCCGCAGCCAGGGGTCATCTTCAAGGACATCACCCCGCTGCTGGCCGACGCCCCCGCCTTTGCGCAGATCGTGACCGGCCTAGCGGCCGGTCACGCCGGGGTGGACAAGGTGGCGGGCATCGAGGCCCGCGGGTTCATCCTCGCCGCCCCGGTCGCGTGCTCGCTAGGTGCCGGGTTCGTCCCGATTCGCAAGCAGGGCAAGCTGCCCGGCCCGGCCTTCGCCCAGTCCTACGAGCTGGAATACGGCAGCGCCACGATCGAGGTGCACCAGGACGCCTTCGAGCCGGGGGACCGGGTCCTCATCATCGATGACGTCCTGGCGACGGGCGGAACCGCCGCGGCCAGCGCCGAGCTGGTCAGGCGCTGCGGCGCCACGGTCGAGGCCATCGTCGTCCTGCTGGAGCTTGGCTTCCTCGACGGCCGGTCCAAGCTGCCCGGCCTCCCGGTCCGCGCCCTGCTGGCGCTCTGATCGCCCGGCGTCCAGCCCGCCCTCGGCGCTGGCCCCGGCCGGCGGCCATCCGGCACCCGGCTGGCTCCGGATAGCCCCCTGCCGGTGGCTATCCCGACCTATTCGGACACCATACGTCGGCCATCCGGCACGTCCCGAATCGTCCGTCGATAGACTGGGTCTTTGGTGGACGTGGGGAGGGCATGTGGTCGGTGACGTGGCGACGGCCGGGGATGCCGGGACCGAAGTCACTCAGCTAGCCGCGGGGCAAGTAGAAATCGGCGATCCCAGTGGGCCCGCGGCAGGCGAAGGGGTGACCCCAGCCAGCGGCATGCCCCTAGGCGAACCGGAGCCGGCCGCCCAGCCAGAAAAGCCGGCGCGGGCCCGGCGGCCCAGAGCAGGCAAGGCTGCGGGTTCCCGCAAGAATGCCGGGCCGGCCCAGGACGGCGGATCGGGCACGGGCACCGACTCGCCCCAGCAGGGCACATCGCCCCAGCCAACCGACTCCCACCAGCCAACCGACTCCGGGCCGCAAAGCGATTCCCCGCTGGACGGCGACTCGCCCGATGAGGACTCGCGGCAGGACGGCGACTCGCGGCAGGACGGCGGCGCTGACAGGGACGGCGGCGCTGACAGGAACGGCGGCGCTGACAGGAACGGCAGCTCGCGCAAGAGTGGCAGTCTTGGCAAGAACGGCGGCTCGCGCAAGGACGGCGGTACCCGTAAAGACGGCACCTCTCGCAAGGAGACTCCGGCGCGCGAGAGCGGCCAGGGTCGCGCCCCCGCCGCTGACGGGTCCGGCGGGACGGCCGCGGTCCGCCGCAGGCTGGCCAGGCTCGGCACCACTCGCGGCGGCGGGATCAACCCGGTGCTGGAGCCGCTGATCAAGACCGTGCGCCTCACCCACCCCAAGGCCGACATCCGGCCGATCGAGCGGGCCTACGAGTACGCGGCGCGGCTGCACCTCGGCCAGGACCGCAAGAGCGGCGACCCGTACATCACCCATCCGCTCGCCGTGACCACCATCCTCGCCGAGCTCGGCATGAACACCGAGACGCTCTGCGCGGCGCTGCTGCACGACACCATCGAGGACACCGACTACACCCTCGACGAGCTGCGCGCCGACTTCGGGGACGACATCGCGGCCCTGGTCGATGGCGTGACCAAGCTGGACAAGGTCAAGTACGGGGACGCGGCTCAGGCCGAGACCGTGCGCAAGATGGTCGTGGCGATGTCGCGTGACATCCGCGTCCTGGTCATCAAGCTCGCCGACCGGCTGCACAACATGCGGACCCTTCGTTACCTGCCGCGAGCCAAGCAGGAGCAGAAGTCGCGCGAGGTACTGGAGATCTTCGCCCCGCTGGCCCACCGGCTCGGCATGAACACGGTGAAGTGGGAGCTAGAGGACCTCGCGTTCGCGACGCTCTACCCCAAGCGGTACGACGAGATCGCGCGGCTGGTTTCCGAGCGGGCGCCGCGCCGGGAGATGTTCCTGCAGGAAGTGAGCGACGACGTCGCCGCCGACCTGCGCGAGGCGAAGATCAAGGCACGAGTGACGGGCCGACCCAAGCACTACTACTCGGTCTACCAGAAGATGATCGCCAGGAACGTCGGCTTTGACGACATCTACGATCTGATGGGCATCCGGGTCCTCGTCGACTCGCTGCGCGACTGCTACGCGGCTCTCGGGATCATTCACGCGCGGTGGAATCCGGTTCCCGGCCGGTTCAAGGATTACATCGCCATGCCGAAGTTCAACATGTACCAGTCGCTGCACACCACGGTGATCGGCCCCGAGGGCAAGCCGGTCGAGCTGCAGATCAGAACCTGGGGCATGCACCGGCGCGCGGAATACGGCGTCGCGGCCCACTGGAAGTACAAGGAGGAGATGAGCTCCGGCACCGCGGCCGACATGGCCTGGCTGCGGCAGCTCGTCGACTGGCAGCGGGAGACCTCCGACCCCGCCGAGTTCCTTGACTCGCTCCGGTTCGACCTGGGCGCGGCCGAGGTTTACGTGTTTACCCCGCGTGGCGAGGTCATCGCCCTGCCGCAGGGCGCCACGCCGGTGGACTTCGCCTATGCGATCCACACCGAGGTAGGTCACCGCACGATCGGGGCGCGGGTCAACGGTCGCCTGGTGGCGCTGGAAAGCGCGCTGGACAACGGGGACACCGTCGAGATCTTCACGTCCAAGGCGACGGATTCCGGGCCGAGCCGGGACTGGCTCGGCTTCGTGCAGAGCGCCCGCGCGCGGAACAAGATCCGGCACTGGTTCTCCAAGGAGCGCCGGGAGGCGGCCGCTGAGACCGGCAAGGCGGCCATCGCGCGGACGATGCGCAAGCAAGGGCTCCCGCTGCAGCGGCTGGCGACGGCCAGCTCGCTCAACACGATTGCCCAGGAACTGCGCTACGCGGATCTGTCCGCGCTGTACACGGCGGTCGGCGAGGGCCATGTCAGCGCCCAGAATGTGGTCGGCAAGCTGATCAAGTCGGCGGGCGGCATCGCCGGTGCGCAGGAGGACCTGGCCGAGACGACGCTTCCGGCCAAGACGCCCCGGCCACTGCCGGCCGGGGATTCCGGGGTGGTCGTCGAGGACTCGGCCGATGTCTGGGCCAGGCTCTCGAAGTGCTGCACGCCGGTGCCGGGAGACAAGATCACCGGCTTCGTGACCCGGGGCAACGGGGTGTCGGTGCACCGCGAGGACTGCGTCAACCTGCAGCACCTGCTGCAGTCCGAGCCCGAGCGGCTCGTCGGCGTGCGCTGGTCACCGCGGGAGGGCTCGCAGTTCCTGGTCGCCATCCAGGTTGAGGCGCTGGACCGGACCGGGCTGCTGTCCGACGTGACCAGGACGCTGTCGGACCAGCACGTGAACATCCTGTCCGCCACCGTGACGACCACCAGGGACCGGGTCGCGTTCAGTAAGTTCACCTTCGAGATGGGCGACCCCAAGCACCTCGGTCACGTCCTGCGCGCAGTCCGCTCCATAGACGGCGTCTACGACGTCTGCCGCCTCACCAGCTAGTCCGGCTACCTCCGGGGGGAAGGTAAAGGGGGACGCCGTGCAGGTGATCGGCTTCCGCGCGGGATCAGGCGATCTTATACCGCCTCTTGTGCTGAATCGGTGGCTGGTGATCGCAGTGAAGCGCTCGCAGCCCAGTCGCCAAGATCGGGCTTCAGCTCAGCTGGATTAGTCCCGCCGGAGCGCAGCCGCTGAAGCAGGACATTGGCATGCCCGTAGCGACGAGATCCAGGCTGATCGCCTGGACGCAGGTGACGGCGCCGAACCTGAGCCAGATCACGAGCGCGCTCACGCCGCAGCGAGACAGCGTGCTTATAGTCACACTGCGATGCACCTACGCGGCGCGCCCGGCGACCGTGATCAGGTAGCCCGTGCGCCACTAACCCGAGAACTCGGCCAGGGTGCGCTCGGCCTCGGCTAGCCAGGACTGCCGGGCCGCCAGGGCTTCTTCTGCTCGCTGCTGAGCCCGAGTGTCGCCGCTGGCCCGGGCCTTGGCGAGCTGGGTCTCCAGTTGCCTGATCGCGGTCCTGATCTGCTCGACGGTGCTCCTGGCCCGGGACAGCGCCTCGGGGTTAGAACGCCGCCACTGCGAGTCGTCCGCCTTGCGCAGGGACTCCTCGATCCGGCGCAGGCCACCCTCCAGCCGGTCCTGCGCATCGCGGGGGACCGCCCCGGCGCGCTCCCAGCGCTCCTCGATGCCGCGCAGCGCCGCCCTGGCGGCCCGCGCGTCGGTAACGGGCACCAGCTTCTCCGCCTCGGCCAGCAGTTGCTCCTTGGCGATCCCGTTTTGCTGCAGCTCGGCGTCCTTGGCCGCCAGTACCGTCGACCGCGCCTGGAAGAAGCCGTCCTGCGCCGTCTTGAACCTGGTCCAGAGCTCGTCCTCGGTGGCCCGATCGGCCCGGCCCGCCTGCTTCCAGGACCGCATCAGCTCGCGGTAGGCGGCGGCCGTCGGCCCCCAGTCGGTCGAGGACGCCAGCGCCTCGGCCTGGCCGGCCAGGTCCTCCTTGCGGGCCCGGACACCCTCCCGCTCCTCCTCCAGGCTGGCGAAGTAGACCTTGCGCCGCTTGGTGAAGGCGTTGCGCGCCGCCGACAGCCGCTTCCACAGCGCGGTCTCCGCGGCCCGGTCCCCCCGGGGCGCGGCCTTCCACTCCTCCAGCAGCTGGCGCATCCGCTCGCCGCTGATCTTCCAGTGAGTGGCCTCCGCGGCGATCCGCTCAGCCTCGGCGACGATCTTTTCCTTGGCATCCAGGGCCTCGCCGCGCGCCTGCTCGCGGGCGGCCCGGTGCTCTTCCTTGCGGTGCTCGGCCACGCCGGTCAGCTTGTCGAGGCGGCCGAGCAGCCCGGCCAGGTCCCCGACCGCGCGGGCCTCCGTGACCGAGGTGACCAGCCGCCCTATCGTCGCCTTGGCCTGCGCGGGGGACAGGTCGGTGCTGGCCAGCCGCTGCTCCAGCAGGCTGACCTCGGTCTCCAGCATGTCGAACTTGCGCGTGAAGAAGGCCAGCGCCTCGTCCGGGCTGCCAGCCTGCCAGGAGCCCACCTGCCGCTCACCATCGGCGGTACGCACGTAGACCGTGCCGTCCTCGGCCACCCGGCCCCACGGATCGCTTGCGGTACTCACCGCGTACCTCCCGGTCGTTACCTTACTGGCGGCGCAGCCGGTCAACTCTTCTTGATGGTCACGCTCTCGATGTCGACCTTGTCCTTAGGGTGGCCGTCACCAGTTGCGTTGGAGTTGTCGCTGCCAGCCTGCGCCACTTTCTGGATGATATTGAGTCCGCTCACTATCGTGCCAAACGGCGTGTAACTGGCGGGAAGGCTGAGGCTGTTCTTGTAAACCAGGAAAAACTGGCTGCCGTTAGTGCCGGGCCCAGAGTTAGCCATGGCGACGGTACCGGCGGTGTACTTCGCCCCCGCCAGGCTCTCGTCGGCAAACTTGTAGCCGGGGCCGCCCGAGCCCGTGCCGGTCGGGTCGCCGCACTGCAGCACGAAGATGCCGGTCGTGGTGAGCCGGTGGCAGTGGGTGCTGCTGAAGTAGTTCTTCGCGGCCAGGTAGACGAACGAGTTTACGGTGCAGGTCGCCTGGCTATTACGCAAGTTAATGACGATATTGCCACGATTAGTGCGAATTGTCGCCTGATAGCTCGCGGTGTAGTCCGGCTTAGCGGCCGGCGTTCCCACTTTCCGCGCGGCCGGCGGGCTGGCGGTGTAGACGCAGTGGTGCGCGGGCTCGGCTACCGCCGCGGCCGACGTGCTGGCGCTCGGACTCGCGCTCGCGCTGGTCGACGGCGTCGGCGTCGGCGTGGGCGACGCGGCGGCCGCGGTGCCGTTGCCGGAGGGCTTCACGAGGAAGAACACGCCCACCGCGACGGCCAGTACGGCAATGGCGGCCAGGACGCTGATCGTCCACTTGCGCGCCTGCCGGTCCCGCTGCGCTCTCCTGACTTGTCGTCGCTGGTAGCGCGCCCTCTCGAGCTTGCGCTGGCGCTCCTTTTTTCCGGCCACCCTTGCGGTCCTCCTGGTTACCCGCCGTGTCCGGCGGGAGTGCTGAATCTGGTCGCCGGCGTCTGCGAAACTTCGCGAATCGTACCGGGGATAACCGGTTTTGGGGCGCCCCCGTTATCGGTTCGACGCACCAACTGCGGCCGAGCCGTGTCCTCGCCGGGCCCGCACATCACCACGCGGCCGGCCTCGGTAGCCTAGGTGCACGCCCCGCGAACACCCCGCTCACACCCAGACCCCGCAGCCTGCCAAGGAGGGTACGTGCTCATCGCCGGGTTCCCTGCTGGTGCGTTCGCCGCGAATTGCTACCTGGTCGCGTCGGCCGCGGGCGAGGAATGCATCATCATCGACCCGGGCCAGGATGCCGAGCCGGGGATCGCCGAGATTGTCGAGCGATACCGGCTGCGGCCGGCCGCCGTGGTCCTGACCCACGGCCACCTTGACCACATCTGGTCGGTGGTGCCGGTGTGCGGGGCGCGCAACATCGCCGCCTATATCCACCCCGCCGACCGGGCGCTGCTCAGCGACCCGGCGAGCGGCCTGCCGCTGCGGGCGGGCCAGCAACTGCTGCGCGGCATGACCTTCACCGAGCCCGACGATGTCATCGAGCTCGCTGACGGCATGACGCTCGACCTGGCGGGCGTCCCGCTCGTCGTCGGCCACGCGCCCGGCCACACGCCGGGATCGGTGACCTTCCGGCTGCCGGCCGCCGCCGATCCTGGCACGCTATTCAGTGGCGACCTGCTGTTCGCCGGCTCAATCGGCCGAGTCGACCTGCCGGGCGGTGACTACGCCACGATCCTGGAAAGCCTCGCCCGGGTGTGCCTGCCGCTTCGGGATGAGACCGTCGTGCTGTCGGGGCACGGGCCGCAGACGACGATCGGGGCCGAGCGGGCGACCAATCCGTACCTAGCCGGGCTCGCCCCGTCGGGCGGCCCGGCCAGGGGCCTGTGAGCCAGCCCGGCCCCGCCAGCCCGGCCCCGACAGTCCCGCCCCGACAGTCCCGCCCCGACAGTCCCGCCCCGACAGCACTGAGAGAAAGGCTGGGAGTGATGATCCGCACCCACGACGCAGGCACGCTGCGTGCGGCCGCGGCAGGCCAGCAGGTCACCCTGGCCGGCTGGGTGGCCCGCCGCCGTGACCACGGCGGCGTGGTCTTCATCGACCTGCGCGACGCCAGCGGGATCGCGCAGGTGGTGCTCCGCCAGGAAGACGTCGCCCACGACCTGCGCGCCGAGTTCTGCGTCCTGATCAGCGGGACGGTGCAGCGCCGGCCGACCGGGAACGAGAACCCCGACCTGCCGACCGGCGAGATCGAGGTCGCCGCGTCCGACGTCGAGGTCCTGGCCGAGTCCGACCCCCTCCCGTTCCCGATCGAGGGCGGCGGCGAGCTCCACGAGGAGGTGCGCCTCAAATACCGCTACCTGGACATCAGGCGGGCCGACATGACCGCGGCCCTCCAGACGCGGTCGAAAGCGGCCTACCTGGTCAGCGACGTGATGCGCGAGTACGGCTTCGTTAACGTAGAAACTCCGTTCCTGACCAGGTCGACCCCGGAAGGCGCCCGCGACTTCCTGGTCCCGGTCCGGCTGCGGCCCGGCCACTGGTACGCGCTCCCGCAGTCGCCGCAGCTGTTCAAGCAGCTGCTGATGGTCTCCGGCCTGGAGCGCTACTACCAGCTCGTGCGGTGCTTTCGGGACGAGGACTTCCGCGCCGACCGGCAGCCCGAGTTCACCCAGATCGACATCGAGATGTCCTTTATCACCCGCGAGGACGTCGTGCAGATCGCCGAGGACCTGGTGCAGCGGCTGTGGTCGCAGATCGCCGGGTACGAGGTGCCGCGGCCGATCCCGCAGATGACCTACGCCGACGCCATGGCCCGGTACGGATCGGACAAGCCCGACCTGCGGTTCGGCTACGAGCTCACCGACCTGACCGAGTACTTCGCGCAGACCGGCTTCCGGGTGTTCCAGGCGCCGCACGTCGGCTCCGTGGTGATGCCCGGCGGCGCCGGGCAGACCCGCCGGGAGCTGGACGGCTGGCAGGACTGGGCCAAGTCGCGCGGCGCCAGGGGACTGGCGTACGTGCTGATCGACGCCGACGGCAGGGTCGCCGACGCCGGGCCCACGGCCAAGAACCTCGCCGCGGCCGAGCGCGAGGGCCTGCCGGCCGCGGCCGGCGCGGGCCCGGGCGACGCGGTCTTCTTCGCGGCCGGCCCCGCCAATGCCGCCCGCGCCCTGCTGGGCGCGGCGCGGCTGGAGATCGGTCACCGCTGCGGCCTGATCGACCCGGACGTCTGGGCGTTCACCTGGGTGGTGGACGCGCCGATGTTCGAGGAGGACCAGGGCGGCGGCTGGACCGCGGTGCACCACCCGTTCACCTCGCCGCTGCCGCAGTGGGCCGACAAGTTCGACGCTGAGCCGGGCGAGGCGCTGGCCGATGCCTACGACATCGTCTGCAACGGGACCGAGATCGGCGGGGGCTCGATCCGGATCCACCGCCCCGACATGCAGCAGCGGGTCTTCGACGTCATCGGGCTGTCCCGGCAGGAAGCCGCCTCGCAGTTCGGTTTCCTGCTGGACGCGCTGCGGTTCGGGCCGCCGCCGCACGGCGGTATCGCGTTCGGCTGGGACCGCCTGCTGATGCTGCTCACCGGCCGCGACTCGATCCGCGACGTGATCGCCTTCCCCAAGGCCGCCTCCGGGCACGACCCGCTGACCGGCGCGCCCACGCCCATCACCGCGCAGCAGCGCAAGGAGGCCGGCATCGACGCGGTGCTGACCACCCCGCCGCCCGGTGGCCCCGCCTAGCCAGCCGCACGCGTCGGCCGCGGACCCAGGCCGCCATGCCCCCGCCCCGGCGGGTACTGTCGAGCCGTGTTCCCAGCCCCCGGGGCCCAGGGCGGTCAGCCCGACAGCCTCTTCGACGCCGCCGAGGACGAGGCGGCGCGGGCCGCCGCGCCGCTCGCGGTCCGGATGCGGCCGCGCACCCTGGACGAGGTCATCGGCCAGCAGCACCTGACCAGGGCGGGCTCGCCGCTGCGCAAGCTGGCGGACACCGACGCGGGCATGTCGGTGCTGCTGTGGGGGCCGCCGGGAACCGGCAAGACCACCCTGGCGTACGTCGTCAGCCAGGTCACCAAGCGCCGCTTCGTGGAGCTGTCAGCGGTCTCGGCCGGGGTCAAGGACGTGCGCGCCGCGGTGCAGAACGCCCGCCGCGACCTGGGGCTGACCGGCGCGCAGACCGTGCTGTTCATCGACGAGGTGCACCGGTTCAGCAAGACCCAGCAGGACGCGCTGCTGCCGGCGGTGGAGAACCGCTGGGTGTCGTTCATCGGCGCCACCACCGAGAATCCGTCGTTCTCGGTGGTCAGCCCGCTGCTGTCGCGGTCCCTGCTGCTGACCCTGCGGCCGCTGTCCGACGACGACATCCGGGCGGTGATCGGCCGGGCGCTGACCGACGAACGCGGGCTGCACGGCCGGGTCACCCTCGCCGACGGGGTGACCGAGCACCTGATGCGGCTGGCCGGCGGCGACGCCCGGCGCGTGCTGACCTACCTGGAGGCGGCGGCGCTCGGGCTGCCCGAGGGTGGCGTGATCGATGTCGAGAGCCTGGAGCGCGCGGTCGACCGCGCGATGGTGCGCTACGACCGGGCGGGCGACCAGCACTACGACGTGATCAGCGCGTTCATCAAGAGCATCCGGGGCAGCGACGCCGACGCTGCGCTGCACTACCTGGCCCGGATGATCGAGGCGGGGGAGGACCCGCGCTTCATCGCGCGCCGCCTCATCGTGCACGCCAGCGAGGACATCGGCCTGGCCGACCCCAGCGCCCTGCAGGCGGCCGTCGCCACGGCGCACGCGGTCGAGTTCGTCGGACTCCCCGAGGCCCGGCTGAACCTGGCGCAGGCGGTCATCCACCTCTGCCTGGCGCCCAAGTCCAACGCGGTGATCATGGCCTTCGAGGCGGCGGCCGCCGACGTCCGGGCCGGGCTGGCCGGGCCCGTCCCGGCGCACCTGCGGGACGCCCACTACGCCGGCGCGCAGCGGCTCGGGCACGGCCAGGGCTACTCCTACCCGCACGACGACCCGGCCGGGGTGGTCGCCCAGCAGTACGCGCCGGATTCCATCGCCGGCCGCAGGTACTACCAGCCGTCCCGGCACGGCACCGAGGCCAGGTACGCCGAGCGCGCCGAGCGCATCAGGGAAATCCTGGGACCTAGCGATAACGGGCCGTCCGCCCCCGCAGCCGCGCCCCCGCCCGACGCAGCTCCGGGTGACCCGGCCGAGGCTGGCGGGGTGGCCCGGCCAGGTCCGGCGGCCGCGTCCGGCGATGCTCCCGCGGGCGTTTCGGGAGACATCACCGGGGGAGCGGGGACCTAGCGCCCGCCGCCCAGATCGCCCGACGGGTTACGGCATGGCGATAAGGTCGGCGGCAAGAGAGCCGGCCACGACGACAAAGGAGCGAGCGCGGATGACTGCCGGACAGCTTGCCGCCCTGATCGCGGCCGGTTTTTTTGCCCTGCTCGCCTGCGCGGGCATCTTCGTGCTGTTGCGGATGGGGCGCCTGATCGGCGTCGCGACCGAACTGGTGACCGGCTACCGCGCTCGCGCCGACACGCTGCTGGAACAGGCCCAGGCCGTAGTAGACCGCACGAACGAGCAACTCACCAGGACCGATTCCATCACGGCGAGCATGGACCAGGTCACGGCCAACATGGCCGAGCTGTCCGGACACGTGTCGGCCATGACGGGACTGGCCAGGGCGCTGTCGGCCGCTATCGGCGCCCCGGTGACGGGGATCTCCGCCGTCGCTTACGGCGTCCGCCGCGCGGTCGCCCTCCGCCGTCCCGAGGCTGGTGCGCCGGAGGCCGTTGCGCCCGGGCTGGCACCGCGCCGGCCGGAGGCTGGTGCGCCCGGGCTGGCACCGCGCCGGCCGGAGCGGCCCGCCCTGACCGCCGGGCGCGCTGGCCGGAACGGGGCCCGGCGATGATCCGCCGCGGGTTCTGGCTCGTGCTCGGCGCCATCCTGGGGGTGGGCGGCTACCGGCGCGTTACCCGGCTGGCGCACGCGCTCGTTCCGGGCGCTCGCGGGCCGCAGTCCGGCGCAGGCGCGCTGGCCCGCCGGCCCGAGCTTACGGGCCGCCGCGTCCTGGCAGGCGCGGCCCGCGCCGGGCGCTCGGCCGCCGAAGGAGCCGCATTCGTGCGCGACGTGCGAGAGGGCATGGCAGAGTATCTGGATCGTGAGGGGCAGGAAACCGGCGCTGCCCCGGGCAGCCAGCGGGGGCAGCCGGAGCCCGGAAGCCAGCGCCGCCGCGCCGCTGCCCGTCGCTCGCCGCAATGACGAATCACAGGTCCCCGGTGCTGATCCGGGCTATAACCACGCGAAGGATGGCCGTTCATGGAGTCGGCAGAGATTGCCCGCCGTTTCCTTAGCTACTTTGAGCAGCGAGGACACGTCGTCGTGCCCTCGGCCAGCCTGATCGCTGAGGACCCCACGCTGCTCCTGGTCAACGCGGGGATGGTGCCGTTCAAGCCCTACTTCCTCGGCCAGCGGCAGCCGCCGTTCGCGCGCGCTACCACCGCGCAGAAGTGCGTACGGACGCCGGACATCGACGAGGTCGGCAAGACCACCAGGCACGGGACGTTCTTCCAGATGCTGGGGAACTTCTCGTTCGGCGATTACTTCAAGGAGCAGGCGATCCCCTTCGCGTGGGAACTGCTCACGAGCTCGGAGGCTGACGGCGGGTTCGGGTTTCCCGAGGACCGGCTGTGGGCCACCGTCTACACCGACGACGACGAGGCCGCGAGGCTCTGGCGGGATCGGGTGGGCCTCCCGGAAAACCGGATCCAGCGCCGCGGGATGGCCGACAACTTCTGGTCCATGGGGGTGCCAGGACCCTGCGGGCCCTGCTCGGAGATCTACTACGACCGCGGCCCTGAGTACGGCCCCGACGGCGGCCCGGTCGTCGACGAGGATCGCTACCTCGAAGTCTGGAACCTCGTCTTCATGCAGTACACCCGGGGTGAGGGAGCAGGCAAGGAGGGCTTCCCGATCACTGGCGAGCTGCCCTCGCGCAACATCGATACCGGCATGGGCCTGGAGCGGATGGCGGCGCTGCTGCAGGGCGTCGACAACATCTACGAGATCGACACCATGTGGAAGGTGCTGGACCGGGCGGCCGAGCTGACCGAGCAGAAATACGGCCGGGACCACCGGACCGACGTGGCGCTGCGGGTGGTGGCCGACCACGTGCGTACCGCCGTGATGCTGGTCGCCGACGGCGTGACCCCGACGAACGAGGGCCGCGGCTACGTGCTGCGCCGGATCCTGCGCCGGAGCATCCGCAACCTCCGGCTACTGTCCGGCGCGCAGCGCGGCGGCGCCGGGGGCAGCCTCAGCCGGGGCGGCGCGGACGAGCGCTACCTGCACGAGCTGTCATCGGTCGCGGTCAGCGCGCTCGGCGACCAGTACCCCGAGCTGCTGCGCGACGCGCCGCACATCCAGACGGTGATCGACGCGGAGGAGTCGGCGTTCGGTTCGACGCTCCGGACCGGCACGGCGATCTTCGACGCCGCGGTGGAAGAGACGAAGCGAAGCGGCGCCCAGACCATGGGCGGCAGCCAGGCGTTCCAGCTGCACGACACCTACGGCTTCCCGATCGACCTGACGCTGGAGATGGCCGCGGAGCAGGGCCTGCAGGTGGACGAGCCGGAGTTCCGCCGGCTCATGACCCAGCAGCGGCAGCGGGCCAAGGCGGACGCCGCGGGCAAGAAGACCGGCAACGCCGACATCTCGGCCTTCGCGCAGATCCTCGACCGGTCCGGCCGGGTCATCTTCACCGGATACGACGAGGTCGCGGGCGACGCGACGGTCGTCGGCCTGCTGGCGGGCGGCGTCTCGGTGCCGTCGGCGGGTGCGGGCACCGATGTCGACGTGGTGCTCGACCGTACCCCGTTCTATGCCGAGGGTGGCGGCCAGCTCGCCGACACCGGCGTCATCACGGCGGTCGGGAGCGGCGCGGGTGACGGGGCCCTGATCGAGGTGCTCGACGTCCAGGCGCCAGTGCCGGGCCTCGTCGTGCACCGGAGCCGGGTAACCGCCGGGGAGATCGTGGTCGGCGCCCCCGTGCGCGCCGAGATCGACATCGAGCGCAGGCGCGCGGTCTCCCGGTCGCACACCGCGACGCACCTGGTGCATCGCGCGTTCCGCGGCGCGCTCGGCGACTCGGTGGCCCAGGCCGGCTCGGAGAACTCGCCGGGCCGCTTCAGGTTCGACTTCACCGCGCTCGGGGCGGTCCCGCCGGCCGTGCTCTCCGACGCCGAGGACGAGGTCAACCAGGTCCTGATCAATGATCTGGAGGTTCGCGCCTTCCATACCTCCATTGACGAGGCGCGGGCGATGGGTGCGCTGGCGCTGTTCGGCGAGAAGTACGGCGACCAGGTGCGCGTCGTCGAGGTTGGTGACTACTCGCGCGAGCTGTGCGGCGGCACCCATGTCGCCAGGTCCGGGAACCTCGGCCTGGTCAAGATCCTCGGTGAGTCCTCGATCGGGTCCGGGGTGCGCCGGGTCGAGGCGCTCGTCGGGATCGACGCGTTCCGCTTCCTGGCCAGGGAGAGCGTGCTGGTCAGCCAGCTCAGCGAGCAGCTCAAGGCGCGCCGGGAAGAGCTGCCGGAACGGATCGCCTCGATCGTGACCAGGCTCCGCGACGCCGAACGCGAGCTGCAGCGGGCCCAGTCCGACCGGCTGCTGGGCAACGCGGCCGAGCTGGCGCAGGGCGCGGCGGACGCGCGCGGCGCGGCCTACGTGGCGTACCAGGTGCCCGACGGGACCCCGGCCGACGGGATCCGTAAGGTCGCGCTGGACGTCCGCGGCCGGCTGCCCGCGGAGCGGCCCGCCGTGGTCGTGGTGGCCGGGGTGCCGGCCGACCGGCCGACCGTAGTCGTCACCGTTAACGAGGCAGGCCGTGCGCGCGGCCTGAAGGCCGGGTCTCTCGTGCTGACGGCTACGGGCGTGCTCGGCGGCCGCGGCGGCGGCAAGGATGACGTGGCGCAGGGCGGCGGTGCTCCGCTGGGTGACCGGGCGGCCACGATAATTGTCGAGGCCTTTGGCGCGGTGCGTTCGGCTATTGCGGACATAATGGAAACCGGTGGCGTACTGTGAGACCGTGCCGTCGCCTGTTTGTGTCCTGGATGAGATCTGTCCATCAGGGAACCTCACCTTGAGGCCTGGGGTGCGGATCGCCATTGACGTGGGTCTGGCGCGCATTGGCGTGGCCGGCTGCGATCCCGCCGGCCTGCTGGCCAGCCCGCTGGCCACCGTGCCGCGCGGTAGCGGCGACCTGGCCGAACTGGTTCGCGTCGCGGCCGAGCGGCAGGCCGTCGAGGTCATCGTCGGGCTGCCCGTGACACTGTCCGGCCGGGAGGGCAAGTCCGCGGCCGATGCCAGGAGTTTCGCCGTCGGCCTGGCCGGCCGGGTCGCCCCAACTCCGGTGCGGCTCGTCGACGAGCGCTTTACCACGGTTCTGGCCCACGACGCGCTGCGACAAGGCGGCCGGGACTCCCGGGCCAGGCGGCAGGTGGTGGACAAGGCCGCCGCGGCGCTGCTGCTGCAGGGCGCACTGGACGCGGAGCGCTCGACGGACAGGCCGCCCGGCGAGCTTGTCGTCCCGGCTCAGGAGGGCTCGCGGTGAGCCCGGATGGACAGGATGCAGGCTGGCGCCTAGGACGCGGCCGGGCCTCCCAAGACGAGCAGGAGGGCCCGCCGGACGCGGGCCGGACCGGGCGGACCGGCCGGCACGGTCGGCATGGTGCACCGGCCAGCCGTGGTGCACCGGCCAGCAGGGACAACTACGATTCGCCGGCGGCATACGGTCCGCCCGCCGAGTCTGGCCCGCAGTCTCGCGTTCCCAGCCATGACCCCTATGGCCCGGCGAATCCGTACGGGCCGCCGGATCCCTACGGCCCCCCGGATCCCTACGGCCCGGCAGATCGCCAGAGCCCGGCGGACCGGTACGGGGCGACGGCTCCTTACGGAGCAGGGCCCGCTGCTTACGGGCCGCCGGATCCGTACGGGCCGCCAGATCCCTACGGCCCGGCCGATTCGTACGGCCCGGCCGATTCGTATGGGCAGCAGGATCGCCATGCGGTCCCGGACACCTCGGGCCCCGTGCCCCGCTTCCCGGGTCAGCCGCCCCCAGGCGCAGTCGAGCCGGGCGGTCGGCGGGAGGCCGCGGATCCCCTCGGGACACCCGGCGGCAGTCCGTATCAGCCCGCGAAATCCTACGAGTCGGCGGATGCCTACGGTAACGACCCGCTGGGGCTGGGGGACCGCTATACCAGCGCCGATCAGAGTCACGGCAGAACGGCCCAGAACGGCCCAGCCGGCCAGTACGGCTCATCTGGCCAGAACGGGTCCGTGGGGCAGAACGGCGCAATCGGCCAGAATGGCGCAGTGGGCCAGAATGGCGCAGTGGGCCAGAATGGCGCAATCGGCCAGTACGGTGCAGCCGACCCCTATGGTCCAGCCGACCCGTACGGGCCGCCCGACCCCGGAAGGTCTGTCGACCAGCAGCGGGCGGATCCCTACGGGCCCGTCGATCCGTATGGCCCCGCGGATCCTTACCGGTCACCGGAACACCCGAGCTTCCCCGGCGCCTACAGTTCGCCGGAACCGTATGGCTCACCGCGGACCCCGGAACGAACCGGCCCGCAGGAGCACGTCGGCCGACCGGAAACCACCGGCCCGCTGGAGCGTACGGGCCCGCAGACCCAGACTGGGCCGCAGGCCTGGACCGGCCCGGATCAGGCCTATCGCTCGACTGATCGCTACCTGTCGGGCCAGCATGGCCGACCGGACACGTCGAGTCCGCTGCCTGCCTATCCGGGCAGCGATCCCAATTCCGCCGTCGATCCCTACGGTCCGCCGGACCCCTACAGCTCGCCAGGATCCTTCGGCACACCGGTTGCCTTGGGAGCCCTGGATCCGCGAGGCGGCCCAGATCCCCGGGGCATCCCGGATTCGCGGGACCGGCCTGATCCCCTTACTCAGCCCGGTCCCCTCACTCCGGCCGATCCGCTCAGCGAGTCCGGTCCCCTCAGGCCGTCCCGGCCAATGCCGGCGACGCCCTATGACGACGTTAGTTCCCCCGGCTGGGGTGATTACCGTGGCGAACGCGACGGTTACGACAGCCAGACTGCCCTTCCCGGCCTGCCGGTAACCGCCGGCGGCGCGCCCGCCCGCAGCGATCCGTTCCGCTGGCGGCCGCCAGAAGTTCCCGGCGGCGGGCCCGGCCAGGCAGCCGAGGCTGGCACCGAGGCCTGGTCCAGCGGCCAGCCCGGCGGTGCGCCATGGGCTGGCGGTCAGCCGGCCGGCTCAGCGCTCCCCGGCGGCTATCTCGGCCAGGACCCCCTGGGCCGCAGCGGTGGGCAGGCGGCGGCGCAGGTGCCGCCCGCGCAGGCTCGGCACCGCGGCGCTCCGCCCCCCGATCCGCGGCGGCCCGAGGCCCCCGGCGGCACAGGGCAGTATCCCGGCGCAGAGCAATACCCGGGCGGGGAGCAGTATCCCGGCGGGGAGCAGTTTCAGGGCGCACGGCAGTACCGCCAGGGCGCACAGCCGCTCCTTCCTGGCGATGAGCCATCGGGCCAGCCCGGCTCGGGCTGGTCGCACGGCGGGCGGGGTGACCCGGATGCGCTGGTCGACGGGCACGACCACGACTCCGAGGCGCCGGACACCGGCGGCCCGGACTGGGCCGGCGAGGATCAGCATCCCGGATTCTTCCGGGGCTTCGGGGACGACGACGGAGTCGACCCGCCTCGGCGCAGGCGGGGCCGCTGGGCTGCTCCGCTCATCGCGCTGGTGGTGATCCTGGTCATCGTCGGCAGCGTCGGCGCCTACTTCGTGAGCTCCTACCAGGCCAGCCACGCCAACTACACGGGCGCGGGGACCGGCCAGGTGATCTTCGTGGTCAAGGCCGGGGACACCGCCACGTCGCTGGCGCCCCAGCTGGTCAGGCTCGGGGTGATTAAGGCGACGGCGCCGTTCATCGCGGCCGCGAAGGACAGCCCAAATGCCGGCGACCTTACTCCGGGGACAATCGGCCTGCATAAGCACATGAATGCCGCGCTGGCCTGGGCGCGGCTCGTGGATCCCAAGGCCCGGATCCAGACGACGATCTCCATCCCGGACGGGCTGCGGAAGACTGCGGTTATCGCGTCACTGGCGAAGCAGACCGGCAAGCCGCTGAGCGACTTCCGGAAGGCGCTCGCCGATACCGCGGCGCTCGGCCTGCCGTCGTTCGCCAAGGGCAACCCCGAGGGTTACCTCTTCCCGAGCACCTACACCTTCCAGCCCGGCGCGACGCCCCTGAAAATGCTGCAGACGATGGTCGCGCAGTTCAACAGCCAGGCCGCCAGCCTGAACCTGGCCCAGCAGGCCAAGCAGGGGCACGTCTCCGAGGGCGAGGTCATCATCCAGGCCAGCATCCTCGAAGCCGAGGTCGGGCCCACGGACTACGCCAAGGTGGCCCGGGTCATTGATAACCGGCTCAATCTGAACATGACGCTCGGGCTGGACAGCACGCTGGAGTACGGCCTCGGAGTCACCGGCTTCAGCCTCACGAAGAGCCAGCTGAACTCCAGCAGCCCGTATAACACGGGCAACCATAAGGGCCTGCCGCCCACCCCGATCGACTCACCGGGGGCGGCGGCGATCGAAGCGGCGGTGCACCCCGCGAAGGGGAACTACCTGTACTTCGTCACGGTCGATCCCAAGACCGGTAAGACCGATTTCACCAACAACTACTCACAGTTCCTCACGTGGAGCAGGGAATCCGCCCAGAACATCAAGAACGGAAAATGATCATCGCGGCTCAGCGGGCGGCCGTGCTCGGCGCGCCGGTCGCCCATTCCCTCTCACCGGTGCTGCATGGTGCGGCCTACCGGGCGCTCGGCCTGGACGACTGGGCCTACGAAGCCATCGAGTGCGACGAGGCGTGCCTGCCGGGCCTGCTGGACTCGCTCGGCCCCGGCTGGGCCGGGCTGTCTTTGACCATGCCGCTGAAGCGAGCGGTCCTGCCGTTGCTCGACCGCGTCGAGCCCTTGGTGACCGAGGTCGGCGGGGCGAACACGGTCGTCTTCGGTGCTGACGGCCGCAGCGGCTACAACACCGACGTACCCGGCATGATCACCGCGCTGGCTGAGGCCGGCGTCACCGAGGCCCCCGTTACGACGCTGGTACTGGGGGCCGGCGCGACGGCGTGCGCGGCCCTGGGGGCGCTGCGCGCCATCGGCGCCCAGGAGGCGGCTGTCGCCGTCCGGGACCCGGCCACCGCGGGCCCGCTGCTGGCGGTGGCCGACCGCACGGGCATGAAGATCCGGCTCGTCCGGTTCGGCGCGGAGCCCGCCGAGACCGAATGGCAGCTGCTGATCTCCACCGTCCCGGCCGGTGCGGCCGATAGTTATGCCGAGCGGATCCTCGCCCGCACCCTGATCCCCGCTGCCGTCCTGGACGTGGTGTACCACCCATGGCCGACGCG
>Ga0209839_10000529_pt1 | contig 19204 bp, 14 predicted proteins | sample OrgsoiDNA2013050_FD_185800 | JGI IMG/M metagenome (GOLD analysis project Ga0209839, IMG submission 185800) | Permafrost soil microbial communities from the Arctic, to analyse light accelerated degradation of dissolved organic matter (DOM) -... | ecosystem: Environmental > Terrestrial > Soil >... | reverse complement strand
CGCGGTAGACCCCGGACCGGATCGGATCCCACCACCAGTCGTTGTCCCGGTACCACGCGACGGTGCGCTCGAGTCCTTCCGCGAACCCCATGCGGGCCTTCCATCCAAGCTGCTGCAGCTTCGCCGAGGCGAGCGAATAGCGGCGATCGTGCCCCAGCCGATCGGTGACGTACTCGATCAGCGACTCGTCGCGTCCGCTGAGCCCGAGGATCCGCCGCACCACCTCGATGTTCTCGCACTCGTCCGGGCCGCCGCAGTTGTAGGCCTCGCCAGGGAGGCCGTGCGCGAGCGCGTGCCCGATCCCGTGCCCGAAGTCCTCGACGTGGAGCCAGTTGCGGACGTTGCGGCCGTCACCGTAGACGGGCAGGCGATCCCCGGCCAGGGCGTTCAGGATCATCAGCGGGATCAGCTTCTCCGGATACTGATACGGGCCGTAGTTGTTGGAGCCGCGGCAGATCACCGCCTCGAGCCCGAAGGTGTGGAAGTAGCTCGACACGAGCAGGTCCGCGCCGGTCTTGGTGGCGCTGTAGGGCGAGGACGGCTGCAGCGGCGACTGCTCCGTGAACGAGCCCTCCTCGATCGAGCCGTAGACCTCGTCGGTCGAGACCTGGACGTAGCGCATTCCTTGCCGGCGGGCCGCCTCGAGCAGGACATGGGTGCCCTGCATGTTGGTGACGATGAAGCCCTCGGGGTCGGAGATCGAGCGGTCGACATGAGTCTCGGCGGCGAAGTTGACGATCGCCTCGCAGCCCTCGGCGGCGCCGGCGACGGCGACGGGGTCCTCGATCGCACCGTGGACGAACCGGATCTGGTCGATCAGGTCGTGAAGGTTCTCGCGACGGCCGGCGTAAGTGAGCTTGTCGAGCACCGTCACGTCGTCGCCGTGCTCGTTCACGCGCAGGCGCACGAAGCTCGAGCCGATGAAGCCGGCGCCCCCACAGACGAGCAGCTTCACGAGGGCACCCCCGCCTCCATGAACGCCGCCAGTCCCTCGCGCCAGGGTGGAAGCTCGGGAACGCCCGGGCGCTCGCTGCGCAGCACGCTGTAGGCCGGGCGCGGGGCCGGGCGCCCGAGCGCGGCGGTGCTGCCGGGCAGAACGTGGCAGCTCAGACCAGCGTTCGAGACCACCTCTCCGGCGAGCTCATACCAGGAGCACCTGCCGCCGCCGGCCACGTGGACGATCCCCTCGATCGGATCCCTGGCCAGCGCCACCAGGGCCGGGGCGAGGTGACCCGTGAAGGTCGGGCACCCGACCTGATCGTCGACCACGGTGAGTTCCTCGCGCTGACGGGCGAGCCTCAGGATGGTGGCCGGGAAGCACGGGCCACCGGCTCCGAACAGCCACGCGGAGCGGACGATCGTGTGCCGGCCGGAAGCCGACCGGGCCACCGCCAACTCCCCGGCGAGCTTCGAGCGCCCGTAGGCCGACTCCGGTGCGGTCGGATCCGACTCCAGGTACGGACTGCGCTTGGCCCCGTCGAACACGTAGTCGCTGGAGATGTGGATCGTCCATGCCCCCTGCGCCGCCGCGGCGCGAGCGACGTTCCCGGCGCCCGGCCCGTTGACGGCCACGGCCTGATGCTCCTTCTCCTCGGCGCCGTCGACGTCGGTGAAGGCAGCGCAGTTGACCACCACATCGGGCGCCAGCTCGCGCGTGATCGCGTCCACGGCGGCGGCGTCGCTGATGTCGAGCTCCACGCGCGGCAAGGCGATCGGCTCGAGGCCGGCCGCTGCGGCGGCGTTGAGGACGTCGCGCCCGAGCATCCCGGCCGCGCCGGTGACCATTAGTCGCATCGGCGGACAAGGGTAGACGGGTGAGGACCGAAACGTCCTGTTTCTCCACCTGGCCAAATGCCGGAACGCGTACTTGGCCCAGGGGGCGTGGCGATCAAACCCCAGAGGGGGTACACATCCCAGGGTGGATGAGCTGATCGCAACGCCGCCGATCGCCGGATACCGTGTGCCGGCGGGATGTTGCGACGAGCTGCTCGAGGACGACGGCCGGCCGCGGCCCCACGCGGCGCCGCTGATGGCGACCCTGACCCGCCTCGGCCCCGAGGCACTCGCGGCGGCGGGACATCGCCGGGACACGATCTTCATGCAGCAGGGGATCACGTTCGAGGTCGCCGGCACCGACGGCGAGCGCCGCGACCGGGCGTGGCCGCTGGACCTCGTGCCCAGGGTGCTGCCGGCCGACGAATGGACCGGGATCAAACGCGGGCTGGCTCAGCGCATCCGCGCGCTGAACGCGTTCGTCGACGACGTCTATCACGCGCACGAGATCGTCCGGGCCGGAATCGTGCCGTGGTCGCTGATCGTCAGCCGGCCGAGCTTCGCCCGCCCGGTCCACGGCGTTCGGCCTCCCGGAGGCGTCTACTGCCATGTCTCCGGCTGCGACCTCGTGCGCGGAGGCGACGGTCGCTGGAGAGTGCTCGAGGACAACGTCCGCACGCCGTCGGGCATCTCGTACGTGCTCGAGAACCGGCTCGCGATGACGCGACTGCTCCCGGAGCTGTTCGCAGGGCACCGCGTGCGCGCCGTCAACCACTACCCCTCGCTGCTGCTCGACGCCCTGCAATCGGTGGCCCCGGCCGCGGAGGTCGAGCCGACCGTCGTCGTGTGGACCCCGGGCTCGTTCAACGCCGCCTACTTCGAGCACGCCTTCCTGGCGCGGCAGATGGGAGTCGAGCTGGTCGAGGCCGGCGACCTGGTCGTGCGCGACGCTGTCTGCTATATGCGCACGACCGCGGGCCTGCAGCGCGTGCACACCATCTATCGCCGGCTCGACGACGACTTCATCGACCCGCTCGAGTTCCGGCCCGACTCGATGCTCGGCGTCCCCGGATTGGTGCGGGCCTACCGCGCCGGCACCGTGGCGATCGCCAATGCGATCGGCACCGGCGTCGCCGACGACAAGGCGGTCTACCACTTCGTGCCGGAGATGATCCGTTTCTACCTCGCTGAGGAACCGATTCTCGACAACGTCCCCACCTACCTGCTGACCGACCAGACCATTCGCAAGCACGTGCTCGGCCGCCTCGGCGAGCTGGTCGTCAAACCGACGTCCGAATCGGGTGGCAAGGGAGTTTTCATCGGCCCGCACGCGAGTGCGCAGGAGCGTAGCCGACAGGCCGAGCTGATCGAGCAGGCACCCGAGCGCTTCATCGCCCAGGAGCTCGTCCATCTCTCGACCGTGCCGACCGAGACCGAGGACGGGCGGCTCGTCCCCCGGCACGTCGACCTGCGCCCGTTCGCCGTGTTCGGGGAGGAGATCCGGATCGTCCCCGGAGGCCTGACCCGAGTCGCGTTGCGCGAGGGGTCGATGATCGTCAACTCCTCGCAGGGCGGAGGCTCGAAGGACACCTGGGTGCTCGATGACGGCAGCAGCACCGAGCTGGCGACGGGCACGCCCACTGCCCACCGCCCACCGCGGCTCCCGGACATCCGCTACGGCGGCTGGCATGGACAGGAGCAACAACAACAACAGACCCACGGTCGGCCCGCCGGCGGCGGGCCAACGGCCGCGAAGGACTGATCCGCCGATGCTCGCGCGGATCGCCCAGGAGCTGTTCTGGCTCGGCCGCGACCTGGCCCGCGCGGAGCACACCGCGCGCATGCTGGACGGCGTGTTCCACGCCGATGTCGCCGGCGACCCGAGCGATCAGGGGATCGCGCTGGGCTGGGAGGGAGTGCTGGCGATCATCGGAGCCCGCGCGCCGGCCCCGGGCCGGAAGAGCGACAGGGGAGGCGAGGACGGCCATTCCGGCGTGGCCCGGGAGCCGCCCCCGCGCGCCACCGGACCGCTCGGGCGCAGTGAGGTGGCGCGGCTGCTCACTCTCGACCCCGGGACTCCGGCCTCGGTGGTCTCCTGCGTGGCCCGCGCCCGCGAGCGCGCACGCACCCTGCGCGACGTGATCTCGACCGAGATGTGGGAGGCGCTCAACACCTTTCACCTGTCGCTCGCCGGCCTCGACATGGAGACCGCTCTGATCGCGGGTCCGTACTCGGCCTACCAGGAGGTGAAGGAGCGCTGCGCGCTGTTCTGGGGCCTCGTCGACCGCACGATGCTGCGCGACGAGAGCCGTTCCTTCCTCGAGGCCGGCGGGCGCATCGAGGCGGGTGACATGGTTCTGCGCATGCTCAGGGTGGCGGTGCCGCCCGAACCCGAGACGGGAGGTCATCAGGGGGGCGCGCTGGCCCTGCTGCACGCCGTTGGGGGCTTCCAGGCCTATCGCCGCGCCGTCCGCTCGGCGCCCACCGTCGGCCCGGTCGCCCGCTTCCTGCTCTACGACGGCGCCTACCCGGGGTCGGTGGCGTCCTCGGTCGACGCCCTTCACACCGCGCTCAGCACCGCCGATGCCCAACCGCGATCCTCACCGCCGGTGCTGCGACTCGGCCGCCTGATCGCCGACCTCGAGCTCCAGCGTCGCGCCCCCGATGCCGCCGGAGGGCTGGACGAGACACTCGCGCACGTCCAGGCGGAACTCGAACGAGTTGACCGCGACATCGACGATCGCTACTTCGCCATGGCCCTGGCCGTCGCGGTACACGTGTAGGCGCCATGATCATTCCGGCATGAACTTCGCGATCCGTTTTCTCACCGAGTACCGCTATGACGCCGACGTGGTGGACAACCTCAACGCGCTGCGGGTCAAGCCGGCCGCCAACGGCACCCAGCGCTGCGACGAGTTCAGCGTTCGCCTCAATCCCGAGGTCAGGCTGCATCGCCATGCCGACTACTTCGGGACCGACGTGGTGGAGTTCGAGGTCTCCGGCCCGCACCGGCACCTGACGATCGACGTCCGGGCCCGGGTCGCGACCAAGCCTCCGGCCGAGCCCTCGCGGGCGCCGTGGGATTCGCTCCGTGACCCCGCCTACCGCGAAGCCGGAGGGGAGTTCCTGCTCCAGACCGACGACTCGATCGGTCACCCGACCTTGAATGAGCTGCTCCAGACGACGGGCGCTGCGGCGACACCCCTGGCGACGCTGATGCTGATCTCGGAGCTGATCCCGGATCGCTTCGAGTATCGCCCGGGTGCGACCTACGTCGACTCGACGATCGAGGACCTGTTCGACGCCGAGGCCGGCGTCTGCCAGGACTTCGTCCATCTCGGCCTGAGTCTGGCGCGCCACCACGGGATCGCGGCCAGGTACGTGTCGGGCTATCTGTTCGCGACCAGCGATTCGGGCGGACAGGAGTCCGTGGAGGTGGACACCCACGCCTGGATCGAGGCACTGCTGCCGGTGCTCGGCGGCGGTGAGCCGATGTGGGTCGGCGCCGACCCGACGAACCGTGGCCTCGCGGGCGAGAACCACGTCAAGATCGGTCACGGCCGCCATTACGCCGACGTGCCGCCGATCAAGGGGGTCTATCGCGGCGCTGCGGTCGCGGACCTCGATGCCCGAGTCACGATGACCCGGCTCGAGGGCCTCGACCCGGCTGCGATCGCGCGGTCCTAAACCCCGCCGCGGGCAGGTCAGTTCCAGAAGTCGGGAATGAACTCGCCGTCGCCGCCCTCGGGGCGGTCGCTGCCGATGGCGATCATCTCGAGTCCGTCCGGCCCGGCCTGAAACGCGCGGCCGACCTGCGGAGCCACGCGGACCACGTCCCAGGGACGCAACTCGATCTCCTCGTCGTCGAGCCGCATCAGACCCGAGCCGCTGACGACGATGTAGGCCTCCTCCTGCTCACGGTGGCGGTGCCCGAACGGTGCCTTGAAGCCGGGGCGGTAGCGGAAGTAGCTCACGCCCAGGTGCTCAGACCCCAGATGCTTGCGCGCGAACCGTGCCTCGACCTCGGGGCCGCGATCGGCGGCCGCGTCCTCGATCTCCTTCAGGTTCACGATCGCGTAGTCGGGCATCGCCTGAAGTCTATTGCGGCCGGACGGCGAAGCGAAGGCTTATACGGCGATCACGCGCGGCGAAGATCCGGTGCTAGGGTCGCTGGCATGGGCGAACGAACGCAGTACACACCTGGGACGTTCAGCTGGACCGATCTGAGCACCACCGATCAGGACGCGGCCAAGGCCTTCTACAGCGGGCTGTTCGGCTGGGAGGCCAATGACATGCCGGCCGGCGAAGGCGTCGTCTATTCGATGATGCAGATCGACGGCAAGGACGTGGCGGCGATCGCGCCGCAGCAGCAGGAGCAGCGCGAAGCCGGAGTACCGCCGATGTGGCAGTCCTACGTCACGGTGGAGAGCGCCGACGCGGCCCTGGAGCGGGCCAAGGAGCTCGGCGCCACCGTGCACGCGCCCGCGTTCGACGTGCTCGAGGCCGGGCGCATGGGCGTGGTCCAGGATCCGCAGGGCGCGTACTTCATCGTCTGGGAGCCGAAGCGGCACATCGGCGCCGGGTTGGTGAACGTCAACGGCGGGCTGACCTGGAACGAGCTCGCGACGCCCGATCTCGACGCCGCCGCCGAGTTCTACGGCGGCCTGTTCGGGTGGAGCACCGCGTCGATGGAGGGGCCGATCCCGTACCTGGTGATCAGGAACGGCGAGTCCAGCAACGGCGGCATCACCCACCCGCAGCCGCCTGGCGTCCCGCCGCACTGGCTCGTGTACTTCGGGATCGAAGACCTCGATGCCGGATTGGCCAAGGTGGCCGAGCTCGGCGGCAAGGCGCTCACGCCGGCGATCGCCATCGGGATGGGCCGGATCGGCGTGATCCAGGATCCGCAGGGTGCCGTGTTCGCGCTGTTCGAGGGCGAGCTCGACCCGTAGCAGCCGGTCAAGCATTGACTGTCGCCGGCCGATGCCAAGACACGTGATACTCATCTCTGCGCGCAAGCTCGGACTGACGGCGCTGGGAGCTCTGGCGTTGATCGCCGGAGGATGCGGGCAGGCGCAATCGAATTCCACCCCCTCGCCGGCGCCCCCGCACGCGCCCCCATCGGCCGGCACCTCGCTCGGGCTGCATGCCCATCCGCAGGCGATCGAGCCGGTCGCCGGGGCGGCGCAACCGGCGAGCGCCGCCAACGCCGGCGCGACGGCGGTGAGCGTCAGCTCGGGTGGCGGGCCGCTGGCGCAGCCCGTCTCCGATGCCGTCATCCGCCGGGAGCTCGCGGCCAGCGGGATCCCGGCCGGCAACCGGGCCGCGATCACGCCCACGGGACTAGCGATCGCGCCGCTCGGCGCCCCGCCGGTCGTCCAGGAGGTGATCGCCGCAGGCAACGAGATCGCGCACCTGCCATATCGCTTCGGCGGCGGCCACGGGACGTTCGTCGACAACGCCTATGACTGCTCGGGCTCGATCAGCTTCGTGTTCGCGGCCGCCGGCATCCTCGGCACGACGATGACCTCAGGTGAGCTGGCCAGCTGGGGTGATCCGGGCCCGGGCAAGTGGATCACCGTCCTGGCCAACGGCGGTCACACGTTCATGTACGTCGCCGGGCTGCGCTTCGACACCGTGGCGCTGGCCGAGACGGGCAGCCGCTGGGACGGATCCCCCACCGGGGCCGCGGGCTTCGCCGTCAGGCACCCACCGGGCCTCTAACGGCATGCGCCGGGTCTCGATGCTGGAGCGCGGGCAGGCGACCGCTCAGGCGCGCCCGTAGACCGGAATCGCCGCCCCGCTGATCGGCGCCGAGTCCCCGGACAGCAGGTGGGCGATGACGCCGGCGATGTCCACCGGCTTGACCCAGCGATCGTGGTCGGCCTGGGGCATCGAGGCCCGGTTCCCCGGCGTGTCGATGACGCTCGGGAGGATCGCGTTGCAACGCACGCCCTGGTCGCGGTACTCGACCGCCACCGCCTGCGCGAAGGCGATCACCGCGGCCTTGGAGGAGATGTAGCCGGCCGCGCCCGGGAACGGCACCAGCGCCGCGCGCGTGCCGACGCACACGATCGAGCCGCCGCCGGCCGAGATCAGCCCCGGGAGGGCCGCCTGGGTGACCAGGTAGGTGGGCCGCAGGTTCAACCGGAACTGGGCCTCGAACTCCTCCACGGCCGTCTCGTGAACGCGCCCTCCGGCTGCGAATCCGCCGACCAGGTTGACCACGCCGCGCACCGGGATATCGCGATCGGCCGCCGCCGCGGCGACCACGGCCGCGACCGCCTCGGGATCGAACAGGTCGGCCTGGACGAGCTCCAGACCGGGTCTGGGCTCCACGCGCTCGCGCTCGCGCTCGACGATCCACGGCACGATCACGCGCCAGCCGTCGTCGAGCAGCCTGCTCACCACGGCGGAGCCGAGCCCTCCCGTTCCCCCTGTGACAAGCGCGGTGCCGATCATCGATCTGCCGTCCGCACCCCACTCTATCGTCGTGGCGCGATGAAAGTACGGGATTTGCTCGATGGTTGTGATCTCGCGCAGGCACTGCTCGTGCGCGAAGTCGAGGTGCGCAGGCGCCGTGACGGCGGCGACTATCTGAAGCTCGTGCTCGGTGATCGCAGCGGGAGCCTTCCGGCCATGGTGCGTGACGACGTGGCAAGTGTGCGCGAGTTCTGCCGACCCGGCGCGATCGTGCACGTGAGCGGTCGCTACTCGGTCCATGCGCGGTTCGGGCCCCAGCTCTCCGTGGTGTCCGTCCGCACAGCGAACGAGGGTGAGTACGACCGCAGCGAGCTGGTCGACGGCCCGATGCGCGCGGCCGACCAGATGGAGGCCGACCTGCGCGAGCTGCTGACCACGATCCAGAACCCCCATCTCCGGCGTCTGCTCATGCTCGTGTTCGGCGAGGACTCGGCGATCTGGGCCGGCTACCGCGAAGCGCCTGCCGCCAAGCGCTACCACCAGGCCTATCAGCACGGCCTGCTGGAGCACAGCCTCACGGTCGCGCAGGCGGTGAGCTCGATCTCGGCCACGTTTCCGGGCATCGATCGTGACGTGGCGGTGACCGGCGCCCTGCTGCACGACATCGGCAAGCTGGAGGCCTACGAGGTCGTCGGCGGCGCGATCTCGATGTCCGACCACGGCCGGCTGTACGGCGAGATCCCGCTGGGCTACTACCGGATTCGCCGGGCCATCGAGGAGCTCGACCGCTTCCCGGCCGAGCTCGAGCAGGCCGTGCTGCACATCATCCTCAGCCATCACGGCTCGCTGGAGCACGGCAGCCCGGTCGTGCCCTGCACCCGTGAGGCGACGCTCGTGCACATGCTCGACAACCTCGGCGGCCGCCTCGGCAGCTTCGACCGGCTCCAGAAGGAGCTTCCGGCCGGCGAGCAGTGGTCGTCCTACGACAAGGCTCTGGGCGGCGGCGCATATTTCGCCGCCCCGATCGAGCCGCAGCGCAAAGCGGCCTGAGCGGCGCTTCCGCGCGGCCCGGGGGCCCCGCGGAAGAGTGCAAATAGCGGAGATCCTGGCCCGAGCGCGGTGCGCAACCGCGCTCCCCGACTACAGTGCCACTTCCCATGGCCAAGGACACCGAGAAGCTGATCCGCCAGCTGTCCCTGATCTCGTATCTGATGGCCGAGCGCCGTCCGGTCACAGCCCCGGAGATCAGACGCGACGTGGAGGGCTACAGCGCGATGAACGAGGACGCCTTCGCGCGCCGGTTCTACGCCGACCGCTCGGAGCTCGAGGCGCTGGGAATCGTGCTGGCGGTCGAGAAGCCGATCGACGGGCTCGTCGAGCAGGAGAACTACTCGCTGCCCCCGGAGAACTTCCATCTGGCGCCGATCGAGTTCAGCGACGACGAGCTGGCTGCGCTCCACACAGCGCTGCAGCTGCTCGACGGCGAATTCGCCTATGCCGAACCGCTCCGGCTGGCCCTGCAGCAGATCTCGTGGGGACGCCCGAGCCCGCTGAGCGCGCCCGAGCAGCGCACCGTCGCGCTCGGGATCACCGGCTCCGCGGGCGGACACGACGTCTCCCAACGGCTGGCCAAGATCGAGACCGCGATCTTCCGGCGCAAGACGATCGTGTTCGACTACTACACGATGGAGCGCGACGAGACCGGCACCCGCCGCGTCGATCCCTACCAGCTGCTCTTTCAGGGCGGTCAGTTTTACGTCGTCGGCCGCTCCCACGAGCGCAGCGCGATCCGCGTGTTCCGGCTCTCGCGGATCCGCGGCAAGGTCGGCTACGCGACCAAGGCCGAGCACGACTTCCAGCGTCCCACCGAGTTCGACCCCAGGGCGTATGCCAACCGCATCGACTGGCAGTTCGGCGAGCCGGTGGGCACGGCGGAGGTGTGGATCGGGCATCGGATCGCGTGGCAGATCGAGCGTCACTTCGGTCGCTACGGAGAGATGCGCTCCGGAGGCGACTCCGGGGACCGGATCCTGCTCACCCCGTACGCCAACCCCCGGCAGCTGATCGCCTGGGTGCTCGGCCTGGGCGAGAACGCGCGCATCGAAGGGCCGCCGGAGCTGCTCGAGGAGCTCCGGGAGCGAGCGCGGCTGCTGGTCGAGCGCCATACCGGCGCGCCGAAGCTCGCCGCCGCCGCGCCCGGCGCCGAGCCCGCAGCCGAGCCCCCGCCCTCCCGGTCCGCCGGCGGCGCCGACTCGGGCAACGGCCATCACCCCGATGCCGCGATCCGGCCCGAGCGCTTCGCGCGCCTGGTCACGCTCGCGAGCATCCTGATCGACGCCGGCCGGGGCGGACGGCACCTCGACGCGTCCGAGCTGTGCCGGGCCCTGAAGATCTCTGAGCAGGAGCTGCGCGAGGACATCTCGGTCCTCAACGTGGTCAACTTCGGCGCCGGCACCTATGTGCTGTACGCGGAGATCGGCGCCGACGGCATGATCGAGGTCGACCCCGAGCCCTACGGCGACTCGTTCGCCCGGCCCGCGCGCCTGCTTCCCGTGGAGGCCAAGGCGCTGATGGCCGCGATCGACCTGATCGGCGAGCACATTCCCGCGGGCTCGCTCGCCTCCGTGCGCGAGAAGCTGGTCGGCGCGCTCGGAGAGGACCCGATCCAGGAGGGGCTCCAGGTCACCACCCCCGGCGGCGACGACGCTGAGATCTCCGCCGTCGTCTCACGCGCGATCGCCTCGCGCCACCTGCTCTCGTTCGAGTACTACAAGGAGAACGAAGACGAGTTCTCGACCCGCCTGGTCGAGCCCTACGCGCTGATCAACGGCCGCGAGGGCTGGTATGTGGCCAGCTACGACCCGACGCGGGAGAACGTGCGGCATTTCCGCCTGGACCGGATCAAGTCCGCGTCGGTCACCGGCGAGGCGTTCGAGCCGCGACCCGACGTCGACCCCGCCGCCGACGTCGACGGCTGGCCCCGCACGGGGGAGGTTCCCGCCTCGCGCCGGGCGCAGGTGTGGATCTCGCCCGAGCGCGCGCGCTGGGCGCGCGAGGAGCGCACGGTGATCAGCGAGCTCGAGGACGGTTCGGTGATCGTCGAGCTGGGCTTCGCCGGCGTCGACTGGCTCGTCCGCGAGGTGCTCAAGGAGGCCGGCGACGCCACCGTGCTCGAGCCCGCCGACGCCCGCGACGCGGTGCGCGCCGCGGCTGAGTCGATTCACTAGCTCCATGAGCCGCCGGGACCAGATAACGATGAGCGACGCCGAGATGGCCGCGTTCCTCGACCAGCAGCGGGTGGTCATCTGCGCGACCAACGGGCATCGTGGCTGGCCGCACCTGATGCCGCTCTGGTACATGGTCCGAGACGGGCAGATCTGGGCCTGGACGTACGCCAAGTCCCAGAAGGTCAAGAACCTCGAGCGCGACCCCCGGGCGACCCTGCAGGTGGAGGACGGCGAGCAGTATCACGAGCTGCGCGGAATCATGATCGAGGCCAGCACGGCGGTCCACCGTGACCTCGAGCTGGTGACCGAGTTCGGTGTCGAGCTGCTGCGCCGCTACTCGGGCGCCGCCGGGGAGGAGCTGCTCGAGGCCGTCCGCGCCCAGGCCTCGAAGCGCGTGGCATTGCAGTTCGTGCCTGAGCGCACCGCGACCTGGGACCATCGCAAGCTGGCCGGGGCGTATTGATGGAGAGCGACGGGGCCACATGGCCCGCGACCGGGCACACATGGCCCTGAGACGCGCAGCATGAAGGGCCTCATCTTGTCCGGGGGCAAGGGCACGCGCCTGCGCCCGATCACCCACACCAGCGCCAAGCAACTGGTGCCGGTGGCCAACAAGCCGGTCCTGTTCTACGGCATCGAGGCGATGGCGGCGGCCGGAATCGAGGAGGTCGGGATCATCATCGCGCCCGAGACCGGCGAGGAGATCCGGACCGCAGCCGGCGACGGCTCCCGCTTCGGGGTGCGGTTGACCTACATCGTCCAGGACGAGCCGCTCGGCCTGGCCCACGCGGTGCTCACCGCCGAGCCGTTCCTGGGCGACTCGCCGTTCGTGATGTACCTGGGCGACAACCTGCTCCAGGGCGGGATCGAGGATCTCGTCGCCGCCTTCCGGGACAGCGAGCCCGACGCCCTGATCCTGCTCACCCCCGTCGCCGATCCCGAGCAGTACGGCGTCGCCGAGCTGCTCGATGGCGCCGTCGTCCGCCTGGTGGAGAAGCCCGCGGAGCCGAGGACGAACCTCGCCCTCGTCGGCGTGTACATGTTCAACGCCCGCGTGCATGCGGCCGCCCGAGCGATCGAGCCCTCGAGCCGCGGCGAGCTCGAGATCACTGACGCGATCCAGCATCTGGTCGACTCCGGCCGCCGGGTCGAGCCCCATGTCGTCAAGGGCTGGTGGAAGGACACCGGCCGGCTCGAGGACATGCTGGCCGCCAACCGGCTCGTCCTGGACACGATCGAGGCCCGGGTCGAGGGGGAGCTGATCGACTCCCAGGTCGACGGGCGCGTGGTGATCGAGCCGAGCGCCCGCCTGGAGCGGACCACCGTCCGCGGCCCGGCCATCATCGGCGCCTCCGCGCGCCTCACCGACTGCTACATCGGGCCCTACACGGCGATCGGCGACGGCTGCTCGATCGAGAACGCCGAGGTCGAGCATTCGATCCTGCTGTCCGGGTCGGCCGTCTCCAACCTGGCCGGGCGCATGGAGTCATCGCTCCTGGGCCGCAACGTCACCGTGGGGCGCGATCATCGCCAGCCCCGGGCCTACCGCTTCCTGGTCGGCGACAACTCGGAGATCGGGATTCTGTAGGGGGTTGGTGGTGTCGGGCTGTCGGCGGTTGCGCGCGCCGGACCCGGCGTGAACAGCTTGCTGGGGAAGAGGGCGTTGAACCGGCCTCGCGCCTGACCTCAGCGGGACTGTGCGCTTCGGACGCCCGCTAACCCCTCACAGCCATGCTTAGCGTGCCAAACCCGCGCGCCCTCTGGAGACCTTGGCCACCTAAGCACGTGGGGCGTGCTTACATGGCCAAGGAGGCTCAGCGAGGGTGTGGTTTGGCACGTTAAGCACGCGGAATTCCGGCGCGTTGGCGGGTGGGGCGCGAGCGCGGCGCTCGAGGACCCGGCCACCACGCCCGTCCCCTGTTACCACCCCCGTTGCGGCGCGGCAACGGCGACGTAACGGACGAGCAACGCCTGGGGCGCACACTGCAGGGCGTGGGACCAGACAGCAAGCACGGCAAGGATGACGAGACCGGTGCTATCAGGGGCACGGACGGATCCGGGGGCGTAGGGCAATCCGCAGCCGGCGGTCGGTTCGGGGCACCGGGGGCGCCCAGGACCGACCGCCGGGCGCAACGCGCCGGCGGCGCCCAGAGCCTGTTCACCGTCGTCGCCTGCTCGCGGCTACGGCTGCTCGGCTTCAGTGCGCTCAGGATCTCGCGGCTGTGCGACGCGATTCCGGATACGCGCCGGCAGCTGCTCGAAGCGCTGCCGGATCCCGGCCGCGGCTCAGGCGCGGACGTCGGCGTGGCGGATGATCGCATTCAGACCGAGAGCTCGTCCGAGTTCGAGCGCCTCACCAAGGAGCTCCGAGGCGAGTACCAGGTCCTCGGGCCCGCCCCGGACCCTGAGCATGCGCGCGTAGTCGAGCTGCGACTGCGCCAGCCACGGCCGGGCGCCCAGGGCTCGGTGGGACGCAACCGCGTCCCGAAGGCAGGCTTCGGCGTCACCGGCTCGGCCTAGGCTCCCGTACAGCAGTCCCAGATAGCGGGACACGGCTCCGAGCCAGGACGAGCCCATGTCCACGTAACCGCGGCGGTAGGGCTCCAGCAGGCCGACCAGGCGCTCGGCGCGATCGGTGTCCTCGAGCGTCGCACAGGCGGCCGAGGCGAGCGCGACGACCGGCAGCCAGGAGAAGTCATAGGGCACGTCCTCGAGACCGCGGCTCATCAGCCGCTCGTACGGAGCCCGGGCTTCGTCCAGGCGCCCGAGCGCGCAGTAGATCGTGGTCAGGTAGGCCTGGGTCAGCATCGGCACGGTGCGGCTCTTGCCGGTGCGGCGAGGGGCGGCGGCCAGCGCGTCGGCCAGCTCGGCGAGACGCCCCTGGTGCATGCGCACGACGAACAGCTGGGCCGCGAACAGATGGAACGCGTCCGGCTGCCCCGCCTCCTGGCCGGCCTCGAAGCCCTTGGTGGCCAGCCGGTCGGCCTCCTCGACCGATCCGGCCATCAGCTCGCGCTTGGCTCGGGTCACGAGGTCATACCAGCGGAGGATCGGCTGGCGCAGAGTGGTGGCGAGCCGATGCTGGCGCTCGAGCCGCAGATCCGCGGCGGGAAGGTCGCCGTCCTCGAGAGCCGACAGCGCGGCATAGGCCTCGGCGTAGTAGATCAGCAGCGGATCGTCGAGCTCATGGGCGGTCTCAGCCGCCTCGGCCGCGCACGCGATCCGGTCGCGAAGCGTGCTGGCGTGCCAGATCGTGGCGATCCGCTGCATCAGCACCACGGCGAGCGTGCCCTTGTCGTCGATGCTCCTGGACATCGCCACCGCCTCGTCGCTGTAGCGGCACCGAAGCTCCCAGTCGCCACTGAAGATGAGCTCGACCCCGAGCTGGGAGAGCAGCCGGGCGCGCGTCGCGCCGGCCGCGGGATCGAACGCCTCCAGCGCCTCCTCGAGGCACAGCACCCGTTCCGCGTCGACCTCGCCGGTCGAGCTGAAGAAGCCGCGGTTGTTGGCCAGCGCGGCGCGCGCCAGCAGCTCGGCGTCGCCGCTCTCCCGGGCCAGCCGGGCCCCGTCGAGCAGGGTGTCGCGGAAGGCTCGGTAGCCGGCGCGACGCTGGGCCTCGCCGAGGGCGATCGTGACCTCGCAGCGGCGGCGCAGACGAGCCGGGTCCGCGAACGCCTCCAGCAGCTCGAACGCCTGGCGGTAATGCGTCAGGGCCTGGTCGTAGGCGAGCTTGGTCTGGGCCTGGTTGCCCGCTCGCATCAGGTACTCGATCGCCTTGTCCTCCTGCCCCGGCGCGGCCTGGGCGAAGTGGTGGGCGAGCTCGTGCAGGTGCTGGTCGATCTCGTCCCGGTACAGGTCCTCGAGCGCCACCGCGACCTGCCGGTGCAGCCGGCCGCGGCGCGCCGCGGTCAGGTCGATGTACACAGCCTGGCGGACTAGCGCATGGGTGAACGCGTACCGCCCGGGGGCGCGATCGGATTCCACCAGCACGCGCGCGTGCACGGCCTCGTCAAGGGAATCGAGCAGCGCGTCCGGGCTGCCGCTGGCGTCCGGGATCAGCTCCAGCAGCCGCAGCGTGACCGTGGGACCGGCGACGGCGGCCACCGTGAGCACCTGGGTCGCGCCCTCCGAGAGCCGCATCAGGCGGCGGCTCACCACCTCACGCACGCCGTCGGGGATCCCGAGCTGCTCGAGGTCGAGCTCGCCGGCCGGAGCGAGCCGTTTGCGCGAGTCGACAACGTGGCGCAGGATCTCGCCGACGAAGAACGGGTTCCCCCTCGTCTCCTCGTGCACGGCCCGGGCCAGCGAGCGGCTCTTCGGATCCAGCTCCACGTCGACCTCGAACGCCAGCAGGTCCTGCACCTGCTGCTCGCTCAGCCCGGCCAGAGCGTGGCGCTCGATCCCCGGCTCGCGCCGCAGGTCGGCCAGCATCTCGGTCAGGGGATGCGCCCGGGGCAGCTCGGTGTCACGGAAGGTTCCGACCACGCAGATCGGCATCGCGGGCGGGGAGCGCACGAGGTGGCGAAGCAGCAGCAGCGTCGGACGCGCCGCCCAGTGGAGGTCGTCGAGCACCAGCAGCAGCGGCGCGCTGCGCGACACGCCGGCGAGAAAGCCGATCACGGCCTCGAACATCAGATACTGGTCCAGCGCGGCATCGGGACGAGCGGGAGGCGTTGCGTCGGGCACCAGCTCCGCGAGCTCCGGCAGCACTCGGGCGAGCTCTGCCGCGCCCCGGCCGACCTGGGCCCGGACCAGCTCCGGGGGACACGCGGCGACGTACGCGCGCAGCGCCTCGACGAAAGGCTGGAAGGCGAAGCCGACGTCCTCGTCGCAGCGGCCGTAGAGCACGATGCCGCCCTCGCGGTGCGCCTCCACCGCCAGCTCCCCCACCAGACTGGTCTTGCCGATCCCCGGCTCGCCGGCCACCAGCACCACCCGCCGCGAGCCCCGCTTGGCCACCTCCCAGGCCTGCTCCAGAGCCGCGAGCTCGGTCTCGCGTCCCACGAAGTGGATGTCGTCGACCGGCGCCAGCGCCACCGGCAGCGCGGGCTGCACCGGCACGGACGAGCTGACAGCGCCATTCGAACCACCCGGCACGCCCGGACCGCGTATCCCCGCGCTCCCCGCCGCCGGCCCGCTCCCGGCCAGCAGCCGGGCATGCAGCTCGCTCAGAGCGCGTGACGGCGTCGTCCCGAGCTCGTCGCGCAGCAGCTCCCGGACGCGCTCGTAGGCGAGCAGCGCCTGGGCGGTGTTGCCCTGGGCTTCGAGGGCCTGCATCACCAGCGCATGCCCGCCCTCCCGGAACGGCGCCCGGGCGATCAGGGCCCGGGCGGCCCGCTCGGCGTCGCGGGCATTCCCCTGCTCCAGCTCCGCCGTGGCCTCCAGCTCGAGTGCGCGCACCGCCAGGTCGTCGAGGTCACGACGCGCCTCGCCGATCCAGGCCGCGCTCTCGCCCGCCAGCAGCGGCTCCTCGAGCAGGCCGGCCGCCGAGCGCGCGGACGAGGCCGCCGCGCCGGGCTCGCCGCGGGCCAGGGCCTGCTCAGCCGTTTGCACATCGGCCCGCGCGACCTCCACGTCGATCCAGGTGTCCTGGGTGAGGTCGAGCCGGAGCTCGGTTCGGCCGTGAAGCGAATCGGCCCCGAATAGGCGGCGCACCGCGGTCAGCAACACCCGCAGCGCGGCATCGCGCTGACCCTCCGCGGCCTCGGGCCACAACGCCGCGATCAGCTGCTCGCGGCTCACCGGGCGCGCCCGATTCAGGACCAGGAACGCCGCCAGCGAGCGGGCCTGGCGGCGCTCCAGGCGATTCTCGATGGATTGGCCGTCCTCGCTGACGCGAAAGCGACCGCAGAGCCAAACCTGCTTCTCCATGCGTCAAGATTATGGGGCAAGAAATGGGGGCGCCGCGGCGCCGCGGCGCCGTCGCGGCGGCTGAGCCCGGCGCGACAGAACCAAGGCGCGCGGGAGCGCGCCTCATCAAGCTCCGCCGAGCAGCGCCAGCAGGCCGCTGGGCGTCACCGCACGGCCGATGTGCAGGCGGGGCATCAGCAGCGGCGCCGAGGTGCTCTCCGTCGTCCCGCCGGCCGTGGTGTAGGCCATCGTGAACCCGGCGGCGCGCACGGCATCGAGGACGGCCTGGTTCTCGGCCCCGAATGGATATGCGAACGCGTACACGAAATGGCCCAACGTGCGCTGCATCACGCGGCGGGACCCCAGCGTCTCGGCCCGCAGCTGCGCCGGCGTGAGCAGGCGCAGGTCGACGTGATGCGCCGTGTGGTCGCCGATGTCCATGCCGGCCCGGTCGAGCCGGCGCACCTGGCCGGGGTCGAGGAACCCGGGCATCGTGAACCGCCCCGTGATCACGAAGAAGGTGGCGACCATGTGGTGGCGCTGGAGCGCCGGCAGGATCCGGGTCACGTCGTCGACGTATCCGTCGTCGACCGAGATCAGCACCGGCTTCGGGGGCAGCGGCGTGCCGTGGTACAGGGCATCGAACAGCTGCGCCTGGCTGACGGTGTGGTATCCGGCATTCTGAAGTGCGGCGAGCTCGGCGTCGAAGTTGGCCGGGTCGACGGTGAGATCGGTTGTGATCGCCGGAGCCCCAGGCTTGAGCGGCGCAACGCGGTGGAATGTGAGGACCGGGACCCGCACGCTGCGCTCGGGTGCTCCGGCGGGTGGAATCAGCTTGGGGACACTGCGGCTCGGAGCCCGCTCCGCCGCCCTCACGGTGCTCGCAGGGCTGATCGCGGGCCCCGACGAGCTGGAGGAGCTGCTTGCGCACCCGGCGAGCAACAGCGCGAGGGCGACGAGCACGGGCGTCGCACGGGCGGTTGCTTGCATTGCCGGGGAAGGCTAGCGCGCACAGTACGCTGAGCGTGCTTGCCTCCCGGTCGCTCCCGCGCCCACGCCCGCGGGCGATCAGTAGCCTGATCGGTGCTGTGACGAATCCCGAGGTCCGCGATCGGCTGCTGAACGCCTGGCACAACGAGATCGTCGCGGGATCCGTCTACGAGCTGATCGCCGGCCGCATGGCCGAGCGCGAGGCGGCGATCCTGCGACGGATGGCCGAGGCCGAGGGGGGCCACCGCCGCCGGCTCGAGCAGCGGATGCGCGAGCTCGGGATCGAGGTTCCCGATCCGGCCTCGGTCAAGCTTCCGCTGTCGCTGCGCCTGCAAGCCAAGCTCGCGCCCGTCGACCGTCTGCTGGCCGCGCGCGAGGCGGCCGAGGACGATGAGGTCGACGAGCTCTACAAGCGCTCAACCGGAGATCCCGACACCGATCGGCTGCTGCGTGAGATCCGCAAGGACGAGCGCTCGCATTCGCTGGCTGTGCAGGAGATCCGCAGCGGTCCGGAGTCGGGCACCAAGCCCAATCCGCTGGCGGTGCCGGGCGCGCAGGCCCGGCTCGACCGGATCCTGGGGCGCGAGCACTGGCACCAGACGGGCACGAGCTGGATCTCGGGCGCGATCTACGGCGCCAACGATGGGCTCGCGGCCGTGTTCGGGATCGTGGCCGGCGTCTCCGCCGCCACCGGGGGCGGGAGCGCGGTGCTCACAGCCGGGCTGGCCAGCGCGATCGCCTCGGCGCTGTCGATGGCCACCGGCGCCTTTCTCGCCGAGCGCTCGGAGGCCGAGGTGATGGCCGCCAACGTCGAGCGCGAGCGCCAGGAGGTGCTCGCGCATCCCGAGGAGGAGAAGGAGGAGCTGTCGCTCTTCTATCAGCTGAAGGGGGTCGACGAGAAGACCGCCAACGACCTCGCCGAGCGGCTGGCCCAGCACCCC
>Ga0209839_10000528_pt1 | contig 19209 bp, 17 predicted proteins | sample OrgsoiDNA2013050_FD_185800 | JGI IMG/M metagenome (GOLD analysis project Ga0209839, IMG submission 185800) | Permafrost soil microbial communities from the Arctic, to analyse light accelerated degradation of dissolved organic matter (DOM) -... | ecosystem: Environmental > Terrestrial > Soil >... | reverse complement strand
AAATCGATGAGCTTGATTGCCGTAGGCGGATTCCAGCACGAGACCAACACCTTCGCGCCTTCCAAAGCCGATTTCACCGCATTCCACGACGGCGGCGGCTGGCCGCCACTGACGATGGGCGCCGAGATCGCGCCGCGGCTTTCCGGCGCCAATATTCCGGCTGCGGGCGCGATCGATACGCTGCATGCATTGGGACATCGCACGGTCGGGCTGGTGTGGGGCGCGGCATCTCCCTCGGCGCACGTCACTCGCGACGCGTACGAGCGAATCGCCGGCGACATGCTAGCACGGCTGGAAGCGGCCGGCCCCGTGGACGGCATCTATCTCGATCTTCATGGCGCCATGGTCACCGAGCATTTCGACGACGGCGAAGGAGAGCTGCTGTCGCGCATGCGCCGCCTGGTGGGCGAACGCGTCCCGATCGTCGCCAGCCTCGATCTGCACGCCAACGTTACACAGGCAATGATCAAGCACTGCGACGGATTCGTTTCCTACCGGACCTACCCGCACGTCGACATGGCGGCGAGCGGCGAACGTGCCGCGCAGCTTCTCCAACGCACGCTGGTCGCCGGCAAAGTGCCGGCCAAATCGTTTCGCACGCTCGATTTTCTCACCGGGCTGCCGTCGCAATGCACGCTTATCGAGCCGGCGAAGAGCCTGTACGAAATGCTCGCACGCCTCGAGCGCGAGCACGACGCGGTACTTTCGTTCACGCCCGGTTTTCCGATGGCGGATTTTCCGGAATGCGGGATGGCGGTCTTGGGCTACGGGCCCGACACGGCACGGGTGCAGACCGCGACCGCGTCGCTCGCCCATGCGATTGCCGACGCCGAAGGCGAGTTCTCGATGGAGCTGTTCACGCCGGAAGCCGCCGTGTCGCGCGCGATGCAGCGCGGTGAGCCGGGCGCCCCGGTCGTGCTCGCCGATACGCAAGACAATCCGGGCGCCGGCGGCAACGGCGACACGACGGGCCTCCTCGCCGCCCTGCTCGCCTGCCGCGCGCCGGGGTCGGTGCTGGGCCTCCTGATCGATCCGGCATCCGCGGCCAAGGCGCACGTCATCGGTGCCGGTCGCAAGGCGATATTCGAGCTCGGCGAGATCTCGGGCGTGAAAGGTCACACGCCGCTTGCCGGCGAGTTCACCGTCGAGCGGGTGGCGGACGGAAAATTCACCTGCACCGGGCCGATGTTCTCGGGCTTCCGCATGGACCTCGGGCCGATGGCGGTGCTCGAGAAAGATGGTGTGCGCGTGGTGCTCGCATCGCGCAAATGCCAGGCCGCCGACCAGGAAATGTTTCGACACGTGGGCATCGAACCGAAAACGCAGCGCATCCTCGCGCTCAAGAGCTCGGTGCATTTTCGCGCCGACTTCGAGCCGATTGCCCGCGAAGTGCTGGTGGTCGTGGCGCCCGGTCCGGCCAAGGCCGATCCGACGATGTTCCAGTGGTCGCGCTTGCGCAAAGGACTGCGCCTCAAGCCCCTGGGGCCGGCATTCGGCGGCGCTGCTTCCGCGTAGTCTTCGTCGCGCTTCCGCCGCCATGCCCGACTACAATCTCCTCATCGACATCGGCAACACGTTCCTGAAATGGGGGCTGTTCCGCAATGGCTCGAGTGGCGGCGCGCGCGAGAATCGGCTGGAGTCGGGCCATGTGCTCCTCGCCGAAATTCCGGCACTCGCGCTTCAGTTCGCGAAATTTCGCGCGCCGGCGCAAATCATCATTTCCAACGTCGCCGGCACGCGCGTGCGATCGACGATGATCCGCGTGCTCGAAGTGTGGTCGGATGCGCCGGCGCCGTATTGGCTGATCCCGCAAGCCGAGCAATGCGGCATCGTCAATCTCTATCGCAATCCGGCGCAGCTCGGCAGCGACCGATGGGCCGCGCTGATCGGCGCGCGCGAATTGCTGGACGGCAAACCGGCGCTGGTGGTCGTCTGCGGCACCGCGACAACGATCGACTTCCTCACTGCCGCGAGCGAGTTCAAGGGCGGTGTGATCCTGCCCGGCGTCGGACTGATGCTACGCGCGCTGCACGAGAACACGGCGACGCTGCCCGATTCCGACGGCGAATACGTCGACAATCCGACGCAGACGGTCGATGCGATCACCAGCGGCTGCCAGCACGCGCAGGCGGGCGCGATCGAGCGGCTCTACCACATGCGACTGGCGGGCGAACCGGGGCTGACTTGCCTGCTCTCGGGCGGCGCGGCGCGCGCCTTGAGCCCGCGGCTGACCATCCCCTTCGAATTGCATGAAAATCTGGTGCTCGAAGGGCTCTACCGGGTCAGCCAGTCGCTCGCGCATCCCTAGCCGGCACTGACGAATCGAACGCTGCGTCGGCGCGCAGATGCGCGCGTGCTCGAATCGCAGGATAATCGGGCTTCAATACGGAGACAAATCATGAGCGAGCAACGCGAAGTCGTCATCCTCAGCGGCGTGCGCACGGCCATCGGCGATTACGGCGGGAGCTTGAAGGATATCGCGCCGACGGAGCTCGCGGCGCGCGTGGTTCGCGAGGCGGTCGCCCGCGCCAAGGTCGATCCCAGCGACATCGGCCAGTGCGTCTTCGGCAACGTGCTGCACAGCGAGCCGAAAGACATGTACTTGTCGCGCGTCGCTTGCGTCAATGGCGGACTGCCGCACGAAACGGGCGCGCTCACGCTCAATCGCTTGTGCGGCAGCGGCTTGCAGGCGATCGTCAGCGCGTCGCAGTACATCCTGCTCGGCGACGTCGACGCGGCGGTCGCCGGCGGCGTCGAGAGCATGAGCCGCGCGGCGTATATGAACCTGACGCAGCGCTGGGGCGCGCGGATGGGAGACACCAAGATGCTCGACGCGATGGTCGGCGCACTGACCGACCCGTTCGACACCATTCACATGGGCGTCACCGCCGAGAACGTCGCCGCCCAATGCGGCATCTCGCGCGAGCAGCAGGATGCGTTCGCGGTCGAGAGCCACAAACGCGCCGCCGCGGCGATTGCCGCCGGCCATTTCAAGAGCCAGATTCTGCCGATCGAGCTCAAGAGCAAGAAGGGGCCGATCCAGTTCGACACCGACGAGCACGTGCGCGCCGACGCGACCGTCGAAGGCATGGCGAAGCTCAAGGCGGTGTTCATCAAGGAAAACGGCAGCGTCACCGCGGGCAACGCGTCAGGTCTCAACGACGCGGCCGCCGCAGTGGTGCTAATGGAAAAATCGGTGGCGGCGAAAAAGGGCCTCAAGCCGATGGCGCGCCTGGTCGCCTACGGCCACGCCGGCATCGACCCGAAGATCATGGGCCTGGGGCCTGTCGGCGCGGTGCCTCGCGCGCTCGCCAAGGCGGGGCTGAAGCTCGACCAGATGGACGTCATCGAATCCAACGAGGCCTTTGCTGCGCAGGCGCTCGGCGTGAGCAAGGAGCTCGGCATGAATGCGGCCAAGGTCAACCCGAACGGCGGCGCGATCGCGCTCGGGCACCCGATCGGCGCCACCGGGTGCCTGCTTACGGTGAAAGCGATGTACGAGCTTCAGCGCACCGGCGGACGCTACGGCCTCATCACCATGTGCATCGGCGGCGGCCAGGGAATCGCGGCGATTATCGAGCGGGTCTAGGCAGCGCGCGCATTGGCGCGGAAATCGCTATCGGTCGAAGCCGATTTCGCGCAGGAACGCGCCACGGTCCTGCGCGCCGAGATGGTCGGCGACCAGGTGCACGAATTCATCCTGGGTCACCGCCTTCTGCGCGGCGCGGTTAGCGACCACTCGCGCGATGGGCCCCAGATACGTCGCCAGGCGCATCGTCGTTTGATCGACGAAAGTCTGCTCCAGCGCCGCTGAATTGGCGCGAGCGCGCATGCCGGTGCTCATGCCCGGCGGTCTCGAGACGCGCACCGTATTGGCGGTCGAGCTGCCTTCGTCGAAGAATTTCTGGCGGCGCGCCGGATCGCTGATGTTCTCGCCGAGCAGCGAGTAAAGCTGGTCGACGTCGGTCGTCTGGTCGGCGGCCCGGCGGATCATCACTCGCGCCATCGGGCCGACATAGTGCGCGAGCTGGCGCTCGACCGTGCGCAGCACCGTGTCGTCCCACGCCGGAACGACCGCCTCGGGCTCCATCTTGACCGCGGCCATGTTGATCTGCGTCGCCCCGAACGGGTCGTCGGTGGCTTCGGCGACGGCTTCACAAGCCTGCCTCAGCGCGCGCGAGAGCGCCTTCGCATTCTGAAAACGCGCGTCCGGATTTTTTTCCAGCGCCGTCGCGACCACCGCGTCGATCATCGGCGACAGCGCCAGACGCGAGACCGTCGACGGCGGGCGCGGATCTTCATGACAAATCTTGTAGGCGATAGTCTCGAGCGCGCCGCTGAATGGCTTTTCGCCCGCCACCAGCTCGTAGAAGACGACGCCGGCGCTGAACAGGTCCGTGCGGCGATCGACTACCAGGCCCTGACACTGCTCCGGCGACATGTAGGACGGCGTGCCCATCACCATGCCCAACGACGTCAGGCTCGAGGTATCGATGCGCGCGATGCCGAAATCGGCGACTTTGAGCGTCCCCGCCGCGGTCAGGATCAGGTTGGCCGGCTTGATGTCGCGATGGATGACGCCCCGCTCGTGCGCGAAATCCAGCGCCTGCAGCAATTGCGTCATCACCGCTGCCACCTGCGCCAGATCGAAGCTCGCGCCGCGGTTCATGAAATCGCGAAGACCCGTGCCCTCGACATACTCCATGACGATGAACGCATTGTCGTCGTCCTCGCCGTACTCGTAGACGCTGACGATGTTGGGATGGAGCAGCCGGCCGGCGGCCCGCGCCTCGTTCTTGAAGCGCGCCATCGACTGCTCGACCAGGTCGGGATCGACCAGATCCTTGCGCACGGTCTTGATCGCCACCGAGCGCTCGATGCCGGGATCGAACGCCTTGTAAACCACACCCATCGCGCCCTTGCCGAGCACGCTGTCGATGCGGTATTTTCCGATGGTGGCAGGGTCGGCCATGGGACTCAACTCGGCCTAGCCCTCGAGCATCTTGATTGCCTGCACCATGCTGGTCTTCATCCGACCCAGCGCCTCGGTCAGCGTGCCGATCTCGTCATGGCTCCGGGTTACAAAATCGCCCGCCTCGAGATTGCCGAGGCTGACCTCGTCGGCGAGCCGCGCTAGTCGCTTCACGCGCCGGGTCACGAACCAGTAAAGCATCAGATTGAGCATGATGATCGTGAAGACGAATATCGCCGCGAGCGACACCAGGAAAATCTTGAAGACATAGTTGGCGCGCTGCAGCGGAACGGTTGTCGGCACCGATACGACCTGCGCGCCGATGATTTCGTTCACTTTCCAGCCGAAGCCGTTACCCGAGCCGTAGGTATCGATCATGGTCTTCGGCGCGGCGTCAGGCGTGCTGTGACACACAAGACAGGCCGGATCCTTGATCTGAATCGGGCGCGCCAGATACATCGACCGTCCTTCTGTGGTCTCCCTCTCGCCGAAGGTCTCGAGCTTGGTCGGCGTGGCGCGGAACATGTTGACGACCTCCGCCTCCCAATCGGTGGTGTGGTCGCGCGGATTGGTCGGGTTGAGCGTCGCTTCCTTGTAGCTGTAGTCCGGATACTTCTTGCGCATGTCGTTGAACTGCTCGGTGGCCGCGAATGCCGGCACCGATTGCGGCAGAAACCGGTATTTGAGCTGGGTTTCCAATAGCGGCTTGACCTGGGTATTGGTGTAGGTGCGCGAGGACGACGCCGCTTCCATCATGATCCGGGCGTGTTGCAGCACCTCCTCGCGCGCATTCGCTTGCAGCACTTGGTAGGAAACGTAGCTCGCCAGGGCGAAGCCGGCGACAAAGATCGCAAGCAGCGCAGCGTTGAATTTCCAAACTAGATTCACTCGTGCTCCGGTGGGTTGCTCAAGCAACTATTTCTTAGGGGTTTCCCAAGGCCAATGCCATGTTCTTTCGGGCTCTTTGGGCTTTTCCTTCTCTTTCGGAGGAGGAGGAGGCGGCGGAGGCTCGGCTTTGGGCTTGGCCGCCGCGGTCCATTCCGGAACAACCTTGCCGTTGGCCTCGGCCGCGGTCCGGAACGCCGGATCGGCGAGCTTCGGCTCGAACCGCTTCATGAACGCAACCCGATAGGGGCCGGTCAGCCACGGTTGCGCCTCGGCAAATGTCGCGTCGCGGTCCGGTGCGGGGTCGCGCCGCGCGGAGGCGAATTTGGTCGCACGCTTAGGCAGCGCGTCCATGAAGTCGCGCGGCATCGCGCCGATGAACGGTGCAGGCGCACGCGTGGAGGTCTCGACCGGCTTGCCGTTGGCTCGAGCGATGAAGCCGCCGCCCTTCGTTTCGCTTCCCGCGCCGTCGGGCTTGCCCGCGTCGCCCATCCTGACCGCCCCGGTCTCCACGAACATCTCGACGGCGTCGCCGGTGACATGCACGACCGCCGCCCCGTCGGAGGCCGTCACGGTGTTCATCGGCGTCCGAATTCGTACCCTGGCGCCCGGCGGCTTGGTGTCGAGCTTGAGCCAGCCGCGGGTCAGAAACAGCTCGGCGGCCGCGACCTGCTTGCCATCGCGCGGCGCGAACGACGCCGCGTACAAGGCGCCGGGCCCGACCACGCTGACGGTGCCGCCGTCGGTCAGCTCGATCTGGAGCTGGCCCTTGTCCGGGACATCGAGGGTGTCCCCGTCGCGGACACGCACGCCCTCGGACAGGTTGAACCAGGCGGTTCCGCGGAGGACCTTGGGCTTGCCGTCGACGAGCGTGATCATCCCGAAGTCGGCGGCGGCGGCGGGACAGGGCGCAGCGACGAGGAAAATGAGGGATCCGAGCGCGAACCAGGAAGTTTTCATATCGGAGAACGCAGGCCGGTTAGCAGCGCGGCAGACAGCGAGGAATACTAGGCTCTCGCCCCGGTCCAAGTCAACGTGAATACTGCTCAGATTCACTTCCGGAAACTCGGTTCACCAAGGTCTTGCCTTATACTGCGTCCAATTCGTGGTCGATCACTGCCGCATGGCCTCCACTACACGAAACCTCGTCGTCCTCTTCGCGGACATTTCCGGCAGCACCAAACTCTACGAATTTCTCGGGAATGTGGATGCATTGGCCACGATCGACCGTTGCCTGGCGATCGTGAAGCGCGTTTGCGTGGACTTCGGCGGCCGCGTGGTGAAGACCATCGGCGATGAGGTCTTGGCCGTCTTTCCCGCCGCAGATGCCGCGGCGCAGGCAGCGATCGAAGTCCAGTTGCGGATCTCCAAGCAGCGCACCCCGCGCGATACGCCGGTCCTCATGCACATCGGGTTTCATTCCGGGCCGACGATCGAGGATGAAGGCGACGTATTCGGCGACGCGGTCAACGTCGCGGCACGCCTGACCTCCTTTGCCACCGGCGGGCAGATATTCACCTCGGCGCAAACCGTCGCCGAGCTGTCACCGGCGATGCGCGCCCGAACGCGCGACCAGGATTCGCATACGCTGCGCGGCAAGGAGCAGGACGTCGCCATGTTCGAGCTGACCTGGGCGGAGTCGGAAGAAGAGCTGACCTCGATGTCGCCCCGGGTCGCGGTCGCACCGGCCAAAGTCACGTTGACGCACGCCGGGCGTGAAATCGAGCTCGGCGAGGCGCGGTCGCGCCTGACCCTCGGGCGCGATATCACCAACGACGTCGTCATCGCCGACCGCAAGGCTTCCCGAATGCACGCCCACATCGAGCGGCGTCGCGACAAATTCGTGCTCGTCGACCACAGCTCCAACGGAACCTGGGTCACCGTCGAGGGCAAGACCGAGATCACCTTGCGCCGCGAGGAGCTGGTCCTGCGCGGGCGCGGCCACGTCAGCTTCGGCCATGCGTTCGCGGACGACCCGGCCGAAGTCCTCGCCTTCGCCTGCCTTGATTGAACCGCCCGGCGCGCCTCGGATGCGCCGGACTGAACCATTGCAGGGACCTGGAGCTGGCCAGAACCGCTCATGACCTGGTCGATTGTCGCGCGTGACCCGAGCGGCGCATTGGGCGTGGTCGTCGCGAGCCGCTTTTTTGCCGTCGGCGCGCTTTGCCCCTACGCGCACAGCGGCGTCGGTGCGCTTTCCACGCAGGCGCTGCTCAATCCGCTTTACGGTCCGCGCGGCCTCGCGCTGCTGTCGCAAGGCGTAGCGCCCGCCGACGTCGTGCGCTCGCTGCTGGCCGACGATGCCGGGCGTGACCATCGCCAGTTCCATCTGGTCGACGCCGAGGGCAACGTCGCCGCACACACCGGCATCCAGTGCCTCGATTGGAGCGGGCAGCTGGCGGGCGACGGCTTTTCGGTGGCCGGAAACATGCTCGCCGGTCCGCAGGTGATCGAGGACACGGCGCAGGTCTTTGACGCCGCGCGCGAACTGCCCTTCGCCGAGCGACTGATCGCCGCCATGATCGCCGGCGAGGCGGCGGGCGGCGACAAGCGCGGCAAGCAGGCCGTCGCGCTCCTCATCTGCACCACCGAGGCCTACCCCTTCCTCGATCTGCGCGTCGATGATCATCCGGAGCCGATCGAGGAATTGCAGCGGCTATACGTCAAGAGTCTCGAGCGCTACCAGCCCTTTGTCGCGTGCCTTCCGGGACGCGCGCGTCCGACCGGGGTCACCGACCGCGCGTCGATCGAGGCGGAGATCCTCAACTTTCACGCCGCCCGGATGCACCGCGAGCAATGAGCGTTTTGCTCGAGGTCCGGGCGCTCAAGACCTTTTTTCAGGTCGAAGGAGGCGAGTTTCCCGCCGTCGACGGCATCAGCTTTTCGATCGACCCGGGACGCACGCTCGGCATCGTCGGCGAGTCGGGGTGCGGCAAGAGCGTAACGGCCTTGTCGATCATGGGCCTGGTGCCCCAGCCCCCGGGACGGATCGCCGGCGGCGAAATCCTGTTCGACGGCGTCGATCTGCTCAAGCTTTCCCCGGCAGCGATGCGGGAGCTTCGGGGCGATCGCATCTCGATGATTTTTCAGGAGCCGATGACCTCGCTCAACCCGGTTTTGACCGTCGGCGAGCAGATCGTCGAAGGGATCCTGCGCCATCGGCCGATGAAGCGCGACGCGGCGAAGAACCTGGCGGTCGAAATGCTGCGGAGGGTGCACATCCCGTCGCCCGAGCAGCGCTTCGGCGATTACCCGCACCGGCTTTCGGGCGGCATGCGCCAGCGGGTGATGGTCGCGATGGCGCTCGCCTGCAAGCCCAAGCTCCTTATCGCCGACGAGCCCACGACCGCGCTCGACGTCACCATCCAGGCGCAGATACTCGACCTGATGCGGAGCTTGCGCGAGGAAACCGGGACCGCAATCATCCTCATCACGCATGACCTCGGCGTCGTCGCCGAGCTCGCCGACGATGTGGTGGTGATGTACGCCGGACGCATCGTCGAGCGGGCAAGCGTCGCGGCGCTGTTCGCCGAGCCGCAGCATCCGTACACGGTCGGGCTGCTGGGCTCGATTCCGAGACTCGACATCGAGCAGGAGCGGCTCGCCGCAATCGAGGGCCAGGTGCCCAATCCGCTCGCGCCTGTCATCGGCTGCCGCTTCCACCCGCGCTGCCCGTTCGCCATCGAGCGCTGCCTGCGCGAGGAGCCGCCGCTGCTCGAACTCGGCAACGGTCACGAGTCGGCGTGCTGGAGGGCGCCGCTGAACGAGAACATGGCGGCGCGGCAATGATCCCGGCCGCGGACGACACGCTGCTGCGGGTGCAGGATCTGGTCAAGCACTTCCCGGTGCACAGAGGACTTTTCGGGCGCAACACCGGCGCGGTGCAGGCCGTCGATGGCATCAGCTTCGAGCTCGCTGCCGGCGAAACGCTGGCGCTGGTCGGCGAATCGGGCTGCGGCAAATCGACCACCGGCCGGTTGCTGCTGCGATTGATCGAGCCGACCTCGGGCAAGGTCTGGTTCGACGGGCAGGATTTGTTCGCGCTCGATGCGAGCGCGCTGCGCGCGCAACGGCGCTCGATGCAGATCATTTTCCAGGACCCTTATGCATCGCTCAATCCGCGCATGACCGTCGAGCAGACCCTGGCGGAGCCGCTAGCGCTGTACGGTCTCGCCAACGGACGGCAGAGAGAGCGCGTCGCGGAGCTGTTAGGGCTCGTGGGCCTGAGCGCGCAGCACGCGCAGCGCTATCCGCACGAATTCTCCGGCGGCCAGCGGCAGCGGATCGGCATCGCTCGCGCTCTCGCGGTCGAGCCGCGGCTCATCATTTGCGACGAGCCCGTTTCGGCGCTCGATGTGTCGATCCAGGCGCAGGTCATCAACCTGCTCATGGACCTGCAGCAGCGCCTGGGACTGTCCTACGTGTTCATCGCCCACGATCTTGCGGTGGTCAAGCACATTGCCTCGCGGGTGGCGGTGATGTATCTGGGCCGCATCGTCGAATACGCGGAAAAGCGCGAGCTTTTCGCACGTCCGCGTCACCCCTACACGAGGGCGTTGCTGTCGGCGATCCCGATTCCGCGGCCCGGCGCGAAGCGTCAGCGAACCATTTTGCAAGGTGACGTGCCGAGTCCACTCGATCCGCCATCGGGGTGTAGATTTCGCACCCGCTGTCCGTACGCGCAGGCGCGCTGCGAGGCGGAGGATCCGGCGTTGATTGCCGACGACGGCCATGCGGTGGCGTGCCATTTCTGGCGCGAGATTGCCGCATCGCAGGCGGATGCGCCAATTGCCGAAGCCGCGGCGATCGATACCCGACTCGTCCGCCTGCAGGCGGCGTTCCGCTCGACGACCGCGGCCGGTTGAGCGCCAGGTGACGCGGTTGCGCACGAGAACCGCGAATGGCGCTAAGATAAATGGCGCAAGGACAAGTTGCGCGAGCTCGTCGCGAGCCGTCAGCGCCATGCTTGTCGGCGGGATCGTCATGAACGGGCTCGATTGCCCGGGTGCTACTGAGAAGATTGTCGCGGCGAAGTTCAGCCCGCTCGTACTTCCTGCTCACCGGAGATAAGACATGCGCATGAAATCACCGATCGCCCGCGTCGGAATCGCTTTTTTTGCCGCGCTTGCCGCGATGGCGAGCGCGCCAGGCTACGCCCAGACGCTGCGCTTCGGATTGGCCGAGGACCCGGACGTGCTCGACCCGACGCTGGCGCGGACCTTTGTCGGCCGCGTGGTGTTCGCCGCGCTGTGCGACAAGCTTTTCGACGTCGACGACAAGCTCAACATCGTGCCTCAGCTCGCGACCAGCTACGAATGGTCGGCCGATCACAAGGCGCTGACGCTAAAGCTCCGCCGCGGCGTGACCTTCCACGACGGCGAGAAATTCGACGCCGCCGCGGTCAAGTTCAACATCGAGCGGCACAAGAACATGGCCGGCTCCAACCGCCGCGGCGAGCTGGCGCCGGTGACCAGCGTCGACGTCGTCGATGAATCCACGGCGCGGCTCAATTTGTCGGCGCCGTTCTCACCGCTGCTGGCCACGCTCGCCGACCGCGCGGGAATGATGGTCTCGCCCAAAGCAGCGCAGGCCGAGGGCGACAAGTTCGGCGCCAAGCCCGTCTGCTCGGGGCCGTTCCGCTTCGTCGAGCGCGTCGCGCAGGACCGGATCGTGCTCGAGCGCTATGCGAACTACTGGAACAAGGCCGAGATCCATCTCGACAAGGTCGTCTACCTGCCGATCGTCGACTCCACCGTCCGCCTCGCCAATCTGCGCTCGGGTCAGCTCGACATCATCGAGCGCATGGCGGGTTCCGACGTGCCATCGCTGAAGACCGACAGCCGCTTCAAGGTCGCCAAGATCACCGAGATCGGCTATCAGGGCATCACCATCAACGTCGGAAAAAGCGATCTCTCGCAAAAAAATCCCCTCGGCAAGGAGGCCAAGGTGCGGGAAGCCTTCGAGCTCGCACTCGATCGTGACGCCATCGTGCAGGTGGCGATGGACGGCGAGGCCGACGTCGGCAACCAGTGGGTGGCGCCGAGCAACGGTTACTACTCCAAGAACGTCCCGATCCCGAAGCGCGACGTCGCCCGCGCCAAGGCGCTGCTGGCCGAGGCCGGCGTGACCAATCCAAGCTTCACGCTGGTGACTCCCACCACGTCGGATGCGCAGAAGATCGCCCAGATCGTGCAGGCGATGGTCAAGGACGCCGGCTTCGAAGTCAAGATTCAGTCGACCGAATTCGCGACCTCGCTCGACATGGCCGACAAGGGCCAGTTCGAGGCCTACGTCCTCGCCTGGAGCGGCCGCGCCGATCCCGACGGCAACCTGTACAGCTTCGATTTCTGCAAGGCGCCGCTCGACTACGCGGGCTACTGCAAGCCCGAGGTCGATGAGCTGCTCAACCGCTCGCGAACCGCGGCCGATCCGGCCGAACGCAAGAAAATCTACGAGCAGATCGCCGCCATCGTGCTCAAGGACCGCCCGATCGTTTATCTTTTTCACCGCCACTGGCTATGGGCGCACACTGCCAAGCTCTCGGGACTTAGGACGATTCCGGACGGGCTGGTGCGGGTGCAGGGATTGAAGATGAATTGAGCGGGGGCGCTGCGATATCCGCAGCGCCGAAGTGAATCACGTGTTGTGCGGTCATTCCCGGCAAAGTGGCAAATCACTCCCGCGAAAAGGGATAAATCGTCATTCCCGCGAAAGCGGGAATCCATTGTGTTTTGACGGACCAAAATGGATCCCCGCTTTCGCGGGGATGACGTGCGTCTCGTCGATGGGCTTCACCAGTTCGCAATGTTACGTAAGGTGATCACGAGCCTCCATGGGCACCTACCTGATCCAGCGTCTCGCCACCATTCTCCCGACGCTGTTCTTCGTCTCGATCCTGATTTTCGGCCTGCAGCAGCTGCTGCCCGGCGACCCGGCAATTATTCTTGCCGGCGAAGACCGCGACCCGAGCGTCGTCGCGCATCTGCACGAGAAGCTGCATCTCGACGATCCTCTGCCGATGCGCTACCTGTACTGGGCCGGCGGCGTGCTCAGGGGCGATCTCGGCGAATCGGTGCGCATCCAGAAGCCGGTGCTCGAGCTGATCCTCGAAAAGCTGCCGGTCACGCTCGAGCTTGCGCTGCTGGCGATCGTCATCGCGCTGGTTATCGGATTGACCGCCGGCATCGTCTCGGCGGTCTACAAGGACACCTTCTGGGACTATGCGGCGAACGTGTTCGCGCTGTGGGGGCTTTCGACGCCGAACTTCTGGCTCGGCATCATGATGATCCTGTTCTTCTCGGTGACGCTCGGCTGGCTGCCGGCGTCCGGCTACGTGAGCCCCTTCGAAGACCTCAAGGCCAACCTCGCCTCGATGATCATGCCTGCTTTCGTGCTCGGCAATGCCATCGCCGCGGTTCTGATGCGGCACATCCGAAGCGCGATGCTGCAGGTGCTCAATTCCGACTACGTTCGCACCGCCCGCGCCAAGGGCCTCGACGAGCGTGTCGTCATTCTCAAGCACGCGCTGCGCAACGCCCTGATCCCGGTCATCACGCTCGGCGCGCTCGAGTTCGGGACGCTCCTTTCCGGCGCGGTGCTGACCGAGCAAGTGTTCAGCATTCCCGGTTTCGGCAAGCTGATCGTCGACGCGGTGTTCAATCGCGACTACAGCGTGGTGCAGGGTGTGGTGCTGTTCACCGCTACCGCGTACATCGTGCTCAACCTGCTCGCCGACCTCGCGTACTTCGTCGTCAATCCGCGGCTGAGAGGGTAGCTCGGAATGGCAGCCCCGTTGGCAGCTCAGGTGGCAACTCAGGTGGCAACCTAGTGGCAACGCTGGCCGCCGACATTCCCGCGCTGCGCGAACTTACTCCGCGGCAGCGCGTGCTGCGTCGCCTGAAGCACCGGCATGGCGCCATGCTCGGCCTCGGCGTCGTCGTTTCCTTTGTCGTGATCGCGTTATTCGCGCCGACCCTCGCGCCGCACGATCCCCTGCAGACGTCCTGGACCGAGGTGCGCAAGGCGCCGACCGCGGCGCACTTGTTCGGCACCGACGAGATCGGACGCGACGTGGCATCGCGCGTCATCTGGGGAGCGCGCGCGTCGCTCCTTGCGGGCCTCGTTTCGGTGTGCATCTCGCTCTCGCTCGGCGTGCCCATCGGTTTGCTCGCGGGCTATGTCGGCGGCTGGGTCGACGCGCTGATCTCGCGGATCACCGACGCGATGCTCGCGTGTCCGTTTCTCATCCTGGCCATCGCGCTTGCGGCCTTCCTCGGCCCGAGCCTCACCAATGCGATGATCGCCATCGGCATCTCGGCGACGCCGGTATTCATTCGCCTGACGCGCGCGCAGGTGCTCTCGGTCAAGGTCGAGGACTACGTCGAGGCGGCGCGCGCGGTCGGCAATTCGCACCTGCGCATCGCGCTCCGCCACATCCTGCCCAATGTCGTCGCTCCCCTGATCGTGCAGGCGACGCTCGCGTTCGCGGCCGCGGTCATCGCCGAGGCGAGCCTTTCGTTTCTGGGCCTGGGCCAGCAGCCACCGGCGCCGTCCTGGGGCAGCATGCTCAACACCGCCAAAAACTACATCGACAATGCGCCGTGGATGGCGGTTTGGCCGGGTCTTTCGATTTTTCTGCTGGTGCTCTCGTTCAATCTTCTCGGCGACGGCTTGCGCGACGCGCTCGATCCCAGGCACCGATAAGGCCCGATACTTTCATCAGGGAGGCAACCATGAAGCTCAAAGGCTCCTGCCATTGCGGCGCGGTCACTTTCGCGCTCGACACCCACACTCCACAACCGTTCATGCGCTGCTATTGCTCGATCTGCCGCAAGACCGCGGGCGGCGGCGGCTACGCGATCAACATCATGGGCGACGCGGCAACGCTCAAGGTGACCGGCGCGAGGAACGTCTCCGTGTACCGTGCCCGAATGAAGAACAAGGGAGCCAAACGCGGCGCGCGCGGCACCTTGTCGCACGCTCGCCGCAATTTCTGCGCAAAGTGCGCAAGCGCGCTGTGGGTGTGGGATCCGCAATGGCCGGAATGGGTCTATCCCTTCGCGTCAGCGATCGACACGCCGCTGCCCAAGCCGAAGCAGGACGTCCTGCTCATGCTCGACTACGCAGCACCGTGGGCGGACATCCCGAAGGGCCGCGCGCACAAGCATTACCGCGAATATCCGAAGGAATCCATCGCCGGGTGGCACAAAAAGCACGGCCTTGAAGTGCGCTAACGATCCGGCTTAGCGGAACCGCGCCGGGTCCTTCTCGGGCAGTACATCGCAGGCCCAATCGTTTTTCTTCCAGTTCGGCACCGGCGTTTCGCATCCGGACCTGGGCACGAAAGCCGAGCGCTCGACCCGCTTATACTTGTGGATGTATCGCGGGCAATTCGGGAACACGCGGGCGACCGCCACCCGAACTACGAATTGCGCCTCCGGAAAATCCGCGAGCAAGGCGTCGTCGATGGAAATGCGCGCCTCTCCTGACAGTCGCAACCGCCGCTGCCGTTCGAAGTCGATGAACAGCATTCCGATGCGCGGATTGCGCGCCACGTTGCCCATCGAAAGAAACATGCCGTTGCCGTCATAGTTCGGAAACGCCAGGGTGACCGGATCGAGGACGCGAACGAAACCGGCCTCGCCGCCCTTGTACGAGCAGCTCGGCTGACCCTCTTCATCCGTCGTGGCGAGAAAGAACATGTCGAGCGACTCGATGAATGCCTTGTCGGCGTCCCCGATGCGATCGACCACGAGCTTCTGCTCGATGCGATCCGCGAGCCGCCGTGTGTCGAAGCGGTCCTGCAGCTCGCGGCTGCCCTGATGATAGAACTCGCTCATGTTTTCGGCAGCGGGTGAATGTTGTCGACCCAATGCACTTGTTGCGGATTCGGCTCGACCGCGGGGATGTCGAGATTCACGACCACGGGCTCCTGCCCGCTTCGCACCAGCACGCACGAAAGCGGCTCTTCGTCACTGGCATTGATTTCCTGGTGCGGCACGTAGGGAGGCACATAGATGAAGTCGCCCGGACCGGCTTCGGCGGTGAACTCCAGCCGATCGCCCCACTTCATGCGCGCCTTGCCGCTGACCACATAAATGACGCTTTCCACCGGCCCGTGATGATGCGCCCCGGTTTTTGCCCTGGGGTGAATGACGACCGTTCCTGCCCAGAGCTTTTCGGCGCCGGCGCGCGCCGTGGTGATGGCCGCGGCGCGATTCATGCCCGGCGTCTGCGCCGTGTTGACGTCGAGCTCATCGGAATGCACGACGCGAACGCCATGCAGGCGCCACTTTGATGCTGCAGGTGTTGTCATGTCAGAGGATGGACCTTCATCCGGAATTTTCGCCGTTGCGCAATGCGATGCCCGCAGGCTCAGTGGACGCGAGTCAGGTTCCCGCTGATAGCTACGCGGTTCTGCCAGCTTCCGGATACTGCGATCTTGTCGTTCGCCCCGCTCCCCGTCAGCGTCGCCCGGAGTGGCCGTCCATCCCGGTGGTATCCGTCGATGGTCAGCTTGACGCCGCCGTCCGGAGCGATCGTCCCGTTCGCATGGACAAGGTTTTCAGTCATCCTGTTGGTCCACGTGGCGGACAGCTTGCCTCGCTGCACCGTGAACGGCGCGTTCCAGCATCTCCCCACAGCTTCCCCGCCTTCGCCAGTATTGCAGAAATGGGCCTGATAGTTACCGTCAAAGCGGGCCGCGTCGCCGCCGGCGACAGATGCGTCCACCTTTGGCGCAATACTCGCGCGGGATGATGCGTCGGCGGGAGGAGCCGCAGGTGCCTGCGCCAGCGACGCGACCTGCGGTGGCGTCGTCGACTTCGGCGAAGCGCCCGTGGAGCCTTTTGCGCCCCGTTCGGCGCCCAGCCGTGCCGCCTTTTCGGCCAGCAGAAGCGCCGCTGTGGCGTTCTTGCTGTCGAGATCGGCCTTTTTCTCGCTTTGCTCCGCGCGCAGCAGTGCGTCCTTCGCTGCAATGAGCTCGCCCTGCAATTTGGCCTCGCGCCGCGCGCTCTCAGCCGCCGCGCGATCGAGGTCTGCTTTGCGCTTGCCGGCCTCCGCTTGCTGCAGCGAATTCCTGGCCGCCTGCAACTCCGCTTGCAGCTTGGACTCGTGCTGCGCCGCCTCCGCAGCGACCCGATCCAGCTCGGCCTTGCGCTGGGCGTCGGCGGCAATCCTGGATTCGGCGGCAATCCTGGCTTCCTCCGCGACCCGCGCTTCGTGGTCACGGAATATCCAGTAGCCGCCGGCCCCAAGCGCGATCAACGCGACGATTGCGGCGCCGGCCGCAACGGGAAGCTTGCGGCGCGAGGCCCGACGCATGCCCGGGTACGCAATCCCCTCCGTCGACGTGTCCTCGATTGAAAACGTCCGGATGGGCTGCGCGATGTTCTTGAAGCTCTTCTCGCCGAGTTGCCTGAAATGCAGCGAGAGCTTGTTCTGGATCTGGTCGTACACGCTTCCCGCAATGCAGACGCCGCCCGGCTCGGCAACCGTCTGGATTCGCGCCGCGACATTGACGCCATCACCCAGCAGATCGCTGCCCTGGACGATGACGTCGCCGAGATTGATGCCGATGCGGAACCACATCCGTTGCTCGGCGGGAAGGTGATCGTTGCGGGTGCGCAGCGCCGCCTGAACTTCGGTGGCGCAGCGCACCGCGTCCACCGCGCTCGGAAATTCGGCAAGGATCGCGTCGCCCGCGGTATTGAAAATCCGGCCTCTATGCTGCTTGAGCATCTCGTCGAAGATTTCGCGATGGCCACGAAGGACCTCGATCGTGAGCTCCTCGTTTTCGCCCATCATTTTGCTGTAGCCGACGACATCGGCCATGAGGATTGTCGCCAGCCTGCGTTCGAGCGAAGGCTTGCGGCCGCTTGCTGAAGCACTGTCGTCTTGCATCGGTCACCCCACTGCGAGCGGCAATGTGTCCTGGGAAGGACGAAGCGCACAAATCCGCCGCGACTCGAAGCCATTGCCTTCGAGCGGACGGCGAAACGTAGTGTATGTCAATCGCAAGGCGCGGGAAACCCGGCCCCACGCCGCGCCGCGCGCGCCGTCCCCGATGTCTCCGCAAGGGCGTCGATACGGCCGCAAGACGACCCCAAGGCGTCCTCCGAGCGCTTACTACAATGCCGGTCCAACGTAGCGAGGAGTCCCCATGACCATCTCTATGTACCAGGCGTCAGTACCGGTGTTCGTCCGCATGCTGACCAATCTCAACGTCATTCTCTCCAAGGGCGCCGCGCACGCGCAGGCGAAGAAAATCGACGAATCCGTCCTGCTCAATGCACGCCTGAGCCCGGACATGTTTCCGCTGACCAGGCAAGTGCATATTGCTACCGACTTCGCGCGCGGCACGGGTGCACGGCTCGCCGGCCTCGAAATGCAGGTGTACGAAGACAACGAGAAAACGTTCGCGGAACTGATGGCGCGCGTCGAACGGACACTCGAATATCTGCAATCGCTCAAGCCGGCGCAAATCGACGGCTCGGAAGCGCGTGAAATCGTCCGCCCGATCCGCGGTGAGCTGAAGAAATTCACCGGCATCAATTACCTGCTGCAGTTCGCGATGCCGAATTTCTATTTCCACGCGACAACGACGTACGCGATCCTGAGGCACAACGGGATCGAGGTCGGCAAGGGCGATTTCATCGGCACGCTGGATTGATCGGCCCATCGGAGTCCTGCCGCTCGATTCAAGCCAGCGCATCGGTCGGACATTCCGCTCCTCGCTACGATCGCGCCGACCGGCCCGCCGCCTCCGGCCATCGATAATCCTTCAGCTGCTGACGCAGGACGAGCTTGGAGAGTTTCCCGGTCGCGGTGTGGGGGAGGCTGTCGACGAAAAGCACGTCGTCCGGCAGCCACCATTTGGCGATCTTGTCGCGCAGGAAATCGAGCATCTGTTCGCGGTCGAGGTCCTGACCGAGTTTGCGGACCACGACCAGCAGCGGCCGCTCGGCCCACTTCGGATGCGCGACGCCAATCACCGCCGCCTCGGCGACGGCAGGATGCGCGACCGCGATATTTTCGATGTCGATGGAGCTGATCCACTCGCCGCCCGATTTGATGACGTCCTTGGAGCGGTCGGTGATCTGAACGAAGCCGTCCTCGTCGAGCGTCGCCACGTCGCCGGTCGGAAACCAGCCGTCGCGCAAAACGCTGGCGCCCTCGGCCTTGAAATAGGCGGCTGTGACCCACGACCCGCGAACCAGCAGGTCGCCGAATGCAACGCCGTCGCGCGGAAGCTCGCGGCCTTCGCCGTCGACGATCTTCAGCTCCACGCCGAAACCGGGACGGCCTTGTTTCAAACGCAACTTCCGCCTATCGGCCTCCGGCATGCTCAAGTG
>Ga0209839_10000527_pt1 | contig 19242 bp, 14 predicted proteins | sample OrgsoiDNA2013050_FD_185800 | JGI IMG/M metagenome (GOLD analysis project Ga0209839, IMG submission 185800) | Permafrost soil microbial communities from the Arctic, to analyse light accelerated degradation of dissolved organic matter (DOM) -... | ecosystem: Environmental > Terrestrial > Soil >... | reverse complement strand
CCAAGCCCGGTCGGCTGACACCGCCGCAGCCGCCAGCATCGCGACCCAGGCGCGACGCTACTATGCGCTCTGCCTGTTGGCTGCGGGCGCGACAGCACAACCGACACCCCAGGCAGACCTGCCCGGATAGGAACGATCACTTTCCCCGCGCCCGCCGCGTCTACGCGACGACCTGGCGATAGCGACGGGCTTCACCTTCTTGAGCATGCTCACCCAGATCGCTCCGTCCTATCCGCGTAGTATCCTTCACAAACGGCCGCATGGCGCGGCATGGCGCTGTGGGAAGAAGGCTAGCGTGTTCGAGGCTGCCAACATCCGGGAATGGCGCGGTCATGACGTGGTTGACGCCGAGGGTCACAAAATCGGTGAGCTGGAGGCCGTCTACGTTGACACTGGCACAGACCTGCCGTCGTTCGGTACGGTCAAGGTCGGAATGCCGACCCGGCACAGGCTCGTGTTCGTGCCTCTTGACCAGGCGACTGTGGGCCCGGGCTACCTCAAGGTCTCGTACGACAAGAAGCTAGTGAAGGATGCCCCGTCGATCGGCACCGACGGCGAGCTGCCGGCGAGCGACGAAGAGGGGATCTTTAAGCACTACGGCCTGACATACACGCCGAGCACCGGCGGTGAGCGGCGGTTGGCCCGCCGCTAAGCAGCCCAGCTGAGCGGAGGATCGGATGATTGCCTTCTTTCTACTGCTGGTGATCGTGGCGATCGTGCTGGGTATCGTGGGTGTCGTCGCGAAGGGCCTGTTGTACCTGCTGTTCATCGGCATTGCCGTCTTCCTCGGCGCCCTTCTCCTAGGCGCCCTGCGGATGCGGCGGCGACCAGGGAGGCGCCAGGCCCGGTAGTTCCGTCCGGTCACCCTCGATGCAGGCGCGTCCGCCGGGAGAACCGGATGCCACCCTGCCTGCGGCGCTGCTTTGTATGGTGACCGGCGTTGCGGGTCGGCGTGTGCACGTATGCGCTGCCGTGCTCACACAGGGACTCCGCCGAGGGTGCGGCGCCACTTCGCCTCGACGAATGACGGGCGTGCGTCAGAGCCCGGCTTGCCGCCAGCGGTGAGAGCCTGCCGACGACATCGCCGCCATCTTCGCCACGCTTGACGTCTCCTGGCGGCGAGTTCATCGTGAAGCTGCTGACGGCTGAGCGCCGCCGCGGCACCCCTATGGCGGTCCATTCCGGCGGTCCTGGTTCGTCGCGAGAGTGACCGATCAGGTGGCCCGGTCCGCCAACGGCGGCAAGTGACCGCATAGAACCGGAACACAGGGAGCCTTCGATGCCTGAGATCGAACCAGCCGTGCAGTTGAACGAGGGATTCAGCGAGCCGGGCGCCGCCGCCCCGCCGTGGGCCGAGGTGGCCCGGGTGCTATCAGCCTCAGAGATGGTCTGGCTGTCGACCGTGCGCCGCGACGGGCGGCCTCACGTCACGCCGCTTCCGGCGATCTGGGCCGATGGGAGGATGTACTTCTGCGTCGGCTCGCATGAGCAGAAGGCTAGGAACCTGGAGTCCGACGCGCGCTGCGTTCTCGCGGCCGGTGCCAACCAGTTCCGCTCGGGCCTGGATGTGGTGATCGAGGGAACTGCCGTCAGGGTGGGCGGCAATGCGCAGCTCCCAAGGCTGGCGGCGATGTGGAAGTCCAAGCTTGACTGGGACTTCGAGGTCACCGACGGAGGGTTCCATGATCCCGCTGGCCGCCTAGGCCTGGTCTTCGGCGTCACCCCGGCCAAGGTCCTCGCCTTCGGCAAGAATCCTTACACCCAGACCCGCTACCGCTTCGCCACTCGATAGCCCGCCCGCCATGCAGCGTGGCGCGACTAGCTGAAAGGCCCGGCGGTCCAGGGCGGCGACCTCGTGCAGGTCGAGCCGCTCGGCAAGCGCTATCACGCAGGCACCAACGGCCTGGAGCCGTAGCGATGAGCAGGTGGTGAGCAATTCAGCCATCCGCCGGTAGTCCCGTGTCGCACAAGATCACGCGGATGGCCAGTTCCGAGCCCGGGATAGCGGTCGGACGCTGCCCTGCCGGAGGGCACCGGGCTTTCGGAGGGCACCGGGCTGACAGCGGAGCGCGCGGAAGAGCTGATTAGCGAGATCAGAGCCGGGCGAGATGTCCGGTGAGGGACGCCTTCGACTCTGACGCGCTCATCTACGCCGCCGTGCCCGATCCGCGTCCTGGCCGGCTTGCTGGCCAGGCTGGACCTGCGTCCCGTGGACCGGGCCACCGCCGAGCTCGCGACCGCCTTGTCCAGCCGGTACCGGCTTAAAGCCGCAGACGCGACCCACCTGGCCACGGCCGTGGGCATCGGCGCCGACCGGTTCATCACCAACAACAAGCGTGACTTCGGCCCGGTCATCAGCGAGATCGACATCGCCTACCCGGACACCCTGCCCGGGCCGGCCGTGACCTAGGTCAAAGGCTAGCCACGTCGGCCTGCTTGGCGCGGACGGCTTCGGCGGCGGCGCGCAGGCCGTCGAGTTCGGTTTCCGTCAGGTCGCGCTCGACCACCCGGCGGACGCCCTCGGCGCCGATCTCGGCTTCGACGCCCAGGTAGACGCCGGAGATGCCGTACTGGCCGTCCACCCAGGCGCACACCGGCATGACCGCGCCGGAGTCCTCGGCGACCGCGCGGGCCATCCGGGCCGCCGCGGCCGACGGGGCGTAGTACGCCGAGCCGGTCTTCAGCAGCGCGACGATCTCGCCGCCGCCGTTCCTGGTCCGGTTGACCAGCGCCTCGATCTCGTCGGCGGGCAGCAGGCTGGCCAGCGGCTGGCCGTTCACCGTGCAGGCCGACGGCACCGGCACCATCGTGTCGCCGTGCGAGCCGAGGGTCAGCGTCCGCACCGCGCCGACCGGCACGGCCAGCTTCTCGGCCACGAAGTAGCTGAACCGCGCGGTGTCGAGCATGCCCGCCTGGCCCAGCACCCGGTGCGACGGGAAGCCGGACACCCTGGCCGCCAGCGCGGTCATCTCATCCAGCGGGTTGGACACCACGATCAGCACCGCGTCCGGCGCGAACTTGGCCACGTTCTCCACCACGTTGCGGACGATCTTGGCGTTGACCTCGATCAGGTCCATCCGGCTCATGCCGGGCTTGCGCGGCAGCCCCGCGGTGACGATCACGATGTCCGACCCGGCGATGGCCTCATACCCCTCGCCAGCCGGCCCGGTGGTCTGACCGGTGACCTTGGTCTCGAAGCCCTCGACCGGCCGCGACTGGTTCATGTCCAGGGCCAGCCCCTCCGGCTTGCCCTCGACGATGTCGGTGAGCACGACCTCGTTGAAAATGTCGTACTCAGCCAGCCGCTGCGCGGTGGTCGAGCCGTAGAAACCCGCGCCGACGACGGTTACCTTGCCCGTGCGTGCCATCTTGAACAAACTCCCTCGTCCGTGATACGTGCCAGCGAGCCTGGAAGTGACACCACGGCCCGTTCGGAATAAATGGTTTTTGTTTCTTACCCGCCCATGGCCTTGCGCAGGTTGGCGTCGAGCGCCCCGAGGAAGTCCTGAGTGGTCAGGAACGGGGTGTCCGGGCCGACGAGCAGGGCCAGGTCCTTGGTCATCTCGCCGTTCTTGATCGTCTGCACGCAGACGTCCTCCAGGGTGCGGGCGAACGCGGTGACCTCGGGGGTGCTGTCGAGCTTGCCGCGGTGGGCCAGCCCCTGGGTCCAGGCGAAGATCGACGCGACCGGGTTGGTCGAGGTGGGCTTGCCCTGCTGGTGCTGCCGGTAATGCCTGGTCACGGTGCCGTGCGAGGCCTCGGTCTCGACCGTGCGGCCGTCCGGGGTCATCAGCACGCTGGTCATCAGGCCGAGCGAGCCGTAACCCTGGGCCACCACGTCGGACTGCACGTCGCCGTCGTAGTTCTTGAGTGCCCAGACGATGCCGCCTTCCCACTTGAGCACCTGGGCCACCATGTCGTCGATCAGCCGATGCTCATAGCTGATCCCGGCCGCCTCGAAATCCGCCTTGAATTCGGACTCGAAGACCTCGGCGAAAATGTCCTTGAAACGCCCGTCGTAGGCCTTGAGGATCGTGTTCTTGGTGGACAGGTACAGCGGGAATTTCCGGTCCAGCGCATAGCGCATCGTGGCCCGGGCGAAATCGCGGATCGAATCGTCGAAGTTGTACATCGCCATCGCGACGCCGCCGCCGGTGAACCGCGCGACCTCCATCTCGATGGGCTGGTTGGCGTCATCCTCGGGGACGTAGGTGATCGTCACCGTGCCCGGGCCGGGGACCACGAAGTCGCTGGCCTTGTACTGGTCGGCGTGCGCGTGCCTGCCGATGATGATGGGCTTGGTCCAGCTGGGCACCAGCCGGGGAATGCTCGAGATCACGATCGGCTCGCGGAAAATGACACCGCCGAGGATGTTGCGGATCGTGCCGTTCGGTGACCGCCACATCTTCTTCAGCCCGAACTCGGTGACCCGCGCCTCGTCCGGCGTGATCGTGGCGCATTTCACACCCACGCCGTGCCGCTGGATGGCGTGCGCCGCGTCGATCGTCACCTGGTCATCGGTCGCGTCGCGGTGCTGCACGGCCAGGTCGTAATACTCCAGCTCGACATCCAGGTAGGGCAGGATCAGTTCGTCCTTGATGTACTGCCAGATGATCCTGGTCATCTCGTCCCCGTCGAGTTCGACGACGGGGTTCGCTACCTTGATCTTGCTCATTTCTCTCCCTTATCGACAGCTGCTCATGGCAGCAATAGCGCGACCGCGAGCACCCCGGCGCCGAGCACCGCGAACGTCAGCACGTCAGGGGCTTTCCGCCGCGAGGACAACAGGCCCGCGTAGCGCGGCGGCAGGACCAGCCGGGCCAGTCCCGCGACCAGCAGCGAACACCCCACCAGACCCGCGCCGCGGTCCGCGTACCTGGACCCCTGGTAGGTCATGAACAGCCCGGCGGCCACCCCGGCGAGCACGACCAGGTAGGGCACCCAGGCCAGGGCGTTCGGCCCGGTGGGCGCGGGCGGGGCCGTCGGGGCGGTCGAGGCGTTGGGGCCTTTTGGGGCTCGTGATCGGACGGCCCGGTGACCGGGCACCGCCCGGGGGGCGGGCGTGATCCGGGCGGCGCTCAGCGGCGCCTGTCCCCCGCTCGAGCCAGCGTTCGCCGGCTTATCCGCCATGCACGTGCCTCCCGGCTTTCCGCAGCGAAGTTTACCGGCGCGAGGCCACGGTGTTACCACGGTGTACCCCGTATCGGCATGTAATCTCACGGTAGGAGCAGTGACACAGGGGGTAACCCGATGGTGAGATATCCCCGACGACACCAATAAGACGACACCGATAAGAGGGGGGCTGCGTGGACACACCGTTCCTCCGCATCGAGGAGAGCGGCGACATCTTCCCGCTGCGCGACGTGGTGACAACCGTCGGGCGCGGCCGGGGCGCTGACATCCGTCTCGACGACCCAAGCGTCTCACGGCTGCACGCCGAACTCATCCGGCGCGGTCCCTACGTCTACGTCGTCGACCTCGGTTTATCACGAAACGGAACCAGAGTTAACGGGCGGCCCATCGCTCGCCGGGTCCTGGACGAGGGCGACGTGCTGAGCTTCGGGACCGCCCGCGGCCGGATCGGCGGGATCCCGCCGGAGGACATCGCCGCCGACGCCGAACTGCGCCGCTCGGCCGTGCCCGAGCTCACCCGCCGTGAACTCGACGTGCTGACCTCCCTGTGCCGCCCGGCGCTGTCGGACGAGGCCTTCGCCACCCCCGCCACGGCGCACGACATCGCCACCGACCTGGTGGTCACCGAGGCCGCGGTCAAGCAGCACCTGCTCAGGCTCTACCAGAAGTTCCGGGTCCCGGAGGGGCCGAACCGGCGCACCCGGCTGGCGAACGAGGTCGTCGCGCTCGGCCTGGTCAAGCCGATACCGCTGCCGCCGGCCGAACCTCCGGCTCCCCCCGGCGAGATGTTAAGCGTGCGTGTGCTTGAGCAGCCAGTTCGCCGCTGACGTGATCAGGTGCGGCAGCCCGGGCAGATGCGGGGCCACCGCGGGCCAGTAGTACGGGGTCTGCGACGACGCGAACAAGATGGCGGCCGCGGCCAGCGCCCACACCGCCAGCGCGGTCACCGCCGTGGACATCGGGGTGCGGGCCAGCGCGCCTGCCATCCGGTTCAGCTGGCGCCGCGGCTTGCCCGACCCGGGCCCGAGGCCGTACCAGGCCACCACGGCCGCGGCCGCGTAAGCACCGGCCCGCGGCATGTTCAGGCTGTGCGTGACCACGACCGTGGTGCCGTAGGCAGCCGCGCCCGCGATGAGCGCGAGCGGGGCGATCAGCACCTGCGTGAGCAGCGCCCTGGCCACCGTCAGCGGCGCCATCACCAGCACGATCAGCAGGTCGCTGGGCCGCGGCCCGCGGACAGAACGGCGGACCGCCAGCGTGCTCTGGGCCCGGTCCGCCGCCCGGAGCAAGGTCACCACGACCAGCGACGCGATCAGGCCCGCCACCGGGAGCACCACCGTCAGCGCCACGGCGGCGATCATGATGGCCAGGCCGGCCATCGTGTTCGGGCGGGTCTGGGGTCTTGGCTTCGGGTTCGGGTTCGGGTTCGGGGCGGCGGCCGGGCGGATCTGGCCGGCGTTCTCCTGGTCCTGGCGCCATAGCTCCTTCTGGTTCCGGTATTTCTCCAGCTGGTCCTGGGGCCAGGGCGGGCTGGCCGAGGTTGGTTTCTGAGGGTTTTGCTGCTTCTGTTGCTTCTGGGGTTCTTGGGATACTTGGGATGGGGTGAAGAGGACGGGGGGGACGGCGGCGAGGTCCGCGGTGTCCTGCAGGGACGCTGGGAACGGCGAGCCGGTGTAAACGGAGGTCGGGGTCGGGCGGCCGGCGGCGGCGGTGACTTCCAGGGCTTGGGCCTGGGCACTGAGCCAGCTGGCGGAGGGGCGGTGCGCCGGGTCCCGGGCCAGCGCCGCGGATATCAGCGGGACGAGCGGCGCCGGGACACCCTCGAGGTCGGCGTGGCCGGAGACGATGCGGTAGAAGATCGACTCGTACGAGCCGCCGCCGAACGGCAGGTGGCCGGTCGCCGCGAACGCCATCGTCGCGCCCCAGCAGTGCACGTCGGACGCGGGGCTGCTCGGGCTGCCCTCGATCACCTCGGGCGCGAGGTAGCCCGGAGTGCCCATGACCAGCCCGGTCTGGGTCAGCCGGGTCGCGTCGCCCGCCTGGGCGATGCCGAAGTCGATGACGATCGGGCGGTCGTCGGCGAGCATGACGTTGCCCGGCTTCAGGTCGCGGTGCACCACACCCGCCGCGTGGATCGCGGTCAGCGCTTCCGCTGTCCCGTAGGCGAGCCTGCGCAGGCCCGGACCGGGCATCGGACCGCGGCGGCGCACCATCTCCGCCAGCGTGGGCCCGGACACGAACTGCGTGACGATGTAGGGAAACTCCCCGGTCACGTCGGCGTCGAGCACCTCGGCCACGTACCGGCTGCGGACCCGGCGCATGGTCTCGACCTCGCGGGCCAGGCGGCGGCGGGCGTTAGGGCCCTCGTCACCGAGCTGGTGCAGCACCTTGATCGCGACCAGGCGGCCTTCCGGGTCACGGGCGAGGTGAACCACCCCCATGCCGCCTTCCCCGAGGCGGTCCTGAAGGCGATACGGGCCGAGAGTACCCGGCAGTCGTTCGGTCGCAGGCATCGCGTCATCCAGAATACGAAACAGATGCCAACTTGGGGAGCGCTGAAGATGTTGCCTATCGGTAACGGTCCCGCGGGCGGGCGGATCCGGGGGCCGGCCCGCGGCGCACTAGACTCATAAGAATCTCTCACTGTGGGGCTGACCGATGACTGAGCAAGATGACGCGCTCTCGCTAGACATGGTGACCGCCGCGCTGCGCGCCGACAGCACCGACGTGGCGATCTACGCGCGGGTGCTGGTCCAGTCGCTGGGTGAGGCACTGCCTCCCGACCTGGTGTCGGTGGAGCGGGACCGGACCATGTCCGACCGGATGCGCGGGCGTCCCGGCGAGATCTCCAAGATCGTGGCCCGGCTCGGGGAGCAGCAGATGACGCTGGCGGTCCGCAACGGCCAGCCGGTCACGGAGATCTGCCGCTCGGTGCGCGGCGTGGTGCTGTCCAGGCAGACGGTGCCGATCGCCGACTGGGCCGCGGCGCTAGCCACCGCCCTGGTCAGCTACGCCGGCCAGAACGCCCAGGCCGCCCAGGCCCTGCGCAAGCTGGTCTCAGGCAGCTTAGTGGCCGGTGAAGGTGGCTTTGCCTGGGCCGTTCTGGAGGAAGCTGCGCATGCCGGCGCGCTGGTCTTCTGTGCCGAACAGGGCGGCGAACTGGACGCGCTCGATTTCCAGGCCGGTGGCCAGGTCGACGTCCAGGCCGTGGTCGATGGCGTGCTTGGCCGCCTGCAGGGCGAGGGCGGGACCGGTCGCGTAGCGCTGCACCAGGCCGCGGGCGGCGGCGTACACGCCGTCGTCGGGGGCGACCAGGTCGACGAGGCCGATGGCGTGCGCCTCGGCGGCTTTGACCATCCGGCCGCTGAAGACGAGGTCCTTGGCCTTGGCCGGCCCGACCAGGCGCGGCAGCCGCTGGGTGCCGCCCGCGCCGGGGATGACCCCGAGCAGGATCTCGGGCTGGCCGAGCCGGGCGCCCTCCCCCGCGACCCGGAAGTCGGCGGCCAGCGCGAGCTCGAGGCCGCCGCCGAGGGCGTAGCCGGTGATCGCGGCGACCACCGGCTTGCCGATGCCCGCGATCAGCCTCATGGTCGCATGCAGCTGACCGGACCGGATGGCCATCGCGGGGTAGTCCGCCTCGGCCATCTCGCTGATGTCGGCGCCCGCGGCGAAGCACTTCTCGCCGCCGTAGATGATCACCGCGCGGACCTCGTCCGACGCCGCGGCCGAGCGGGCGACGTCCGCGAGCTCGGCGGTCAGCTGGTCGTTCAGCGCGTTGACCGGCGGCCGGTCCAGGCGGATCGTGCCGATGTTGTCTTCGATCTCAAGCCGGACGAGCTCAGCCATCGAGGGCCCCTTCCTAAGGTCTAGCGCAGGTCGCCGTTGGTCAGGCCGGCCGGCGCCTGCGGGTAGGTGACGAGCCCGAGCTCGGCCCGGCTGGCCAGCAGCCGATGACGGGGCAGCACTCGCACGGTATACCCGAACGACCCAGGCTGGTCGAGCGGGACCTCGCCGGAGTAGCGGATCAGGCCCCCCGGGGGTACGGAGGGGTCGTCCCCCCCGGGGGCAAGAGCGGCGAAGCCCGGCGAGACGATCTCGTCGTCCAGGTCATCGGGGCGCCCGTACACCACCTCGACCGTCACGTCGTCCGGGGTGAGCTCGCCGAGCGCCACCGCGACCCGGACCACCAGCGAGGAGCCCAGGCGCTGACCCGGCGACCCGGCGGTTTCTGACTCCACGTGCTCGACCCGCACCTGGGGCCAGGCCTGCACCACGCGCTTCTTCCAGGCCGCCAGTTCCCGGGCCGGGCCGAACCCGGCGCCGTCGGCCAGCGCCCGGGAGGCGGCCGCGGCCGGCACGTACAGGGTCGACACGTACTCCCTGACCATCCGCTCGGCCTGGACCTTCGGCCCGAGCGAGCGCAGCGTGTGCCTGATCCGCTCCACCCAGCCCAGCGGGGTCCCGTCCGGGTCGCGGTTGTAGAACAGCGGTGACACCGACTTAGCCAGCAGCTCGTACAGGGCGGTGGCCTCGAGCTCGTCCCGCCGGGCCGGGTCGGCCACGCCGTCGGCGGACGGGATCTCCCAGCCGTTCCCGCCGTCGTACCACTCGTCCCACCAGCCGTCCCGCACCGAGACGTTCAGCCCGCCGTTCAGCGCCGCCTTCATGCCCGAGGTGCCGCAGGCCTCCAGCGGCCGCAGCGGGTTGTTCAGCCAGACGTCGCAGCCCTGCACCAGGGCGTGCGCCATCGCCATGTCGTAGTCGGGCAGGAACACGATCCGGCGCCGCACGTTCGCGGAGTCGGCGAACCGGACCAGCTGCTGGATCAGCGCCTTGCCGCCCTCGTCGGCGGGGTGGGCCTTGCCCGCCACGACGATCTGCAGCGGCCGCTCCGGGTCGTTCAGCAGCTGGCTGAGCTGCGCGGGATCGTTCAGCATGAGCGTGAGCCGCTTGTAGGAGGGCACCCGCCGGGCGAACCCGATCGTCAGCACGTTCTCGTCAAGCACGTCGTCGATCCAGGTCAGTTCGGCGTCCGAGGCGCCGCGCTGCCGCCAGGACGCGCGCAGCCGCCGCCGGGTCTCCGCCACCAGCCGGGCCCGCAGCACGTGCCTGGCCTCCCACAGCACCCCGGCCGGAGCGGACGCGGCCCGCTCCCAGTCCCAGCCGGTCGCCTCGCCGGGCGAGGTTCCGGTCAGGAACAAGACCTCAGACGCCACCCAGGTGGGGGTGTGCACGCCGTTGGTGACCGAGCCGATGGGGACCTCGCGGGTGTCGAACCCCGGCCAAAGGCCGGCGAACATCTCCCGGCTGACCTGGCCGTGCAGGCGCGAGACGCCGTTGGCGCGCTGGGCCAGCCGCATGCCCATGACGGCCATGTTGAAGACGTCAGGGTCGCCGCCTGGGTAGGTCTCCGCGCCCAGCGCGAGCAGCCGGCCGGCCGGCAGCAGCGGGTCGTCGGCGAAGTGCTGCTGGATCAGGCTGCGCTCGAACCGGTCGATGCCCGCCGGGACCGGCGTGTGGGTGGTGAACACGGTGCCGGCCCGGCAGACCTCGATGGCCTCGTCGAAGCTCAGCCCCTGCTCGGCGTACTCGCGGATCCGCTCCAGGCCGAGGAACCCGGCGTGCCCCTCATTGGTGTGGAACACCTCGGGCGACGGGTGCCCGCGCAGCGCGCAGAACGCCCGGACCGCGCGCACCCCGCCGATGCCGAGCAGCAGTTCCTGCCTGAGCCTGTGCTCGCTGCCGCCGCCGTACAGCCGGTCGGTGACCTCGCGCAGGTCGGCGTCGTTCTCCTCGGTGTAGGAGTCGAGCAGCAGCAGCGGGACCCGGCCCACCTGGGCCACCCAGACCTGGGCGGACAGCAGCCGGCCCGCGGCCAGCCGGACCGCGATCCGGGCCGGCCCTCCGCTGGCGTCACGGAGCAGCTCGAGCGGCTGCCCGTTCGGGTCGCCGACCGGGTAGCGCTCGGCCTGCCAGCCGTCGGCCGACAGCGACTGGGTGAAGTAACCGTGCCGGTACAGCAGCCCGACCGCGATCAGCGGGACGCCGAGGTCGCTGGCCGACTTCAGGTGATCACCGGCCAGGATGCCCAGGCCGCCTGAGTACTGCGGCAGCGCGGCGGTGAGGCCGTACTCCGGGGAGAAATAGGCGACCGCGGCCGGACCGTTGGACATCTCCGGCCCCGCGGCGGCGTACCAGCGCGGCTCGGCCAGGTACTGGCGCAGGTCCCGTCCGGCCTCGCTCAGCCGGCCGAGGAATTCCTCGTCGGCCGCGAGCGCGGCGATCCGGGCGGCCGGCAGGACGCTGAGCATCGCGATCGGATCGCCGCCCGCGGCCTGCCAGGCGGCGGGGTCGATCGACGCGAACAGGTCGGCCGTCGGGGTATGCCAGGACCACCGGAGGTTCAGCATCAGGTCGTGCAGCGGGGCCAGCGGCTCGGGCAGGGTGACGCGGACGGTGAATCGGCGTATCGCTCTCACGGGCAGACCCTAGTGGGTCCGCGCCAGCAATGCCGAACCGCCCCGGGGGCACGGGCCGCTGACACCATGACTCGTTCGGGAAAAAAAATTCAATTATGCCGAACGGCCAGTGGTTCTAACCGTGCGTCATGTTTCCCCGCGGACAGGGGTCGCGGCCCGCTTTTGTCACCGCCCACCCGCGCTGGCATGAAGTGCCCGACCTCGGTAGCGTGACGGGGGTGATTGGACGAATCCCGATCCTTGATGTCGAGCCGGCGGTGGACTGCGGGCGCCGCCCGGCCAAGGCCGTAGCAGGCGAGAGCTTCGAGGTCAGCGCGACCATTTTCCGCGAAGGGCACGGCATGATCAGCGCCGGCGTGGTGCTGCGGGACCCGGACCGCAAGACCGGCCCGCTGACGCGCATGCGCATGCTCGCCCCCGGCACCGACCGCTGGGGCGCCGAGGTGACCGTGACCGGGGAGGGCCTGTGGCGCTTCCACGTGGAGTCCTGGGCCGACCCCATCGCGACCTGGCACCACGACGCCGCGATCAAGATCCCGGCAGGCCAGGACGTGGAGCTGATGCTCACCGAGGGCGCGCTGCTGTTCGAGCGGATCGCGCGGCGCATCCCCCAGCCGCCCGGGGCCAGCCGCCCGGCGGCGGCCCGCACCGCGCTGCGCGCGCTGGTGGCCAGGCTGCGCGACCGCGGGCTGACGCCGTGGGACCGGCTCGCGGCGACCGAGGACCCTGCGATCACCGCGATCCTGGACCTCTGGCCGCTGCGCGAGCTGGTCACCCGGTCCCGGCCGCTGACCGTGCAGGTGGACAGGGAACGGGCCCTGTTCGGCTCGTGGTATGAGTTCTTCCCGCGCTCTGAAGGGGTTCAGATTGACCCAATGGGGCGGCGGCCGCCGGCCTCGGGCACGCTGCGGTCCGCGGCCAAGCGGCTCGAGCCGATCGCCGCGATGGGGTTCGACGTGGTGTACCTGCCGCCGGTCCACCCGATCGGGACCACGTTCCGCAAGGGCAAGAACAACACGCTGGGCCCGCACGAGGGCGATCCCGGCTCGCCGTGGGCGATCGGGTCCCCGGACGGCGGCCACGACGCGATCCACCCCGACCTGGGCACGTTCGAGGACTTCGACGCGTTCGTGGCCCGGGCCCGCGAAGTCGGCCTGGAGATCGCGCTCGACCTGGCGCTGAATGCCTCGCCGGACCACCCGTGGGTCTGGCAGCACCCGGAGTGGTTCACCACCCGGGCGGACGGCTCCATCGCCTACGCCGAGAACCCGCCGAAGAAGTACCAGGACATCTACACGCTGAACTTCGACAACGACCCGGCGGGAATCTACGCCGAGATGCTGCGCATCGTCCGGCTGTGGATGGACCACGGGGTCCGGATCTTCCGCGTCGACAACCCGCACACCAAGCCGGTGCGGTTCTGGGAATGGCTGCTGGCCCAGGTCCGGGCCACCGACCCGGACGTGCTGTTCCTGGCCGAGGCGTTCACCCGGCCGGCCATGATGCGCACCCTGGGCAAGATCGGCTTCCACCAGTCCTACACGTACTTCACCTGGCGCAACGGCGTGCAGGAACTGACCGGGTACATGCGCGAGCTGGCCGGCGAGACGGCCGCGTACATGCGGCCGAACTTCTTCACCAACACCCAGGACATCCTGACCGGGTACCTGCAGCACGGCGGGGTTCCGGCGTTCAAGATCCGGGCCGTGCTGGCGTCGATGCTTTCTCCGACGTGGGGCATCTATTCTGGGTACGAACTGTGCGAAAACGTACCGCTGAGGCCGGGCAGCGAGGAATACATGGATTCGGAGAAGTACCAGTACCGACCGCGCGACTGGGAAGCGGCGGCCAGGGACGGCGTGGGCATCTCGGATTACATCACCGAACTCAACCGGATCAGGCGCGCGCACCCCGCCCTGCACCAGCTCAGGAATCTGCGGTTTCACCACGTTGACCAGCCGGAACTGATGTGTTTCTCTAAGCGTGCCGTTAAGATTCCGGGAAGGCCGCAGACCTCAGCGGACGACACCGTGCTGGTGGTCGTCAGCCTCGACCCGCACCAGACCAGAGAAGCGACGGTCTGGCTTGATCTGCCCGCCCTCGGCGTGGACCGCGAGTTCACCGTGACGGATGAGCTGACCGGCGAATCCTTCCGCTGGGGGCAGGCTAATTACGTGCGCCTCGACCCGATGAACCGGCCAGCCCACATCTTTACCGTCACGCCCGCGAACCCGTAAGACCCAGGAGAATCTCGCAGTGACCGAACATCACGAGGCGATAGCTGACTCGTTCAACGCGGACAAGCCGCGAGACCCTGAGTGGTACCGGCGCGCGGTGTTCTACGAGGTACTCGTCCGGGGCTTCCAGGATTCCACCGGTAACGGCACCGGCGACCTGCGCGGGCTGATCTCCCGGCTCGACTACCTGGAGTGGCTCGGCATCGACTGCATCTGGCTGCTGCCGATCTACACCTCCCCGCTGCGCGACGGCGGCTACGACATCTCCGACTTCATGTCCGTGCTCGGCGAGTACGGCAACATCGGCGATTTCGTCGACCTCGTCGACGAAGCGCACAAGCGCGGCATCCGGGTCGTCGCCGACCTGGTGATGAACCACACCAGCGACCAGCACCCGTGGTTCCAGGCGTCCCGCAGCGATCCGGACGGCCCGTTCGGCGACTTCTACGTGTGGTCGGACACCGACGACCAGTACTCAGGGGCGCGGGTCATCTTCGTCGACACCGAGCAGTCCAACTGGACCTTCGACCCGGTCCGCGGCCAGTACTTCTGGCACCGGTTCTTCTCCCACCAGCCGGACCTGAACTTCGAGAACCCCAGGGTCCAGGACGCGATGATCGAGGTCCTGCGGTTCTGGCTGGACCTGGGCATCGACGGCTTCCGGCTGGACGCGGTGCCCTACCTGTACGAGCGGGAGGGCACCAACTGCGAGAACCTCAAGGAGACCCACGAGTACCTGAAGCGGATCAGGAGCGAGATCGACAAGCTCTACCCCGATACCGTCCTGCTGGCCGAGGCGAACCAGTGGCCGGCCGACGTGATCGAGTACTTCGGGGACGCCGAGACCGGCGGCGACGAGTGCCACATGGCGTTCCACTTCCCGCTGATGCCGCGCATCTTCATGGCCGTCCGGCGCGAGCAGCGCTACCCGATCTCGGAGATCCTGGCCCAGACCCCGGCCATCCCGGCCCGCTGCCAGTGGGGCATCTTCCTGCGCAACCACGACGAGCTCACGCTCGAGATGGTCACCGACGACGAGCGTGACTACATGTACGCCGAGTACGCCAAGGATCCCCGGATGAAGGCGAACATCGGCATCAGGCGGCGGCTGGCCCCGCTGCTCGACGGGGACAGGAACCAGCTCGAGCTGTTCACCGCGCTGCTGCTGTCGCTGCCCGGCTCGCCGGTGATGTACTACGGCGACGAGATTGGCATGGGCGACAACATCTGGCTGGGCGACCGGGACGGCGTCCGGACCCCGATGCAGTGGACCCCGGACCGCAACGGCGGCTTCTCCCAGTGCGACCCGCAGCGGCTCTACCTGCCGCCGATCATGGACGCGCTCTACGGCTACCAGGCGCTGAACGTCGAGGCCCAGCAGCGCAACCCGGCCTCGTTCCTGCAGTGGACCAGGCGGATGATCGAGATCCGCAAGCGGCACCAGGTCTTCGGCTCCGGGGTATACGAGGAGCTGACCTCCTCCAACCCGAGCGTGCTGGCCTTCGTCCGGCTGCCGGACGCGTCGGCCGACGGCGACTCCGACGGCTCGGACCGCATCCTGTGCGTCAACAACCTGTCCAGGTTCCCGCAGCCGGTGGAGCTCGACCTGCGCCGGTTCATGGGCGTCACGCCGGTGGAGTGCATGGGCGGGGTGACGTTCCCGAAGATCGGCGAGCTCAGCTACCTGCTGACGCTGCCCGGGCACGGGTTCTACTGGTTCCAGCTGCCCGCGCCGCGGGAAAGCCACCAGCCGTGAACCCTTTTTTCACTTTTTTCACTTTTTTCGCTGTCCCCACACCCCCCCGCTATGTCCTGATATAGGTCACATGAAGCGCACAAAACACACCCGGAGCGTGTTTGCCTGGGTCATGCCGGGGGAGGGGGTATGCCAAGCTCATGACGTTTGAAGACACACTGGCAACTTGGCTGGTCAAGCAGCGATGGTTCGCAGGCAAGGGGCGAACCGTCCATGACCTGGCGGTCGTGGCCGACACCGAGGTCATCCCGGGTGACCCGGGCCTGCGGCACCTGATCGTCACCGTCTCGCACGGCGCGACCTCCGATTGCTACCAGGTCTTCATCGGCATGCGGGCCCGGCTGCCGGCCCGGCTGCGGCACGCGCGGATCGGGACCCATGCGGGTATGCAGATCTACGACGGCCTGCACGACAGCGCGCTGACCCGGATGCTGCTTGACTCGATCGTGGCGGACCGGACCGTCGGCACGCTGCGGTTCTGCCGGGTGCCCGGGGCTGAGATCCGCTGGGATTCTGGGGGTTCTGGGGGTTCTGGGGGCGAGGGCGGGATGGACAGCCTGGTGCTCACCGGGGAGCAGAGCAACACCAGCCTGGTGTTCGGCGAGTCCGCCATCTTGAAGGTATTCCGCCGGGCCACCCCGGGACCGAACCCGGACCTGGAGGTGTCCCTGGCGCTGGCCCAGCTCGGCTCCACGCACATCGCCGAGCCGTACGGCTGGGTCGAGACCAGGATGGACGGTGCCACCACGGTGCTCGCCATCTTGTCCAGGTACCTGCGGGCCGCCTCGGACGGCTGGTCGCTGGCCGCGACCAGCGTGCGTGACCTGTACGCGACCGAGGGCGCCCGCGCCAGCGAGGTCGGCGGCGACTTCGCCGGCGAGGCCGAGCGGCTCGGCGCCGCGACCGCCCAGGTCCACCGGGATCTGGCCGAGGCGTTCGGCCGGTCCTCACTCCAGCCTGAGGCGATCCGCGAGCTGGCCGAGCAGATGTTCCGACGGCTCGACATCGCCGTCGCGACCGTCCCCGAGCTGGCCAGGCACGCGGACAAGATCGGGGAGGCGTACTCTCAGCTGGCCAAGCTGACCGAGCAGGTCCCGGCCCAGCGGGTGCACGGCGATTACCACCTGGGCCAGGTCATGCGGACCCAGACCGGCTGGGTCGTGCTCGACTTCGAGGGGGAGCCCGCCAGCCCGCTGGCGCAGCGCCGGGCCCGGTCCTCCCCGCTGCGGGACGTGGCCGGCATGCTCCGCTCGTTCGACTACGCGGCCCGGCACCAGCTGCTCGCGCACCCGGACGCCGATCGGCTGGTCCCGATGGCCACCGGCTGGGTCCGGCGGAACGGCGGCGCGTTCTGCGCGGGCTACGCCGAGGCCGGCGGCCTGGACCCGGCGCAGAACTCGGTGCTGCTGCGGGCCATGCTGCTTGACAAGGCCGTGTACGAGGTCATATATGAAGCCAGGAACCGGCCGACCTGGCTGTCCATCCCACTGGAATCTATCGCCGAATTGCAGACATGACACATAGTGAACTGAGCCTGGACGAGATCGAACAGGTTGTCGCCGGACACCATCATGACCCGCATTCGGTGCTCGGCGCGCACCCAGGCCCGGACGGCGTCACCGTCCGGGCGCTGCGCCCGATGGCCAAGACGGTAACGCTCGTGCTCGAGGGCGGCCGCAGGTTCCCGATGGAGCATGTGCACCAGGGGGTCTTCGCCGTCACGCTGGCGGACGAGAAGGTGCCGGACTACAAGATCGCCACCGCCTACGCCGGATCGCAGGACGAGGAGACTGTGCTCGACGACCCGTACCGGTACCTGCCCACGCTGGGCGAGTTCGACCTGTACCTGATCGGCGAGGGCCGGCACGAGGAACTGTGGCGGGTGCTCGGCGCGCACGTCCGCGAGGTCGGCCAGACCGCAGGGACGTCGTTCGCGGTCTGGGCCCCGAACGCCCGCGGGGTCCGCGTCACCGGCGACTTCAACTACTGGGACGGCCGGGCCTACCCGATGCGCTCACTCGGCGGCGTGGGCGTGTGGGAGCTGTTCATCCCGGGCGTGACCGACGGGGCCAGGTACAAGTACGCCATCTGCGGCCCGGACGGGGTGTGGCGGGAGAAGGCCGACCCGATGGCCAACGCCACCGAGCGGCCGCCCGCCACCGCGTCGGTGGTGTACACCTCGCGATATTCCTGGGCGGACGCGGCCTGGCTTGAGGCTCGCGGCTCGCGGGAAGCGGTCCGGGAGCCGATGAGCATCTACGAGGTGCACCTCGGCTCGTGGCGGCTGGGCCTGTCCTACCGGGAACTGGCGGTTCAGCTGGTCGAGTACGTCAAGGACCTCGGCTTCACGCACGTGGAGTTCCTGCCCGTCGCCGAGCACCCGTTCGGCGGCTCGTGGGGCTACCAGGTCACCTCGTACTACGCGCCGACGTCACGGTTCGGCCGCCCGGATGACTTCCGCTACCTGGTCGACGCGCTGCACCAGGCCGGTATCGGCGTGATCCTGGACTGGGTGCCCGGGCACTTCCCCCGGGACGAGTGGGCGCTGGCCCGGTTCGACGGCACCCCGCTGTACGAGCACTCCGACCCGCGGCTCGGCGAGCAGCCGGACTGGGGCACGCTCGTGTTCAACTTCGGCCGCACCGAGGTGCGCAACTTCCTGGTCGCCAACGCCATTTACTGGCTGGAGGAATTCCACCTCGACGGGCTGCGCGTCGACGCGGTCGCGTCCATGCTGTACCTGGACTACTCGCGCAAGGAAGGCGAGTGGGTGCCGAACAAGTACGGCGGCCGGGAGAACCTGGAGGCGATCTCGTTCCTGCAGGAGGTCAACGCCACCTGCTACAAGCGGGACCCCGGCATCACCATGATCGCCGAGGAGTCGACCGCCTGGCCCGGGGTGACCCGGCCGGCGCACCTGGGCGGCCTCGGCTTCGGCTTCAAGTGGAACATGGGCTGGATGCACGACACGCTGGCCTACCTGAGCCAGGACCCCATCTACCGGCAGTACCACCACAACGAGATCACGTTCTCGATGATCTACGCGTTCTCGGAGAACTTCATCCTGCCGCTGTCGCACGACGAGGTGGTACACGGGAAGGGCTCGCTGATCGGCAAGATGCCCGGCGACGAATGGCGCCGGTTCGCCGGGCTGCGCTCGCTGCTGGCCTACATGTGGGCCCACCCGGGCAAGCAGCTGCTGTTCATGGGCTCGGAGTTCGGCCAGGTCAGCGAGTGGTCCGCGGACAACGGGCTGGACTGGTGGATCCTCGACTTCGACGTCCACCGCGGCGTCCAGCAGCTGGCCAGGGACCTGAACGCGCTCTACCGCCGGACGCCCGCGCTGTGGGAGCTGGACAGCTCACCCGAGGGGTTCGGCTGGATCGACGCCAACGACGCGCAGGGCAACACGCTGTCCTTCCTCCGCCTGGCCGCCATCCCGGGCACCGCCGCGGTGGGCCTCGCCACCCAGGGGGACACGTCACGGACCGTCGCCTGCATCGCCAACTTCTCCGCGGTGCCGCACGTGGACTACCAGGTCGGCCTGCCGCACGCGGGCCGCTGGCGGGAGATCCTCAACACCGACGCGGCGGTCTACGGCGGCAGCGGCGCCGGCAACATGGGCAGCATCGAGGCC
>Ga0209839_10000526_pt1 | contig 19329 bp, 15 predicted proteins | sample OrgsoiDNA2013050_FD_185800 | JGI IMG/M metagenome (GOLD analysis project Ga0209839, IMG submission 185800) | Permafrost soil microbial communities from the Arctic, to analyse light accelerated degradation of dissolved organic matter (DOM) -... | ecosystem: Environmental > Terrestrial > Soil >... | reverse complement strand
CTCTACAAGCGCTACCGGTCCGCGTTCCCGCTGGCCTACCGGGCCGACTGGGTGGCTCGCTCGGCGGTCGCCGATATCCGCCGCATCGACGAGCTGGCCGAGACCGGCGGGCCGATCATGAGCCTGTACCGTCCGCTCGAGGCCGCTGTGGGGCTCGTGCGCTGCAAGGTGTTCAGCGCCGGCGAGGTGTCGCTGTCCGACGTGATGCCGACCTTCGAGCACATGGGAGCCCGGGTCGTCGACGAGCATCCGTACGAGATCAGCCCGGCCGGCGCCGCCCCGTGCTGGGTCTACGACTTCGGGCTGCGCTGCGTGGCCGAGGACGTCGAGCGCGTTCGCGAAGCGTTCCAGGAGGCCTTCCTCGGCGTGTGGCGCGGCGACCTCGAGAACGACGGCCTCAACGGCCTCGTGCTGGGGTCCGGGCTGACCGGGCGCGAGATCACGATCCTGCGGGCCGTGGGCAAGTACCTGCGGCAGGCCGGGATCGCCTTCTCGGACCGCTACATGGAGCGCACGCTGGTCGGGCACCCGGAGATCGCGACGCAGCTGGTCCGGCTCTTCTACGCCCGCTTCGACCCGGACCACACGGACTCGGAGGTGGCCGAGCGGCTGACCGGCGAGCTCGACCGGGCGATCGACGCGGTGACGAGCCTCGACGAGGACCGGATCCTGCGCAGCTTCGTCTCGGTTGTGCGGGCGACGGTCCGGACGAACTACTTCCGCGTCGATGAGGATGGCGACGGCACGCGCTCGCCGCGACCGTTCCTGTCCTTCAAGCTCGATCCTTCGCTGATCCCGCTGCTGCCGCTGCCGCGGCCGCGGTTCGAGATCTTCGTGTACTCGCCCCGCATCGAAGGGGTGCACCTGAGGGGCGGCCGGGTCGCCCGCGGCGGCCTGCGCTGGTCGGACCGGCGCGAGGATTTCCGCACCGAGGTCCTCGGCCTGATGAAGGCCCAGATGGTCAAGAATGCGCTGATCGTGCCGGTCGGGTCCAAGGGCGGGTTCGTGGTCAAGCAGCCGCCGGCGGACGGCGGCCGCGCGGCCCTGCTCGAGGAGGGGATCTCGTGTTACAAGACGTTCCTGTGCGGCCTGCTCGACCTGACCGACAACATCGTCGGTGCCGACGTCGTGCCGCCGCTCCGGGTGGTCCGCTACGACGAGGACGACCCTTACCTGGTGGTCGCGGCGGACAAGGGCACCGCCACCTTCTCCGACATCGCCAACGGGATCTCGGCGGTTTACCGGTTCTGGCTCGGGGACGCATTCGCGTCAGGAGGTTCGCAGGGCTATGACCACAAGCAGATGGGGATCACGGCCCGAGGGGCCTGGGAGTCGGTCAAGCGTCACTTCCGCGAGCTCGGCATCGACACCCAGTCCACCGAGTTCACCGTGGTCGGCATCGGGGACATGTCGGGCGATGTGTTCGGCAACGGGATGCTGCTCTCGCCTCACATCAAGCTGCTGGCGGCGTTCAACCACCTGCACGTCTTCCTCGACCCCGATCCCGATCCGGGGCGCTCGTTCGCCGAGCGCAAGCGCCTGTTCGAGCTGCCGCGCTCGTCCTGGAGCGACTACGACGCGTCGCTGATGTCCGAGGGAGGGGGCGTCTACCCGCGCACCGCGAAAACGATCCCGCTCTCGCACCAGGTGCGCGAGGCGCTCGGCATCGGAGCCCAGGAGCTGGCACCCACGGAGCTGATCCGCGAGCTTCTGCGTGCGCCGGTCGACCTGCTGTGGAATGGCGGCATCGGCACCTACGTGAAGGCCTCCAGCGAGACCCACGCCGACGCGGGCGACAAGGCCAACGACGTGGTCAGGGTCGACGGCGGAGAGCTGCGCTGTCGTGTGGTGGGGGAGGGCGGGAACCTCGGCTTCACGCAGCTGGGCCGGATCGAATACGCGCTCGCCGGAGGGGCGATCAACACCGACGCGATCGACAACGTCGCCGGCGTCAACTGCTCCGACCACGAGGTCAACATCAAGATCCTGCTCGACTCGGTCGTCCGGGACGGCGACATGACCGAGAAGCAGCGCAACGAGCTGCTGGTGGCGATGACCGACGGCGTGGCCGAGCGGGTCCTGTACGGCAGCTACACCCAGACGCAGGCGATGAGCATCGCCTCCTTCCAGGCGTCGCAGATGCTCGACGTCCACGGTCGCCTGATCCGCCACCTCGAGCAGGTCGCCAACCTCAAGCGGAAGCTCGAGCACCTGCCCAGCGACGAGACGATCGGCGAGCGCAAGCTCGCCCACCAGGGCCTCGCCGCCCCCGAGCTCGCGGTGGTAATGGCCTACTGCAAGATCCATCTCTACACCGAGCTGCTCGAGTCGGACCTTCCCGAGGACCGCTACCTCGGCCACGACCTCGAGCGCTATTTCCCCTCGCCGCTGCCCGAGCGCTACGGGAAGCAGATGCGCAGCCACCGCCTGCGCCGCGAGATCATCGCCACCCTGGTCGCCAACCAGCTCGTCGACCGCGCCGGGACCACCTTCGCCTTCCGCCTCGGGGAGGAGACCGGAGCCCCGCCCTCGCTACTCGCGCGCGCGTACGCAGTGGCCCGCGAGATCTTCGACATGCGCACCTTCTGGGACGAGGTCGAGGCGCTCGACAACCAGATGAGTGCCGGGACGCAGCTCTCGATGCTGGTCGAAGCGCGCAAGCTGGTCGAGCGGGCAACGCGCTGGCTCGTGCGCGCCAACCCGCGGGCGATCGAGATCGCGGCCACAACCGCGTACTACATGCCCGGCTCGACGATGCTCGCCGCCGCGCTTCCCGACGTGCTCGACGGCGCCGACCGGGAGGCGTTCGACGCCCGGGTGGCCGAGCTCGAGCGCGACGGGGTGCCGCACTCCCTGGCGGTCCGCGTCGCGGGCATGCCGGCCATGCTGGCGGTGCTCGACATCGTCGAGGTGGGCGCCGCCACCATGCGCCCGCTGGAGTCGGTGACCGCGACCCACTTCGGGATCGGCGCGCGGCTGGAGCTCAACTGGCTGCGGGACCGGATCCTCGAGCTGCCCCGGGCCAACCGGTGGCAGGCGCTGGCCCGCGCCGCGCTGCGCGACGACCTCTACAGCCTGCACCGCTCGCTCACCCAGGAGGTCCTGGAGGCGGCGACCCGCAACTCCGACAGCGACTCCGCGATCGACGCCTGGACGCACCGCAGCGGGGCCGCCGTCGAGCGCTGCCTGAGCATGGTCGCCGACGTCAAGGCGTGCCGGATCTATGACACCACCACGCTCCCGGTGGCGCTGCGAGAGGTGCGCAACCTGATCCGCGGCACCGGCTCCCTCGAGGGCGTGCCGGGGGCGATGTCGGTGACGATGGCGGGCTAGCTCGGCGGGGGCAGGGCGCCCATCGCCGTGCGGTCCACGGGCCGCGGACGGGGCGCGCGGGCCCGTAGGCTAGGCCCACGGATCGCGTCCGGCGGCGCGGGCCGCCAGGTAGCGCCCGAGCAGCGCCAGCCAGTCGATCGCGCCGGCCAGGAAATGGCCCGCCGGGCCGGTCAGAAAGCGGCCGGCGATCCGCGACGGCAGGGCGGAGATCCGCTGGGGCACGACGCCCAAGCTATCGTTCACGAGCCGATGGCCGTCAAGACGAATGTCACCGAGCTGCCCGAGTCACGCGTGCGCGTCGAGGCCGAAGTCCCAGCCGAGGAGGTCGAGCGCCGCGTCCAGCAGGCCGCCCGTGAGCTCGGCCGCCAGATGCGGATACCCGGGTTCCGCAAGGGCAAGGTGCCGCCGCCCGTCGTGATCCGGCGGCTCGGGCGCGAGGCCGTGCTCGACGAGGCGCTGCGCAGCTCGCTGGGCGGCTGGTACGTCGATGCGATCGGAAACGCGGGCATCTCGCCGGTGGGCGAGCCCGATCTCGACGTCGGCGACATGCCCGGTGAGGGCGAGCCGCTCGCCTTCTCGATCGAGATCGGCGTTCGGCCGGTCGCCACGCTCGGCGAATACAAGGGGCTCGAGGTCGGCCGGCGCGAGGCGCAGGCTGACGATGAGCGGGTCAACGCCGAGCTCGAGACCCTGCGCGGCCGGTTCGCCACGCTCGAGACGGTGGAGCGGCCGGCCGCGACCGGAGACCACCTCGTGATCGACTACGTCGGCTATGTCGACGGCGAGCCGTTCGAGGGCGGCGAGGGACGAGACCAGCTGCTGGAGCTCGGCTCCGGGCGGCTGATCCCGGGATTCGAGGAGCGGCTCACGGGCAGCGAGGCCGGCCAGGAGCGGACCGTGGAGGTGACATTCCCCGACGACTACCCGCAACCGCAGCTCAGCGGCCAGGACGCGCGCTTCGAGGTGACGGTCAAGGAGATCAAGGCCAAGCGTCTTCCCGAGCTCGACGACGAGTTCGCCGGCGAGTCGGCCGGCTTCGACACGATGGCCGAGCTGCGCGAGGACGTCGCCTCGCGGCTGCGCGAGGCCGACGAGCGCGCGATCGAGCGCGAGTTCGAGCAGGCGGTGCTCGACGCGGCCGTCGCCGAGGCCAAGATCGAAGTGCCCGGCAAGCTCGTCCATGCCCGCGCCCACGAGCTGCTCGAGCAGATGCTCACCGCGCTCGCGCGCCAGGGCATCTCCAAGGAGGCCTACCTGCAGATCACGGGCAAGGAGGAGGAGTCCCTGGCCCATGAGGCCGAGCCCGAGGCCGCCAACGAGCTCCGGCGCGAGGCGGTGCTGGCCGCGGTCGTCGAAGCCGAGGGCATCGAGCCCACCGACGACGAGGTGCTGGAGGCGTTGGGCCCGGTCGCCGAGCGCGACGCAACCACGCCGGCGAAGCTGCTCGAGCAGCTGCGCAAGACCGATCGGCTCGATCGCGCCCGCGATGATCTCGCCACGCGCCAGGCGATCAACCTGCTCGTGCGCGAGGCCAAGCCGATCAGCGTCGAGCAGGCGAAGGCACGCAAGAAGCTGTGGACGCCGGGGCAGGAGGGAGCCGAGCAGGGCTCCGGCCAGCTCTGGACACCCGGAAGCTGAGCCGCCTCGCGGCCACCTGCCCGAGCCTCGCTCGGGCCGCACCGGGACTGGGGGCGGGCGGGTCCGTACCCCGCTTTGGCGCCCGCTCGCCGCTGCTAGACTCGCCGCGAGCGGCCGGAACACCACCGGCGCTCGCGACCCGGCCAAGCTGCTGGCTCGTGGTTTGAAGGATTCCGGCCGAGGAAGCGAGAAAGAGCGAGAACCATGAGCCCACTGGTACCGATGGTCGTCGAGCAGACCTCCCGCGGGGAGCGCGCGTTCGACATCTACAGTCGTCTGCTCAACGAGCGGATCATCTTTCTCGGCACGCCCGTGGACGATCAGATCGCGAACCTGATCGTGGCCCAGCTCCTGCATCTGGAGTCCGAGGATCCCGACAAGGACATCTCGCTGTACATCAACTCACCCGGCGGCTCGGTGTACGCGGGACTGGCGATCTACGACACGATGCAGTTCATCAAGCCCGACGTGCAGACGATCTGCGTCGGCATCGCCATGTCGATGGGCGCGCTGCTGCTTTCCGGCGGAGCTCACGGCAAGCGGATGGCGCTTCCGAACGCCAAGATCCTGATCCATCAGGTGTCCTCGAGCTTCCAGGGACAGGCCACCGACATCGAGATCCACGCGCGCGAGATCATCGATGTCAGGCGGCGCCTGGATGAGATCATCGCCCATCACACCGGCAAGCCGGTTGAGGAGGTCAAGAAGGACACCGAAAGGGATTACTTCATGAGCTCCGAGGAGGCCAAGGACTACGGAATCATCGATCGGGTCATCTCGCAGCACTGAGGGACTACTCTTAGGCTCAGGGATCGGCGGACCCGTAAGACCCGTACTCCGGGAGAGGGCACTGATATGGCGCGTCCAACGGACAGCAACGAACAGCTTCTCTGCAGCTTCTGCGGAAAGTCGCAGCGACAGGTCAAGAAGCTGATCGCCGGCCCCGGCGTCTACATCTGCGACGAGTGCATCGATCTCTGCAACGAGATAATCGACGAGGAGCTCACCGCTCCGCCCAGTTTCGACATCGAGAACCTCCCCAAGCCGCGGGAGATCTACGACGTTCTCAATGAGTACGTGGTCGGCCAGGAGCAGGCCAAGCGCTCGCTCTCGGTGGCGGTCTACAACCACTACAAGCGCGTCCAGATGATGCAGTCCGATGAAAACGACATCGAGCTGCAGAAGTCGAACATCCTGCTTCTGGGCCCCACCGGCTGCGGCAAGACGCTGCTCGCGCAGACGCTGGCCAAGATCCTCAACGTCCCGTTTGCGATCGCCGACGCCACGGCGCTGACCGAGGCCGGGTACGTCGGCGAGGACGTCGAGAACATCCTCCTGAAGCTGATCCAGGCCGCCGACTACGACGTCAAGAAGGCCGAGACCGGCATCATCTACATCGACGAGGTCGACAAGATCGCCCGCAAGGCCGACAACCCATCGATCACGCGCGACGTCTCCGGCGAGGGCGTCCAGCAGGCGCTGCTGAAGATCCTCGAGGGCACCACGGCCTCGGTGCCGCCTCAGGGCGGCCGCAAGCACCCGCACCAGGAGTTCCTCTCTATCGACACCACCAACGTGCTGTTCATCTGCGGCGGCGCGTTCGCCAACCTCGACCGCGTGATCGAGCGCCGGATCGGGCATCAGGGCGTCGGCTTCGGTGCCGCGATCCAGTCCAAGGAGCAGCGCGACACCGGTGAGATCTTTGTGCACTGCCTGCCCGAGGACCTGATCCAGTACGGCCTGATCCCCGAGTTCATCGGCCGCCTGCCGGTCATGTCGGCGATCCACCAGCTCTCGCGCGATGAGCTGATGCAGATCCTCACCGAGCCGCGCAACGCGCTCGTCAAGCAGTTCCAGCGCTTCTTCCAGTTCGACGGGATCGAGCTCGTGTTCGCCGACGAGGCGCTGTCCTCGATCGCCGACAAGGCGCTCGAGCGCGAGACCGGCGCGCGCGGACTGCGCTCGATCATCGAAGAGGTGCTGCTCGAGGTCCAGTTCGAGCTCCCCTCGCGCCGCGACGTCCAGAAGTGCGTCGTCACCCGGGAGACGATCGAGAAGAGCGTCTCCCCGACGCTCGTCACCGTGGCCGTGCCCGAAGAGAGCGGCGAGGCCGCGGCGTAGCCGCGCCTGCGGCCGTCTCTCGCCTGCCTCAGGCTTCCTGCGCGCAGCCGCGCCTGCGCGGCGCCCGAGAGAACCGCGAAGGGCCCCCGCACGTGTGCGGAGGCCCTCTGACTCGTACGTCCGCCTGGGCGGCTTTTGATCCTCCCGGGCGGAACGGCCCCGAGCGTCTTGCATCCCCCGGGAGGAGATTGTGCAGCCGCCGCCGGCCCTCGTTGGGGGCAAGGCGTTGCCGTCGTGTGACCCGTGCGTGAACGGGGTGTCGCGTTCCTCTCCCTAGACTCCCTTCGGCGATGACAGACCTCGAATCCAACTCCCGCTACGACCCCGCGGAGGTGGAGCCGCGGATCATGCAGGCGTGGCTCGAGTCGGGCTTGTTCCATCCCGAGCCCGAAGGTTCTCCCGAGGAGAACTACTCGATCGCGATCCCGCCGCCGAACGTCACCGGCGTCCTGCACATGGGCCACGCGCTCAACAACTCGATCCAGGACTGCCTCGTGCGTCACGCCCGCAGGCGGGGGCGGCGGACGAAGTGGATTCTCGGCACCGACCACGCGGGCATCGCCACGCAGACCCAGGTCGAACGTGCGCTCGAGGCCGAGGGGACGAGCCGCGAGGCGATCGGCCGCGAGGCGTTCGTCGCGCGGGTGTGGGAGTGGCGCGAGCAGTACGGCCGCTCGATCATCGAGCAGCTGAAGCGTCTCGGCGCCTCCTGCGACTACGACGCGGAGCGGTTCACGCTGGACGAGGACTACGCCAAGGCCGTGCTCGAGGTGTTCGTGGCCCTGTATCGCAAGGGCTACATCTACCACGACCGCTACCTCGTCAACTGGGACCCCGGCAGCCACTCCGCGATCTCCGACCTCGAGGTCGAGGACCGCGAGGTGCACGACACGCTCTACTACATCGACTATCCGCTCGCCTCCGGGTCTGGGGCGATCACCGTCGCCACCGTCCGCCCTGAGACGATGCTCGCCGACACCGCCATCGCCGTCCATCCCGAGGACGATCGCTACCGGCGGCTGATCGGCGAGAAGGCGATCTTGCCGATCGTGGGGCGCAAGCTGAAGATCATCGCCGACGAGTACGTCAAGCGCGATTTCGGCACCGGGGCGCTCAAGATCACCCCCGGTCACGACCCCAACGACTTCGACATCGGCCGCCGCCACGGACTCGAGCAGCTGTCGGTGATCGGCGAGGACGGCCGTATGACCGAGGAGGCCGGAGAGCGATTCGCCGGCCTGACGGTGAGCGATGCCCGCGACGCGATCGTGGCCGAGCTCCGTGAGCAGGAGCTGGTCGCCCGCACCGAGGACTATCCGCACACGGTCCCGTTCTCGCATCGCTCGGGCGAGCGGATCGAGCCGCTGGTGTCGCTGCAATGGTTCATGCGCATGCACGAGCTGGCCCAGCCGGCGATCGAGGCGGTCACCAGCGGCCGCGTGACCTTCCATCCGGAGCGCTGGAAGCGGGTGTTCCTGGACTGGATGGAGAACATTCGCCCGTGGTGCATCTCGCGACAGCTGTGGTGGGGGCATCGCCTGCCGGTCTGGTACCGCGGCGAGGAGACCTATGTCGGCACCGAGCCGCCCGCGGGGGAGGGCTGGGAGCAGGATCCCGACGTGCTCGACACCTGGTTCTCGAGCGCGCTGTGGCCGTTCGCGACGCTCGGGTGGCCGCACCAGACGCCCGAACTGCGGGCCTTCTATCCCACCGACGTGCTCTCGACGGCGCGTGACATCATCTTCCTGTGGGTCGCGCGGATGATGATGATGGGGATCGAGTTCACCGGCCAGGACCCGTTCACCGACATCCCGATCCACTCGATCATCCAGGCCCCGGACGGGCGCAGGATGTCGAAGTCGCTGGGCACCGGCATCGATCCGCTGTCGCTGATCGACGGCGGGCCGCGGTCGCCGGTGTTCTCCGAGGGAGGCGAGTTCCCGGCCTACGGCGCCGACGCCGTGCGCTGGGGCCTGCTGGCGATGTCCTCCGGGCAGGACGTCCGCTTCAGCGAGGAGAAGGTCGCCCAGGGCCAGCAGCTGACCAACAAGCTCTGGAACGCCTCGAGGCTGATCCTGCTGCGGATCGACCCTGGCGCCCGGGCGGCGGTCAGGCCGGGCACGGTCGAGGACCGCTGGATCCTCTCGCGCCTCGAGCGAGCCGCGGCCGAGGTCGGCGGCCGGATCGAGCGCTACGACTTCTCGCACGCCGCCCTGGCGCTGTACGACTTCGTCTACGGCGAGCTGTGCGACTGGTACCTGGAGCTGATCAAGCCGCGGCTGTACGACGGCGACCCCGACGCTGCGGCGACGCTGCTGCACGTGCTCACCGAGACGTTGGCCATCGCCCATCCGATCATCCCGTTCGTCACCGAGGAGATCTACTCCCACGTTCCCGGGGCCGAGGGCCTGCTGGCCGCCCGCACCCGCGGCGCCGCAGCCGAGATCGACGAGCGCGCGGAGGAGTCGCTCGGCCGCGCGATCGAGGCCGTCCAGGCCCTGCGCGCGTGGCGCGATCTCGCCGGCGTCAAGGTCGGCGCCCGGATCACCGCCCGGATCGCCGCCGGTGGATACGACGAGACCGCCGAGCACATCTCCCGCCTGGCCCGCGTCGACTTCTCGGGCGACGGTGGCGAGCCGGTGGCGACGGTCCCGGTTCCCGGCGGCGCGATCGAGGTGCTCGGCGGCCAGGAGCTCGATCTCGGCGCGGCCGAGCGCAAGCTGGAGGAGCGGCGGGCCAAGCGCGCCGCGGAGATCGAGCGGGCGGAGCGCAAGCTCGCCAACCAGGGTTTCGTGGCCAAGGCGCCCGAGGAGGTCGTGCGGGCCGAGCGCGAGAAGCTGGAGCGCCTCCGCGAGGAGCTGGACTCGCTTTGACGCCCGAGCAGGCCGAGCGCTATCTGCTCTCGCTCGAGCTGTTCGGCATGCGGTTCGGGCTGGACCGCATGCACCGGATGATGACGGCGCTGGGCAGCCCGCAGAGCCGGTTCGAGTCGATCCACGTCGTCGGGACCAACGGCAAGTCCTCGACCGTGCGGATGACCGCCGCGATCCTCGAACGTCACGGGCTGCGCACGGGCGCCTACCTGTCTCCGCACCTGATGTCGTTCACGGAGCGCATCCGGATCGGTGACGAGGATCTCGAGCCGGGGCTCTTCGCCGCCGCGGTGGCCAGGGCCGAGCGGGCGGCGGAGCTGGTGGACCACTCGCTGGCCGGCGATGACCGGGTGACCCAGTTCGAGGCGCTGACCGCGGCCGCCTATTCGGAGCTGGCCGCGCGCAACGTCGACGTGGTTGTCGTCGAGGCCGGTCTGGGCGGTCGCTACGACGCCACCAACGTCCTGCCCTCGAAGGTCCAGGTCCTGACCAGCGTGGGACTCGAGCACACCCGCTGGCTCGGCCCGACGATCGCCGACATCGCGCGTGAGAAGCTCGCCGTGGTCAAGGACGGCGCGACGCTCGTGGTGGGATCCGGCCTGCATCCCGACGCGGAGGCGGAGGCGGCCGCTGCGGCCGCCGCGCACGGCGCGCGGCTGGTCTATGCCGGAGCCGACCGAGGGATTCCCGTGGGGGCGCTCGGCGGCTTTCAGCGGCGCAACTTCGCCTTGGCCGCAACCGCGGCCAATGCCTACCTCGGGGAGCTCGACGGCGCCGCGGTCGCCGCGGCGGCCGCCGACGTGCGCGTTCCCGGACGCCTGCAGATCAGCGGTCAGCGGCCGCTCACGCTGCTCGATGGGGCCCACAACCCCGAGGGCATGGCCGCGCTGGCGGAGTCGCTGGCCGAGATCGTGGCCGGGAGGCGGCTGGTGGCTGTCGTCTCGATCCTCGACGACAAGGACGCGGCGGCGATGCTGGCCGAGCTGCTGCCCGCCTGCGACGCGATCGTCCTCACCAGCAGTCAGAATCCCCGTGCCTTGCCGCCGCCCACCCTCCAATCGCTCGCCCGGCAGCTCGATGGCCCACCGTCGCAGCTCGTGCGCGACCCGGGTGCGGCCCTGGCGCGGGCGCGCGAGCTCGCGGGCCTGAACGGCGTGGTGGTGGCCACCGGCTCGATCTACCTCGTGGCCGATCTGCTGCGACTCGAGGCGGGCCGGTCGGGGCGCGGAAGGGTCTCGATGCTGTGAACGACCGCGACCAGAATCCCAGCTTCTTGACCATGATCGGGCTCGTGGCCCTGATCGTCGCGGTGGTCATTCTGGTGTTCTTCGGGATCGGATACCTCTTTGGCCGGGTCTTCCTGTGAGTCGATCCGACCTCGCCGCCCACTACACTCGCGTCGCTAATGAAGTCTCAGGCCGTTTTCGGGATCAATAACAGCGGCGTCAACCTCGCCGTCAACCTGCTCATTCTGCTGCTGGTGGTGGTCTGGCTGGCGCTGGTCTACTGGACCTACGCCGACGCCCGCCGCCGCATCGCGGACCCGCTGCTGATCGGATGTGCGACCGTCGCCTCGCTGTTTCCGTACGTGGGCACGGTCGTCTACATGATCGTCCGTCCGCCTGAGTATCTGGACGACGTGCGCGAGCGCGAGCTCGAGATGCAGGCCGCCGAGGCGCGGCTGGCCCAGCTCGGCTATCACCTGTGCCCGCACTGCGACTTCGAGGTCGAGAAGGACTACCTGCGCTGCCCCAGCTGCATGCGCAAGCTCAAGGATCCCTGCCAGACGTGCGGCAAGCCCCTCGATCCGCATTGGAAGATCTGCCCGTACTGCGAATCGGAGATCGGCGCACCCGCGCCGGCGCCGCGACGGGCGCGCAGGCGCCGTGAGAGCAGCGCCTCCGCCTCCGCCGGCGGCGAGCAGGCCGCCGCCGAGCAGCCGTCCAACACCTGACGAAGCCGCTCGCCGGCCCTATCTACGACCAACCCTGATTCGAGGGAGATGATCCATGGAGCGCACGCTCATCCTCGTCAAGCCTGACGCCTTTGCCCGCAACCTGACCGGCGAGATCATCGCCCGCTTCGAGCGCAAGGGCCTGCGGCTGGGCGCGCTGAATCTGATGACCATGACGCGCGAGCTGGCCGAGCGCCACTACGCCGAGCACGACGGCAAGCCGTTCTTCGGCGAGCTGGTCGAGTTCATCACCTCCGGCCCCCTGGTCGCGATGGTGCTCGAGGGCGAGGGCGCCGTCGAGGCGGCCCGCCAGCTGATCGGGGCGACCAATCCGATGCAGGCCAACACCGGCTCGATCCGCGGCGATTACGCGGTCGCCGTGGGCCAGAACATGGTGCACGGCTCGGACTCCGACGAGTCCGCGGCCCGCGAGATCGGCCTGTTCTTCCCGGACCTGGGCTGACGGCCCCGGGGCCGGCACGTTGCCGCGGCCGCGATTGATCCTCGCCTCGCGCTCGCCGCAGCGCCGCGCGATCCTGGAGCAGCTCGGAATCCGCTTCGAGGTCCGCGCCCCCGACGTCGAGGAGCTCGAGTCCGGCCCGCCGAACGAGGTGGCCAGCGAGAACGCCTATCGCAAGGCCGGCGCGATCGCGGCCGCATCCGGCCCGGATGCGCTGGTGCTCGGCGTGGACACCGTCGTCGCCCTCGGAGCGCGCCTGTACGGCAAGCCGGTCGACGAGACCGAGGCCCGGGCCACGCTCGAGGCGCTCTCCGGGCGTCGCCACGCCGTGGTCAGCGGCCTGTGCCTGATTCTCGGCGAGCACACCCGAACCGCCAGCACCACCACCCTCGTCGAGTTCCGCCCGCTCACCGAGTCCGTAATCGACTGGTACGTCGCCTCCGGCGAATGGCGCGACCGTGCCGGCGGCTACGCGATCCAGGGCCGAGGCTCCGCCCTCGTGGCCACCATCGAGGGCGACTACCAGAACGTCGTCGGCCTCCCCGTCCCAACGCTGCTCGAGCTCGAGCCAGGGCTGCTGGGGAGTAGGGGAGGGTCCCAGGAAGGCCGCGGGCGCCGGCCCTGGACACCTTGAGCGAGCCTTGCGCCTGCCAGCACACCCGGTGTCCACGGCCGGCGTCTCGGCCTACCCAACAGTTCCAGCGTTTTTCGAGCCCAGCACGCCCTCCCGGGCGTCGTTGGCGGACACACGTTCGGTACACTCAGCCGCGGACGGAGTCGGCAGCGTTCTCGTGCCCCACCAGTATTCGCCGGTCCGCCCGTCGTTTTTCCCTACCTCCGTACACGCATGGGCTTCTTCACGTACCTGACCGGATTCGGCGGCCGCGACATGGCGGTCGATCTTGGCACGGCCAACACCCTCGTCTACGTGCGCGGGCGCGGCATCGTGCTGTCCGAGCCGAGCGTGGTCGCGGTCGATTCGCGTACCGGCGAGGTACACGCGGTGGGCATCGAGGCCAAGCGGATGCTGGGGCGCACGCCGGGGACGATCTCGGCCATCCGCCCGCTCAAGGACGGCGTCATCGCCGACTTCGAGGTCACGGAGGAGATGCTCAGGCACTTCATCCAGAAGGTGCATCAGAACCGCTGGGCGCACCCCCGCGTGGTGGTGTGCGTGCCGAGCGGCGTGACCGGCGTCGAGAAGCGCGCCGTTGAGGAGGCGTGCCTGTCCGCGGGGGCCCGCCAGGCGTACCTGATCGAGGAGCCGATGGCGGCCGCGATCGGGGCCGGGCTGCCCGTCGGCGAGCCGACCGGCTCGATGGTCGTGGACATCGGCGGTGGCACCAGCGAGGTGGCGGTGATCTCGCTCGGCGGGATCGTCGTCTCGCAGTCGATCCGGATCGGCGGCGACGAGCTCGACGAGGCGATCATCAACTACGTCAAGCGCGAGTACAAGCTCCTGATCGGCCAGCAGACGGCCGAGGAGCTCAAGCTCGAGATCGGCTCCGCTTTCCCGATGGACGAGGAGGTCCAGGCGGAGATCCGCGGCCGCGACATGGTCTCGGGGCTGCCGAAGACCGTGGTGCTGACCAGCGAGGAGATCCGGGGCGCGCTCGAGGAGCCCGTTTCGCAGATCATCGATGCGGTCAAGGAGACCCTCGACCGGACTCCCCCGGAGCTCGCCTCCGACATCATGGACCGGGGTATCATGCTGGCCGGAGGCGGATCGCTGCTGCACGGGATCGAAGAGCGTCTGCGTCACGAGACGCAGATGCCGGCACACCTGGCGGAGTCCCCGCTGACCTGCGTTGCGGTCGGCTCCGGTAGGTCGTTGGAGGAATTCGAGGCGATCCACCGTTCGAGCAAGAATTCACGTAACCGGCGCCGCCGGTACTAGGTCGTGAGACCGGGTACTAGGCTGGTGCGGAGCACGACCTTGGAGACACGCATCTCGTGTACGACAAGCAAGTCCGTCGGCGGCGCGCGATCCTCGCGATCCTCGTCGCCGTTTCCCTGATCCTTCTCACGGCATACTTCGGCGAATCGCCGAGCAGCCCGCTGCATACGGTGCAGCGCGGGATCGTGGAGGTGCTCTCGCCGATCCAGGAGGGAGCGAGCAAAGCGCTCAAGCCAGTCCGCGACATCGCGGGCTGGTTCTCGGACACCTTCAGCGCCAAGTCGCAGCGCGACCAGCTGAAGAAGGAGGTCCAGACGCTCCGCACCCAGCTCGATCACGCCCAGGCCGCTCTGATCCAGAACGCCCAGCTGTCCAAGCTGGTGGGCCTCGACAACAGCCTCGGCATCGCCTCCTTCCAGCCCGTGACCGCGCAGGTCATCTCGCGTGACCCGACGCTCTGGTACGCGACGATCGAGGTGGACAAGGGCTCCGATGACGGGGTGCGGCTGAACGACCCGGTGGTCGGCGACGGTGGTCTGGTGGGCAAGATCTCGACGGTGATGCCGACCGCGGCGATCGTCACGCTGATCACCGAGCATTCGTTCGCGGTCAGCGCCACGGTGCAGGACTCGCTCGGCGATCAGGGCGTGCTCCTGCCCGAGGTCGGCAACCCGAACCAGCTGCTGCTGCAGAACCTTCCGCGGCGGGCGCCGGTGCAGACCGGCCAGCAGGTGGTGACCTCCGGCTTCAAGTCTGGCTCGCTCGACTCGCTGTATCCCGCCGGGATCCCGATCGGCCAGGTCGCGGACTCCAACGTGCAGGACGACCTGCTGAACAACCAGCAGGTCAAGGTCAACCCGGTCGCCGACCTTCGTCACCTCGACGTCGTGCAGATCCTGACCGCCCCCCACGGCGGATCCCGGCGCGCACAGGTCCCGTGAACGAGACCCTTCGTCTCCCGCTCCGGCTGGCGATCCTCGCCTTCGCCACCGTCGTCCTCCAGCAGGCGGCCGTCGCGCAGGTCTCGATCTTCGGCGTGAGCGCTGACATCACGCCGCTGGTCGTGATGTCGGTCGGGCTGCTCGCCGGCTCCCTCGCGGGAGCGATCATGGGCTTCTTCACCGGGCTCCTGGTCGACCTGATCCTGGTCCAGACGCTGGGCGTGACCTCGCTCCTGTACATCGTGATCGGGTACTGGTGCGGCCGGCTGCGCGAGCTGCGCGACCCGTCCCACGGCCTCGTCCCCCTGGCCATGGGGGCCGCGGCCACGGCGGTGGCGGGCATCGGCCTGGCCATCATCCAATTCCTGCTCGGCGTCGATGCGCCGGTGAGCTTCCTGCTCGCCCAGCAGATCTTCATGACCATCCTCGTCAACACGCTGATCGCGCTCCCGGTGTACGCGCTGGTGCGGCGGATCATCCGCCCGGCCCTCCCCGATGATCCACGCCGGCGCCGGCGCCGCGCCTACACCACCGGTGGCCTCAGCCCGCTCGAGAGCAGGTCCCAGCGCCTCGGCCAGATCCCGCGCTCCTCGCGATGATCCAGCTCCCCGAAGGCCGCCGCCCCCCGCTGTCGCCCCAGCTCGCCCTCCGGGTGGCGATGTTCGGCGGCTTCGCGCTGATGATGTTCGCGATCATCTTCTTCCGCCTCTGGTACCTGCAGGTGCTGTCCGGCGACCAGTACCTCGCCCAGGCGAGCATCAACCGCGTCCGCGACATCTCGATCCCCGCTCAGCGCGGCGAGATGGTCGACCGCAGCGGCACACCGCTGGTCGAGAGCCGCCAGGCCAGCGCGGTGCAGCTGGCGCCGCCCGATCTCCCCAAGGACCCGGCGGCCCGAGCGGCCGAGTTCGCGCGCCTGGCCGGCGTGCTCGGGATGCCCACCAAGACCGCCGTCTGCCGCGTGGGTCCGCAGACTCTTTTCGTCTCCCCGATCGACTGTGCCGTCCGCAAGCAGCAGTACCTGCTCCCGTACGCGAATGTGACGCTGAAGACGGATGTCCCACCGGATGTCCACTACTACCTCGCCGAGCGCGCCGACCAGTTCCCCGGCGTGAGCGAGCCGCAAATCTACGTGCGCTCATATCCGTTCCACGACCTCGCGGCCCAGCTGTTCGGGACGGTCGGGCCGATCAGCCCGGCGGAGCTCAAACAGGCGCGGTACAAGGGCGTGCCGCCGAGCGGGATCGTCGGTCAGACGGGTATCGAGCAGTCCTACGACCACTACCTGCGCGGCTCCGACGGCGCCGAGCGCGTGCAGGTCGACGCGCTGGGTCAGTTCAAGGGCTACCTCGCCCGCAGCGCGCCGATCCCCGGCCACACGCTCAAGCTGTCGCTCGACCTGGGTCTTCAGAAGGCCGGCCAGGCCGCCGTCCAGGACGCGATCAACAACAACCCGCCCGCGGACTCGGGCGCGTTCGTCGCCCTCGACCCGCGCAACGGCGAGGTGCTGGCGATGGGCTCCAACCCGAGCTTCGATCCCAACATCTTCGCCAAGCCGCTGTCCAACGCCGCCTACGCGGCGCTCAACAACCCGTCCCGGAACTTCCCGCTCGTCAACCGCGCGATGGGATCGCCGTATCCCACCGGCTCGACCTTCAAGGTGATCACGGCCACCGCCGCGCTGCAGTCGGGCACGATCACCCCCAGCACCGTCATCGACGACCCGGGCAAGATCACGGTCAGCGGCCAGACGTTCCAGGACTCGGGCGGCGCCGGCGCGGGGGCGGTGTCGCTGGTCGACGCGATCCGGGTCTCCTCCGACGTCTTCTTCTACACGCTCGGGGCGCAGATGAACTCGGCCAAGCCGAAGGGCGGCCCGCTTCAGTACTGGGCCAACCAGTACGGCATCGGGCGCCCGACCGGGATCGACATCTCGGGTGAGTTCAACGGCATCCTGCCCTCGCCGGCCTGGCGCGCGATGCGCAACCGCGAGGAGCTCGCCTGCGAGCACCGCCACCACGACACGATTCCGTGCGGGTTCAGCGACCTGCGCCCGTGGTCGATCGGCGACAACATCCAGCTCGCCACCGGCCAGGGCGACCTCGAGGCGACGCCGCTGCAAATGGCCGTGGTGTACTCCTCGGTGGAGAACGGCGGCACGATCGTGCGCCCGCACGTCGGTCTCCAGGTTCAGGACGACAACGGCAACGTGCTGCAGAACATCGATCCCCCGCCGCAGCGCCACATCGGGGCCGATCAGACCAACCTCCAAGCGATCAGGGACGGTCTGCGCGCGGCCGCCTCCCAGCCGGGCGGCACCTCGGCCGACGTGTTCGCGGGCTTCCCGGAGCCGGTTTACGGCAAGACCGGAACCGCCCAGCACGCGAACGCGGCCGACCAGTCGTGGTATGTGTGTTACGTGCCCGACCCCAAGCGCCCGATCGTCGTTGCCGTGACGATCTTCCAGGGCGGCTTCGGAGCGATGGCCGCGGCCCCGGCCGCGCGCGAGATCCTGTCGCAGTGGTTCTTCGGCAACAGGGGCAAGTTCCTCGCCGGCTCCTCGAAGACGCGATGAGCGTGACCTCCCTGCAACCGGCGGAGGAGCAGGCGGGCCCGCGCCCGCGCGCGTTCCCGTTGTTCGATCCCTTGCTGGCGCTGGCCGCTCTCGGGCTGGTCGCCTGCTCGCTGGTCACGCTGCACGGCGCCACCCGGAACTCGATTCCCGGCCAGCCGCTCTACTACGTCGAGCGCCAGGGGATCTACGTCGCCCTGGGCATCGTGGTCGCGTTCGTGCTCTCGCGCTTCGACTACTCGCGGCTGCGCGAGTACAAGTTCGGCCTGTACGCGCTCCTGGTCGCCTCCAACCTGCTCGTGCTGGCCATGGCCAGCGCGACCCGAGGCTCGCGGCGCTGGATCACCCTCCCGTTCTTCCAGGTCCAGCCCTCGGAGTTCGGCAAGGTGCTGCTGATCACTGCGCTGGCCGGGTTCGTGGTCGACCGCTCTCGCCGCCTGCACGAGTGGAACACCACCGCTCGGATCATGCTGCTGGCGCTTGGCCCCGCGGCGCTGGTGATCGTCCAGCCCGACCTCGGCACCGGCCTGGTGTTCGTCGCCGTGGCCTTCACGCTGCTGTTCGTCGCCGGGACGTCCTGGAAGCAGCTGACCGCCCTGGTGGCGATGTTCGCGGCCTCGATCGCGATCGTGCTCGCCGCCGCGCCGGCGGTCGGCGTCCACGTGCTCAAGCCCTACCAGGTGCAGCGCCTGACCGGATTCCTCAGCCCTTCACACGACGTTAGGAACCAGACCTACCAGATCACCCAGTCGATCGTTGCGATCGGCTCCGGTCAGAAGACCGGGCGTGGCACGGCAAATGCGAGCCAGACGAGACTCCATTTCCTGCCTGAGAGCCAGACCGACTTCGTCTTCGCGGTCGTGGGGGAGACCTACGGCTTCGTCGGTGCCGCGCTGGTGCTCTCGCTGTATGCGCTATTGATCTGGCGGGGTCTCCGCATCCTCACGATGTCCAAGAACCTCTACGGCGCCTTGATCGCCGGCGGCATCCTCTCGATGCTGATGTTCCAGGTCTTCGTAAACGTGGGCATGACCGTCGGGATCATGCCCATCACCGGCGTCCCGCTGCCGCTCATGAGCTACGGCGGCTCGTCGGTGCTCGTCACATTCATCGCCCTCGGCCTCCTGCAGTCGATCTACCTCCAGGCCCGGATCGCGACTGCCGGGAAGGCCCGGACGTTACTTTCGTAATGCCGGCCCACTGAGCGCCGGCCCTATTTTCACAAAGGACTGACGACAATTGAAGAAGCAAGTGCTGGTCAGCGTCGACCGGGGGGAGACCCGGGTCGCGCTGCTCGAGGCGACGGGCACAGTCCCCGCCCGCAAGCCCGGCTCAGCCACGAGGCGGCGCAGTAGGCCCGCCACTAAGCCGGGTGCCGGCTACCAGGTCGCCGAGCTCTATCTGGAGCGCAAGGGCGCACGCTCGATCGTGGGCAACATCTACAAGGGCCGCGTGGACAACGTCCTCGCCGGTCTCGAGGCTGCCTTCGTCGACATCGGCCTGGAGAAGAACGGCTTCCTGCACGTCGACGAGATCGTGC